>Ga0075418_10003842_pt1 | contig 17115 bp, 19 predicted proteins | sample SoiMetdeltSBSDD2_FD_81776 | JGI IMG/M metagenome (GOLD analysis project Ga0075418, IMG submission 81776) | Bulk soil microbial communities from a Populus tree surrounding site in Tennessee, USA - Soil MetaG P. deltoides SBSDD2 | ecosystem: Environmental > Terrestrial > Soil > Tree plantation... | reverse complement strand
CGCGCCCTGCCGCTCCTGGCGGCGACCGCGGGCATGCTCGGGCTTCGGGAGCCGCGTGATCGGCTTCCGCTCGGCGGGCTGCTCGCGCTTCGGCTTCGAGCGCCGGCGGCGCTCCGAACGCGGGAGGCGCTTCTTCTTCGTCTTCGGCGCAGGCGCAGCTGCGGGCTGCTCGCCCGGCGCGGCCTCGTCGCCCTCACCGGGATCGTCCGCGGCCCCGTCGACGGCCTCCGCCTCGGCGGCCTGCTCCTCGACGACCGGCTCCTCCTCGGCCGCCGGCTCCTCGGCGGGCTCGGCCTCCCCGGCGGCAGCCGCCGCTGCTTCGGCGTCTGCGGGCTCGGTCTCCGCCTCGGCGGCCGGTTCCTCTGCCTCGGCCACCGCGGTGGGCTCCTCCGTCACCTCGGGCTCCGTCTCGGCGACCTCGGTCTCGTCGACGTTCTCGTTCTCGTTCTGCTTTGCGTTCTCGTCGGCCATCTAGCTCATTCCTCGTTCGTTCTTCACGGTCAGGATGCGCGCGATCTCGCGCTTGGCGTGCCGCAGGCGCGCGCTGTTCTCCAGCACGCCGGTCGCGGTCTGGAAGTGCAGGTTGAAGAGCTCCTGCCGCGTCTCGGCCATCTTCCGGTCGAGCTCCTCGTCGGTCAGCTCCCGCAGCTCCCTAGCTCTCAAAGAGATCAGCCTCCCGGCGTACGAACTTCGTCTTCAGCGGCAGCTTCTGGCCCGCGAGCCGGAGCGCCTCCTTGGCGAGCTCCTCGGGCACGCCGCCCATCTCGAACATGACGCGCCCGGGCTTGACCACGGCGACCCAGCCCTCCGGCGAGCCCTTGCCGGAGCCCATTCGGGTCTCCGCGGGCTTCTTCGTGACGGGCTTGTCCGGGAAGAGGTTGATCCAGACCTTCCCGCTACGGCGGATCTTCCTCGTCGCCGCGATGCGGGCAGCCTCGATCTGCCGGTTCGTCACCCAGCCGGCCTCGAGCGACTTGAGGCCGTAGTCGCCGAACTGCACGGTCGTCTGGCCCTTCGAGGTTCCCTCGCGGCGTCCCCGGTGGTGGCGGCGGTACTTGGTCTTCCGCGGCATCAGCATCAGCTACCTGCCTCCGTCTCGGGCGAAGCCTCGGGGGCAGCCTCGGGTGCGGTCTCCGGCGTCGCCTCGGGAGTCGTCTCCGGCGCTGCCTGCGGCGCCTCCTGCTCGGGAGCAGCGACGGCCTCGTCGGCCAGCGCCTCTGTGACGGGCGCCCCGGTCACCGGCGCCTCGGTCTCACGTGGCGCCTGCTCGTCGCGCCGCGGGCGCTGTCCGGGCCGCGCTCCGCCGGGACGCTGGCCGCGACGGCGGCGCGGGACGATGCCGAGACCCTCGCGATCCTGCTGGCGGCCGCGACCCTCGCGGGAGGCACCGAGCCCCTCGGAGGAGGCGCCGCGGCGTCGGCGCGCCTGGTCCTGGTCGCCGAGGCGCGCGTCGGCGCCGCTTCCGGCTCCCTCGTACCCCTCGGGCATGATCTCGCCCTTGTTGATCCAGACCTTGACGCCGATCTGGCCGGCGGTCGTCTTCGCCTCGGCCTGGCCGTAGTCGATGTCCGCGCGGATCGTGTGCAGCGGGACGCGTCCCTCGGAGTACATCTCGCGGCGGCTCATCTCGCCGCCCGTCAGGCGCCCCGCGGCCGCGATCTTGATCCCCTGCGCGCCCGAGCGCATCGCCGACGCGAGCGAGCGCTTCATCGCACGCCGGAAGCTGACGCGGTTCTCGAGCTGCTCCGCGATCGACTGCGCGACGAGCTTCGCGTCCAGCTCGGGCCGCTTGATCTCGTTGATGTTGATGTGGACGTTCTTCTTCGTGATCGCGTGGAGCTCGCGGCGCAGCGCGTCCACCTCGACCCCCGACTTCCCGATGACGATGCCCGGGCGCGCCGTGTAGATGTCCACGGTGATCCGCTGCTTGTCCTTGCGGATGAGGATGTCGGAGAGCCCGGCGTGGGAGAGCTTCCCGAGGATGTGGCGACGGATCTTGACGTCCTCGAGCAGGTAGTCCGAGAACTCCTGCTTCCCGGTCCACCAGTTCGATTTCCAGTCGTGGATGACGCCGACGCGGAACCCGCCGGGGTGCACCTTCTGGCCCATCAGGCAGCCACTCCTTCCTTCTTCTTCCGCCGGGTCGACGCCTTCGGCTTCGCCTCGGCCTCGGGAGCGGCCTGCTCGGCCGCCGCGGGCTTCGAGCGAGCGCGGCGCCGCGGCGTGTCCGCGGGCGGCTGCTCGGCGAGGACGACCGTGACGTGACAGGTCCGCTTCTTGATCCGGTTGACGCGGCCGCGCGCGCGCGGCCGCCAGCGCTTCAGGGTCGGCCCCTCGTCCGCGTAGGCGGCCTCGACGACGAGCTCGTCGCCGTCCAGGCCGTGGTTCGCCTCCGCGTTGGCAACAGCCGAGCGGAGCACCTTCTCGATGTCCGTCGCGGCTGCGCGCGGGGTGAAGGCGAGGATCGTGCGCGCCTCCGGGACCGAGCGCCCGCGAATGTGGTCGAGCACGAGCCGCGCCTTGCGCGCCGAGGTGCGCACCCACTTCGCCTGCGCACGCACCCTCATGACGTCCCCGTCGGCCATCAGCGCTTCTTCACCTGGGTCTGGCGGTCGCCCGAGTGGCTGCGGAACGTGCGTGTCGGAGCGAACTCGCCGAGCTTGTGCCCGACCATCTGCTCGGTCACGAAGACCGGCACGTGCTTGCGCCCGTCGTGGACCGCGATCGTGTGCCCGACCATGTCCGGGAAGATCGTCGAAGCGCGCGACCAGGTGCGGATCATCCGCTTCTCCCCCGCGGTGTTCATCGCCTCGATCCGGCTCATCAGCCGGTTCTCCACGAACGGCCCTTTCTTCGAAGAACGTGACATCGCCTAGCGCTTCCTCTCCTTGCCGCGGCGGCGGCCGCGGACGATCAGCTTGTCGGACTCCTTGTGCTTGCGGCGCGTGCGCTTGCCGAGAGTCGGCACGCCCCAGGGTGTGACCGGGTGGCGTCCGCCCTTCGTCTTGCCCTCGCCGCCGCCGTGCGGGTGGTCGACCGGGTTCATCGCGGATCCGCGCACCGTCGGCCGCTTGCCGAGCCAGCGACTCCGGCCGGCCTTGCCGCCCGACTGGTTCGCGTGATCCGAGTTCCCGACCTGCCCCACCGTCGCCCTGCAGGCGAGGAGCACGCGGCGCAGCTCGCCGGACGGGAGCCGGAGCACGCCGTGGTCCCCGTCCTTTGCGACCAGCTGGATCGAGGAGCCGGCCGAGCGCGCCATGCGCGCGCCCTGCCCGGGCTGCAGCTCGACGGCGTGCACGAGCGTGCCCGTCGGGATGTTCGCGAGCGGCAGGGCGTTCCCGGGCTTGATGTCCGCGTTCGGGCCGGACTCGAGCACGGCGCCGACCCGCAGGCGCGCGGGCGCGAGGATGTACGACTTCGCGCCGTCCGCATAGTGCAGGAGGGCGATGCGGGCCGAGCGATTCGGGTCGTACTCGATCGCCGCCACCTTGGCCGGGACACCGTCCTTTACCCGCTTGAAGTCGACCTTCCGGAACTGCCGCTTGTGCCCGCCACCCTGGTGGCGGGTCGTGATGCGGCCGCGGTTGTTTCGGCCACCCCTCTTCGGCAGCGGCTCGACCAGCGACTTCTCGGGCTCGGACTTCGTGATCTCCTCGAACCCAGAGGTCGCCATGAAGCGGCGCCCGGGGCTCGTCGGCTTGTACTTCTTCAGCGCCATCAGACCGATGCCCCCTCGAAGATCTCGATCTCGTGCCCTTCCTTGAGCTGGACGATCGCCTTCTTCCAGCCCGGCCGGCGGCCCTTGATCAGGCCGCGCCGCTTGGGCTTCGACTGCACCTTGACGATGTTCACGCTCGCGACCTCGACCTCGAAGAGCTCCTCGACCGCCTGCCGGATCTGCGTCTTGTGCGCGTCGGCGTGCACGCGGAACGTGTACTTGCGATCGGTGATGAGCGAGTAGCTCTTCTCCGAGACGACCGGTGCGAGCAGGACCTGGTTCGGGTGGAGGCTCATCGAGTGCCTCCCTCTCGATGAGCGGGGAGGGGTATGGGGAACCGGGAGGTTCCCCGCGTTCTCAGGAAGAAGGGGGCACGCGGGGGAAACATGGTTTCCCCCGCGAACGCGAGCCGAAGGTGAGCGTTGCTCATGCTGCCGCGGCCTCCTCTCCGCCCTTGCCCGCGCGGGCGAGGACGAGCGGGAGCGCGGCCTCGGTGACGAGCACCGAGCGCGCCCAGACGACGGAGACGACCTCGAGCTCGGCCGGGACGGTCACGAGCACCTTGTCGATGTTGCGGAACGACTTGATCACGACTTCCTCGTCCTCGGTCGCGACGACGAGCGTCGGGCGCTCGCTCCAGTCGCCGAGCACCTCGAGGGCCCTGCGCGTCGAGGGTGCCTCGAAGGACGAGGTGTCGAGCAGCGCGAACGTGCCCTCGGCGGCATGGCTCGAGAGCGCGCCGCGCAGCGCGGCGCGCCGCGCCTTGCGGTTGACCTTGACCTCGAAGCTGCGCATGACCGGCGGGAAGGCGGCGCCGCCGCCCGTCCAGTGCGGCGCACGCGTCGTGCCGGCGCGCGCGCGGCCGGTCCCCTTCTGGCGCCACGGCTTCGAGCGCCCGCCCGCGACGAGCCCGCGGCTCTTCGCGCCGCGCGTTCCCGCGCGCGCCGCGTTCATCTCCGCCCGCACGGCCTCGTGGACGAGGTGCGGCTTGACCTCGGCGGCGAAGACCGACGCCTCCAGCGAGGCCTCCTTCTCCGACCCGCCGAGCACGGGCGCCTTCGGTGACGTCGCAGCCATGCCTAGACCGCCAGGATCTCCACGATCCCGTTCTTCGCCCCGGGCACCGAGCCCCGGACGAGCAGGAGGTTCCGCTCCGGGTCGACCTCGTGCACGACGAGCCCCGGCTGGGTCACGCGCTGGCCGCCCATGCGGCCGCTCATCCGCATGCCCTTGAACACGCGGGAGGGATACGCGGAGGCGCCGATCGAGCCCGGCTTGCGGACGTTGTGCGATCCGTGCGAGACCGGGCCGCGCGTGAAGCCGTGGCGTTTTATCGTTCCCTGGTAGCCCTTCCCGATCGAGACCCCGGCGACCTTGATCCGCTCGCCCGGCTCGAAGGACTCGACGGTCACGGTCTCCCCGACCGTGAGGCCGCTCTCTCCGCGCACCTCGACGAGGTGACGGTGCGGGCCTGCGCCGGCCTTCTTCAGGTGGCCGACCTCGGGCTTCGACAGCTTCCGCTCGGCCACCGGCTCGAACGCGAGCTGGACCGCGTCGTAGCCGTCGGTCTCCACCGTCTTCACCTGGACCACGGGGCAGGGCCCGGCCTCGATGACCGTGATCGCAGTCATCGCACCCGTCTCCGGGTCGAAGGCCTGGCTCATGCCGAGCTTCCTGCCGAGGATTCCCTTCGCCATCAGAGCTCGATCTCGATGTCGCAGCGCAGCCGCGTGTCCGCGCCAGCGGACCAGCGGAAGGGGGCTGGGAAAACCGGGAGGTTTCCCCGGCTGCATGCGTATGGCGTTCTGCTCATAGCTTGATCTCGATGTCCACTCCGGCCGGCAGGTCGAGCCGCATCAGCGAGTCGACCGTCTTCGGCGTCGGGCTGTGGATGTCGATCAGCCGCTTGTGCGTGCGGACCTCGAAGTGCTCCCGCGAGTCCTTGTCCTTGAACGGGCTTCGGATCACGCAGTAGACGTTCTTCTCCGTGGGCAGCGGGACGGGACCGGTGATGGTCGCGCCGGTGCGCTGGGCCGTCTCCACGATCTGGGAGGCCGAGCGGTCCACCTGCTGGTGGTCGTAGCCCTTCAAGCGGATGCGGATCTTCTGCTGTGCCATGTGCGGTGAGCAAGGGAGAGGCCGGGGCCTCTCCCTACTTGATGATCTCCGTGACGACGCCGGCGCCGACCGTGCGCCCGCCCTCGCGGATCGCGAAGCGGAGCCCCTGGTCCATTGCGATCGGCTGGATGAGCTCGATCTCCATGTTCGTGTTGTCGCCCGGCATGACCATCTCCTGCCCCTCGGGCAGCTTGATCGAGCCGGTGACGTCGGTCGTGCGGAAGTAGAACTGCGGTCGGTAGCCGTCGAAGAAGGGCGTGTGCCGCCCGCCCTCGTCCTTCGAGAGGACGTACACCTCGGCCTTGTACTGCGTGTGCGGCGTGATCGAGCCGGGCTTCGCCAGAACCTGGCCGCGCTCGACGTCCTCGCGCTTGATGCCGCGCAGGAGCGCACCCGCGTTGTCGCCGGCCTGGGCGTAGTCGAGCGTCTTCTGGAACATCTCGAGCCCGGTGATGACGGTCTTCTCCGTCTCCGGGTGGATGCCGACGATCTCGATCTCCTCGCCGACCGTCATCTTCCCCTGCTCGATGCGGCCGGTCACGACCGTCCCGCGGCCGGTGATCGTGAAGACGTCCTCGATCGGCATCAGGAAGGGCTTGTCCACGTCGCGGACGGGCTCGGGGATGTACGAGTCGACCGCGGCCATGAGCTCGAGGATCTTCGGCGTCCACTCCGGATCGCCCTCGAGCGCCTTCAGCGCGGAAACCTGGACGACGGGGATCTCGTCGCCGGGGAACTCGTACTTCGAGAGCAGCTCGCGGACCTCCATCTCGACGAGCTCGAGCAGCTCGGGATCGTCGACCATGTCGGCCTTGTTGAGCGCCACGACGATCGACGGGACCTCGACCTGGCGCGCGAGCAGGATGTGCTCGCGGGTCTGGGGCATCGGGCCGTCGGCGGCGGAGACCACGAGGATCGCGCCGTCCATCTGCGCGGCGCCCGTGATCATGTTCTTGATGTAGTCGGCGTGACCGGGGCAGTCGACGTGGGCGTAGTGCCGGTTCTCGGTCTCGTACTCGACGTGCGCGGTGTTGATCGTGATGCCGCGCTGGCGCTCTTCCGGCGCCTTGTCGATCTCGTCGAAGGACATCACCGAGGAGCCGGTTCCCGACTCCGAGAGGACCTTCGTGATCGCTGCCGTGAGCGTGGTCTTGCCATGGTCGATGTGGCCGATCGTGCCGACGTTGACGTGCGGCTTGGTGCGCTCGAACTTCTGCTTGGCCATCTGTTTCTATCCCTCCGGTTTACGCTGACTTCTCGCCCGTCACGAGCGACTCGGCGATCGTGGCTGGCACTTCCTCGTAGCGGTCGAACTGCATCGTGAACGTCGCGCGGCCCTGCGTCATCGAGCGCAGGTCGGTCGCGTAGCCGAACATCTCCGCGAGCGGGACGCTCGCCCGGATCGACTGGGAGCTGCTCGACTGCGACCCGCCGACCGGCTCGATCTGCTCGATCCGACCGCGACGGCCGTTCAGGTTACCAATGACGTCGCCGAGGAAGTCCTCCGGGGTCACGACCTCCACGGACATCACCGGCTCCAGGAGCTTGGGCTTCGCCCGCCTCATCCCCTCCTTGAACGCCATCGAGCCCGCGATCTTGAACGCGCGCTCGCTCGAGTCGACCTCGTGGTACGAGCCGTCGACGAGCTCCACCTTGATGTCGACGACCGGGTAGCCCGCGAGGATCCCGGAGCTCATCGCCTCCTCGATCCCGTGGTCGACGGCCGGGATGTACTCCTTCGGGATCTTCCCGCCGACGATCCGGTCCACGAACTCGTACCCGGCGCCCGGCTCCTGCGGGTAGAGGTTGACGACGACGTCGCCGTACTGGCCGGAGCCGCCCGTCTGGCGGACGAACCTGCCCTGGATCTTCTCGGCCGGCCGGGAGATCGTCTCCCGGTAGGCGACCTGCGGGCGGCCGACGTTGCCCTCGACGCGGAACTCGCGCGTGAGCCGGTCGACGATGATCTCGAGGTGCAGCTCGCCCATCCCGGCGATGAGCGTCTGCCCCGTCTCCTCGTCCGAGGAGACGCGGAAGGTGGGGTCCTCCTCGGCCAGCCGCTGGAGCGCCTGGCTGAGCTTGTCCTGGTCCGCCTTCGTCTTCGGCTCGATCGCGACGGAGATGACCGGCTCCGGGAAGGACATCGACTCGAGCACGATCGGGTCGGTCTCGACGGCGAGCGTGTCGCCCGTGGTCGTGAACTTGAGGCCGACGGCGGCGGCGATCTCGCCTGCCCCGATCTCCTCCCGCTCCTCGCGGTGGTTCGCGTGCATCTGCAGGATGCGGCCGATGCGCTCGGTCTTGCCGTTCGTCGTGTTGAGAACGCGGCCGCCGGCCTTGACCGAGCCCGAATAGACACGGAAATAGGTGAGCTTGCCGACGAACGGGTCGGTCATGACCTTGAACGCGAGCGCCGCGAACGGCGCGTCGAGGTCGGCCGCACGCGCCTCCTCCTCCTCGCTCTTCGGGTCGACGCCCTGGACGGGCGGGATGTCGACCGGGCTCGGCAGGTAGTCGACGATCGCGTCGAGCAGCGGCTGCACGCCCTTGTTCTTGAACGCCGAGCCCGCGAGCACCGGCGTCACGCGGCCCGTGAGCGTCCCTGCGCGGAGCGCGCGCCGGAGCATCTCGGGGGTGACGGCCGACTCGTCCTCGAGGTACGTCTCCATCAGCTCGTCGTCGAACTCGGCGATCCCGTCGATGAGCGCGTGGTGCGCGGCCTCCGCCCGGCCGGCGAGCTGGGCCGGGATCTCCCCGACCTCGTACTCGGTGCCGAGCAGGTTGACGTACGTGACCGCCTTCATCTCCACGAGGTCGACGATGCCCGTGAAGGCGTCCTCCTGGCCGATCGGCACGTGGATCGGCAGCGGCGTCGCGCCGAGGCGGTCGCGCATCGACTGCACGGCAGCGTCGAAGTCGGCGCCCGTGCGGTCCATCTTGTTGATGAAGGCGATGCGCGGGACGCGGTACCGGTCGGCCTGGCGCCAGACGGTCTCCGACTGCGGCTGGACACCCGCGACCGAGTCGAACACGGCGACCGCACCGTCGAGCACGCGCAGGCTCCGCTCGACCTCCACGGTGAAGTCCACGTGCCCGGGCGTATCGATAATGTTGATCCGGAAGTCGCGCCACTCCGCGGTCGTCGCGGCCGACGTGATCGTGATGCCGCGCTCCTGCTCCTGCGCCATCCAGTCCATCGTCGCGGCGCCCTCGTGGACCTCGCCCATCTTGTGGGTCCGCCCCGTGTAGTAGAGGATCCGCTCGGTCGTCGTCGTCTTGCCGGCGTCGATGTGCGCCATGATCCCGATGTTCCGGACGCGGTCCAGGGCGACAGTTGCGGCGACGGTGCTCACTGCGCGGCCCTTACCAGCGGTAGTGCGCGAAGGCCTTGTTGGCCTGCGCCATCCGGTAGATGTCGTCCTTCTTCTTGTACGCGCCGCCCTGCTGCGAGAGCGCGTCCACGAGCTCGCCCGCGAGCTTCGCCGGCATGCCCTTCTCCCGGCGCTCGCGCGCGTTCTGCACGAGCCAACGGAGCGCGAGCGTGCGTGCGCGGCGCTGCGGCACCTCGACCGGCACCTGGTAGTTCGCGCCGCCCACGCGGCGGGACCGCACCTCGAGCACGGGCGTGACGGACTTCACGGCGCCCTCGAGCACCTCGAGCTCCGGCTTGCCGGTCTTCTCCGAGGCGATCGCGAGCGCGTCGTAGACGATCTGCTCCGAGAGCGACTTCTTCCCGTTCAGCATCAGCCGGTTGACGAGCTGCGTCACGAGGACCGACCCGTGGACGGCGTCGGCCTCGAGCTGGCGGGGCTGGATCGCTGCGCGGCGGGGCATCGCTCGACCCTACGCCTTCTTCGCGCCGTACTTGGAGCGGGCCTGGCGGCGCTCGGACACCCCGGCGGAGTCGAGCCCGCCGCGGATGACCTTGTAGCGGAAGCCCGGCAGGTCCTTGACGCGTCCGCCGCGGACGAGCACGACCGAGTGCTCCTGCAGGTTGTGCCCCTCGCCGGGGATGTACGCGCCGACCTCCATGCTGTTCGTCAGGCGGACGCGCGCGACCTTGCGCAGCGCCGAGTTCGGCTTCTTCGGCGTCGTCGTGTAGACGCGCGTGCAGACGCCGCGCTTCTGCGGGGCTCCCCGGAGCGCGGGTGTCTTCGTCTTCGCCTGGGGGCTCTTCCGGCCCTTGCGCACGAGCTGGTTGACTGTGGGCACGCTGCTCCTACCGAAGGTCGATGGCTGTCTTCACACAGAGAGGCCGGCGGGCAGGCGATGCCCACCGACAAGCCGCGGAATGGTAGCAGACGCCTTGCTGAAACGCCCGTAGCCAACCGGCCGACGCCTGCATACAGTGCGTGTCCAGGGAGGAATGGCGTGAGATGGTGACCGTGCTCGTCGCCGTGGCCGCGGCCGCGCTGGGAGTCGTCGCGACGCTCGTCGCGATGCGGGTCGTGCGCGCCCGCTCGCAGCGCCGCCTCGCACCGACCCGGACGCGGGTCGACGAGCACCTGCGGGCGATCTCCGAGACCCTCGACCGCGTTGCGGCGCTCGCGGGGACCGTCACCGAGGCGGGACGGGAGGAGCTCGATCTGAACCTCGACCTCGGCTCGCTCCTCGAGCAGCTCGCCTCCGAGGCGGCCGCCGTCACCGGAGCGCAGGCCGTCGCGATCCGCGTCGAGGGCACGGACGGTGCCCCCGTCGTCGCCTCGTTCGGGACGAGCGACGGGGCGGCGCTGCTGGAGACCGCGCTCGGGCCGCCGGATGCGCGACCGTTCCGCGCGCTCACGATCAACTGGACCTACGGCCCGGCGGCGGAGGACGAGGAGGGTGCGTTCAGCTCCGCGCTCGTGGTCCCCGTCGTCGAGGAAGGCGTCGCGACCGGCGCCCTCGTCGCCTATGCGGGCGCGGCCGGCTCCTTCGACTCGGAGCACCTCGGCGCCCTTCGCGCGCTGGCCGACCAGGCCGCGCCGAGCATCACGAGCGCGCGCCGGTTCGGGGAGCTGGGCGAGCGGTCGCTCACCGACGAGCTGACGGGCATCCGCAACCGGAGCGGCTACGAGCTCGAGCTCGAGCGAGAGGTCGCACGCGCCCACCGCACCGGCCGTGCGCTCTCGCTGCTCGTCGTGGAGATCCGCGAGACGGGCGGCACGGAGCTCGCCGACGACGGCGCCGACGACGCGCTGCAGGAGTTCGCGAGGCTGCTCGAGCGCACGGCACGCACGACCGACATCCCCTGCCGCCGGCGCGCGCGGGAGTTCGCAGTCGTCCTCCCGGAGACGAAGGACGAGGGTGCGCGTCGTTTCTGGACGCGGCTGCAGGAGGAGGCGGGGACGAGCTTCGGAAACGGCGTCCAGAGGACTTTCTCGGCGGGTCTCGTCGAGTGGCGGCCGAACGAGACGAGCGACGCCCTCGACGCACGCGCTGCAGCAGCGGTGACCGTGAGCGCCGTCCGCGCCGAAGGAGCGGGACCGGCCACGATCGAGCTCGAGCGCCGGCGCGCCCAGGCCGACGACGACGGGCTCGCCGATGCGGTCGCCGACCCACGTCGCCTCCTGCGGGAGCACGTCGCCGGAGCGGTCGCGACCGTGAGGCGTCGAGAGCTCCCGCTCAGCCTCGTCGCCGCCGAGGTCGAGGTCGAGCCGGGCGAGGGCGCCGCTGCGCTCCGCGCCCACGTCGCCGCGCGCATCGACGACGCGCTCGACGAGGGATCCGCGGTCTCGTGGGTGGAGCCGGGCCGGCCCGTGCTCGTGCTGCCCGGAGCGACCGCGGCCGACGCGCAGGCACTCGTGGCCGTGCTGCAGGCGTCGCTCGACGTGCGCCCGCCCGGGCACGAGCCAGGTCGGGCGACGATCTCGGCCGGGATCGCGGAGCTCGCGGCGGAGGAGGATGCGGCCGCCGTCCTGCGCCGCGCGCAAGGTGCGCTGGAGCACGCCCGCCGAGCGGGGACGGGAGCGGTCGAGGTGGCCCCGGGCGGCAGCGACACGTCCTGACGGCACCGCTCTCCGAGCGAGGCTGCGTCCACTTCCCTGAGTACAGTGCGACGGGCTAGCTCGTTCGAGTGGTTGCAATCCCCCGAAAGCGTGAGTACAACGAGAATCGTCCCCTGGGGAGGAGTGGTTGAGGACGTGGTGACCGCCGTGATCGTCGTGGCGATCCTCGCTCTCGCGAGCGCGGTCGCGGCTGCGCTCGTGGTGCGGCGGCGGACACCTGCTCCCGAGCCGAACTGGGAGCTCGTGGAGGTGGTCAGCGAGATGCGGCAGAAGATGGACGCGCTCTCGCAGAACCTCTCGTCCGCGCTCGAGCGGGCGGAGCGCGAGAGCCGTCGGAACCGGCTCTTCGGGGAGCTCGGCGGCTCGATCGACCTCGAGGAGCTGATGGACCGGGTCGTCGACGCGGCGATGGAGATCCCGGGCTTCGACGCCGCGATGATGGTCGTCGAGCGGCAGGACGGCGCACCGGCCGTCGTCACGCGCGGGATGACGGCGCAGGAGTCGGCCCGCCCGCCGACCTCGGGGGTCGCCGGTGCGCTCCCCGGGACGATCACGGTCAGCTACCGCTACGGCCGCGACCGTGACACGCCGACCGGCGAGCTGATCCGCGGCGGCGCGTTCGTGCCTCTCATGGGTCGCGAGCTGCGCCCCGTCGGGGCGCTGTCGCTCTTCTGGCGCTCCGCGGAGCACGAGCCGTCGTCGGAGGCGATCGAGCAGGCCGAGGGCCTCGCGGAGAGCTGCATCCCCGCGATCGAGAACGCGCGCCGGTACGGCGAAGCGCGCAAGCTCGCCGAGACCGACGCGCTCACCGGCCTCTTCAACCAGCGGTTCTTCCACGAGACGCTCCGCCGCGAGGTCATGCGAGCGCACCGCTACCAGCGCAAGCTGACCCTGATCGTGTTCGACCTCGACGACTTCAAGTCCATCAACGACCAGATCGGTCATCTGGCCGGCGATCGCGTTCTCGCCCAGGCGGCCGACCGGCTGCGCGAGGCGGTCCGCTCCGTCGACGTGGCCTGCCGGATCGGCGGGGACGAGTTCGCGGTGATCATGCCCGAGTCGTCCGCCGAGGACGGCGAGCAGCTCTACAACCGGGTGCACAACTCGATGCGGGGCACCGTCCTGGGAACGGACGAGGAGCGCCTCCGCATCTCCGGCGGGATCGCGGAGCTACAGCACGGCGACACGGCGGCGAGCCTCTTCGAGCGGGCCGACGGTGCGCTCTACCGGGCGAAGGAGCTCGGTAAGGACCGGGCCGACGTGTCCAGGTCCACCGAAGGCACGTAGCCGCTACCCGCGCCGGGCGACGAGTCTGAGCGGCTGGGTCGGCGTATCCGACCCGACCTCGTCCTCCACGGTGACCGCGACGGTGGCACCGACGGGAACGGGGCGCGTCAGCTGGACGACGCGCTCGCCGGCGGAGAAGACCCCGGCCGGATCGGGCGGCCCTCCGGCCGGATCGACGACCCAGGCCTCGTACGTCCTCCCGGACGGCGCCGGCTCGAGGCCGCGGAGGACGAGCACGGCGCGACCTCCGCTTCCGACCGCGAGCACGAGCGCACCCTGCGATCCGAGGACGGGGAAGCGCTCGGTGCTCGGCTTCGACAGCAGCGAGAGCGCGCGGGCGGAGTCGCGGGCCGCAGCCTCGGCGCCCGAGCCGTCGTCGTCGAGCGCCGAGAGGAAGGCGAACGTGCCGAGCGCGAGCGCCAGCAGGCCCGCGACCGCGGCGAGACCGCCGATCGTCGCTGCGCTCGGTCGGCGCACGGGCGGCAGCTCGACGCTGCCGAGCCCGCGCTCGCCCTCGCTTGCCACCCCGGCCTCCGGCGCCGGCTCGGCGACGGCGACCGCAGCGCCGTTCGAAGCGGGGCCGTGCAGCGGGCTGGGCGATCCGGCCTCCATCGCGACGGGCACCATAGTGACCGCGGCTGTCGGAGCCTCCGCGGCGAACGGTGCCTCGTTCTCGGCCACCGGCTCCGGGGCGGTGGGAGCTGACGCGCGGCCGGGATCCTCGATCTCGTGCTCGCGGCCGTCGGGCGACGGCTGCACGGCCTCGCGAGGGACCACCGGGCGGGAGTGGCCGCGCACCCGAGCGGCGACGTAGGTGCTGGCGGCAGCAGCTCCGAGAACGGTCAGCCAGCCGACGCGCCGCAGCGCTTCCTCCTCCTGTCGGGCCCCGTCGGCCGTGTCGACCGACGTGCGCGATAGTAATACCGAGGGTGCTGGCCGGAGACGAGGTGACGATCGCGGTGTTCGCAGCGGCTGTCGCGCTCGGCATCCTCTGCGTCGCCCTCCTCTTCCTCGCCGTGCGGCGCACGCTGGGACGCCAGGAGCAGATCGTGACCGCCATGCTCGCGCGCTACGACGACAGGCTCGCCGACTTCGCGCAGACGCTGAACGACGCGCTCAACCACACCCTGCCCGCGCGTATCACCGCCGCGATCTCGGGGTCTGCTCCCGTGCAGCCGGAGCTCCCGGAGCACGGCGTGATGCGCCTGCTCGAGATCGCCCGCGAGCGAACGTCCGCGGACGCTGCGATCGCGGTCGTCGGCAACCGCGCGAGCGAGCCGATGCTCGCCACGGTCGGCCTTTCGGACGCGGAAGCGGCCCAGGTCGGGGGTATCGGCGTGCCTGACTACCGCGGTGCGCGGGCGATCCAGGTCTCGTTCGCCGGCGAGGGGGAGGCGCCGCTCCGCGCGAACTCGATCCGCGCCGGGCTCGCCGTGCCGCTGCTCGACTCCCCGAACGAGCCCGGGATGCTCGCCGTCCTCACCCGCGCGGCCGACCGCGAGTTCAGCGAGCTCGACATCACGACGCTCGAGGACGTGCTCAGCGGGACACGGCCGCAGCTCGAGACGTCGTTCGAGCTCCGCGAGCCCGACCCGGTCCCGGAGCGCGACCCGCTGACCGCGCTCTACGACCGGCCCGCGTTCCAGGCGCTGCTCGAGCGCGAGATCGCCCGTGCGAGGCGGGCCGGCGAGCCGCTCGCGCTGCTCATGCTCGACGTCGATCGCCTGACGACGCTGAACGCGCGGATCGGCCACCTCGCCGCCGACGGCGTGCTCGCCCAGATCGCGGCGCTCCTGAACGACGCCGCCGGGCCGCGCGACCTCCCGTGCCGCGTCGCCGGAGGTCGCTTCGGCGTGCTCGTCTCGGAGGGCGACGGTCGCGACGCCGAGAGCCTCTTCGAGCGCTTGCAGGCAATGCTGCGCGAGCGTCCGCTTCCCGACGTGGGCACCGTGACGGTCTCCGGGGGCATCGCCGAGCTCCTCCCCACCGACGACGGCGCGGCGCTCGTGGTCCGCGCGGACGCGGCGCTCGGTCTCGCGAAGGGCTCGGGGCGCGACACCGTCGTGACCGCGGCCCGGCGCTGACCCGAGCCTAGCCGCCCGAGAGCGCCGACAGCGTGTCCGCCGACGGCTCCTCGAACGAGAGGAAAGGCGCAAACGTGGACAGCCGCACGTCGGCCCGCTCGGGCAGCCGGTCGCGCTCGCAGACGAGCCGGCTCTCGGCAGCCTTCTGCCGGCCGAGCGACCAGCTCGCGTACGCATCCGCCCGTGACTCCTCCCTGAGCTCACGGACGATCGCCGGGCGGGCGAGATCCCACCCGAGCGCGCCGAGTGCCGCGGTCTGCTCGAGCGCACGGACCGTGAAGCGGCCCTCCAGCGTCCGCACGGTGAAGGTGCGACCCGTCCGAGCCCGGAAAACGGCCTCGGGGGCCGACGTCGCGATCGCCATGCCCTCGCCCTCCGGCAGCCAGCTCGGCGCCGGCGAGACGACGACGCGGCGCGCGAGCACCGGGGCATACGTCGCCCGATAGCGCGCGACGTCCGCCGAGGACGGCCGCGCCCCGGAGAGGCCGCTCTGGATCTCGTTGCGACGGAGCTCGTCGCCGATGATCGCGCGCGCGACGGCAGGAGTCGCGCGCACGTCGGCGAGAGCCGAGCGATACGCGCGCGTGCTTCCGCCGAAGCGACTCGCGACGAGCCGCCGCTCGGCGGCCAGCACGTCGGTGGGGGAGACGCGCGTCCGCTCCCGCTCGACCGCGCGCACGACGAGTGCGGTCAGCGAGAGCTCGCGGTCGCCGGTGAGCCGCGAGAGCGACGCGACCTCCGACGCTGTCAGCGTCGAGCTCCCGTACAGGCAGCGGGTCGAGCGCGGCAGGTTCAGCTGACCGGTCCGCCGGTCGGCGTCGAGCTCCCGCCCGAGCTCGGCGGGCGCGTCGCACAGGCCGGGGTTGCGCGCCCACAGCCAGACACACGCCGCGTACGTCTTGTCGGGATCGTTCGAGCGCGCGTTCCGCTGCGCCCACCCCCAGGACCACACGTGGGCGAGGCCGAGCTCGCGCGCAACCCGGCCGGACGCGAACGCGCTCCACTTGGCAACGTCGAACCAGCGCGAACGCGGCTTCAGCCCTTCCCGACCGCCGACGCCAGGGCCGGTCTGGAACCCGATCATCAGCCCGATACGGCGGGCCGGGACGCCGACGGCGAGCAGCTTCGCCGCCGCGCGCCGATAGCTCATCCGGAGTCGGCGCGAGCCGCGCACGACGCCGTCCCGCCAGATCAGGTTGGCGTTCGCGTACTTCTCCAGCACGAGATCGGAGACCTGGCCCATCGCCTTCCACCACGCGCCCGCGCCGCCGCCGGTGAACGGCTCGCCCGAGATCAGGAGCGCCGGCCGGGCGCCCCGCTCCGAGAGCCTGGACACGAAGCGGAGCACGTTCTCGCGATAGCGCTCGGCGGTCGGGGTCAGCGGCATCGGCAGCCACGAGCCCCAGAGCTCGTTGAGCGCGATCAGCGGCTGCTGACAGCCGCTCACGGAGACCGCGTAGTCGAAGAGCGAGTCGGCCCGCTTCTCCATCAGCGCGACGTCTGCGGGCTGCGAGGGCGTGCCCACGCGCTTCCGGAGGTGCATGTCCCAGTGGACGGTCGCGGCCCCGGCGGCGCGGGCCTCCTCGGCCAGGAGCGGGCCTCCCGTCGCCACGACGACCCCGGGACGGGCGAAGCGCTCACGCCAGAACGAGACCGAGCCGTCCGCGAAGTCGATCCAGGCCGGCTGCGACTCCGGCACGCCGCAGGAGAGCGCCGCCGACCCGGTGGCCGGAAGCGCCAGGACGGCCGCGCACACGGCCGCGAGGGCGATGAGAACCCGTCGCACGGCTGCTTAGGTAGCAGAAGTCGCGGAGCGACTCCTCCGCGAAGCGGACCCGTGGGGGGTCTGGGGGAGTCGTGGAGCGACTTGTCCGCGAAGCGGACCAGTGGAGGGGGTCTGGGGGAGTCGTGGAGCGACTCG
>Ga0075418_10003841_pt1 | contig 17117 bp, 13 predicted proteins | sample SoiMetdeltSBSDD2_FD_81776 | JGI IMG/M metagenome (GOLD analysis project Ga0075418, IMG submission 81776) | Bulk soil microbial communities from a Populus tree surrounding site in Tennessee, USA - Soil MetaG P. deltoides SBSDD2 | ecosystem: Environmental > Terrestrial > Soil > Tree plantation... | reverse complement strand
GGAGAACTGGGGTTCGACACATCGACTCCTTCCAGCCCCGCGCTCCCCTCCGCCACCAAGAGCTGAGAGCCCGTGACGGCAAGAGCAGAAGGGATACCTCGCAGGATCATCCTGCCAACGATCGCAGGGGCGTCGGGTGACGCGACGTCGAGAGCGTATAAGGTGCGGGAGATGGCGCCAACGAAGGCTTGGTCCCCGCGCACGGCAACGCAGAGGGCTTCATCCAAGAGGCCCGCTCTTCCGATCGGCAAGGGAGTGGCCGGCTCCGAGATGTCGATGACTTGCAGATCGTCGAAGCCACAGGCGACGTAGGCGTACGCACCGAGAATAGCAACCCCGAACGCATGGTCTTGCACCTGTGTCGTCCCGAGCAGGGTGGGAGCACGAGGATCCGAGACATCGACCACCTGGAGACTTCCACCCAAGCCGGGGACACTCGCGACGGCAACATAGACGAAGTTGCCGTCGCTGGCGACGTCCAGGGCAGGGGCCAGCGTGTCCATGCTCCCCACGACAACAGGCGTGGTGGGATCCGACACATCGATGACTTGCAAACCCCGTTCGCCATCGGCGACGTACGCGTAGGCACCCGAGACGGCGACGCCCACGGCCAGGCCGGGAGTGTCGACACTACCCACGTGGATGGGTGATGACGGATCCGAAACGTCCTGCACCTGGAGGCCCTGAGTGCGGTCCGCGACGTAGGCATAGCGTCCGGCAATCTCCACATCCACCGCACCCCGGCGTATCGATGCCGCCCGCCAGACGCAGGTGTGCTACGACGTCGGCATAGTCGAAGCAAGGGCTCTGACCATTCGGCGAGGACAGGTCATCCCCGCAACCGAGCGTCGTCGCTACGGCGAACGTCAGCCAGGTTCGAACAGAGTAGCGGAGCAAGACCATCGTCCCGCACCCGTGTCAGAAGGACCGGTGTCCCCGGAATGGAGCCCTTCGGAGACAGGCCCGCGGCCCTCTCGTTTCCGACGGGGTATCGCTCGGATCATAATCCCGGGAGAGCGCTGCCGCAACGAGCCCGAGGGACCAGCTCCGATTTGTTCGATAGTCCGGTGGCTTGGCAAAGCTCGGCAGAGCCGAAGACCCGGGAAAGAGGAGGCGCGTGTGCGGGGCTGGCTACGACGGGAACGCGGGGCGCTCCTCTGCGTCGCTGCTGCCGGTTTGCTCCGCGCCCTCTGCGTGTGGGCCACACGGAATGATCCGGTCTTCCGCGTTCCCTATCTGGACGAGGCGTTCTACCACACCTGGGCGCGCTCGCTCGCCGAGGGCCGCGGCGATTTCCAGGGCCCGTACTTCCTCGGGCCGCTCTACCCGCACGTGCTCTCTTGGCTCTATCGCGTGTTCGGCGCCGATCCCTTCGTGGCCCGTGTCTTCCAATCGCTCCTCGGCGTCTTGGACGTGGGGCTCGTGCTCGTCGTCGCTCGCCGTCTCGGGGGACGCGTCGCGGGATACGCGGCGGCAGGTCTCTTCGCCCTGCATGGATGTCTCGTGTTCCACGAAGGGCTTCTCGTCCTCGAACCGCTCCTGCTGACGCTTCTCCTCGGTGCCTCGGCGGCGCTCCTACTGCCGGCGCGAGAGGAGCGGGCGCGAGGTGGGAGAGATCAGGCGCGTCCGAGAGGTGAGGCGCAACCGAACCGTGGCTCGAGCGGGAGGATGGGCCCGAGCGCCTGGGCTGCCTTCGCCGGTGCTCTCCTCGGTCTCGCCACGCTCGCTCGCGCTACCGCGTTTCTCGTCGCTCCGGTCGTCGCCGCCGCGCTCGTCCGCGGCCCGCAACGGTGGCGGCGCCTCCTCTGCTGCGCCGTCCTGTGGGGCGCTGTCGTCGCCCCTGTCGTGCTCCGCAATCACCAACTCGGCGGGGGCTTCGTGGTGACCACCAACGCCGGGGTGAACTTCTACGCCGGCAACTTCCCTCGCGCCAAGGGACGGTTCCACGAGCCCTCGGGCGTGCACTTCTTCACCAGCCCGAACGTGCTGCCCGAAGGCGCCACCTTGCCCACCGCCGTGGCACCGCGGCCCCTCACCATCGAGGCTCTGGCGGGAACCGCCACCGCCGCCGACTCGAAGCTGTGGTTCGCCCGCGCCCGGGAATGGATCCGGAAAGAGCCCGGCGCTTTTCTCGCGCTCCTCTGCCGCCGCGCCGCACTCACCCTGCAGGGCCGCGAGATCGCGCAGCTCGAGAGCTATTCTTTCCACCGCGCCCGGCTCATGGCGCTGCGCTTCTTCCCCGTCGACCTCACCTGGATCCTGCCGCTCGCGGCGCTCGGGATCTGGCAGGCGCGCCGCAGCGCCGGCACTGCTCTCGTCCTCCATTTCGCCGTCGCGACACTCCTCCCGTGTGTTCTCTTCTTCGTCACTGCACGTCATCGACTCGTGGCCCTGCCGTATCTTGCCATCCTCGCCGGCTGCGGCGCCGCTGCGCTCGCCTCGCTCGCCACCTCGCGGCGCTGGTCGCGACTCGCTCTCGCGGGCCTCGGCCTCGCTGCCGCGGCGGCACTCACCCGGGTGGCAGCGCAGCCACCGCCGACAGCGACAGGTTGGGAGAGCGCGCAGATGGCGGAGCGCGTCTACGCTTGGGGCGATCTCGACGGCGCCATCCGCTGGCAAGAAGCGGCTCTCGTCGGGCTGCCCCGCCGACCGGATGTGGCTCTCAACCTCGCGCTCTACCGGAGCGAGCGCGGCCAGCCCCAGGACCTGGAGCGGGCCGAGAGCATGCTTCGCGCTCTCGTGGAGGGCGCTCCGGTGGAAACCCGCTTCCTGGACGCGCTCGGGACAGTGCTCGTGCAACGCGGTCGCCCCGCCGAGGCGCGGGCGACGTGGGAGCGGGCGTTGCGGGTCGACCCGGGCTTCGCGCCGGCGCGCGAACATCTGCGCGCTCTCGACGCCTCCGGCACCTCACCTGTTGCCCCCGACTCCCCTTGACGCCCTCCGGGCCCTCGCCACAAGCTCCGGTTACGAAGCCCTCGTCGCGCTCGCTGCTCGACCGCCGCGGCGCGCACCGGCACGCAGAAGGGAGCTTGGTTTGGCACGCGCGAAGATCGCCCTCATCGGCGCCGGGGCCATCGGCGGGACCCTGGCCCACCTGGCAGCGCTCAAGGAGCTCGGCGACGTCGTCCTGGTCGACATCGTCGAGGGCGTACCGCAGGGGAAGGCGCTCGACCTGCTCGCAGCGCGTCCGCTCGACGGCACCGACGTCAGCTTCACCGGCTCGAACGGTTACGAGGAGACCCGCGGCGCCGACGTCGTCATCGTCACTGCCGGCTTGCCGCGCAAGCCCGGCATGAGCCGCGACGACCTGGTGAGCGTCAACACCGGGATCATGAAGGGCATCGCCGAGAACGTCCGCGAGATGTGCCCGCAGTCCTTCGTCATCGTCATCACCAACCCCTTGGACGCCATGGTGTACGTGATGAAGAAGGTGACCGGCTTCCCGAAGAACCGCGTCGTCGGCATGGCGGGAGTGCTCGACTCGACGCGCTTCCGCACCTTCGCGGCCATGGAGATCGGCGTCTCCGTGGAAGACATCACCGCCATGGTGCTCGGCGGTCATGGGGACGACATGGTGCCCATCTTGCGTTTCTGCACCGTCGCGGGTATGCCGATCACCCACTTCCTCTCGCCCCAGAAGCTCGACGCTATCGTCAAGCGCACGCAGCTAGCGGGCGGGGAAGTCGTGAACTTGCTGAAGACGAGCGCCTGGGTGTCGCCGGCGGCGGCGGCGATCGAGATGGCCGAGGCCTACCTCAAGGACCGGAAACGCGTCCTGCCCTGCGCCGCTTATCTGGAGGGCGAATACGGCATCGACGGCTACTACTTCGGCGTCCCCGCCATCATCGGCGCTGGCGGCGTCGAGCGGGTCATCGAAGTCCCCCTCGAGCCGCAGGAAAAGGGAGCCCTCGACCGCTCCTTCGCGCGGGTGAAGGAAGTGGTGGGCCTGGTCAAGCTCTGAACAGCATTCTCTGGCGCAACATTAGAAGAGCAAGAAGAGCAGACCCGAGGGCGAGGCGCGGCAGGGAACTTCAGGAGAATTACGGACACGCAGAGAAAGTCTGCGACGTGCGGCGGGGGCGGGGAGCCCCCGCCGCGCGTCTTTTCCGGGTCCGGTGGCGGAGAGCGACCGGATCCCGGCTCCCCCCTTCCGCACACTGGGTCCGGGGCGGGCGACAGGTGACGGGTCGGCACCCGCCCCGGGGGCGAGCCACCGCATACCACCGCGCGCGCGCGGCGCAACCAGGCGGGGCTCGCAGGTCATTCGTCGGCTGGGTGCAGGCAGACTCTTCGTCGGCGCGTCCCATGACGGACGCGGTGCAGGATGGCAGGCAACTTTCGGGGATGGCGCTCGAACCTCTGCTTGTCAAGATAAGCGGCGGCGCCACGTTGTCAAGAAGCGGGGGTCACTCGGGGAAGTAGAGGATGCGGCCGCAGCTCTGGCAGGTGCGCACCTTGCCTTCGTGCAGCGAGGAACGGACCGAGGTGGGGAGCTTGGCGAAGCACCCCAGACAACGGTCGCCGGTGACCGGGGTGATGGCGCGGCCATACCGCCGCAGGATCTTCTCGTAGTGCACCACGTGGGCGAGGTCGATCCGCCCCAGGAGCTGGGCGCGCGCCTTGCGCAGCTCCTCCAGTCCGCTCACGTCGAAACCGAGGCGCGCCAGCTCTTCCTTGGAATCCTCGGTCTCCTTCAGCATCAAGTCGAGATCCTGAAGGGCGACCAGCAGCTGCTCCTGCTGACTCATCACGGCGTCTTGCCCTCCCGGAGGACGGCGGCGAACTCGTCGAAGTTCGTCACCTGCATGAGCCGGTCGCGCACGTTGTCGTCCCGGACGATCTCGATGATCTTCCCCAGCGCGGGCAGGTACTGGTTCGAGCGATCTTGGGGCGGTGCCAGCAAGGCGAAGAAGAGGTGGGTGGGCTCGCCGTCGGTGGACTCGAAGGGCACTCCGTGGCGCGAGCGCGCGAAGATCGCCATGAGGCGCGAGACGGCGAGCGAGCGCCCGTGGGGGAAGGCGATGCCTTTGCCCACGGCGGTGCTGCCCAAGGCCTCGCGGTTGCGCAGCATATCGAGGATGATCTGACGGTTGGTGCTGTCCCGTTCCGGCGCGATGAGATCGACGATCTCCTCGAGAACCTCGTCCTTCGTCTGCGCCCGGAGCTCGAAGATGCAGAGTTTGGGATCGAAGAAGCTCAGGAGGTCTTCGACCTTCATGAACTCTCCAGCGTGGACTGTCGCGGGAAGCAGTGTTCTCACTTCTCGCCGCAGCTTAGCATGCCGCACAGGGCGGGACAACCGCCCCAGGCGACGGGGCCGCATCGAGTATCGTGTCCCTAAGGGGAGCGCCATGAGTCCCAACGAAGGCAGAGTCCTCACCGCCCATTCCGGCCTCTACGACGTCCTGGGAGCGGACGGCGGCGTCACCTCCTGTCGTGCCCGGCGGCGACTGCGGCGTCCGGAAACCTCGTGGCCCGTTTTCCCCGTTCCCGGCGACGTGGTGGAGTGGCTGCTTCTGGAACGGTCCGGGGGCAAGAGCGGTATCATCGAGGCGGTGCGCCCCCGCCGCACCGAGATCGCGCGGGTGCGCGCCGGTGCGAAGCACGTCGTCGTGGCCAACCTGGATCGGCTCGTGGTGGTGGTCTCGGTGCGTCACCCCACCTTCGACCGCGGCCTTCTCGACCGCCTGCTGTGCACGGCCGAACGCAACCGGATCGCGGCGCTCCTCTGTCTGCACAAGATCGACCTGGCCGACCCGGGCGAAGGCGATGTCGAGCGCGCGGTGTACGAAAAGGCGGGCTACCCGATGTTGTTGACTTCGACCACGAGCGGCGCTGGCATCGAAGCGCTCCGCGAGGCTCTGCGCGGACACGTGAGCGCTTTCATGGGTCCCTCGGGCGCCGGCAAGAGCCACTTGATCTCGGCGTTGCAGCCCGGGTTGTCGTTGCGCACCGGGATGGTGAGCGAGAAGTCCGGACAGGGCCGGCACACGACGACACGGGTGGATCTGCACCGCACCGACTTCGGCGCCCTCCTTGCCGACACGCCAGGGGTGCGCGAGTTCAGCTTGTGGGGCTTGCAACCCGAGGAACTGGGGCCTCTCTTCCCGGAGATTCGGGAGCTCCAGGAGCACTGCCGCTTCGCCAGCTGCACCCACGATCACGAGCCGCATTGCGCCGTGAAGGAGGCGGTGGCAGCAGGGCGCGTCGACGCCGGCCGCCATCGCAGCTACCTGGCGATCTTGGCGGAGTTGCGACAAGATGCGTTGGCCGAGTCGCGCGGTGGCGCGCCTCGCCGGAAGGAAAGGAACGCGTGACCGACGACAAGCCGCAGTCGAAGCCGGTCCCGGGGTCCGAGGTCCCCCCGCCGATGGCGGGAGCCGCCGAGCCAGCCCTCGCAGGGGCGGAAGCGGCGACCTTGAGCCCGGGCCGCCGCCGCTCCATGCTCCTTTGGCTCGTGCCCCTCTTGCTCCTGCTCGGCGTCGGCGGCGGGATCTGGTGGTTCGTCCTCCGCGACACCCCCAAGAAGCGCGCCGAACGCGTCTTGGCGGAAGCGCGCGCGGCCTACGACCTCTTCGAATACGACCGCGCCGAGAAGCTGCTGCTGCAGGCACGGGAGATGATTCCTACCGGGGCCAAGGGCTCGGGCATGAACGTCGGGGTGCACCACAACTTGGGCCTGCTGTACCGCCGGTTGGAGCGCTGGGAAGAGGCCCGCGACGCTTTCATGAAGGCCGCCACCTTCTGCGGCCCCGATGCCAACGAGGTGCGTGCGGAAGAGCTCTTCCAGGTGGCGCTGATCGAGATCTACCTCGGCCACACCGGTCCGGCGGGGGATGCCCTCCGCGCTGCCCTCGAGGCGCACCCGACGCGGCCCGTGCTGCACTTGAGCCTCCTCGACCTCCAGCTCGGGTACTTGAAGCGACCCACAGCAGCGGACAGCTGCTTGCAGAACTTCCTGCGCTTGTGCGGGCGGGCACCGGAAAACCTGCGGGATGCAGCGCAGATCTACTTCCGGCGCAAGTTCATGCCGGATGCTCTCATCCTGGCCAAGGCCGCCGCGGCGGCGCAGGACACGATGATCTCGGCCCATGTCCTGGTGGCGAAAGCGTATTGGAGATCCGGTCGCTCCCAGGAAGGCCTCGAGTATCTGGAAGGACCTCTGACGCGCTACCCGCAATCCGTCGTTCTGTGGTCGACGAAGGCGAGCCTGCTCGTCGGGGCCGGGCGTTTCGACGAAGCCGTGCAAACCGCCGACCACGCCTTGACCCTCGCGCCCGACGATTACGAGACGCATCGGGCCCGCATGATGGCCCTCTACAACGGGAACCGCCATCAGGAAGCCATCGACGAGGCCATGGTCTGCCGCAAGATGGCGACCAACCCCAACGAGATCCACTTCCTGGAAAGCATGCTGGCGCGCATCCACGCTCGTCAGCAGGGCAAGCCTGAACCCATGACCCCCACGAGCGAGGGAGGGTCCCGGAGCCGCCGCCCATGAGCGCCCCTCCGGCCTCGAGCACTCCCGCCCGGCCCCGGACGCTCGGGCGACGGCTCGAGCGCGCCAGCAAACGCTGGTGGACCCGCGTGCTCGTCCGCACCGTGCGCCCGCGCCCCACTCCGCTCCCACAGGCCGACGCTGTCCGGCACCTCCTCGTTCTTCGTCCCCACAATCAGATGGGCGATACGGTGCTGACCTTGCCGGCGCTGCGCTTGCTCCGCCAGGCGTATCCCCGAGCGCGGCTGGTGTACTTGACGAACCCCCTGTCCGAAGAACTTCTCCGTGGATTCCCGGAGATCGACCGCCTTCTCGTCTTCGAGAAAGAGGAGGTCCGGCCCTGGAAGTGGGCCCGTTTCTTGGTGGCTTTGCGCCGACCGCGCCCGGACCTGGCCATCGTCCTCGGCACCGTGTCCTTCTCCACCACGAGCGCGCTCCTCGCTTGGTGGAGCGGAGCCCGCTTCCGCGCCGGCGTGTCGAGCCGGCACTTCGGCAGCGAGCTTTCCCAGGCGCTCTATCATTTGGAGCTCCCGCTCGGCCCGCCCGAGGCCCACGAGGTGGAGCACAATGCCGCGCCGCTTCGAGCTCTCGGGATCCAGGGGGCGGGGGGTATCCCCGAGCTCGTACCACTCCCCGAGGCTCAGCGAGAGGCGAAGGAGTTCGTCGACAGAAAATTTCCGGATCACTTCGGGCCTCTCGTCGTCGTGCATCCCGGAGCGGGGAAAAAGGCGAACGTCTGGCCCGTAGAGCGGTTCGCTCAGGTAGCGCAGCTGCTCGCGAGCCAGGAAAGGGCCCGGATCCTGGCGAGCGAGGGGCCGCGGGACGCGGCGGCGGTGGCGGAGTTCTTGGGCCTCTGCCCCGCAGCGGTGCGCTGGCGCGCTTCCCTCACCGCGACGCTCGGCCTCCTGAGCGGCGCCGACCTCTTTCTTGGTAATGACACCGGCATGGCGCACGTGGCGGCGGCCTGTGGCACCCCCACCGTCGCCATCTTCGGCCCCACTGACCCGAAAAGATGGTCACCTGCAGGACGTGCGGTCCGCTGTGTCCGCTCCGCCACGGGAAAGGTCGCGGACGCCGGTCTCGAGGACGTGCTCGCCGCGGCGATCGCAATGTTGCGAGCACGCGACAATTCCGCTACCGCAACGGTTACTGCTCCACCCGTCGGCCGCCTTCCTTGACAGCTGCGGGAAGACTCCGTTAGTCTGCGCCCCATCCCGAGAAACACGAAACGCACCTTGCACTCCGCCGTCGTTCGTTTGGTTCAACAAGCCGTGGATCGCCTTGCGATCCTCCAGCAGCGTCCTTTGCATGTGGGAGGTTCCGCCATGCGCAAGGTGGGCAAGGTGAAGTGGTTCAGCGATGTCAAAGGTTACGGTTTCATCACCCTGGACGATGGCAGCGAAGTCTTCGTGCACTACTCTGCGATCCATGGGGAAGGCTACCGCACGCTGATCGATGGCCAAAACGTGGAGTTCGATCTCCAGGAAGGACCCAAGGGTCTCCAGGCGAACGATGTCGTGAAGGCCTTTACTGAGGCCTGAACGAGTCCTCTGAAAAACCGACCGCCGCGGCCGCCGTGCCGCCCACCGGCGCGTCCGCGGCTGCGCCCGGCTGGCCGCAGCCTCCGCCCCGGCGCCGTGACCGTCGGCGTCGAGGTTTCCGGCTGCCCCTCGCCCCTCCCCTTGCCCAGTCCGACGCCGCCGGCCGATACTTTGCCGCGCCTTGACTGAGCTCCAGGCCGGCACGACCCGGTGGCAGATCCCCTGCAGCTCCGGCCCGACCACGTCGCCTTCGACGATGGGAGAACGCGATGAAGAGGACCGTGTCATGCCTGCCCCTCCTCCTCCTCGCCGGCTGTGGCCGGGGCGGCGATCCCAAGATGGAAGCCCAGGCTTTCCTCGACGCCTATGGCAGCGAGTACCAGAAGCTCTACTACACCTCGGCCCAGGCAGAGTGGCGGTCCAACACCCACATCGTCGAAGGGGACACCACCAACGCCTACGCCACGCGCCAGGCGAACGAAGCGCTGGCCGCCTTCACCGGCAGCGCCGAGAACATCGGCCAGGCGCGCCGCCTCCTCGGCGAGCGCGAGCGCTTGACACCGCTCCTGGTACGCCAGCTGGAACGTGTCCTCTACCTCGCCGCCGACAACCCACAGACAGTGGCCGATCTGGTGAAGCAACGTATTCGGGCCGAAACGGAACAGACGGAGAGGCTCTTCGGTTACGAGTTCCGCCTCGGCGACAAGAAGGTGTCGACGAACGACATCGACGAGATCCTCCACACCAGCACCGACGAAGCGGCCCTCCGCCAGGCCTGGGAAGAGAGCAAGGAAGTGGGCTCCGGCCTCAAGGATGGTCTGGAGAAGCTGCAGCACTTGCGCAACGAGACGGTGCGGCCGCTCGGGTACTCCGACTACTTCGCCTACCAGGTTTCGGAGTACGGCATGTCCACCCAGGAGATGCGGGATCTGATGCTGCAGCTCAACCGCGAGGTGCGGCCGCTCTACCAGCAGCTTCACACCTACGCGCGCTACGAGCTGGCCAAGCGCTTCGGCGCTCACGAGGTCCCCGACCTGCTGCCGGCGCACTGGTTGCCGAACCGCTGGGGGCAGGACTGGACCGGCATGGTCACGGTCGAAGGCCTCGACCTGGACGGCATCTTGAAGGACAAGCCGCGCGAGTGGTTCCCGCAGCAGGCGGAGCGCTTCTATGTCAGCCTGGGCTATCCGCCGCTGCCGCAAAGCTTCTGGGAGAAGTCGGACCTCTATCCGCTGCCTGCGGCGGCGGAGTTCAAGAAGAACAACCACGCCTCCGCCTGGCACATGAACCTCGAGCAGGACGTGCGCAGCTTGATGAGCATCGCGCCCAACGCCGAATGGTACGAGACCACGCACCACGAGTTCGGCCACATCTACTATTACATCGCCTACACGAACCCTGCGGTGCCTCTCCTGCTCCGCGAGGGCGCCAATCGCGCCTACCACGAGGCCATGGGCAGCCTGCTCGGCCTGGCGGCGATGCAGAAGCCGTTCCTGGCCCACCTGGAGCTCTTGCCCGCCGACGCGCAGGTGGACGAAACACAGCAGCTGCTCAGGGAGGCCCTCAACTACGTCGTCTTCATCCCCTGGTCCGCCGGCGTCATGACCGGGTTCGAACATGCCCTCTATGCCGAGAACCTGCCCAAGGAGCAGTACAACGCGCGCTGGTGGGAGCTGGTGCGGCGTTATCAGGGGATCCAGCCGCCCGCCCCACGTGGCGAGGAGTTCTGCGACGCCGCCTCGAAGACGCACATCAACGACGACGCGGCGCAGTACTACGATTACGCCATCTCCAACGTGCTCCTCTTCCAGCTGCACGATCACATCGCCCGGCAGATCCTGAAGCAGGATCCTCACGCCACCAATTACTTCGGCAGCCAGGAAGTGGGCCGCTTCCTCGACAGCATCATGCGCCCTGGCATGAGCCGCGACTGGCGCGAAGTGCTGCGCGAGACCACAGGCCAGGACCTGAGCGCCGCAGCGCTGGTGGACTACTTTGCCCCGCTCCTCTCGTACCTGGAGCAGGTCAACGCCGGCCGCAAACACACCTTGCCGGAATTGTGAGACGGAGTGACGGTCGCTCACGAATAATCTGCCGACCGCCGCACACTTCCAGCCGATTGTGTATGCTTCCGCTGCGGAGTTCCTCGCGGAGGTAGACCCCGGGTTGCGACGGCTTCGTACGTACTCGAGGAGCAAGCAAGGAGCACCTAGAAGGAGGAAGCAGAGATGCGCGAACTGATTCCGGACCGCCCTTCGCTCGTGGCCCGGCTGGCGTTTTTGCTCGTGCTGCTGATCGCCGCGTCGGCGGTCTACGCCCAGAACAAGGGCACGCGGGCCGAGCTGTACGGCTTCGCGATGCTCGACATGGGTTACCAATTCAAGTCGTCCGATCCGGCCTGGTTCGATGTCATGCGACCGACCAAGCTGCCCGCCTTCGACAATCAGTTCGGCGAGGACGGGCATTGGTTCTCCGGGGTCCGACAGAGCCGGCTCGGGGTCAAGACTTTCACGCCGACCCGCCTCGGTGAGCTCAAGACCACCTTCGAGTTCGAGCTCTTCGGCGTCGGCGTCGACGCCGGCCAGACCACGTTTCGCCTGCGGCATGCCTACGGCGAGCTGGGTCACTTCGGCGCCGGGCAAACCTGGAGTCCGTTCATGGACATCGACGTGTTCCCCAACTCGATCGAGTACTGGGGGCCCAACGGCATGGTGTTCTTCCGCAACGTCCAGGCGCGCTGGATGCCGATCCAGGGCGACACACGCATGACCGTCGCGCTCGAGCGCCCCGGCGCGAGCGCCGATCAGGGCAGCTATCGCCAGCAGATCGAAGCGTTAGGCATCAAGGCTCGCTTCCCGATGCCCGATCTTTCGGCCGAGTACCGCCGCGCCACGAAGCGTGGTTACATCGAGGTGGCCGGCATCCTCCGCTATTTCTCCTGGAACGACAGCGTCACCGCGAGAGATGCGAGCGGCGATGAGATCGGCTGGGGCATCAACGTGAGCTCAAACATCAAGCTGACGCGGCTCCATCCCAACGACGTCGCGCGGCTGCAGGTCGTCTTCGGCGAGGGGGTCCAGAACTACATGAACGACGCGACGGTGGATGTCGGCGTCGAGGGGAGCGGGGCGAACATCGACGGCAAGGCGCTGCAGATCCTAGGGATCGTTGCCTTCATCGATCACTACTGGAACGACAGGTGGAGCACCTCCGCGGGCTACTCGCTCGTCGACACCGACAACAGCAGCGGCCAGCTCGACGACGCCTACCGCCGCGGCCAGTACGCTCTCGGCAACCTGCTCTACCACCCTGTCCACAACGTCATGATGGGTGCCGAGTTCCAGTGGGGCCGTCGGGAGAACAAGGGCAACTTCACGTCCGACGACTATCGTATCCAGTTTTCCGCGCGGTACAACTTCGCCCTGAACCTGGGCTCTCCGTGATGGATCTCGGCAGCACAGCAAGGAGCAGTGCTCATGGCGCAACGACGCGGTGCCAGCCAGTGGGAGGAGATGTGGAAGAAGTACTGGAGCCAGGGAGGACCACCCTCGTACGAGATGGCGCCGCTGCCTGAGGGCGCGAAGCCCGATCACGAGAGTGATTTCCTCGGCGTCACGCGCACCCCGGCGAACGAGCGGAAGCGCCTGGCGCGCATCACCGAGGAGTTCGCCACCGGATTCAAGAGGCTCTACCGCCTGGGTCCGGCGGTCACGGTGTTCGGCTCCGCGCGCTTCAAGGAAGGGACACCCTACTATCGACTCGGCACGGAGGTAGGCCGCGAACTGGCCAAGGCGGGGTTCACCGTGCTCACCGGCGGCGGGCCCGGGATGATGGAGGCGGCGAACCGCGGCGCCAAGGAGGCCGGGGGGAAGAGCATCGGCCTGAACATCATCCTCCCTCACGAGCAGGCGCCGAATCCTTATGTGGACGAGGTGGTGAACTTCCACTATTTCTTCACGCGCAAGGTGATGCTCGTCAAGTACTCGTGCGCCTTCGTCTGCCTGCCTGGGGGCTTCGGGACGCTGGACGAGATGTTCGAGGCGGCGACGCTCATCCAGTGCCGGAAGATCGGACCCTTTCCGCTGATTCTCTTGGGCTCGGCCTTCTGGAACCATCTGCGGGAGCTGGTGCTCGACATGTTGCAGGAAGGTGCGATCTCCGCCGAGGACACCGGCTTCGGCTGGATCACGGACTCGCCGAAGGAGTGCGTCCAGGTGCTCCTGAAGACCGTACCGGAGGCGGTGAGAGCCCGGTTGACCCCGCGTTCGTGAAACCCGACCGGGCGAGGAAGGAGTCTGCAATGGAAACCAGCGCGGGATCGCCGAGTCGCCTCCTCGGTGGCTAGAGGTGCATTTGGATGCGGCTCTGGAAGAAGTGCGTGCCACCCCGGAGGCCGAAGCGGTCGAGAGTTCCATAGCCGTAGGCGAGCTCGAGCCTGAGCTGATCGGAGAGATGCCAGTTGACCATCGGCGTGAACCGCCAGAACTTGCCGCCCCGCAGCACGCCGCTGTCGAGGTCGATGTACGAGAAGCGTGCCACCGCCTCCCACGCTCCGGGCCCGCCTTCGAACACCGTCCTCGCCGGAGAGACCGCCTTGAAGTAACCACCCACGGTGTTGTAGGCACGAGTCTCGCCGGTGATGAGCCAGGTCGCGACCACGTCGCCACCGTGAAAGACGGGATCGCCGCTGGCCGGGGCGGAAACAGCCTGGAACCAGTACTCGCTGCCGAACATCCAGGGGCCGCGGCGGTAGTACGCCTCCCATCCAGCCATGCGTGTCGCGGAGGCGGAGAACTTGCCGGTATCCACGAAGTAGGGGGCGGGGAACGCTTCCGGACGCGAGCGGAGCTGCAGCTCGTCTTCATCCACGTGGCCGAAGCGGCCATTCACCCCGAGGTGGAGCAGGGTGCGGTCGCTTTCCGAGAGGAGCGGCAACCACGCGATCCGCAGGACCACCTGGTGGTCGTAGGTCGAGAACGCCTGACGAGCATTGTACGAATCCAGGTAGTACCCGGCATTCCAGAGCAAGTGCCAGGAGGGAACGTACCCGAGCCACTTCACCCCGTCGCCGAGGATGGGGACGGTCGCGTCGCTGAACGTGGCTCGCTCCATGGTCCATCCGGCGTATCCCGTCATCACTTTGTTGAGCGAGAACCCTTCCTTGGTGCGGCCGATGAACAGATGTCCCCACAGCTCCGGTACGGCGACCATGATCCCCGTCTCGCGCATGAGCCACGAATCCGTCGGGCCGTCGTACATGATGCCGGCGGTCCAGGTCACCGGCCGCTTGAACTTGAAGCGGCCTTTGAGCAGGAAGCGGAAATCCCGCACCTTGGTGTCGGGGTCCAAGTCGAACTGTTGTTTGCTCTCGTCATCCTGCACATAGGTCGCCCCCTCGTAGAGGAAACCGGCTCCGGCCCGTATGGTGAAGAACGGCCCCTCGTACTCGTTCCAGTGCACGAGCTTGCGGCGTGGTGCGGCCACCGTGGCTTCGCCGGCCTCCAGGGTGTGTTCGAGGGTGGAATCGGTAGGCGCCGCTGGGGAGCTCTGGGCGCGGGAGGTCCCCGGCAGCACCAGGATCGCCGCCAGTGTCAGCAGCACGGCGAGGGGAGTGGGTGCCTGCATGGATGCCTTCCTCGAAGCGCTGTCGGACTGCTCGGCATGAAGCCGGCGAGCTCCTAAAGGTGAAAAGCCCTGCTCAGCAGGAGGGCGAGGACGATCGCGGTCACCGTGGTCACCAGGCCAGGCAGCATGAAACTGTGGTTGAGCAAGAACTTGCCGATTCTCGTCGTCCCCGTCTGATCGAAAGAGACCGCGGCGAGCAAGGTCCCGTACGTCGGCAGGAAGAAGACGGCGTTGGCGGCCGGGTAGAAGGCGACCAGCTGCCCGGCCGGCATCCCCAGGGCGACGCCGACGGGCACGAGGATCGCGACCGTCGCCGCGCCGCTGAAGAGCATCGTCGAGAGCAGGAAAAGGCCAGCGGCGAAGGCCCACGGATGGTGCCGGACGACGTCCGACACGCCACCGACGATGAAACTGCGATTGCCCTCGAAAAAAGAGGAACCCAGCCAGGATACGCCCACGATGCAAATCACGGCCGTGATCCCACTGCGCATGATGGTTCCCTTCAGAGCCGCCTCGGGAGAAGCCCTGAACAGGAGCATCGTCAGCCCAGCGATGGCGATCATGACGATCATGATCGCCATGCCCATGCTCACCTGATCGGTCTCCGTCGCACCGCCCACGCCGACCTGATACTCCGGGCGCAGGTTCGGAAACATGCCGATCAGCACGACGACGACGATCCCGGCCAGGAACATCAGGGTGGAGCCACGAGCGTGGAACAAGGCCCGCCCCTGGAGCGCTGGCAACGCCTCCGCCGGCTTCACCTCGCCGCTGGCCAGACGCCTTTGGTACTCCACGTCCTCGCTCAGTTTCCCGCCGCGCCCCGCCACCGACAGGGCGCCGACGAGCACGGCGAGAAACGTGGACGGTACCGTGACGGCCAGCAGCCGCGGTAGCGAAACGTCTCTTTCTGCGAGACAACCAATCATCGCCACCGTCGCTGCCGAGATCGGTGAGGCAATGACACCCTGGAATCCCGCGATGACGCTGATGGAGAGGGGCCGTTCCGGGCGGATGTCCGCCCGGCGGGCGACCTCGGCGATGACGGGCAACAGGGCGTAAATGACGTGCGTGGTGCCCGACGCGAAGATCAGAACGTAGGTCACGAGCGGCGCCACGAAGGTGATGTACTGCGGCTTCCGGCGCATGATCCGATCGGCGAGCGTCACCAGATAGTCGAGCCCGCCGGCGGCCTGCATCGTGGCGAGCGCGGTAATGACCGCGATGATCATCCCGATGACGACTTCCGGAGGCCCGCCGGGCGGGAGGCCGAAGAGGAAGACGAACACCACCAGCCCGATGCCTGCGACGGTGCCGAGGGCGATGCCGCCGAGGCGCGCACCGACGAGGATGCAAGCCAGGAGGATGGCCAACTCGATCCAGATCATGGCACCGTCATCCCGTTCCGTGACCCCCAGGCACAGGCGGGAGCCGGGTCCACGTCCTGCGCCTGGGCGCCTTCGTCACCCTCGAGCCTCCTCCGCTCAGTAGGCGTAGAACAGATTCTGAATCTCCTGCGGCGTACGTTTCTTCAGCAGCGCCAGGGAAAGGAGAATCCGCGCCTTCTGGGGATTCAGCTCGTCCGAGGCGATGAGACCCAGCTCATCGTCCTTCACCTCCACGTTGCGCCCGACGCTCCCCGTGGCCACGCGGCTGCTGCGGACGACCACCACGCCACTCTTCGCGGCGCGCGCCACCGCCTCCAGCGAAGCCTGGTTCATGTTGCCATTGCCCACGCCGGCGATGACGATGCCCTTGGCGCCCTGGGTGACGCACGCGTCGATCAGGCCCGGGGACATATCAGCACATGCGAAAATGATATCCACGCGCGGGATCGCGGTCACGTTCGCGACGTCGAATTCGCTGCCGGTCGTGTGCTTCCACTCCGGCGTCGTGAAGAAATCGTTCTTGCCGTAGGTGGCGACGCCGACGAGTCCCCGCAGCGGCGACATGAACGTTTGCACGGCGGTGGTGCTCGTCTTGGTCAAGGAGTGTGCCCCGTGGATCCAGTCGTTCATCACCACCAGCACCCCGCGGCCCTTGGCCTTCGGATCGCAGGCGACGCCGACGGCGTTGTAGAGGTTGAGCGGGCCGTCGGCGCTGACCGCCGTGGACGGGCGCATCGAGCCGACCAACACCACGGGCTTGTCGCTCTTCACCACGAGGTTGAGGAAGAACGCCGTCTCCTCCATCGTGTCCGTGCCATGGGTGATGACGATGCCATCGACATCCTTCGTCGGCAGCAATTCGTTGATCCTCTTGGCAAGCGTGAGCATGATCGCGAAGCTCATGTCTTGCGATCCGACGTTGGAAATCTGCTCTCCCTTGATGTTGGCGAGATCCTTGATTCCCGGAACGGCAGTGATCATGGCATCGATGGTGACTGCACCGGACGTGTAGCCCGCTTGGGTCCCGGTGGCGGCGGCGCCGGCAATGGTGCCGCCGGTCGCCAG
>Ga0075418_10003840_pt1 | contig 17125 bp, 22 predicted proteins | sample SoiMetdeltSBSDD2_FD_81776 | JGI IMG/M metagenome (GOLD analysis project Ga0075418, IMG submission 81776) | Bulk soil microbial communities from a Populus tree surrounding site in Tennessee, USA - Soil MetaG P. deltoides SBSDD2 | ecosystem: Environmental > Terrestrial > Soil > Tree plantation... | reverse complement strand
TTCCAAACGCGGTGGACGGCGGGCGACCCGGACCGCATTCGACAAGCCGCTAACGAACTTGTGTCGCTCGCGCCCGATCTCATAGTCGTAAATGGCAGTGCCGGGATGGACGCGATGCGGCGTGCGACGCGTACCATACCGGTCTTGTTTGTGGTGGTTGTTGATCCGGTTGGCGGGGGTTATGCCGACAGCCTGGCGCGACCCGGCGGCAATGCGACCGGGTTTTCCCAATTCGAATATGGCATAGGTGGTAAGTGGCTCGAACTACTCAAGGAGCTTACGCCTGCCGTTAAGCGTGTGGGTATCATTCGGGATCCCACTATAACTTCGGGCCCCGGTCAGTTTGGCGCAATTCAATCAGTCGCACCATCGCTCGGTGTCGAAGCCACTCCGCTCAGTGTGGACTCTGCCGACGAAATCGAACGCGCCATCGCTGCGTTTTCGAGCGCCACGAACGGTGCCCTCATTGTAGCGGGGAGCGCATTGGCCGTAGTTCACCGCAATCTAATCATCGCGTTGGCAGCCAAATACAAACTTCCCGCTCTTTACTTTGGAAGCTACTTTGTTGCTGAGGGTGGTCTCATCTCATACGGCCCCGATCTCGTTGAACAGTATAGGCAAGCTGCCGGCTATGCCGACCGTATCCTCAAAGAGGAGAAACCGGCTGACCTGCCGGTGCAAGCGCCGACCAAGTACGAGCTAGCGATCAACCTCAAGACTGCGAAGGCGCTCGGCCTCACTGTGCCGCCGTCGCTCCTTACCCGAGCAGATAAGGTCATTGAATAAATGCTGGCGATGTCCGCTTTTGGCCCTTAGCGGCATCCCTAGTTGCACCGCGCATGTCCGCTTTCGGGGGTAAAGCGGACATCTTCGTTTTTCTATCGGCGATCCCGCTGCGCCAATGCCGACCGATGCGGCGGCGGGTCGCCCAGCCAACGCTCTGCCGCGGTCCGAGTATCGGAAGCGATGCCCTGGTCGCGCTCCTGGATGAGCTTCAAAACATCGTCCGGCGATATGCTGGGCGCGACTTTGGTAAAGGACGGTCGTTGTTTGGTGCCACGTGGCGACATGGCCGGGAAATCTAGCGGGATTCGATACTGAGTAAACGCAGGGTCGTGGCCACGCGATCTTGGCCCCGACCTGACGTCGCGTGCCGTGGTCTCCGTGACGTCGCGCGCGCCGGGCACCCGGTGCTCGATCTTCTTGGCATGTGTCGTGGCGGCCCTAGGAACGCCGTACATGCGTCCGCGGGGTTAAATCCTGTGGATTGTGCCAGCCGCCCCATCGGCGTCTTGGATCTTCCCATAGTCTTCCCGGCCAGGATTTTGGGAAGATGGTTTTTAAGATATGCCTAATTTTATTGAGCTTTAAGCACGTCAGCTGCTTTGATTCACCTTTGAAGCACATTGACGCTGCTGCAACGCATCCGCCGGCAGCACGACGAGTATGCTCAGGGCGGCAAGTGCGGCGAACCTCATGCTCTCCTCCTAGAAAGACCGGCTGTGAAGCGGCCGTTCTATGTTTTCTGATGAGCGTGCGTGGTATTCAGTCGCTTCAATGCTTCCCAGATATTCCTTGTAGATCCAGCGGCCGTCGTCACGACGGCGCAGAACTGTGCCCCACAGGAGACGATTCGTGATCGATCGTCTTGGGATGAGTACGGTCCATATGTGCCAAACTTCCTCATACGGAGGCCGCGGCTTCGGGCCGAGCATCCGAAGAACGACGTCATGCTTGCTTGCAGGTATGCGCAGCATTGCGGACCAACCGTTCGGGCCCGGACAATAGAAGTGGCGCACCTTCTTTCAATTCGATTTCAAATTAACCGTAAGCAAGAAACCTTAATGGCGGAGCTTGGCTCACGATCATCGCGCCCATCACGGGAGAAAATCCTGAAAACAGATGTGGACCTGCGCTGCAGCAATAAGAGATGGAACCGGCTCTAAGGTCGCGGCAATTTCTTCAACAAATTCGTCAGCGTGTTTTCGCCATCATCGACGGGTTCACTTCATCAACAGTAATAGCGCGAACAGGGTGCTGGTAACGCATACCACCCTCCGATACCACCGAGCGTGCCGGGTTTGAAAGATGGTTTTCGCCTCGATGAGGAAACTGCTCAGCCGTCCCGGCGTTAAGAGCGTTGCAAGTTAATGTGCACATCCGTCCCTTCCGCTTGGATAGCGGAGAAAGGAGTAATGAGATGGCTCATGCCCTCACATACGTAACGAGCTCGGAAAGCTGGAAAAGCTGGAAGAGCCGAAAAAAATTGCCCTACCAAGGCGTCGTCAAACGGGACTGGGTCCCGACCGGCCGTATCGACTTCGCAACCAATCTCGACGGCAACGGAGCGGACGCCGATCAGCCAAGCGAATTTAAGCTGCTCGTGGAAGAGCGCAGGATCGTTGAAAGCATCGCCGGGAACGAAAATCTGGAGATTCAATGGAGGCTTGCTACGCTAAAGGAAGCAAAAGCCGTCGTCACCCAGTATCATAAATTTCTGACCGATCATTCGCTTATCAAGACCGTGTTCGACGAGACAATGTCGCTGCCGCCACCGAAAAAGGGGCAGGGAAATTCGTCGAACCAAAGTCTGGCTTCCTAGCAAAGGAATTCGCGAAAAAAGTCCCGGACTTCGCGCCGGGGCTTTTTGCATCATTGCGATGTGGAAAGCAATTGGGACAAACTGGACACGTTGAGGAGCTGTTTCGGTTTCAGCGCGCCCGCTCTCAAAGCCGCTCGCACTAAACGGAGCACCGATCATTTTCCGATAAAGCTAGCTGCCCTGTGTGCGACCGTTGGCGCACCGGCAAATTCTCGGACGCCCTGCTGATCAAGAACATTGAGGGGAATGTAGTGTGCCGCGACATCGGAGCTCTCGACCAGGATCGATGACCGATTGTCAAGGATGAGCCAGCGTCCCGCATGGCGCACCGCAACCACCGCATGCTGTCTGTGCACGGTCTTGTCCATGACGATGACGATGCGCAGATCCTCTCGGGCAAATCCGACATTGGTGAGCGCGACATATTTCAGCACTGAGTATTGCTTGCAATCGCCACTGCCTTGCGCAAGGGCGGCTAGGGGCGGTGTCCAGTTTTCCGTTTTTTGGTTGTTGAGGCCCTGTATCGCAAGATTGACTGCACGATTGATGTGCCCGATCCGGGCTATGCCGTTGTGCTGTTCGCCTTGATTAAGAATCTCGACAAATCTGGCTGCTGCACGCGACGAGCAGAGCTTCGCCTCGCCGCGGCATTGAGCAACAATCGCCTGCTCCATATCAATTTGAGACTGGAGATCGTTCCAATTCGTCGACAAAGGACCATTCGAAGTGGTCAGCGTGGGAAGGCCAAAGGCTCGTCCAGCTTTGTTTGCGCAGTGAGGCCCAAAAGCAAACACGCTGCCAAGATACGGAAAATTCGTTGTTCACAATATTTTCGACTTGTCATGACGACCTTGCAGATGCGGGTTTCACGTCACTTCGTGATAGTGAGCAACTTTGCGAACGACGCTAGCTTCCGGTCTTCATGAGCAAGAACGTCTTGTTCTTCGCTGCATCATACGCAGCTGTCCATAACAGCGGATTATTGAAGGATTGAGTAGAGGTATCGATTGGACTGTAGGTCAACTTTTTGACACCTATTAGAGCGGTATTTGGGTGGGCAGCGTGATTACGATCAGCCGGCGGTATTTGTCGAGTTTGGTGCGCTGCGGCAGCGTGTGAATGCCATTCCCCAAGTCAATTCAATGTGTAACGGCAGCTACGAAAATGCCTTTGCGTTGGCATGCCCAAGCATTAGATCGGAAATCCATTGGTGTTCTATCCGCGCTATGCCTGGGAAACGGTCAGGAAACTCTCTGCATACCTGCGTTTGTTATCGCGAGCTCAAGGCGAAACTCGATGAATCGGTCGCCGCGACCGATCGCTGGACGTGCACGGGCGCCTCAGCAGCGGGACGAATTCGAACGGCTATCGCTCTATCATGGCACGAGCGGTGGCGAAGCCGCTCTCGCACGCAAAAGACGCGAGGACGCCATTCGCGTTACCGGGCGCGCGCTGAATTCGCGCCCTTTCCTAACCGCGCACACAACACCCCGTGAAATGTGCATTGACGGCGTGGAAGGAGACAAACGCATCGCAAATCAGGCGTGCGCGCACCGTGGGGCCTCTACGCTTGCAAAGAAGCCCGAAAATCTGGGACAAATCGGCCAGCCGAGAGTAAGTGCTGCCTGCACGCCCTACATGGGATCGTGGTAGCATCAAACGACGGTACGAAAGGGGGCAACTTGCTGGACTCTCTATCGGCGCATGCTCAAGGCCACCTGTCTTCCGTTCGTCGAATAAGACAGCAGTGGGTTAGTTCTATTTGGCTATTTGTCCTTGTTGGAGTTGCCTACTTCCTTGCAGCTCGACTGAGTCTTCTCTTATTGACCAAACCTGATGGCGTGGCCGTGTTCTGGCCGGCTTCAGGAATCGCCGCGGGTGCGTTGATCGCACTTGGGCCAGGCGCGCGGTTGCCAGTGGCGGCTGGCGCCGCAGTCGCAACAATCGTAGCCAACTTGTTGGGTGATCGGACTCTCATGGGCGCGATCGTCTTCGCGGTGTGCAATGCTGGCGAAGCGCTGCTCGCGGGTTGGCTGATCCAACGATATTTCGGTCCTGCCTTTAGTCTCGACCGTCTGAGTCATGTGCTGGGCTTGCTGGGTGCGGCGACCGTCGCGGCCGCGATCTCGGGAGTCGGCGGAACGGCAGGGTTTTTGTACTTCCACAGCTCGACCGCGCCGATTCTGGCAACTTGGCAACACTGGTTTGCTTCCGACGCGCTCGGAATCCTCACGGTCGCACCAGTCATGATCGAACTCGCTTCGGCAGCACGGGAGCCGCCGCGACGGAGCGAGCTCGTCGAAGGCATCGTAGCACTGGTTGCGCTGGGCTGGGTAAGCGGATTTGTCATTCTTCTGCCGCAGGGCCACTGGGGAATCATTGTTCCCATCGCCGCACTATTTCCCTTGTTATTGTGGATTTCCGCCCGCTGTCGCCCGATCTTCGCCGCTGCGGCCGCTTTCATCATCGCGTTTACATTGGTCTGGATGACTACATTTGGTATCGGTTATCTCGGCGAATCCGCTATCCCGATCGAGCAACGCATTTTGGGTGCCCAAGCGAGCATCCTTGCCATCTCGCTCTGCGCACTCGTTCTTGCTTCCCTTTTCGCGGAGCGACGTCATCACGAGGCCGCGCTCTTGGAAGGTCAGACACGGCTTCAGGAAGCGCTCACCGCCGGGGGAGTGATGGCCTTTGAATGGAATGCCCGAACCAACTTGTCGCAGCGGAGCGACAACGCTGCGCAGATTTTGGGCTTCGATCCAAAGCATGGATTTTCTGCAGCGGAATTCCTCGAACGGGTGCATCCCGACGACCGATCGCTATTCAAAACACTTGTTCATTCAGTCCGTCCCGAAAAGCCTTCCTACAGAATGACTTTTCGCTTCGGATGCCCCGATGGCCGGCAGATTTGGCTCGAGGAATCTTCCAGCGCGGAATTTGATTCGAACAGTCGCTGTATTCGGCTGAAAGGACTGACTCTTGATATTACGGAGCGCAAGCATTCGGACGAGCGTCAGGGGTTATTGATTGCTGAGCTCGATCATCGCGTGAAAAACCTTCTGGCGCGAGTGGCTGTAATCAGCGCATACACCCGTCAGGGCAGCACCTCGATCGACCAGTTTGTCGAGGTGCTCGACAAACGCATTCAATCAATGGCGAATGCGCATTCACTGCTCAGCCAGAATCGCTGGAGCGGTGTGAATCTCGCCGACCTTGTTCATAATCAGCTGGCGCCCTACGCGACGATGGCAAACACGATGATCGGTGGCCCCGACGTCACACTCACTCCAGCAACAACTCAGGCGGTGGCAATGGCCCTTCATGAGCTCGTCACGAATGCCGTTAAATACGGAGCGCTTTCGAGTCCAAATGGCCATGTCTTGGTGAATTGGGATCGCTACCAGCACAATGGCGGACCACATCAGGTGAAGATCGAATGGCATGAAACAGGCGGTCCGGTGGTGGTCGCTCCGCCCAAATTCGGCTATGGCACCAGTCTCATATGCGAATTGATTCCGCACGAACTCGGAGGAACGGTCAATCTTGCCTTCGCAACGGACGGCGTACGCTGCGAAATCAATGTCCCGAACGATCAGAGATGAGGAATAGACTTAGTGCGTATCGGCGACGGAGCGCAAAATCGCGATAAGCTTTTCCTCGCTGATAGGTTTCTCGAGGATATGTGCTTTCGCCGGAACCATCGGAAGATCTGAGTAGCCTGACGTGACGACAACAGGCACACCTTGATCGATAAGTCGGTCAATAAGGCCATATGACCGCTCGCCCTGCCGAAGATTGATGTCGACTACCGCGGCGTCCGGAACGTGCTCGGCAATTAGATGCTCGGCGTCCATCGTGGTGGCAACTGGTCCATCCACTTCGGCGTCGAAACTACGGAGCAGGCTTTTCAAGGCAATCCCGAGTTGCCAGGAATCCTCGACCAGGAGAATGCGCATTCCGCGCAGAGTCGATGGTTCACACGCGGACGCGTCGCCACCATTCACCACGGTCATCGGGGATCCCAACGCAACGAAGGCTGCCGTCCTTGAAGTGCAAACTATCGCACTGCATTTTCGAGTTAGCAACCCGTGCGTTTAACGAAGACGGCCGATTGCGCTCTGCTGCAGCGAAAAATGACGAGATCTTGACCCTACTCTGGCTTGAAGCCCCGAAAAGCCCATCCAGCGACCAATCCGAACAGCAACAGGGCAATCGGTGGGCCAAACAATAGTACCGGAATTGCCAGGAAATCCCCTGAGTTTCGGAAACCGCCCTGTATCCCGTAGAGGATCAAATAAACCACCCATCCCATAATCCATGCGGCCGACACGAGCAGCCAGATTCGCAAAAGTCCGCGGCGCCAATTGACCTGCATGGCTTTATTGACTTGCTCATCGGATTCGAGGCGAGGAATTCCAAAGCGGGGCATCGCCACTATTCCTGTGCGAAGGCCGTTACGTCCCTTCCCGGGCTTGCCGCCCGGCCACCAACGCAGGTCGACAGATCGTGTTCCGTCTTGTGTCCCAGTTTGGCACGCCGAATGACACTAAAGCGCCGCTAACCAGAGGCACCATTTGCGCGAACCGGATATGACAAAAAGTCCGGTCACCGACCAACAGGGAGAGTACCATGTCACGCGTGTCGTGTAAGACAGGTGCGCGCTACATTGTTATCGGACTGGCGCTTGGTGGCTTGGCGATTTCCTCAGTTTTCACTGCAAAAGCCGGTGATCTTGATCTGCGTGTATACGGCGCGCACCCGTATCCGGCGCCGGTTGAGCGCGATGCACTATGCCGTATTCTTCTCGAGCGCCGAGTTGATCCCTACGGACGCGAGATAGTTCACCGAATTCGAATATGCGATGAGGGCCCAATCTATCCCGGGCCGAACTGGTCTGTTGCACCTCAGGAATACGGTTACCCGTCGCGGAGATTCTACGAGCCCGCTCCCTCGTACTATTACTCGCACCCGCGTCCGCCGGCGCCGATCGGCCCGACTTTTTACAACTAGGGCAACGCCAATAGTCGGTATGGCGAGATCGATGTAACTCGCGTCCGCTTTTCGGATCGTCGCAAGCGGAGCGAGAGCGAACACACTTGTGTCGGCAATTCGCCCTGCTCGCCTCCCCCGGGATTGAGTGCCAATTTTAGCTGGCCAGTTTAACTGGGTACCGCCGCTGAAAACGTCATTGCAGGCAGCGCATTTTGCCTTCCTTCTGCCATTTTGACCGTACTTACCTCAGCCCCAGCTTTGAAGAGCATTGAGTCGGCGGACCAATTGCCGCCTGTTTATCTGTCAGAACACGAATCGCATTTCGGGGGACTTAAATGAGATCTCCAATCAAACCTGTGAGCATTGCAATCCTAATCAGCGTATTCACTTTCACATCCGCAAACGCAGGCGGGTGGGCTTCGATCCATAGATATCTAAAGCGGTCCGGTAACTGCGCGGGGCAGGAAGTTCTGGCGAGCTACTACTCATCAGGAAAGCGGACATCGAGTGGCGAACGATTCGACGCAAGCGGCAACACCGCTGCGGCGCGAACCTGGCCGCTCGGAACAACTCTGACCGTGACGAATCCTCGAAACGGCCGCACAATTGTGGTCAGGATCAATGACAGGGGACCTTGGGGAATTGCGTATCGCATGGGCGCACGCCTTGATCTCGCGAAAGGCGCTGCTCAACGCCTCGGTATGCGTGCATCACAATACGTTTGTGTTGCTTAACATCGCCATCGCGGCTTGAAATCTCTGCTTGCTATCCAAGCAAGCAGAAATGAGATCAATCGCGAACACCGGATTGGTTGTGTCAGCGCGCGCAATGAGTTGCGGAAAGTCGAAAGCCCGGATTACAGGGCTCGCCGCGCGGAACCGAAATCTATCGGAATTTGGAACAGGAATGCCCTCGATCCGCAACGGGGATCACCGTTCAAAATGCCTTCAATGTAGCGATTTCGCGTTTCAGGGTTTCGATCTCCTGACCGCCAAGATCAACATCGCCGACCGCAATCTGCGCATCGGCTTCCAACCGGGTCAAAAACTGCCGGAGGCGGACCAAGTCTGTATCGATGGACGTCTTAAGCATACCTCCAATGATAGCGGGTTGCCGGCGAGCGAAAAGTAGTTATCCACTTGAAACCCGCCGGCTGCTGCCCGTTGGAAACAGAAAGTTGTGAATTTCTGCCCCGATTGATGGCATGCATCCGCCATATACCGGTCAGCTCGCGTTGCTTGCCAGCACCGTGAGTTCGACAGGCGCGAGACCTGACGACCCGATTGCGCGCGCACCGGCTGGAGTAAGGTCGATGATCCGGCCCTTGATATAAGGCCCACGGTCATTGATCCGAACGATCACGGAACGACCATTGTCCACGTTTGTAACCTTTACCCTCGTTCCAAATGGAAGCGTTTTGTGCGCCGCTGTTAACGCATGGGCGTGCGCATATTCGCCGTTCGCCGTTTTCTCTCCGCTGTAGATCGAGGCAACTCCCGTTTCGGCCGCCATAACTTGCGCAGACGCTGTAAACATTCCAAGTGAAGCAAGAACACAAAGCACACGACAACGATTTCTCATTCTCTCCGCTCATAGGTTGTTGGGGATACGCACCGACCGAAACGACGCGGCGACCGGTCGAAGCGAATTGACTTCTATAAGCGGAGGTTCGCGAACGTCTTGTTGCGATCTGCCAAGAGATTGTTGACGCGTGCCAGGCTGTCAGGATTTTGCAAAATCTCCGGCCGCGCCGAAAAATGATCGAGTTGGCACGGTAGTCGGGTAGGCCAAAGACATCTTGTTACAAGAAAGAGATGCGCTACGGCAATACAACGACACTACGACTGATCTTTTTGAATATTTGATTGCTTGTTGCGCAGGACGAGACACGCCACACCGGTGCTTTTGATCTGCTTGCAAATGCCGTTCGCAGATATTCGGCTCTCGGCGCCAATTCTGGCTTGATAAAGCGGGCGCGTACCGCGGCTGCGCAGGAGCACGACGGTAATGATGGGGTCATGTTCGCCTATCAGTCCTGACAGTTTTTCCATGAGCCGCGCATAGGTTGTGAGCACCCGGTCACGCGAAAAACTTGCCACCAGCTCCACGCCCCAGGGCAGACCAATCGCGGCTGTTATGCGCTCTTCCAGTTCATAGAAAAACCGGCTCGGCCCCTGCTCCAGTGAGGCCACCAGTTCGAGACAGTCCACTTCGGGCGCGACCATCGAAACGCTCCCGGCCCGCGCCCAATCCGCGGCACTTCGTCCGGTGATCGCCTGCACATAACGCTGCGTCTCATCCGGAAGTGTGCGCGCGCCCTCAAGCCAGCCGCGAACGCGGCCGGGACCGGCATTGTAGGCCGCCGCTGCAAGCCCGAGATTGCCGAATTCGTCATGCAACTCACGCAGGTATTCAGCTGCCTTTGGCAATGCCAGAACAGGATCGAAGGGATTGGTCAGAGCGCGCTCGGCCGCGGTGCCTGCCATAAATTGGGCAATGCCTTGCGCATGTGCGCCGCTTCGCGTTCGCGGCCCGATTGCATGGGGGTCAAACCTACTTTCGCGCCAGATGACGCGAACCAGAAATGCTGTCGGTATCCCATTGGCCCGCGCAGCCGATTCCAGCATCAAGCAAAGCGAAGAGCGCGACGTCGTTGCCGCAGCTCGGGCTTCGCCCGCAAGCAGCAGCACAATCAAAACCGCCGCAAAAATCGAGCGGGCGCACCGCATGGCGATGGAAAAACCGACAAACGCAATTCGTTCCAGTCTAGGCCCCGATACTATACGCGGGTAGTGGCTGCCGGATTGCGTCATGCTCCCAATCCGGATTACGATTTTGGATGATCTTCCGTCAGCTGTTTGACCAAGTGTCCAGCACTTATTCCTATCTGCTCGCGAGTCGCCCGGGCGGTGAAGCACTGATCCTTGATCCTGTCCTGGAAAAGGTGGATCGCTATCTCAACCTTATCCATGAGCTCGATCTCAAGTTGGTGAAAGCCGTCGACACGCACTTACATGCCGACCATATCACCGGCTTGGGCGCGTTGCGCGACCACACCCATTGCATCACGGTGATGGGCGAACAGACGAAAGCTGATGTCGTTTCGATGCGCCTGTCAGATGGCGACAAGCTCACCATCGAGGGGCTCACGCTCGATGCGATCTACACGCCGGGCCACACTGACGATTCCTACTGCTTTGTCTTGCCTGACCGTGTATTTACCGGGGATACATTGCTCATCCGCGGTACCGGCCGTACTGATTTCCAGAATGGCGATGCGCGCCAGCAGTACGACTCGATATTCAATAGGCTGCTCAAGTTGCCGGATTCAACTCTGGTCTATCCGGCGCACGACTACAAGGGCGATACCGTCTCCACCATCGCCGAAGAAAAAGCCTTCAATCCGCGGCTGCAGGTCAAATCGATCGACGAATATGTTGAGCTAATGAGCAATCTCAAGCTTCCTAACCCAAAGATGATGGACATTGCAGTTCCTGCCAACATCAGGATTGGCCTCGCGCAAGAGAAGATCGCCCTTCGCGGCTGGGCGGTGACGGCGAGTGGCGCGATCGCGCTCGTGGGAAAGCCGAACGTCGTACTCATCGACTTACGTGAACGGTCGGAACGCGAACGCCATGGCGCAATCCCGGGGTCTCTGCACGTGCCCTACCCGGCCTTGCAGGAGAACATCAGCGAAGGTGGCATGCTGAGCGATCTTGCTAAAGCGAACGGTAAACGTCTTTTGTTTTATTGCGCGTTCGGTGAGCGGTCCGCCATGGCCGTGCAGGCGGCGCAGGACGCCGGTCTTACTTCGGCGTGCCATATCGAAGGTGGCATCGACGCCTGGAAAAGAGTTGGTGGAGCGCTGGCGCGCTAGGTTGGGCTGTGTCCAGTTCGATTTGCGAAGTGCTTTCGACCGGCGCGAGCTCTGTCACCGCTGCTTGGTTGAGGTCGTTGTTGTCGAACGAATGTTTCCCCACGGATCATTAGATTTTTTCTGATCGGGAATTTTTTCCATCGTTGACTTGTATGCATCATCGATGGCTTTTCGCTTCGCTTGCTCGTCCGGATCCAGAGATCGCTTAGCATCCGGATGCATACTTATCCCCGGTTTGAAATCCTGCGCAAACACCGGTCCGCTTGAAAGAATGATGATTGCGCCGGCTAAACAAATATATTTGCTGTAAGCCATGCCCAATTATGCGGCAAAGTTCGCGGTACTGCCAGAGGGTGAGTGTCGATAAATGCTCGAATCTAAGTGGGGCGCGATCGGCCTTTGTCGGTTGTATCGATGATACCGATAACTTCACCGGTAACGGGGTCAATCCGCCTCACCGGCGATGCCGCCCCTTGCGAGCCGAACAGTCGCTCGAAGGCGCGTTTGTATTCCGCCGTCGCCGCCGCCCGATAGCCTGGCGCCCGGCGCTTTGCTTCGGGCTCGCGGCGACGGGTTTTGCTGAGAAAGAGTGATGGCCGCATGTGTGTGATTTCCATCAAACCGCGGGAGCAACTTCAGCCATTGCAGAATTGCGCAATTGGACCGGGTCGCGTTCTCCGGCCGCGGCAATTTCAAGCACGCGCACTGTGAGCGTTGTCCGGCTACGCGCATATTGTGTAGCCTGCAAACAAGCCCACGTTTCGTCGAATGTTGTTTTTAAACTCTTCAGGATATCAGGATTAAACCTGGGCGCTTGACGCATTGCACACTTACCTGATTGTCCCCGAATTTGACTTTGTGCCAAACAATTTGGCTCGTCTGTCCGCTAGCTGACACATCCGCACGGAATATTTTCACCCGAGGTTGGAACCGATTGCGAATTGGCGCACTTGCTTGGTGACCGAGCGCGGACCCCCTAGCCCCCTTACCCCCCGAAGGTCCCGCAAGGTCAGATGGGCGAGAGGGCCGCGCGTTTTGCGCGGCCCTTGAGCATTTCGCAGAGAGTGCTAACCGTTCAGGCGGCGACGGTCAGTGCGGACCTTTTTTCTTTATTTTCGCTCCGCCCTGCACACGTTTGCCAGCCGCTTTGCCGGGCTGATTGACCTGGATTCGTTGACTGCTGACGACTCTGGTGGTCTTGCTTTTGTTCAAGTTCTGACCGGTCTGCTTTTTGGAGGTCTGGACTCCTTCGACGCGTTTGGCGGTCTGGATATTCTGGCCGCCTTTGCCGATCTGAATTGGAGGCTCTTGGTCTGGACACCTTGGATGCCCTGAATTGCTTTTCCAGTCTGGTTGCCTTGCAGGTTCTTGCTGCTGAGATTGCCAAACTGCTGCTGAAGCTTGGTGTTCTTGAACTGCACGCCGCCGTGATGAGACGGATCAAATTTCCAGTTCTGGAATTGGCCCCCGCCGCTGACGTTCACCTTGTTGAATTTGCTGTAGAGCACGGTGTTTGTCTGGATCGCCGCAAATCCGCCGTGCCCCCAATTGTAGTGGTACCACAATGCCGGGCCGACGAAGAGCGCTGCGCCGAAGCCGAATGCCGGCCCGACGGTCCACCAAGGGGGATGCCAGAAGAAGGGCACATATGCCGGTGGCCAGTAGCCCGGACCATAGACGACTACCGGATCATAGACGGGAACGTAAACATATTGGGGCTCGACCGGCTCGATAACGATATATTCGGGAGGGCCCACATACCCTGTGCTCGGTGGCGCCGCCATCGCCTGACCACCTGCTCCTTGCTGGACTTGAGGTTGCCGGTCGTTTCGGCCTGCTTGCGCAACGCCTGGACCGCGTTCTGCACATCGTCAGGCTGCGCCAGAAATGCCTCGCCAAGCTGGCCGGTCCAATCCAACTTTTCGTTCATCATCGTGAGAACCTGGGGGACCGCCGTCAATCCTTTGACGCTTGCATCCCAAGGCTGCTTCTGCATGGCATCCTCGAGTGCGGGGCCTTTGACGTCCGAATTTTTTTCGGACCAGCGCGCGGCCATGGCCACTTCAAGCGGATAAGTTGAGGCGGTGAGCACCTGGGCCAGCAGGGCATCGGGATAGAGCGCTATGGGCGCAACAAGTTGCTGGAGTTGTTGTTGAGTCAGAGGTTGCTGCGCTTGGAGCGGCGGTTGTTGTGGCGGATTCGGACTCTGTGGAGCCTGCGCCGACAAAGATGATGGGGCGCCGGCCAACGTTATCGCAATCGCTGCTGCAAAGCCGAACTGACACAACTCTTTAGATCTGGCTGACATGAGGAAACCCCTTTCCAGCTTCCCACACCTCGAAAACAACATCTTACGCTGAATTCGAAAAATCGCCATGCGCTACTTTGGGTCCGAACCCTTCACATTTCGCACGCGCGCTTCCGCCAGCATGGGAAACGTGACAATGGAAATCTCCCAAAGATCCACCGCATAAAGTCGGCGAATGCGGGTCCTCGGGTCAATGCGTGCTTTTGCCGTACGGAATCCGATCGACAACCCGTCTATCGCTCCTGCACGCAGCAGTGACAGCAGTTCACGTCCGCGCGCGACCTCGGGTATGAGACGCCCGCGCGCAAAGAGTCCGCGGTGATCTTCGCGCAGCTCAAGCCAAATTCCGACGGGTTCGGAAGGATCGTGCTGAAACAGCATTGGAATGCGACGAATCCCAAGAGTAGCGAGCGTCTCGGCAAACGCGCCGCGCATCACCATGTCACGGGCGTGGTCGATCTCGCCGAACAGGCTGGCGTAACCCTCCACGGTTCCGCCCGCATCGATAGTGGTGCGCGGCGCAAAAACGGACGCCACCGTCGGTTCGAACGTAGGTGCGAGCATTTCCTGATCTCGTTCTTAGGCAAGGCATGACCGTTTCCCGCGGCGCTTTGTCCGCGAGTCGACGACGGCATTGGCTTGCCGTTGGCATCATGGATGGCCAGCTCAAGACCTGGCCGGGTTGGGTTAGAGCAGGTGGTAGTAGCTAACGCTGGGTGCGGATGTCTTCCGGCGGGGATGTCTTGTCGCTTCGCTCGCGCGACACGCGACCGAGATGGTCGAGGAATTCGCGAAAAATATCGAGATGGTCTCGTCGTTCCTCGGTCTCTCTCCGGCCGGAACGGGGTCCACTATTCCGGGTGATCATCAATGATCTCCAAAAAGCTCGTTGAAACGCGCGAGCTCGCGCACGAAATCGTCGAAGCGGCGACTGGCGGCAGCCAGCTCGCGCAGCGCGAACCAGGCAAGCGCGCTTGCTGACGTCGCCCATAGCAACAGGGCTAGATGCGCGAGGTCACCCCGTTCAGTAAAAATGCGAATCAAGTCGGTCATCAGAACAAGTCGGGTCTTAGGTAAACAAAGCGGGACGGCTGGTTCCATAAGCTGGTATGATTTCGACGCCATGAGTTCCTCGGACCAGGATGGCCCCTTTTTCCTGCCCCTACGTGGAGGCCCGAAGCACTCGCGAACGTCGGGAACAAGCGCTTTCAGCGACGCAAGCAAGCTGAGTCTCACGCGCGCGGTCAAAACGCGCGAAGGCGAATGGTCCGCCGATGAATACGATGTACTGGAAGGCAATCGACGGGTCGGCCGTATCGTGCTTACCGCGCAAGGGCCTCAAGGCATGCCATGGCTGTGGGAGATCACTGCACGACCGGAGAGTACGCAAAATCGCGGCTACGCCGTAAGTTGCGAGCAAGCGATGCGCGAATTCAAAGCGCGCTGGGCAAACCCAGCCAGATTCTAGATATCTGAATTATCGACAAAAAATGACGCCCGATTGCGGGGACCTGCAACCGGGCGTCATCCGGATCAGCTGTAATACGTGCCGACCCTCCTCAAGGGCACTATTTCTGCGCGGTCTGTTTCTCGAGAGACTGCGCCGTCTGCAGATGCTTGCAGGATTGTTAACGTCTCTTTCGCCAACTTCCCCGCCGCGTCGTCTTTGGACGCTTCTTTTTGGTATTCCTCGATGTCCTGCTGATGGTCTTTCACCATCGCGCTCGCAAAGGATTTGTCGAAAGATGTTCCCGAAAGCATCTTAAGTTTTGCATAGGTTGCTTTTTGGCTGATGCTGGACCCGGTCGGCGGCTTCACCCCGAGCTGGTCTGCCGCTTGCTCGGCCTTGGTTTTATGTTCGCCGTGGTCCTTCGCGAGCATCGCGCCGAACTGTTTCACCGCTTCGCTCTGACTTTTCTCCTGTGCAAGCTTGCCCATTTCGACTTCAGCGATATCGCCTTGAACTGCTGACGAGATGAATCTCTGACTGGCTTTGTCGACTTGTTTGGTCTGCGCCATCGCGCCAGTCGCGGCCAACGCCCCAACCAGTCCCATGGTCAACATCGCTGCTTTCCAGGTCATTGGAGTTCCGCCTTGAGTTCCGTATCCCTCGCCACCTGCCAGTAGAACGGCGGGCGGCCAATGTTTGTTCCTAATGCGGCGGACGGAACACGTCTCCGCCTTCGATTGCGCCGTAACCGACGGCGAGCCGCTTCTCGTTGACGCTAAGGAATTGCGCTTTGTTCACACGATCCCACAGCGCCACCCGGTCGGCGCTCAGCGCCTCAATCCGGTCAATGTCGGCGGCCAGTACGAGACCTTCACCAAAGACAGGCGCCAGCCAATGCGTGAGCGCGCAGGTGATCCGAGAGGCCAGCGGCAGAACGCTTTGACGCCAGAACACACGATTGGCTTCCTGGTAATTCGAATATGTATTGTCGCCAGGAATTGCCAGAAGCATTGGCGGCACCCCGAACGCCAGCGCAATCTCGCGAGCGGCGGCGTGTTTTGCTTCGAGGAAATCCATATCCCGCGGGCTTAACGACATCGGCCTCCAATCGAGCCCCCCCTTCGAGTACGAGTGGCCGTCCCGCATTGCCGTGGCCTTGATAATGATCTGCAAATTCCTTCTTCAATCGCTCATATTGCAGCGTCGACAGAACAGCGCCCTCGCCGCCGTCGTAAACGAGCGCGCCGGAAGGACGGGCGGCGTTGTCGAGCAGCGCCTTGTTCCAGCAAGCCGCCGCGTTGTGGGTGTCGACGGCCATGGCGGCCGCTTCAAGCGGACTCAGACCATAGTGATCGTCGAGGGGATTGAAAAATGTGAGATGCAAAATCGGCGGCAAGGCTACGCTCTGATCGAAGCGCATTGTTGAACCGGCCACGCTGTATTCGTAGGCCCGTGGCCAACCGTCCGAGCCAGGCACCAATTTCATTCGGTCGGGCCGCAGTGCGTAAAGCTCGCGCACATGGGGGCGCTCGTCGCCAGGACCGACAGCCTCGATATAGGCATTGCCCGCAAGCAGAAGATGGGACGCAACGGCTTCCAACAATGAGGTGCCGTCCTGGCGCGGATTTGGGCGCGTGACAAGATTCAGCAGTGGATGAGTATCGCGCTCCTCGGCGCCTTCATAGAGAACAAATGACAACGTACCGATGCTCTCGGCGATGAGGCGCACAGCACGATACACGATAGCGTTGCGCGCATACCCTTCACGCGCGAGCGCCGAATAGTCCCGCGGTGTCCAACGTGCCCGACCACCGCTTTCGATCGCGATCAGCCGCGCTGTACGGGATGACTTGGTTTCGAACTGGCGCAGAAAGGATTTCAGGCGATTGAACA
>Ga0075418_10003838_pt1 | contig 17133 bp, 14 predicted proteins | sample SoiMetdeltSBSDD2_FD_81776 | JGI IMG/M metagenome (GOLD analysis project Ga0075418, IMG submission 81776) | Bulk soil microbial communities from a Populus tree surrounding site in Tennessee, USA - Soil MetaG P. deltoides SBSDD2 | ecosystem: Environmental > Terrestrial > Soil > Tree plantation... | reverse complement strand
GCGCGCGCCATCCGGCCCGGTTTTCGGTCATTATCCGCCATTTGTTCCGCTGGATTTCCCGGTGCGGGGGAATGTCGAGATCACGGAGGCATTGCCCCGAATTCGACGGCGACCACCCTTTCCGGAGCCGTAAGCCCATGATTCGACGTCCGATGTTCCGGGTATGCGACTTGCTTAAAATTTGGGCACCAAGCTGAGCACTCTGCTAACCTAACCCGCTCCACTCTTGCCCGAGGCACCCATGCCCGACCTTCCCATGTCGCTTCGACATCCCGAGACGCCCGGGCCCGAGGATACGGCCCTCGCACAGGAATCGCGCTCGCACGTTGCGGGCAACGCCGCGCTCCAGCTGATCGCGGAGCTCGTTTCGAAATTGCGCGGCTCGCGATTCTCCTGGTGGACGCCGGACCTCCTCCGCGGCACGTGGGACGCGACCGAGCGCATGGGGTGGTTCGCGCAGCGCCCCGACATCCGCCAGAGGATTACGTGCAGTCTCACGGGGCTCAAGCCGAAAGCCGCGCGCAGCAAGCAGCCGGATTTCCAGGCCGCGCTGATCGATTCGGTTATCGACGCCGGCGACGTGACCGTTGACCAGTTCGACAACGAGTTCGACGCGATCGAGCTTGCCGCCTACGCGCCGGTCGCCGACATCTGGACCGGGTTCCGCGAGCGGATGCCGTGGGATCAGGACGTTCCGCCGAACCAGGAGCTGGTCGCGTGGCTCATCGACCGGCTGCTCGCGAGCTCCAGCACGATCGAAGGGATGACGCGCAAGCCGCTGCTGACGCCGCACGAGATCCGCACGACGATCCCGGGAAAAATCTGGCATTCCCGGATCCCGCTCGAGGTGCGCGTTGCGATCGACGACGCGCGCTTCCAGCGCGAGCGTGAGAAGCCGGGCGAGCCGTACCACGCGATTCACGATCTGGAGCTGGCGACACCGACCATCATCGCGGCGAACATACCCCTGCGCGACCTGCTTTGCGTGTTCGAGGTCGCCGAGAAAGCGATGGGCTTGCCGCCCTCGCGCAGCGCGACGGCGCCGGCGGCCAGGGTGGCGAAGTCTCCCGCGGCGGCGACGCCTCCCAGAGTCGCGGAGATTCCCGCAGCGGCATCGCCTCCCGCACCAACCGCTCCCGCGCAACCTGTGAAGGTGGCGGAAGTCGCGAAAGCGGAGCCCTCCAAAGCGGACGTAAGAACACCGACCGCGCCGGCTCCCGTCGAAAAAGCGCCGGAGAAGCCGGGAGAGAAGACCGCTGACAGAACGATGGACAGATGGGAACGGATGGCAAGCAAGGTCCTCGAGCGGGCTGGAAAAGAAAAAGAGAGCGGCGGCCCCGAGGAAACCTTCGGGAAGGACCGCTAGCCGGTTGATGCAAAACCCCGTTCGCCCTGAGCGTAGAGCGAACGCCCGGAGTCCCGCTCCGCTCCGCCTTTTTCTCGCGCTCGCGTTCCTGCCCTGCCCCTTTCCGGCCGTTGCCGAAGACTGCACGCATTGCCCCGAGATGGTGGTCGTTCCGGCGGGGAAGTTCGTGATGGGGGCGGCGCCGGGCGAGGAAGAGCGCGAGAACCTGTCCGGGGAGTTTCGCAACCGCAGCCAGCCGCAGCGCAGCGTGAGCGTCGGAAGTTTCTCCGCGGGGAAGTTCGAGGTGACGCGGGGCCAATACCGGACGTTCGCGGAGGCGACACGCCGGGGAAGCGACGGGTGCTTCATCTGGACCGGAGCCGCGTTCGAGCTGGACCGGGCGAAAGACTGGCGCAACCCCGGCTATCCCCAGAGCGACTCGCACCCCGTGACCTGTGTCAGCTGGGAAGACGCCAGCGCCTATGCGGGATGGTTGAGCCGCGAGACCGGCAGGAAATATCGGCTGCTGACGGAAGCCGAATGGGAATACGCAGCCAGAGCGGGCTCCACGACGGCGCGCTACTGGGGCGACGATGCCGGGATGTCCTGCAGCTTCGCCAACGGGGCCGATCTCGCTACCGGGGTGCAGGTCCCCGGCGCGAGCACCTGGAACGCCGTCGATTGCAACGACCGGCATGCCTGGACCGCTCCGGTCGGAAGCTATCGCGCCAACGCCTTCGGCCTCCACGATATGCTGGGCAACGTGGAGGAGTGGACGCAGGACTGCTGGAGCGGGAATTACGGCGGCGCGCCGTCCGACGGAAGCGCCCGGACTACTGGTGATTGCACCCTGCGCGCGGTGCGCGGCGGTTCCTGGCTCGATGCTCCCGCGGGCGTGCGCGCCGCGTACCGCGTCGGCAGCCCCACTACCGTGCGGGTCTATCGCCGGGGTTTCCGCGTCGCCGCGGACCTCTAGAGCCGTCAGCGGTCAGGCGTCAGGGGTCAGGCGCGTCTTGATCCCTGCGGCCGATGGTCTCTAAGCGGCAGCGACTTTGCCGCGGGTGGAGCGCGTCACTTCATCCTGCAGATCGCGCACGGTCTCCCCGACCAGCTGCGCCAGCTCGTCCACCTCTCCCGCGCTGATGCAGAGCGGCGGCGCGAGCCGCAGCACGCTGTCCTTCGCCATGGCGATATAGCCCTGGTCGAGCGCGCGGGTGTTGAGGCTCGCAACCCGCTCCCGCGCCAGCGGCCGGTCGCGGTGCCCGGGCTCGGCGAAGTCGATGGCCACCATGAGCCCGCGCGAGCGCACCTCGCCGACGATGGCGCAGTCGCGGACGCGAGCGGCTATCGCCGCGTGCAGCCTGGCGCCCATCGTCTCGGCGTTCTGCACGAGGTTTTCGCGCTCGAGGATCGCGAGATTGGCGAGTGCCGCGGCGCACGCCACCGGGTGCCCGCAGTAGGTATTCGGATGAACGTTTTCCTCGCGGCTATCGTCGGGAAACGCCGCGGCTAGCTTCTCCCGCGCGATCGATGCCGAGAGCGGGATATAGCCCGAAGTGATGCCCTTCGCGACCGACATGAGATCGGGCACGACGCCCTCGTGATCCACGCCGAACCACTTGCCGGTCCGGCCAAAGCCGGTGATGACTTCGTCTGCAATCATCAGCACGTCGAGATCGTCGCAGACATCGCGCACGCGCTCCAGCCAGCCGAGCGGCGGGATGATGCAGCCGCCCGAGGACAAGCAGGGCTCCAGGATCACGGCGGCCACCGTTTCCGGATCTTCCTCGCGGATCGTGTCCGCCAGGCGGTCGGCACAGCGGCGCACCAGGTCCTCGTCGGTCCCGGCGCCGCGGTCCCACATCGGGTACGGCGCGGCCACCTTGCGGAAGCCCTGCCACGCCAGCGGCTCGTAGGGACGCACCATGTCGGGCTGGCCGCAGATGGCGAGCGTCGCCAGCGTCGCGCCGTGGTAGCCGTAGGTGAGCGAGACGACTTTGTACTTGCGCGGCCGCCCCACCTTCAACCAGTAAACGCGCGCGATCTGCATCGAGCGCTCGTTGGCCTCCGAGCCACTCACGGCGAACAGCGTGTAGTTGAGATCGCCGGGCGTGAGTCCCGCGAGCCGCGCCGCGAGCCGCGCCGCGGGAGGATTGGAGAACTGGCGGGTCGTCGGGTAATAAGCGAGCTTCGCCACCTGCTCGCGCACCGCGTCGGCGATTTCCATGCGGCCGTGGCCGACGTTCACCACCGCGAGACCGGCGTAGGCGTCGAAGAGCCGGCGGCCTTTGCTGTTCCAGACGTAGACGCCCTCGCCGCGCTCGATCATGAGGTCTTCGTCGGACCAGGACGGGTGGTCCTGGGTCTTGTGCGTCCACAGGTGCTTGATCATCTCTGCGTCCGTCATGGGCTGCTCCACCGGGAAGGTGTTATACGAGATACGTGACACGTACAAAGGATGAAGGATGAACGTGGAAGGATGACCCTCATCTTCGGTGATAGCTGCTTGTCCCGGCCTTTCGGTGCCCTCGGCCGGTAGCTTACCGACCGGGCGGAGCGAAAGGGAGGGACGCTTGAACACCCGCAAAGCGGGGGGTCATCCTTCATCCTTCCGCCTTCATCCTTGCATTTCTCCAGTCACGGGTCACTGGTCACCGGTCACCGGTCACTATTCCAAATTCAACCGGTACGCTCTCGCCGCCGCGCCATGAAAGAGCGCCCGCTTTTCGGCGGCGGAATATCCGGCGGCCACGCGCTTGAAGGCGTTCCAGAGGACCGGGAAGCTGACGGACTCGCGGTCCGGCGGGAAATTGCTCTCGAACATGCAGCGTCCCGGACCGAACTTGTCGATGCAATGCTTGAAGAGCGGTCCCCACGCCTGCGCGAGTTGCTCCGAGGATGCGGGCCTTTCCAGCCTGTCGAAGCCGAGTCCGAGATAAGACATGCCGAGCCCGCCCAGCTTGACGTAGACGTTCGGGCATTTCGCCAGCTCCGCCATGCCGGACCGCCACGCGGCGATTGCTTCATCCCTGCGCGCCAGGTAGGTGCGCGTGTGGGCAACCAGTCCGCCGACATGGTTCACCACGATCGTGGTGTCCGGAAAGGCGCGGGCGAGATCCGCCAGCTCCAGGTGCTGGGGATGGTAGACCATCGCGTCGAACGAGAGCTTGCGCGGCGCGAGCGTCGCGAAGCCCGCGCGGAAAGCGCGGTCCTGCATGAGCCCGCGCGGCGGCTTGTAGCGCCCGGTGTTCAGCTCCTCGTCCGGGTCCCACTTGGTGATGAAGCGGATGCCGCGGAAGCGGTCGCCGGCGGCTGCGATCTGCGCGTCGAGCACCTGCGCCACCTCCGCTCCGACACGGAGATCGGCGGTGCCGACGATGCCGGCACACACCAGCGTGCTCCCGTATGCGCCGCTCGCCGCCATCGCTGCGACGCCGTTGGCGAATTCCACCTGGCCGACCGGCGCCATCAGCTCGGGCCCGGACTTGCGGTAGAAAGCGCCGCACTCCACGAACACCGAGGCCTCGATGTTGTGGCCGGTCCGCGCTTCGGCCAGGTAATCGTCGATGAGATAGCGATTGCCCGGGCGCGTCCACAGATGGTGGTGCGCGTCGATGATCGGCAGGTCCGGCTCGAGAACCTCCTCGCTATGCAGCGACAGCCATTGCGCCCTGCCGTGCTCGCTCATCGCGCCTCATTTAGAACGCCTGACGGAATCAGCGTCAGGCACCCTCGTTACTTGGCGCCGGCGTCGATCGCGGCAAGCACCTTCGGCGGCGACATCGGCAGCTCCGTCAGGCGTCGACCGATGGCGTTGTTGATCGCGTTCGCGATCGCGGCCATCGGGGGCACGATGTTGGCTTCCGCCACGCCCTTCACGCCGAAGGGGTGGTTGGGGTTCGGCACCTCCACGATGATCGTATCGATCATCGGCAGATCGGAGGCCACCGGGATCCGGTAATCGAGGAAGCCGGGGTTATCGAGCTTTCCTTCCTTGTTGTAGATGTATTCCTCGTTCAACGCCCAGCCTATGCCCTGCACGACGCCGCCCTGGATCTGCCCCTCGACGTACTTCGGGTGGATGGCGCGGCCCGCGTCCTGCGCGGCGACGTAGCGCAGGATCTTCACCTGCCCGGTCTCGGTATCGACCTCCACGTCGGCGAACTGGGCGGCGAAGCCCGGTCCCTGGCCCCCCGCGTTGAGAGCCGAAGCGGCAACGATAGGCCCGCCGGTCGCCGTCCGCTTGGACGCGATCTCCTTGAACGTCATCGGAGGAAACTCGCCCGCACGCGCGCCCGCCGGCCGGGCGGCGCCGTCCTCCCAGATCACGTCCGTGACGTCGATCTTCCAGATCTTCGCGGCCCGGGCGCACATCTCGTTGATCACCTTCTTGCACGCGTCGATCACGGCGCGTCCGGTCGCGTAGGTAACGCGCGAGCCGCCGGTCGCCTGCGTGTAGCCGACCGAGTTGGTATCCGCAATGATCGGCCTGACGGCCTCGTACGCTATGCCCAGCGTCTCGGCCGCCATCTGCGCCATGGACGCCCGCGAGCCGCCGATGTCCGGGCTGCCCGTCGCGACCACGGCCGTGCCGTCCTCGTTGACGTGCACCGTCGCGCTCGATTCGCCGCCGCCGTTGAACCAGTAGCCGCAGGCCATGCCGCGGCCCTGGTTTTTGCCCAGCGGCTTCAACCACGCGGGATGCTTGTACAGCGCCTGCAGCGTTTCGGCGAAGCCGGCGTGATTGATCTTCTCGCCGTAGACCAGCGGCGTTCCCGGCTTGGCCGCATTCTTGATACGCAGCTGTATGGGATCCATGCCGATCTTCTTCGCGCACGCGTCGAGCGTACTCTCCACGGCGAAGGCCGAGATCGGCGATCCGGGCGCGCGGTACGCGACGCTCTTCGGCCGGTTGCAGACCACGTCGTAGCCCAGAGTACGCTGGTTCGGAATGTCGTAGGGCGCGAAGCCGCACATGCAGCCGTTCATGACCGGCGAGCCGGGAAAGGCGCCCGCCTGGTATTTGTAGAGCGCGTCGGCGGCCACGATCTTGCCCTCGCGCGTGACACCGATCTTGATCTTCATCGAAGCGCCGGAGGTCGGCCCGGTGCCACGGAACACTTCTTCCCGGCTCATCATGATCTTGACGGGATGGCCGGACTTGCGCGCCAGGACGACGGCCACCGGCTCGACGTATACGACGGTCTTGCCGCCGAAGGCGCCGCCGATCTCGGCGGCATGCACGCGCAGGTCCCCCGTTCTCATGCTGAGGAGCTTGCACACCATGGTGCGCACGACGAAATGCCCCTGGGTCGAAACCCAGACCTCGGCCTGGCCGTCGGCATCGGTGCGCGCGAGGCAGGCGTGCGGCTCGATGTAGCCCTGGTGTACCGGCGCCGTCCTGAAGCTCATCTCGACGATCTTGTCGGCCGAGGCGAAGCCGGCGTCGATGTCGCCCATCTTGTATTCGATCTTCTTCGAGATATTCGAGGGCTTGGTCGGCGCGGGCTCGATGCCGCGCGTGATCATGTCCTCATGGAGGAGCGGCGCGTCGGGCTTCATCGCCTCATCGACGTCGATGACGTGCGGCAGCACTTCGTAGTCGACCTCGATCAGCTTCAACGCCTCTTCGGCGATCGCGGGCGTCGTCGCGGCGACGGCGGCGAGCGCGTGCCCCTCGTAGAGCACCTTCTCGCGCGCCATGATGTTGCGCGTCATGTGCCAGAAATTGACGGCGACGCGCTCGGGGCCGACATACTCGAACTTCTGGTCGGGAAGGTCCTTGGAGGTCATCACCGCCTTGACGCCCTTCAGCTTCTCTGCTTTCGAGGTATCGATGGAGCGGATGCGCGCGTGCGCGTGCGGCGAGCGCAGGATCTTGCCCCACAGCATGCCGGGCAGGGTGAAATCGGCGCCGTACTGGGCGGTACCCGTCACCTTCGGCACGCCATCGGGGCGCACCGGGCTCGTGCCGACGACTTTCAGCTCTTTTTCGGGAGTGGTGATCACGCTAGCCATGTTAAGACCTCCGCATTTCACTGGCGGCATCGAGCACCGCCTCGATAATCTTGTTGTACCCGGTGCAGCGGCACAGGTTGCCCGCCAGCCAGTAGCGCACCTCTTCCTCGGTCGGGTTGAGATTGCGCTCCAGCAGCGATTTCGCCGCGACGAGGACGCCGGGCGTGCAGATGCCGCACTGGAGCGCTGCGTGCTCCAGGAACTTCTGCTGCAGCGGGTGCAGCTTCTCGCCGTCGGCCATGCCCTCTATCGTCTGTACCGTCTTGCCCTGGACCTCGGCGCCCAAGACCAGGCACGAGCACATCAGACGCCCGTCGACCGTGACGCTGCACGCGCCGCAGTCGCCGGTGGCGCAGCCTTCCTTGGTGCCTGTCAGGTGCAATTCGTCGCGCAGGACCTGAAGCAGCGTCTGGCGCGTTTCGCAAAGAAATTCGACGGCATTGCCGTTCAACGTCGCTTCTACATGAACCTTCGCCATCAGCTCTTCCTCCGCGCCCTTTCGAGCGCAATCTCGGCGGCGCGTCGCGCCATTACACCGGAAACCTTGATCCGGTATTCCTTGGTCCCGCGTTTGTCGTCGATCGGCCGGCACGCCGCGCTCACCGCCGCGGCCATGCGCTTCAAGGCCTCCGCATCGACGTTCGTGCCGACCAGCGCGGCGGCGGCATCGGGCACCATCAAAGCGCGCTCGGCGACCGCTCCGATCGCGACCCGCGCATGGGTGCACACGCCCTTGTCGTCCAGCGTGAGGTTCACTCCCGCGCCGACGACCGCGATATCCATCTCGGTGCGCGGAATAAAACGAAGGTACGCATCGCCGGAACGCGGCGCCCGTTTTGGCAGCAGGAACGAGGCGACGATCTCGCCCTTCGCGAGCGACGTCTTGCCCGGTCCGGTCGCGACTTCCTCGATCGGCACCTCGCGCCTGCCTTTGGGCCCGATGATGCTGGCCTTCGCCCCGGCGGCCATCATGGCCGGCACGGTATCCGCGGCCGGCGAGGCATTGCAGAGATTCCCCCCCACCGTCGCGCGTCCTCTCACCTGTATCGATCCGATCAGGTTCGCTCCGTCGACCAGGCCGGGCCATACCTTCCCGAATTCCTTGTTCTCGACCAGCACCATGCAGGGAACGGCGGCTCCGAAGCGGTACGCGCCGTTGTCCATCGCGATTGCCGTCATCTCGGGAATGCCCTTGATGTCGACGATGAGCGCGGGCTCGACGCGGCCGCCGCGCATCTGGATGAGCAGATCCGTGCCGCCGGCCAGCACTCTTGCCTGCCCGTTTGCGCCCGCCAGCAGGGCGACAGCCGCTTCCAGGGTTTTCGGCAACTCATAACGCGTTTCTTGCATCTTTCCTCTCCCTGGTTCAGTTGCAACTCCTGCTCATACTAGCAGCTTGTTTCGCGGCAGTGTGGCGGGGCATCAATACCGCCGGCGCTCCGGGGGGGCATCACTATCTGGACATGGTAGTTCAGTCACGATAGCGGGGAAAGACCGTTATCTCCCCCCGCTGCTGACGTCGCCCTTCCTCTGCCCCTTGTTCCAGGAGTCGAAGGCACCCATGCCGTCGAGGACAAAGTACATTCCGTAGAGCACGAATGCGACTATCACCAACACGAGCACGATGATCGTGACCTGAAATGTTTTTCTGTCCCTCTCATAGCGCTTCCTTGAGCGGCGGACCCGGCGCGCGGGGGCTTCCCACGTGATTTCAACCACGCCGCTGCCCAGGCTGGTGACAACCGCCCGGGTTCCTGTTGCAGACGTGAGCAGCCGCTCCACCTCATGCAGCAATTGCTCCCTGTCGACAACCGTCCGCTCGCCGCAAAGCGCGCAATGGAGATCGCATTCCGGGGAGGAATGAGCGGGAAGCACGATCCGGCCACCGGGACAATCCTGGTGCAGCAGCGTCAACGTTCTACCAGCGACCAGGTCGGCCGGCAATCCCTGTGACTCGAAAGACGAAGCCCTGCCCCGGAGCAGGAGCCTCACCGTATCCGCCCCGCCCTATCTTTCATCCGCGGCACCGTCCCTCAAACCGGCCTGCCACGTCGAATTGCGCAGCCCGGCGAAGGAGCGCTGCCGGCCGCCAAGGTAGTGGCCGAAAACCGGCGGCAGGTGCGCGTAGGGCGCGGAGATCCCCAGCTTGAGCGCCGCATCGAGTGCCCAGTTCGGATTGACCAGGTACTCCCGCCCGAGCGCGACGAGATCGGCCTCGCCGGCCTGCAGGATGCCTTCGGCCTGGTCGGCGTGCACGATCATGCCGACGGCCATCGTCTTCACGCCGGACCCGTGGCGGATCGCCTGCGCGTGCTTGACCTGGTAGCCGTAGTAAATCGCGTTGGCGGCGGGCCGCGTGTCCGACATGCCGCCGGTGCTGCAGTCGATCACGTCGACGCCGTGCTCGGCCAGCGTGCGCGCGAGCGCGATGCTGTCCTCGATTTCCCAGCCCGTCTCATCGACCGCCGATACGCGCAGGAAGAGCGGCTTGTGCGACGGCCAGCGACGGCGCACGCCGCGCGCCACCTCCACCGCGAAGCGCATGCGGTTCTCGAGCGAGCCGCCGTACTGGTCGGTCCGCCGGTTGGCAGCGGCCGAGAGGAACTGATGGATGAGGTAGCCGTGCGCGCCGTGTATCTCCAGCACGTCGAAGCCCGCCTCCTCCGCCCGGCGCGCGCCCTGCGACCAGGCCTCGATGAGCTCCGCGATGTCAGCGAGCGTCATCTCGCGCGGGGTCTGGTACTTCTCGTCGTGGGCGATGGCGCTGGGGGCGATCAACTCCCAGCGCTCGCCGTGATCCACGCCCGGGCATTCATCGGTGAGCGGCGTGCGTCCCTCCCACGGCACGGAGCGGCGCGCCTTGCGTCCCGAATGGCCGAGCTGGATGCCGCACGCGGCGCCGTAGCTCTTCACCAGCTCGACAATACGGCGCATGCCGGGAATGAACTCGTCCTTCCACAACCCGAGATCGCGCGGCGTCGAGCAACCGCGCGGATCGATCTTGGTCGATTCGACCATCACGAGTCCCGCGCCGCCCACCGCGAACTTCGCCAGGTGCGCGAGGTGGGTGTCGTTGGTGTAGCCGTTGGTCGCGGAGTACGTGAGCATCGGCGACAGCACGATGCGGTTGCGCAGCGTGAGCCCGCGGATGGTGAGCGGCGAGAACAGCAGCGCGTCCATGAGCCGGAACCTGCCGGGATCGTTCAGTAACCCCCGGTGCTCGGCGCTCCGACCGGCGTCATGGGCGTCCAGCCGGTCAGCTTGCCGACTTCCGCTTTCGCGAAGCTCGCCATGAACCCACGATCGGTGCCCAGCATCACCATCTGGAAACCCTGGTCGAGGTAGCGCTGGGTGAACTTCGAGCTGGCGGTGTGGATGCCCGGGACGATTTTGCTGCGCTTGCAGGATTCGAGTATGCGGTTGACCGTCGCGATGTGCTTCGGTTCGTCGTTGTCCATGACGGGCGGCAGTCCCAGCGCGAGCGCCAGGTCGGTGGGGCCGATGTAGACCGCATCCACGCCGGGCGTCGAGGTAATCTCGTCGATCTTCTCGATGCCCTCCGCGGTTTCGACCATCACGATGCAGGCCACCTCGTCGTTCGCGTGCTTCTGGTAGTCGGCCCCGGCGTAGAGCAGCACGCGGTTCGGCCCGTTGCTGCGCATGCCCTTCGGCGGATAGCGACAAGCTGCGACCGCCCGCTCCGCCTCGGCGCGGTTGCTCACCATCGGCACGATGACGCCGTAGGAGCCCGCATCCAGCACCTTCATGATGATCGACGGCTCGTTCCACGGCACGCGCACGAACGGCACGACGTTGGTGGTCGAGATCGCGGTCAGCATCGGCACGGTGTCCGAATAGTCGATGCAGCCGTGCTGCATGTCGATGCACAGCCAGTCGAGCCCGGTATGGGCCATCGTTTCGGCCGGCAGGCAGTGCGGGATCGAAAGCCAGCCGCCGACGGCCGGCTTGCCTTCACGCCAGAGTTTCTTTACGCGATTGAAGCGCATGTCGTTGCTCCTCCCTGTTGTGTCCCCGTATTGTGCCAGAGACAAGGGACGGGCCGGCAAGCACGCTTCTACGCCAGCAGAGTCTCCAGGATCTCCGGAGCAACGGGCTTCAGGAGATGGGTATCGAAACCGGCGCGCAAGGCTTCCTCCCGGTCGGATGGCTGCCCGTATCCCGTGAGGGCAATCAAGCGGATACCCCCATTCGGGATGCCCTTCCTGATTGCGCGCGCCACGTCGTACCCGTTCATTCCGGGCAGTCCCACGTCGATCAGCGCTATGTCCGGCCGCTCCTGAAGGACGCGCTCGACGCCGGAAACGCCATCACTCGCCGTGGTGACCTGGTGACCCCACAGGATCAGCACCTGATAGAGAGTCTCCCGAATATCCGGATTGTCCTCGATCACCACGATACGGTGCCGGCGCGCCTTGCCGCCCCGCCGTTCGGGCGCCGGCTGCGCTTCGATGGCCGCGGACGCCAGCGGGATCCGTGCCACGAAGCACGCGCCCTTGCCGGGTCCGTCGCTCGAAGCCTCCACCAATCCGTCATGCAGCATGGCAAGACGCCGGACTATGGTGAGCCCCATGCCGAGCCCGCCCCTGGAACGTTCCAGCGTCGGATTCCCCTGCAGAAACGGATCGAAAAGGTTGTCGGCCTCGGCCGGCTCGAAGCCGATGCCATTGTCTCGAACCGCGATCGACGCGAAGCGCTCGTCCCTGGAGGTGTCCACCCGGATCTCGCCCGGACTGTTCGTGAATTTCGCGGCGTTGTTGACCAGGTTGCACACGATCTGCTCGAGGCGCACGGGATCGGCGTTGACGGGCAGATCTCTGGTATCGAAATGCACGATGACCTGGTGGCCTCTTTCCTGCGCGAACGGCAGGCAGGCCTCGAGCGCCGACGCCACGACGCGATTCAAGTCGACCCGCTGCTTCTGCAGGACGACCTTGCCGCGCTCCAGGCGGGCGACATCCATCAGGTCATCGACCATGCGCACGATATGGTTCACCTGGCGCTCCAGGATCTGGGTGCTCTTCAGAAGTTCCGGATCCACGATCTTCCGCAGGCGCATGACGTAGAGCGCGTTGCGCATGGGCGCCAGCGGATTGCGCAGCTCGTGCGCGAGCATAGCGAGAAACTCGTCCCGCAGCTTGACGGCCTGCGAGCGCTGCTCGATCAGTTCCCCGATTTCTCTCTGGCGGGCCGCGGCCCGCAGCGCGACCTGGACTGCGGATACCAGCGCGAGCGGACTCAGCGGACGCTCCAGCAGCGTAACGTTGCCGGACTCCGGGAAAAAGTCTGCGGCCAGCGTCGCGACCGTCCTCAACTCGCGCGAGACGACGATAATCGGCAGGTCGTTCCATGCCGGCATGCGCTGGAGAGCCTCGCGCAACGCCGGCAAGTCCTCGGCGAGAAGCGCTTCTTCCACCAGGATCAGGCAACCGATCTCGTGGTCCAGCAGCGGCAGGACGTCACGCACGCTTCCAGCGGCCCGGGCCCGTATGCCGTTCTCACCCAGAAATGAAACCGCAAGCCCTGCGTCCATCGCATTCGGCGACACGACGCAGGCCACCTCATTCCCGGATGGATTCACGACTGCGGGTCGCCGATTCCCGTCGGGCGAGACGCCCCGGCACCGCCAAGGTACGTCGGCACTCCGGTAAGCACGCCCTGGAACTCCGTCAGCGGCGGGCCGACGACGATACCGCGAGACGTCATGACAAGCTCACGCACCGTGCTCTCGTGGGGTCCGCTGCGCTTCTTGATGATCGTGACCGCTTTGCGGATGCTCCCCACGGCCTCGAAGAACCGGGTGATGACGACCGAGTCGGCGAGATAGCTGATATCGATAGGCGCGCCCATCGGGCCGATGAGCCCATGCTGCGCCAGTATCATCACCGTCAGGACCCCTTGCTGGTTCAGGTAGGAGAGAAGCTCGTGCAGGTGCAGATGGAGGTCTTCCTCGTGGGGCATCGCGGTGACATAGCCGTTCAGGCTGTCCAGCACGACCACGCGGGTCTGCTCCTTCTCCACGGCGGTGCGGATCTGGAATGCGAGCTCGCCGGGCGATATCCGCGCCGGATCCATCTGCTCGAGCGTCAGCCGTCCGGACTCAATGTGCGGCACGAGGTCGATCTGCATATCGCTCGCCCGTTTGCGGAGCGTGGCTACGCTCTCGTCGAAAACGTAATAGTTCACCCGATCGCCCCGGGTGGCGGCGGCATGCGCGAATGTGGCTGCAATGGTCGACTTGCCGCTGCCCGCAGGCCCGATGATGAGGTTGCTCGTGCCGTAGTGCAGTCCGTTCCCGAGCAGGGCGTCGAGCTCCGCACTGCCCGAGGAAGCTGAAGCCGCGGTGAACGATGCGTGGTGCTGGGATGCGATGAGACGCGGAAAGACGCGCACGCCCCCCGTCTCGATGATGTAATCGTGGTTGCCTTCTCCGAAGCGCACACCGCGCATTTTTTCCACGGAAAGGCTCCGGCGGAAAACCCCGTACCTCAGTGGAGCCGCCCTCAGCGCCAGCGCCCCGTGCACGATGCTGTGGATCTGGATATCCGTCCCCTCCGAAGTGCGGTCGTCGAGCAGCAGCACCGTGCAGCCGAGTTCGGCGAGCCGCTGCTTGAGCCTCAGAATTTCGTGCCGATGCCGCAGCGCGCTCTGAGCCAGCAGGCGCATTTCCGAAAGGGAGTCGATCACCACGCGCGCCGGTTTGCTTTTGTTGATCTCTTCCAGCAGAAGCCTGGTCAACTGATTCAGCTCCACCTCCGAGGAGTGAAACAGGGTCGCCCCGCCCTGGCCGATCGCGCGTTCGACGGCGGACAGCTCGATGATGTCGATGCCCGAGAGATCCCAGGCATGGGACAGAGCGACCGCATCCAGCTCCTGCTTCGTCTCGGATAGCGAGACGTAGAGGCAGCGTTCGCCCTGGCGCTTCCCCTCCAGCAGGAATTGCACGGCGACCGTCGTCTTGCCGACGCCGGGATTTCCCTCGACGAGGAACAGGCAGTTACGCGGCCAGCCTCCTCCGAGCACTTCGTCGAGCCCGGGAACGCCGCTGCCGCATTTCGTCGAGATTGGATTCATCTGGCAGATCCCTCGCCCGGGTCATCGTAACGGTCAGGCTACCCAATAACGTGAGGGATGTACCTATTCCCTTGTCACTAAAACACTACAAGACAGAGTGTCCGCATAACCTCATGCCGCTGCCAATAAAAAGCCGGCTTGCGCCGGCTTCTTATGAGGGCCTTGATGCCCCAGGGAAGCTCTGCCCGTCCCGCACCACTCTTCGAGAGACCGAGGGCGGGGCGGCCCCCTTGTTCAGCGTTGCCTTAGAACGGCCGGTCGCCCCGGACCAGGATGCGGTAGAGCATGCGGTGCTGGCTGTGGTCGTAGTCGAAGCCCGCCTTGTGCATGCACGAGCGGTTGTCGACGATCAGCATGTCGCCCAGCTGGTGCTGGTGCACGTAGGTGAACTCCGGGCGGATGGCGAACAGACCTGCCGATTTACCCCTTCGCACGATTCCGGTCAGACGATTTTCCCGCCGCGCAGGCGGGCGATCTCTTCGGCTGACAGGCCCAATTCCGTCAGGATCGCGTCGGTGTGCTCCCCCAGCCTGGGCGCGCGCCGGGTTATCGCAGCCGGCGTCTGCGAGAAGCGATACGGCATCGCCGGTACGCCGTAGGCGGGCAGCCCTGCCCCGGCGTCGGCGTCGAAGCGCTTGATGAATTCCCGCGCCGCGATGTGCGGATCGTTGACCGCTTCCACCAGCGACTGCACCTGCATCGCGGGCACCCCGTCCTGGTTGAACTTCTCCTGCCATTCGCGCGCGGTGCGTGTGAGGAGCGTTTTCTGGACCTCGGCCTCCAGCTCTTTCATGTTCTGGCGCGCGAGCGCGTCGGTGGCAAAGCGCGGGTCTTTGGGAATGTCCTCGCGGGCAATCGATTTCCAGAAGCGCGAGCGCAGGTTCTGCGAGCGCGCGGCGACCATGATGACGCCTTCCTTGCAGCGGAACGAGTTGCTGACGTAACGCCCGACGCCGGAGCCGTTGCCGTGCAGCGGCGGTTGCTCGCCGCTCGTGACGGCGCGCGTGACTTCGGCCGACATCAGGGTCATGGCCACTTCGAGCATCGCCAGGTCTATGGCCTGCCCGACGCCCGTGCGGCTGCGGTGGAAGAGCGCCCCGGCGATGGCGAAGGCGGCTGCATAACCGGTGGCGTAGTCGATGACGGTGGTCCCGGTCTTCAACGGACCGGACTCGGGCGTACCGGTGAGGCTCATCATGCCGCTCGCCGCCTGGATCGCGTCGTCGATGCCGGGATCCCTCGCCTTCGGCCCGGTCTGGCCGAAGCCCGTGACCGAGCAGAAGATGATCCCGGGATTGATGCGCTTCAGGTCGTGATAGGCGAGCCCATAGCGCGCCATCGTGCCGGTGCGCAGGTTCTCGATGACCACGTCGGCATCGCGGGCGAGTCTCCTGAAGATGTCCTGGCCTTCGGGTGTGTTGAGCGCAAGGGTGAGCGAACGCTTGTTGACGTTGTGCGACAGGAAGCCGCGGCCCATTTTGGGCTTCAGGAATTCGTCGCGCACCTCGGACACACGCGACGAATCGCCTTCGTCCGGATTCTCGATGGTGATGACGTCGGCGCCGTTCACCGCGAGATGCCGGGTGGCGAACGGGGCGGCGATGACGCGGGCGACGGCGAGGACCTTGATGCCGGAAAAGAGTTGTGCGGGAGGCGCTGCCATACGGTTCCATCCTTGAATTCGCCAGAATGCGGACCCTTGCTCCAGGGACCGCTGTCGTAGGAACATCGTTTTATACCAGAACCTCACAGGAGAGAAACGGATGAACTCAGCACTTGCGCGCGTTGCCCTCGCCGTTGCGGCGCTGGCTTTCGCGCTGTTCAGCACGGGAACGCCGGCGCAGCCCGCGGGCTATCCGTCAAAGCCGATACGCCTTGTCGTGCCGTTTCCCGCCGGCGCCTCGAGCGATGTCGTGGGCCGGATGATCGGCCAGAAAATCTCGGAGCAGATGGGCCAGCAGGTCATCGCGGACAATCGCGCGGGCGCCGGGGGCAACCTGGGAATCGCCGTCGCCGCGAAGTCCCCGCCGGATGGCTACACGATACTGATTGCCACCGCGAGCATCGCCGTCAGTCCCGCGCTCTACGCGAACCCGGGCTACGATGCGATCAAGGATCTGGTGCCGGTCGCAAGGCTCACCAATATCCCGAACGTCCTGATCGTGCACCCGTCGGTGCCGGCCAAGACCCTGCGGCAGTTCATCGATCTGGCGCGGACCCGTCCAGGCAAGCTCAACTTCGGCTCGGGCGGCGCCGGCACGACCAACCATCTCGCCAACGAGCTCCTGAAGCACCTCGAAAAAATCAACATCGTGCATGTCCCGTACAAGGGAGTCACCCAGGCCATGACGGCGATGATGGGCGGTGAGGTGGACGAAGTGGTCATGCCGGTCACGACGGCGATACCGCAGATCAAGGCCGGCAAAGTGCGTCCTCTCGCCGTGCTGACCGAGCAGCGCGTTCCCCATCTTCCCGACGTGCCGACGGGAATCGAGGCCGGCGTGAAGGGCTTCACGATGCCGTTGTGGTACGGCATGTTCGCGCCCGCGGCGACCCCGCGCGAGATCTTGGCGCGGCTCAACCGCGAGATAGTGAAGGCGCTCGGGGCGCCGGACATGCGCGAGCGGCTCGCATCCCTCGGCGTCGATCCCTGGCCCGGCACCCCGGAGCAGCTGGCG
>Ga0075418_10003837_pt1 | contig 17133 bp, 9 predicted proteins | sample SoiMetdeltSBSDD2_FD_81776 | JGI IMG/M metagenome (GOLD analysis project Ga0075418, IMG submission 81776) | Bulk soil microbial communities from a Populus tree surrounding site in Tennessee, USA - Soil MetaG P. deltoides SBSDD2 | ecosystem: Environmental > Terrestrial > Soil > Tree plantation... | reverse complement strand
CCTGGCGTATCAGCCTATTCTCGGCGTTATGTGCTGCCATCACAGTTGGTGGAGTGTACCTGCTGGCGCGTTATTTTACATATAGTCGAGTTGGCGCCGTTTTGGGTGGATTGGCACTTGGTCTCTCGTACACATTCTGGTCGCAGGCGATCATTGCCGAAGTCTACACGCCAGGTATGGCATTCCTCGTAGCGATCATGCTGTTGCTGTTCCATTGGCAGACTGAGCCTGGGCAACGTAGTCTTTCTCTCTTCGCTGCGGCTCTTGTCGCTGGTATCGGATTCGGAGTGCATGCCTCGGTCTGGCTCGTGGCTCCTCCAGCGATAGCTCTTGTGCTGTGGACGTTATGGTGGAACCGCGCCTCTCGTTCCGATTGGCTTCGCGCTCTCTTCGCCGGTTGCATCGGCGCGGTTATCGGACTGACAATCTTCGTGATGGCTTTCTTGATTACCGACTGGCTTAATCCGCCGACCAGTTTTATCCGCACGACGCTTAAACCATCGCGAGTTTTTTGGGACTTACAACCCGCAGATTTCGATTCACCTCTGAATCATCTGAAGATGACTGTGTTCAGCGTCCAATGGGCAGATGCGCTGTTTCCTCAAGATGAAAATTTTGCCTTCAGCAATGAACTGGAAGACTTCCATGCACGGCTGACAACGCACGAATTTTCATCGGTCGTTCTCCTGTTTGCAGTGGTGGGAGCGGTGGTGATGATAGTCACCCAACCCATCCGCGGAGCTTTTTATCTGCTGACATTTCTGGTATCGCTGTTCATTATTCTGAATTATAGAGCCTGGGAAAAGTATGTTTTTTATTTATCACTCTATATTCCTCTGGCAGTTTCTGTGGGCACCGGTATGGGGTTTGTATTGGATAGGGTCTATCGCTATTTGCAGCCAAATTCGGAACGCGGTTACTCGTGGCGATATCTGGTTGTATCGTCGTGCTTTATTGCGATCGTTTTGCAGCCGAAGGCATTCGTACGCTGGCAAGCGATACAAAAAGGAACCCCTAATTTCATCGCGGCAGATTATCCGTTCCCCGCTGAGAATCTCAACGAGCCTCGCTTGGTGGCCCAGTCGCGCCTGGCTGGCATGGAAGACAATGCAGTGTTGGTTCTGGATTTTCAGACATTGTATTCGACTGCCTACGTTGCGCATGTCGAGCAGGGCCTGACAAACATGCTCTTCTTTGAAGCCATGCCTTACGGTAACGATGGGAAGATAGCGTCTACCCTCGCCACTGAATTGGAGGGCTATCTGCAGGAAGGTCGTTCGGTATTTATAGACCAAAATTATCCCGGGTTGGAGCAAAAATTTCATGTACTGCCATCGGCCGGGAATGTATACAAGTTGTTGATAAGAGAATAGATTTCAATTGTAAGTTGTGTCTCATCAAAAGATTTAGAACTGGAGGAGCCAACATGTCATCTTTAAGGGATTGGGAAAATCCTCTTGTAACCGGAAAAAACAAACGACCCGGACATGTGCCCATGGGCTCGTACCCGAATGCCGAGCTGGCGCTCACCTGCGATCGGACGCAATCTCCCAACGTACAGTTGTTGAATGGCGAATGGAAATTCCATCTTGCCCCCTGTCCCGAAGAAGTGCCGGCTGGTTTCCAGACTGAAAATTTTGATGTCTCGGATTGGACAAATATCGCGGTACCTGGCAATTGGCAATTGCAGGGGTTCAACGACATTCCTATTTACACCAATGTAGCCTATCCGTTTCCTCCGAATCCGCCCTTCGTGCCACAGGAGAATCCGACGGGCTGTTATCGCCATATATTCAGCCTCGTTCCAGCCTGGCTAGGGCGGAAAATTTATCTGGTGTTCGAGTCGGTAGATTCGGCTTTCTATGTGTGGGTCAACGGACAGGGAGTTGGTTACAGTCAAGACAGCCGCCTGCCCGCCGAGTTCGATGTGACGCCTTTTGTTCGAGCAGGCGAGAATACGATTGCGGTGCAGGTGATGCGTTATAGCGATGGATCGTATCTGGAAGATCAGGATATGTGGTTGATGAGCGGCATCCAACGAGATGTGAGGCTGTACAGCAAGCCAGCCGTTTGTTTGGAAGATTATATTGTGCGGACAGAGTTGGATAATCGGTATGAAGATAGCACGCTCTATATCGAAGCGCAGATCACCAGGGTGCCAGACTTAAGTACATATTCTGTCGAAGCCATGCTATATGACGCGGAAGGAAAACCTGTCTTCGCCTCTCCATGCTCCACGCGTTTCAACGACCGGGTACTCCATCAGCGTGGAATCAAAATGGGACACGCGGTCATTTCGCAGCCAGTTGCAAATCCGCAAAAATGGACGGCGGAAACGCCTTATTTATATCGCCTCGTGCTTACGCTCAAGGACCCACAGGGAGCGGCTGTGGATTTCGAAAGCTGTCGGGTCGGCTTTCGCCAGGTAGAGATCAGGGACGGTGTCATTCTGCTCAATGGCAAACGCCTCGTGCTGCGCGGCGTCGACCGCCATGAACACCATCCCGAACGCGGCCGCTCGCTCACGGCAGAGGACATGCGCTCCGAGATCAAATTGATGAAGCAATTCAACTTCAATGCAGTCCGCACCAGCCATTATCCCGATCATCCTTTCTGGTATGAGCTCTGTGATGAATACGGAATTTATTTAATTGACGAGGCGAATATCGAAACACACGGCCTTTGGGATGACTTGAGCAATGATCCGCTTTGGCTCCATGCTTACATGGAGCGCGCCTCTCGCATGGTGTTGCGAGACAAAAATCATCCATCCATACTGTTCTGGTCGCTGGGCAATGAATCGGGCTGTGGTACGAACCACGCAGCCATGACCGCCTGGATTAAGGCCTATGATCCCACGCGGTTAGTGCACTATGAAAGTGGCCGTCCTGGTCCGGAGGTGAGCGACGTCTACTCGGTGATGTATCCTAACCTGGATCTGATGAAACAGGTACTGGCGGATGTGAATGAGAAACGTCCCATCGTCATGTGTGAATATGCGTATGCCAAAGGCAACAGCACTGGCAACTTCTTCAAGTTCTGGGATATGGTAGATGCCTTCCCGCGTTTTCAGGGAGGCTGCATCTGGGATTGGAATGACAAGGCGCTGTTGGCTACCAATGATAAGGGTCAAACGTATTGGGCATATGGCGGGGACTTTGGCGGGGAATTCAATTACAACCAACCGAATGAGGATCCTCAAATGTGCTGTAACGGCATCGTCGGTCCCGATTTGACCCCGCATCCAGGCGCGTATGAAGTGAAGAAAGTTCAGGCCCCCGTTGGAATCCAGGCGGTTGACGTGCTTGCAGGACGCCTTATTGTCTGGAATAAATATCATACCCTAAACCTCCAGCACCTGGACATTGAGTGGGAATTGACAGAAGATGGACATCCAATCCAATCGGGAAATCTGCCTCCGTTAGATATCGAAGCGGGCGCAAAGGTGGAAGTAGTCATACCTATTCAGCAACCGGAGCTTCTTCAAGCAGGTGCTGAATATCATCTGAAGATTCGTTTCCTTCTTGTGGCGGATACGACCTGGGCTTCCAAAGGACACGAGATTGCGTGGGAGCAATTCAGAATTCCGTTTTCGGTTCCTCCCAAAACTACATTGTCCCTTGCCAGCCTGCCTGACTTACTGATGAAGCCAGATGATGGACAAGTGACGATCATCGGAGCTGATTTCGAAGTAGTCTTCAGCAAGTCAGAAGGTCTCATATCTTCCTATTTATCTCATGGGCAAGAGTTGATCAAATCTGGCCCACGCGAAAATTACTACCGCGCTCCCACCGACATCGACCTGCTCATGGGCAATCCTCCGGCACCGATCCACAAATGGCGCGCAGCCGCGTTGGATCAATTGGAGCGCCGCCTCAAATCATTCGAAGCGATTCAGATCAACCCAAAGTTAGTTGCTGTAAGCGTCCATTCCCAGATCTGTGCGCCGGGTCAGCAGGAAGGCTTCGATAGTGAAATCATATACCGTGTGTTTGGGAACGGCGAAATTACGCTCACCAACACCGTGTCGGTTGATGAACGCCCGCCCTTGGTGCCCGTAGAGGCCTCGAAATGGTTACCTCCGGAGTGGCTGACGGGCGACAGGTGGAAGTATTTCATCCCCCGAGTGGGTGTGGAATTGAGTCTGCCGGGAACGTTGGAAAATCTGACTTGGTATGGGCGCGGACCTCACGAGAACTATGTAGATCGTAAACTGGGCGCAGCAGTTGGACACTATGAGAGCACAGTGACTGAACAGTTCACCTCCTATGTTTATCCCAGCGAAAGCGGCGGGAAGGAAGAGGTCCGCTGGCTGGCGCTGACCGGAAGCGATGGTACCGGATTGATGGTGATTGGGCACGATCACCTGCATTTCGATGCCCTGCATTATTCGATCCACGACCTGGCAGAGGCCAAACACACGGTTGAATTGCAACCGCGCGACGAAGTCATCCTACATCTGGATGCCCGGCATATGGGCGTAGGCGGGGATGATGGCTGGCTATCGCAGGTGCATCCGGAATTCCTGATTTTCCCCGGCCTCTACCGTTTCTCGTTCAAGCTCAAACCACTTACCAGCGTGGAGAATTTCGCTGCTCTGGCGCGCATCGGCATCGGGGGCGAATTCTAATAAGGAGCATCATGTTTCGCTTTGGCGTCGACTACTACCCCGAACATTGGTCCGAAGAGCGCTGGCCCGAAGATGCCCGTCTCATGGCAGAGGCTGGTATCAACGTGGTGCGCCTGGCCGAATTTGCCTGGAGTTTCCTTGAACCTCAACCTGGGTGTTTTGATTTCGGCTGGCTAGATCGCGCAATAGAAATCCTGAACGGACGCGGCATTCAAGTCGTTCTCGGCACCCCCACAGCCTCCGCGCCTCCCTGGGTGATGGCGATGATGCCGGATTCATATAAGGTCAATGAGCATGGTCATCGCCTGACGTACGGTAACCGCTGTGAGTTTTGTCCTACTCATGCCGGTTATCGAGAGCGTGGTCGCAACATCACGCTTGCGATGGCAAAGCATTATATGGATCATCCAGCGGTGATTGGCTGGCAGATTGATAATGAACTAAATGGACGCTGTTATTGCACCAATTGCCAAGCGGGTTTTCAGAACTGGCTGCGGAGCCGCTATGTCACACTCGAAAAACTCAACGCCGCCTGGGGCACCGCTTTTTGGAGCCACCTTTATACGGAATGGTCGCAGATTCCCGTTCCGATGGAGACAGGAGGCGTTCCCAATCCTGCTCTGGATCTGGAATTCCGTCGCTTCATGTCAGATACCTTTACTTGTTTCCAACAAGAACAAGTGGATATCCTGCGACAAATTTGCCCTAAGCATTTCATTACGCACAACTTCATGGGCTTCGGCTTCGACCAGATCAACTATTTCGATCTGGCAAAGCCGCTGGATTTTGTTTCTTGGGATAACTATCCGCGTACTGGCTGGCATTTGAAGAGGGAAACTGATCATGCATATCTTGCTCTCGGTCACGATACGACGCGCGGCTTCAAAGGAAAACCATTTTGGGTGATGGAGGAGCAGTCTGGTTCGGGCGGCTGGCAGACGGTCGGGATGACGCCACGTCCCGGTGAGATGCGTTTATGGACGTATCAGGCCATCGCCCATGGAGCGGATGCGATCGTCTACTTCCGCTGGCGAACGGCACGCTACGGCACCGAGCAGTATTGGCATGGCGTACTTTATCAGCATGGACGGCCCGGTCGCCGCTATGATGAACTCAAGTCCATTGGCAGTGAGTTACAGCAAATAGGTAAAAGAATTTTGGGAGCTGAGAATCGCAATCAAGTCGCGCTGATCCTCTCCTACGACACGCGTTGGGCGTTTCAAGGACAAGCGAACCATGCAGATTTTAAATATCCGGCCCTCTTCACCAGTTATTATAGAGCCTTGCACCGCCGCAATATCGGCGTAGACATTGTGCCACCCGATGCGGATTTGAGCCGCTATCGGCTGGTGATTGCTCCGGCGGTTTATGTTCTTCCGGAGAAGACCGCCGATAATCTACGCGGTTTCGTTCAAAACGGCGGGATGCTCATTGCCACAGCTCGTACGGGCGTCAAGGATGAGGCGAATGCGGTCGTGAATAGTTATCTGCCAGGATTGCTGGCGGATGTCTGCGGTGTAGAAGTGGATGAATATGATGTACAGCCTGCGGATACGACGGTTCCGCTCCAAATGAACTTGCCTGATCACGGCACTGACACCGCACAAGCCCGATTGTGGTTCGATGTGCTAAGACCGACAACGTCACAAACGATTGCGACCTACCAGGGCGAATATTTTTCTGGCAGTCCGGCGATCACCCTCAACCATTTTGGACGGGGACAATCCATCTATGTGGGAACACTGGGAGATGACACGCTGCATGATACGCTGGTGGGCTGGGCCCTGGAGTCGATGAATGTTGCCGCCGTCTTTACTGCGCCGTCTGGCATCGAGGCGATTGAACGCTGGCAGGGAGATCAACGGCTACTGTTCTTGTTGAATCATACTGGAGAAACCAACGAGATTCCAATAGATCACTCTTATGTAGATTTGCTTCGTGGAGAATCAATAAAAGAAAAGGTGATCATGCCTCCGCTGGGAGTGCTCGTGTTGGAAGAGCAGTAACGGTTTCGGTTTAATGGAATCATATTTTCATGCCGCCTGATCCCTCAAAATCTCAAAAGCCTGCATTGATGAAGTTCGTCTATCAATTGCCTGGTTTTTTCCTCTTGATCCTTCGGCGTCAGCAGTATCATTCAGGGTTGGTCATCCTGGCTTTGCTTGGGATCATTTTATCGGTGGGCATGGTGACGAATGCCTCCTTTTTTTCTCAGGCGGTAGACCGCACAATCCTTTTGCAGAATCTGTCTGAATTCAGCCGCGTGACAGGCAGACCGCCGCTTTCGACAAACGTTTACGTTTTTCCATCCGTGCGCAATCCGCTTACATTGGAAGATTCCGAAACACTATCCCGCACGATCGGTGATACGTTGGCATCTTCCGTGGGGCTTCCGTTGCGACAGTTGGGCATCGAGATTTCGAGCGGAACGATGTTATTACAGCTTAAACCGGATTCCGATCTTTCTGAACAAGGGAGGAACTTACTGGGCACAGTTAACGCTGTATATGTTGCAAATATCGCAGATCACATGGTAATTGATGCGGGCAGCCCTCTCGATGCGGTTCAGGTCTCAAGCGATGTAATGGATGTGTGGATGCATGCTCGCCTGGCGCAGGGAATGGGTATTAAGATCAACGATCAATTCATCGTTCGCCCGAATGTGATCTTTAATCCGGTGTTGATTCGTATCGCTGGCATCTGGCATGCAAAGGACTCAACGGAGGAATTTTGGTTTGGCGATCCAGACGTGCAACTGAAAAGTTCTCTGCTCGTTCGCCGTGAGGATTACATCAAGTTTGTTCAGCCGATGGTGACCTCCGGATCCCGTGCAGCGAGTTGGTATGTCATTCTCGACGAGAAGAAGATCATTCCCAAGGATAGCGCTTCTTATTTGGCAGGGTTTCAAGTCGGCCAGGATCGCATTGCTGAATTCCTGCCTGACGTGCGCCTCAACACGCCGCCGCTCAACCCGCTGAAGGATTTCGTTCAACGCAGCAATATTCTGACGATCATCCTGCTTGGCTACAATCTGCCCGCTTTCGCCATTCTGCTTTACTTTCTTCTGTTGATTTCATCCATCATCGCGCAATGGCAAAGCAAAGAGACTGCAATTTTAACAAGTCGTGGCATGAGTATCTCCGGTATCCTAAACCTGACGATCTTAGAACAATTGCTATTGTTTGTTATTGGTTATCCTCTCGGGATTGCCTTCGGCTTGTTTATTGCCCGGATAATGGGATACACGGCCAGTTTCTTATCTTTTACGAGCCGCCCGCCGTTACCCGTATCCATGCAGGGCTTCAGTTATCCGCTGACTCTCGTAGCATTGTGCGTCTCCTTATTTTCCCGCTTGTGGCCTATCCTACGCGCAAACCGTCAAAGCATCGTCACGGAAGAACACGAATGGGCGCGTCCATCCCAGAGTCCTTTTTGGTATCGTAATTATCTGGATTTTCTCCTCCTCCTGCCTACCTGGTATGTTTATTCTCAAATGAACCAACGCGGCTCTCTGGCAGGTTTGATCGTTACCCAGCCTGATGAACTCTATCAAGACCCGTTGCTGATCGTGGTTCCCGCCTTGTTTATCATCACAGCCGCGCTAATCACAATGCGCCTGTTTTCGGCCGCCATGCGCCTGCTCGATCTGTTGGCCAATCGTACGCGCTGGCTCACGATTCATCTTGCCCTGCGCCAACTAGGACGACAAAGTCACGAATACATCAGCCCGTTACTGCTGGTGATCATCGCTTTATCCATGGGCATATACACACTTTCCATGTCGGCGAGTCTGGATCAATGGCTTGTAGACCGGATGTATTACCGAACCGGCGCGGACATCACCTTCACGCCTCTACTCGTGACTCGGGAAGTTTCTTCGGATGGTAATTGGGTCCCCGCGCCGCAGGAATTTACCAAAGTGGACGGGGTATTGCACGCGGCGCGCGTGGGCAACTACCCGGCGCGCCTCACGTTGCCAAAAGGGGAAGAAACCCTGGCAAAATTCATGGCGATAGAGCGGCTTGATTTTCCGCGCGTTGCCTGGTGGCGCTCTGACCTGGCTCAGGAGCCCCTGGGCGGCCTGATGAACCGATTGGCGTCCGCCTCTGACGGCATCCTGGTCTCGCAAAGATTCCTCAAGGACAATGCTTTACAGGTCGGTGATCAAATTTCCATCCAGGTGGATGTTACTCCTTATCTGAAGACCAGAGCCCTATTCACGGTCGTGGGCTTGTACGATTACTTTCCAACAGTATATGAAGATCAACGTATGACCGTCATCGGCAATCTGGATCAACTCACCGACCTGTTCGGCTTCGTTCCGGCTCACGACATCTGGCTCAAGATCGAGCCCAACGCCAGCGAGGTGGATATTCGCCAGGCGTTGCCCGGCGCTGTCAGCGTGTTGCCAAATGTTGGCCTGGATGCGCGCGTCCTCATTGCCCAGGAGCGGGGAAAGATGGAACGCGTGGGAATCTTTGGCACGTTAACTGTCGGTTTCCTGGCTTCGGCTGCCATGGCGATCCTGGGATTGTTACTATACAGCTATGCTTCACTGCGGGAACGCATGTATCGCTTTTCGGTATTGCACGCAGTCGGATTGCTACATCGCGAGATCGTTAGGCAAGTAGTAATGGAATATGCTTTTCTATCTGCCTTCGGCGCGCTGGCTGGAGCGATCATTGGTATGCTGGCTTCACAATTGTTCGTACCATACTTCCGAGTGACGGGCGAAAGGGGTGTTCCCCTGCCAGCGCTAATTCCGATCACTTCTGATGAATCTATGATCATGCTGGCAGTGATATTCACTGTGCTCATCATCGCGGCGGAAGTTTCCACCATCACATCGGCACTTCGCCGGAAACTGGTAAGGATCAGATAATGAACAACTTCCTGTCAAACGCACGACTCCATCTGGGAGCATCCTATTATCCGGAGCACTGGTCTGAGGAGCAATGGGCCAAAGATATCCATTTGATGCAGGAAGCCGGCATGACTGTAGCGCGTATGGGTGAATTTGCCTGGTCGAGCCTGGAACCTTCCGCGGGCGAATTCTGCTTCGATTGGCTCGAACGCGTCATCGGTCAATTAGCGTCCGCCGGGATCGCGACCGTGTTGGGCACTCCCACTGCAGGTCCACCTGCATGGCTGGTCTCACAACATCCCGATCTTCTGGCAGTAGACGAATACGGCCGCCGCGCCCAGATCGGTAATCGTTGTCATTACTGCGTCAACTCTTCTGAATTTCATAACGCCGTACAGCGGATTGTGAAAGCACTGGCGGAGCGCTTCGGCTCGAATTCCCACGTGATCGGCTGGCAGATCGATAATGAATATAACCGCGTCTGTTACTGTGATCGCTGCCGGAGGCTCTTCCAGAATTATCTTCAGGATCGCTACGGTTCGCTGGATGCGCTCAATGACCATTGGTCGACTAGCTACTGGAGTCAAACCTACTCAGCCTGGGAACAAATCCCGATTCCCATCGGGCAGCATAATCCCGGACTGATGCTCGAATTCAAACACTTCATCACGGAGAGTTATCGTAAGTTCCAGCGCCTTCAAGTGGACAGTCTGCGGCCGTGTTTGCCCGAAGGAGTATGGATCACGCACAATTTCATGCGCTGGTTTGAGGGATATGATCATTACAGCATGAGCGAAGACCTTGATATCGCCTCATGGGATTGGTATGTGGGCATGGGTCATCACGATTATTTGTCCTCCGGTGTGCTCCACGATCTGGTACGTGGATTCAAGAACCAAAATTTTTGGCTGATCGAGACCCAACCCGGCAGTATCAACTGGAAACCGGTAAACACGACACTGGATCGAGGCGAGGCGCGCGCAATGGCCTGGCACGCCGTCGCACACGGAGCGGATGCGATCCTCTACTGGCAGTGGCGCTCCGCTTTGGGTGGACAGGAACAGATGCACGGTACTCTGGTCGATCAATCGGGGCAGCCTCGACCCTTCTATGAGGAGGCTCGGCAGTTGGGCAGGGATTTTGCCACCATTTCTCCACTTCTGGCAGGCTCGGAGGTGAAGGCCAATGTTGCCATGCTCAATGATTATGATAGCCTGTGGTCCATTCGGTGGCAGCCTCATCACCGTGACTTTGATTACATCGATCACTTCACCCACTACTATCGTCCATTGGCGCGGTGGAATGTGCCTGTGGATGTCATATCCGCCAAAGGATTGACGAGTGTAGAGCAACTGGAGGGTTATCAATTCGTGATCGCTCCTGCCTTGTCTATCCAAAATCAATCCATGGTGGATACGATGAAGGAATATGTCTCACGGGGCGGACATCTGCTTCTAACAGCGCGCTGTGGAATGAAAGATGAATACAATGCTTTGCTGCCGAAGCGTCAGCCGGGCAGGTTGGCAGAAATCACCAGTGTTGAAGTGGAAGATTTTTATGCACTTCTTGAGCCAGTGCCTGTCCTCGGCGAATGGTTCAAAGGCGAATCGAATCTGTGGGCCGAACGACTTACCCTGACAGGTAAAAAAGACGTCCGCGTCCTGGCGCGTTACGGCAAATCAAACGGCTGGCTTGATGATCAGATTGCTATCAGCGTCAATACCTTTGGTAAGGGCCTGGTCTATTATGCGGGAGCCTATCTTGATGAAACGGCTCAACAAATATTTTTGAGGCAAGTACTCGAATCAGCCAAAGTCCGTACTGTTGTAACCGCGCCGGGAATTGAAATTCAGGCTCGCTCGCGGCCGGCGCGAAATGAAATGCTTTATATTGTCATCAACCATACGGCCACTGAGCAAACGGTAACCATGCCCTGGACTTCATTTGATCATCTACGTGGAGGCAGATTGGCTGAAGAGTTTAAGCTGGTGGCATACGCGGTTGTAATTCTCACCCCATCGAAAGCATAGAGAATTTGCAGCACCATGACCAGTGATGTTTTCATTCGTTGCACGGAGTTGGTCAAGATCTACAAGGTCGCGGATCTGGAAGTGATCGCGCTTCAAGGGCTTGACCTGGAAGTGGCGCGCGGCGAAATGCTTGGAATTGTCGGTGCGAGCGGAAGTGGCAAATCCACCCTGATGAATATCCTCGGCGGACTCGACCGTCCTTCGGCTGGACACATCTGGGTGGATGCGGATGATTTACTCAAAATGTCCTATGAGGCGATCAGCCACTACCGCCGCACGAAAATAGGCTTCATCTGGCAGCAGGGCGCCCGCAACTTGATTCCGTATCTGACGGCGCTGGAAAATGTCCGGTTGCCGATCACCATTGCGGCGCAGAACTGGAACAAAGAAAAATCACGCGCCGAAACACTGTTGGATTCAGTGGGCTTGAGCGAACGCAAACACCATCGACTATCGGAACTATCGGGAGGCGAACAACAGCGCGTCGCTATCGCGGTCGCTCTGGCAAATAATCCGGTTTTGTTGTTGGCAGATGAGCCAACCGGAGAGGTGGATACCGCCACAGCACTCGGAATCTTCCAATTGCTCAAGGATCTAAACCGTCAGTATCGGCTGACCACTGTCATCGTGAGCCATGATACTGGTATTACCGATCATGTGGATCGTGTGGTGGCGATCCGCGATGGAAAGACCTCCAGCGAGACGGTACGCCAACCGACTACCAATTCAGGCCTCCAGGAGTATGTTCTCCTGGACTCAGCCGGTCGTCTTCAGGTGCCACGTGAGTATCTGGAGCGATTTAACATTCAAGGACGGGTGCATCTCGAAGTCGTGGATGATGGTATTTTGATTCGGCCGGCGACGAATCATGAATCGGGAGATCGCATGCAGGCTCAGGTCAGTGAGAGGACACCTGAAACCACTGAGGCTGATTCGCACGGCTGGCGCGGTTGGTGGCAGCGTGTGCGTGGTCAGAGGCGTTCGAGATGAGTGAAGCAACCACCTCTCAAGTTCATAATGGGAGATACATCATCCAAACCCAGAACCTCCAACGTGAGTATAAAATCGGTGAGCGGAGGGTCCAGGCTTTACGCGGTGTCGATTTGAATGTTCTTCCGGAACAATTCGTGGCTTTGAAGGGACGCTCAGGCAGCGGCAAGACTACTCTCTTGAACTGCGTCGGCGGATTGGATCGTCCCACTGCCGGCCATGTGAGAGTGTTTGGGCGCGATCTTTCGGAATTGCGTGAAGATGAATTGGCGTTGTGGCGCCGGCATGAACTGGGATTCGTCTTTCAGTCCTTTGGACTCCTCCCTACTCTCTCAGCCTATGAAAATGTGGATTTGATGCTGCGTCTCGTTGATATTCCGGAAAAGGAAAGGCGTGAAAGAACACTGGAATGCCTCGAGCTGGTGGGATTGACAAAATGGGTGCATCATCGTCCTCATGAGATGTCGGGCGGACAACAGCAGCGGGTCGGGGTCGCGCGCGCCCTGGCAAATCATCCACGCCTGCTCCTGGCCGATGAGCCGACTGGCGAATTGGACAGCAATACCTCCCGCGACATCCTCCAGCTTTTCAAGCGAATCGTTGAGACAGAGCACAATACCGTGTTGATGTCTTCTCATGATCCGCTGGTGGATAAGTATGTGGATGAGATGGTACTGTTGAAGGATGGTCAAATCATAACGCCGCAATGAGGCTTGAATATTCCATATCGGTATGGATAGGAAGAGCAAGGAAAAAGCGAAACAATGAAACAAGTTTCTTCTGATGGTCTACAATGGTTTCAAGATGCAAAGTTCGGCATGTTTATTCACTGGGGTCTGTATTCCCTGTTGGCGCGCGGGGAATGGGTGATGCACAACGAGAAGATTCCGGTGTCGGAGTACGAGCCGCTCGTGGAGCAGTTCAATCCGGTGAAGTTCAACGCCGACGAGTGGGTGAGTATCGCAGCAGATGCGGGACAGCGGTATATCGTCATCACGAGTCGCCATCACGATGGCTTTAGCATGTACGATACGGCGCTCAGCGATTACAAAGTGACTCGCACTCCGTTTCAGCGCGACCCAATACTTGAACTGGCAGATGCCTGTGCTCAACGAGGTGATATCAAGCTCGGATTTTACAGTTCTCTGCTCGATTGGCATCATCCTGCGTATCGCTTCCGGGCGGAAAGTGGATTGGCCTGGGCGGAGTATCTGGAGTTCCTGCATGGACAGGTGCGCGAACTGTGTACCCAATTTGGCGAGATTGCCTGCATTTGGCTTGATGGAGATTGGCCGAATCACTTGTTGAACGATGACAATGCTTATTTTGCGGCAGGCGGCTCGTTTGAGTACGGGAAGTTATACGATATGATCCATACGCTCCAGCCCAACGCTGTCATCCATAACAATCGCCACGTCGAACCACTGCCGGGTGAGGATGTGCAAGGATTCGAACAAGACTTGCCAGGACAGAACACCGCGGGATTCAATACGACCACCATTGCCAACTTGCCGATGGAAGTCTGCATGACCATCAACGACAGTTGGGGTGTGAGTGAACAGGATGAGAACCACAAATCAGCGCAGCAATTGATTCGTACGTTAGTTCGCTCAGCCAGCATGGGTGCCAATTATCTTCTCAATGTCGGTCCAACTGCGCTCGGTGAAATTCTGCCAGTTCATGCTGAACGCTTACGGGCAATGGGCAGATGGTTGAGCGTCTACGGCGATTCAATTTATGGTACTCGCGCGGGAGTCATTCCGACCGCGACCAATGGGTCAAGTGTCAGTACCATGAACGGCCAGACGCACTACGTTCACGTCTCAGATTATGTTAGTGATGCTGTCACCTTGCGCGACGCGCCCACCAATCTGACAAAAGCGTTCTCGTTGAAGGACGGCTCGCCGGTGAAGTTGACACGTCGGGACGAGAATGTTGTACTCACCATCCTGCCTCAGCAGCGCGATGAGGTAGATACAGTAATCCGATTGGAAAGGTGATTGGTAATGGAAGAGCCAACGAAAAAAAGAGTCCTGATTACGGGTGCAGATGCAGGCCTGGGTTTGTCGCTGGTGCAGCGCTTTCTTCAGGGAGGATGTGCAGTCTATGCGGCAGCCCATCGGTCATTTCGGACCTTGAGTCCTTTATCTGAGGAATATAACGATTCGCTGACGCGCATACGATTGGATGTAGCGGACATGGGCTCAGTGTGCAAAGCAGCCCAACAAGTTGCGGAGCAGACCAGCGCGCTGGACATCCTGATCAACAATGCCGGGATTCATCTGAAAGATTCGAAGGAGCCATTGGAACAGCTGGACCTTGGCGATGACCAGCTGCAGTTGACCATGACTGTCAACGCTTTCGGTCCGCTGCGCATGGTCCAACAGTTCTTGCCGCTGCTAGGAAAGGGTCGGCAAAAACTCATCCTCAATATTTCATCGGAGGCGGGCAGTATCGCCGATTGTGGCCGAGAGAATCAATTTGCATATTGCATGTCCAAAGCCGCCTTGAACATGCAGACAAAAATCTTGCAGAATTATCTCAAGCCGCGCGGTTTCAAAGTGCTGGCTATCCATCCTGGCTGGATGCGAACGAACATGGGAGGGCAGGAGGCATCTATATCTCCTGATGAATCTGCCGATGGTATATTTCAACTGGCGGACAGAGAATGGCAAGCGGAAGATCCGATCTACATGGATTATCTTGGCAATCCCTTGCGCTGGTAAGCATGTCGTGAAAGGAGTCTTTACACTGATGGACATCACCACGATTGACCTTCATTCACAGTTTCAAATCGGGCCCGTAGATCCGCGTCTCTTTGGCGGATTCTTGGAACACATGGGTCGTGCGGTGTATGAGGGTGTGTATGACCCGGATTCGGTACAGGCCGATGGGGACGGAATTCGTTCGGATGTGGTAAGCGCACTCCGGCGGCTCAATATGACGGCCATGCGCTACCCAGGAGGCAACTTCGCTTCTGGCTATCATTGGGAAGATGGTATTGGTCCGTTGGACAAACGTCCCACCGTGCGCGAGCTTGCCTGGCAAAGCATCGAGCCCAACCGATTTGGCACAGATGAGTACATTCGCTTGTGTCGAAAGATGGATTGGATGCCGATGCTCACGGTCAACCTGGGCACAGGCACGCCGGAGGAGGCTCGCAACTGGGTTGAATATTGCAACGCTCAAGCTGGAACGAGATATGCTGATCTCCGCGCCGGTCATGGGCATACCGAACCGCATGAGGTGGGTTTGTGGTGTCTCGGCAATGAAATGGATGGACCCTGGCAGTTGGGCCATGTCCCGGCGGAGCATTATGTGATTCGCGCGCAGCAAGCCGCCAAGATGATGAAAGATGTGGACTCGAGGATTGAGTTGGTGGTCTGTGGCTCAAGCGGCATCAGTATGCCGACTTACATGGAGTGGGATCGCCAAGTACTTGAATATTTGGGTGACCTTGTTGACTACATAAGTCTCCATCGTTATGTTGGCAATCGCGATCAGGATACACCCGACTATCTCGCCATTACCAACTCCATTGATCGGCAAATCGAAGATATCGATGCCGTTTGCCGTTTCGTTCAGGCTAAACGGCACAGCCGCAAGCGCGCCTATCTATGCTTTGATGAGTGGAACGTTTGGTATAAGAACATGCAGATGGATGGTGAGGGCAAATTCGCGCCACACTTGATCGAAGAAGTTTATAACCTGGAAGATGCGCTCGTAGTGGCAGGCTTCTTGCACAGTTTCATCCGCCACGCGGATGTGGTCAAGATTGCCAACGTGGCGCAGATCGTCAATGTGATTGCACCGATCCTGACGCGCGGGCACGAGACGCTGATCCAATCCATTTTCTACCCATTTGAGATGTTTTCGCGGCGGCGCGATGGAATTTCGTTAAGGCCAGTCGTCACAGGTCCATCCTACGAAGCTAAAACGAATGGCATCACACAGTACATCGATGCCAGTGCAATCCTGCATCAGCGGCAGTTACATGTCTTCATCACGAATCGTAATCTGGATGAGGTGGCGCGTGTGCAAATCAATCTTGCCGACGAAAACATTGCGACACTCCTGGGAGGTAAGTTGCTCACTGGCCCTGACGCAAAGGCCGTGAACTCCTTTGAACATCCAAATATCATCAAACCTGGTCCGTTTTCAGAATGCCGCCTTGAGAACGGTCGCGCTGCAGTGGAACTGCCGCCTCTGTCCCTATTGGCGGTAACATTTCGGCTTGAGTGAAGTCCCGTAGCCAATTCTCTTGGAAAAGAAACCGACTTTGAATAGTTGGTGAACAGGGCAGCTAATCTTTGCCCACTCATGATTCGAGCTAAATATCTCTGGCTATTGAGCCATAGAGATGGCTATCAACACTTCAAACAAATTAAAAAGAAACAACTTTGTGATTGCACAAAGTTGTCTAACTTGGTGGTCCCGACGGGTAATGAACCCGTGGAGCGTAACTGCCTTAATTCGGGATTTTCGATGAGCAAACGCAAAATATCAAGTAAGATAATTTAGATATTTTATCATCGCGATTGTATAATGTCTCTTGTGGAGTGTCAGGAATTCATAGGGATTTTATAGGAAATAGGGTTAAAGTCGAGACAAATGGCTGG
>Ga0075418_10003836_pt1 | contig 17135 bp, 13 predicted proteins | sample SoiMetdeltSBSDD2_FD_81776 | JGI IMG/M metagenome (GOLD analysis project Ga0075418, IMG submission 81776) | Bulk soil microbial communities from a Populus tree surrounding site in Tennessee, USA - Soil MetaG P. deltoides SBSDD2 | ecosystem: Environmental > Terrestrial > Soil > Tree plantation... | reverse complement strand
CGCAGCTGATCACTGACAGGCCGGCCGGTATTGTCAAGCCAGACCCGGTCCTCTGGCATCGTCCCGACTGTCTGGACCTCGAGCGTGTAATCGTCGATCCACTTGCCGACGGAGTACCCGAAAAACCGCGATTCACGATACTGGCCGTCGACTTCCACGCCGCCATCCAGCAGTTTGGGAAGCGGCCGCCCGTCGGTCCAGATGATGCGCCAACGGTTGTCGTACTGATACAGCATCGCGATCTTGTACTCGTCCTGGAAAATCTGGACCCCGAGGTCGTAATGGTTGTGGCGCACCACCCCTAACGGCTCGCACCGAACCCTGGGATCGTTGGTCTGGGCCGGGGAAACCGCATCGGCGCCTTCAAGCGGCTTATGGGTCTTGTACAGTTCCAGGCCGTAGGGCGTGAACGGCAGTTGATTCTCCGGCCTGCCGTTGTTGGGCTTCAGCTGCACGCCCGATGCCTGATTGGTCACCTGGCGATTTCCCGGTAGATAGCGCCACGACCCCTCGAGACTTCGCCGTGGAGCCGGCTTCCTGTCTTTGTCCGCCGGAAGCGGCCGATTCGGCACCGGCTGAGGCCAGGTCGGCGTCGAGCTGTTCTGAGCAAATGCGCTGAGGGGACAGATCAGCGCCGTCGCGACCAGACCGACCATCGACAGCACAAAGCGAATCCGCATTCTGGAACCTCCTAGAGTGCGTCCGCGCCGGCGCGCGCGCAAAAATCGGTTGATCCTCCCACTAACGTCGCGCTTATCGCTCACCCTTGGTGTTTTGTCAACTAGAGTTCTGGTTGGCCGATTTCAAGTGGCGGAGGTGTTGCCTCCAGCACTCTTCACGGCCTCCCGGTCCGACCAGCGGTTGTATGATGCTCGCCGCGGAGGTTGCCATGGTTGCTGCACGACTCCTGCTCGCCATCGCGCTCGCTGGAGTGGCGAGCGTCGCGTCGGCTCACCACGGGTCCGCGATTTCCTACGACCTGTCGAAGCAGGTTACGGTAACCGGGGTCGTCACCGAGTGGGTCTGGAAGAATCCGCATTGTTTTGTGATATTCGACGTCACCGATGAGCAGGGCAAGGTCGTCGCCTGGGGCGCGGAGACGCATCCGACGACGTTCCTGGTCCGCAACGAGGTCAAGGGCGTCCCGGTGCCGCTGAGCGCGACCTCGATCAAGCCGGGAGACCGTGTGACGGTCACCCTGTTTCCCTCACGTGTGGGCTCCCCGCGGGGACTGCTGGCGAAGCTCGTCGATGCCGAGGGGAAGGTTCTGCTGGACGACGGCGAGACGAGGACGAACCGCCGCCCGGCGACACCGTAGGGGCCGTTTCTTGAACCACGACGTTCACGATTTGGAAGAATTCACGTCGTGTCCGTCGTGCCGTCGTGGTTGACCTTGGAGCATCGGATGCGGATTCTCGTAAGCGCGGCGGCCGTCACGCTCTGCATCTCGCTGGTTAGCGTCTCGGCGCAGACGCCCGCCTGGCGTCCAGGCAACCGGTCGATGACGTCCGCCGAGGAGCGCGACGCGGCGGCAAAGGCGAAGACGCTGCCCTTCAAGCCTCGCGACCTGTCCGGCGTGTGGGGCCTCGGCACCAACGGCTTCAACCTGGATCAGCGCGCCGTTCCTCCGATGACGCCTGAGGGCAAGGCGAAGTACGACGCCGCCAAACCGGGTCTCGGCCCGCGAGGCGTCCCGCTTGGCAATGATCCGCTGATGATCTGCGATCCGGTCGGCTATCCGCGGTCGTTCACCTACAACTACGGGATGGAGTTTATCGAGACGCCGGGACGGACGCTGCAGTTCTTCGAGTGGGGCCACACCTGGCGGACGATCTGGACGGATGGCCGCGCGCTGCCGACCGCAGTCGACGAGCCGCGGTGGTACGGCTACGCCATCGGCCGGTGGGAGGACGACACCTTCGTCGTCGAATCGAACGGCTACGACGAGCGCAGCTGGCTGGACCAGGACGGACACCCTCACAGTGATGGCATGCGGGTGGTGGAGCGATATCGACGGGCGGCAGCCGACACGATGGAGGTCACGGTCACGCTCACCGATCCCGCGACTTACACCCAGCCCTGGGTGACGAAGACGACGCTGCGGCTCAATCCAATGGCGGAGATCGGCGAGTACTTCTGTGTCCCGTCGGACGAGGAGATCTTCCGGCAGAAGATGCGCGAGCCCGCCGGCGGCGTCGTGCGGTAATGCTCTTTCCCACGACGCTTGTCGGCAGTTATCCCCAACCCGAATGGCTGATTGATCGCAAGAAGCTCGCGGGGCGCTTTCCTCCGCGTGTGCGGGCCAGAGAGTTGTGGCGCATTGCTCCTGAGCTCCTCGGCGAAGCGCAGAACGACGCGACGATCCTCGCCATCAAGGCACAGGAGGATGCGGGGCTCGACATCATCACCGACGGCGAGATCCGGCGGGAGAGCTATTCAAATCGATTTGCCACGGCGCTCGACGGCATCGATATCGACAATCCCGGCTCCGCGCTCGACCGCTCGGGACATCCCAATCCGGTTCCGCGCATCGTCGGCCGGATTCGCCGGCGTCATCCCGTCGAAGTCGAAGACGTCCGCTTCCTGCGGGCTCATACGAAGAAGCCGATCAAGATCACCGTGCCCGGCCCCTTCACCATGTCGCAGCAGGCGCAGAACGAGTTCTACTCGAGCGACGCAGAGGCCTCGCTCGATTACGCCGCCGCGGTGAACGAGGAGATCAAAGATCTCTTTGCGGCCGGCGCCGACATCGTGCAGGTAGACGAGCCCTATATGCAGGCGCGGCCGGAAAGGGCCCGTCAGTACGGGTTGACGGCGCTCAACCGCGCGCTCGAAGGTGTCACGGGTACGACCTGTGTGCACATCTGCTTCGGGTACGCGGCCATCATCCACGAGCGGCCGTCGGGCTATTCCTTTCTGCCGGAACTGGCCGGCTGCCGGTGCGGGCAGGTCTCGATCGAAACGGCGCAGTCGAACCTGGATTGTTCGGCGCTCATTCCGCTGAAGGAGAAACAGATCCTGCTCGGGGTTGTCGACCTGTCCGACATGCACATCGAGAGCGCCGACACCATCGCGGGACGGATTCGCCGCGCGCTGCCGTATGTGGCGCCCGAGCGGATCATCGTCGCTACCGACTGCGGAATGAAATATCTGTCGCGCGACGTGGCGGACGGCAAGATGCGGGCGATGGTCGCCGGCGCCCGGCTGATGCGCGAGGAGCTGCAATCATGAAAACTGCATGGCTGTGCACGGCGGTTCTCCTTTTTGTGGCCGCCGTTCCGCGGGCGCAGGACTCGCCGGCGGTCAGCGCCCAGATCAGCGCCGCGCGGTCGCTCGCGGGGCCTGAATGGGCGAAAGCTGCTGACTTCTTCTGCAGCACCGAAGAACAGGTGGCCGCGATGAAAATCCTGCCGTCTGCCACTGAAGGCGATGTTGAAGGGCAGCGGGCTGAACCGATGAAGGTCTTCGACAACCTGTATTTCATCGGGCAGAAAGCGGTGACAACCTGGGCGCTCACGACCTCCGAGGGCATCGTCCTGATCGATGCGGGCTATCCCGACCGGTTCGACGATACGCTCGTCACGGGACTCATGAAGGTCGGGCTGGATCCGCGGCGCATCAGAGCGGCGCTGATCGCGCACGAACATGCCGACCATTTTGGTGGAGCTCGGCTCCTGCAGGAGCGGTTCAAGACGACTATTTATATGTCTCGAGCGGCGTGGGATGCGCTGGAACCCAAACCCGGCGCGCCGCCGGCCTCCGGGGCCGACGCGCCGCCCAGGCGCGGGATGGTGATGACGGACGGCCAGCCGCTGATGTTCGGTGACACCACAATCCTGCCGGTCGCCATTCCCGGCCACACCGCGGGATCGATGGGCTTCATCTTTCCGGTGAAGGACGGTTCGCGCACGCACATGGCGGCGCTCTTCGGCGGCAGCATCCTCAACCCGCAGCGACGCTTTCCGGCGTCGCTGTTCCAGGAGTACCTGACGTCGATCCAGCACTTTGCGGATGCGACCAAGCGCCAGCGGGTGGACGTCGAGCTGCTGAACCATCCAATCATGGACGGCCTGTTCGAGCGGCTCGAGAAGCTGAAAGCCCGAAGACCGGGCGACCGGCACCCGCTGGTCGTCGGAGAGGCGTCCTACCAGCGGTTCCTCGGCGTCATGGCCGCCTGCACACAAGCGCAGCTCGGGCGCAAGTCCGGCTGAAGGGAGCGAAGTATGAATCGTCACGCATGGCTCACGCTGCTCATTGCTGTCGCGATGTCAGGTTGCGCGGCGCCGAGCGCGGAACAGCAAGTGATGAGCGACGCAACGGCGGCGCTGGGTGGCCGTGACCGCATAGCAGCCGTCAAGACGCTCGTCGTCACCGGAGAGGGTACCGGCTACTCGGTGGGATCTGACAAGTTAATCGACACGACTTACCGAGTCTACGAAGTGACGGGCTACAAGCACACTATTGATCTGACGGCAGGACGCGCGCTGCTCGAACAGACGCGAACCCCAACGACTCCGAATTTCGCCGGCCAGGCGCCGGCAAAGCAGGTGCAGGGGATCGACGGTGACGTGGCGTTCAATGTCGCCGCCAACGGGAACAGGAATCGCACGGCGAATGAGGTCGCGGTGCGTGCTCGCCGCGCGAACATTTATCACCACCCGCTGACAATCCTTCGGGCGGCGTTGGACCCGGCAGCCCGGATTGCGAACCTGCGAACACAGGGCAACGAAACCCTTGTGGACGTCACGACGGCCGGCGGCATCGACTTGACGCTCGGCATCGACACGACGACGAAGCTGCCGACGCGCGTCGTGTCGACCTCCGCAGGCGAGAACATCCTCGGTGACGTGAGCATCGAGACCAGCTTCGCCGAATACCAGGACGTGAACGGTCTGAAGTTACCCGCCCGACTGACGAGAAAGACCGACAGATTCAAGGACTTCGAGATTCGCGTGACGAACGCTGTCGATGCTGAGACCGGCGATCTCGCTGCGCCGGCGAGCGTCGTGTCCGCGCCAGCGACCGAAGCCCCGCCAGAGCGCTCGACCGTCAAGATCGAGGAAGTGGCCAGAGGTATCTGGCACCTGACCGGAACGACTCACCACAGCGTTCTCGTGGAGTTCGGTGATCACCTGACGCTGATTGAAGCGCCGAACGAGGACCGTGCCATCGGAATCTTCGCCAAAGCGAAAGAGCTGCGGCCAGACAAGCCATTGACGACCCTGATCAACACCCATCACCACTTCGACCACTCCGCGGGTGTCCGCGCTGCGGTGTCGGAGGGCCTCACGATCATCACCCATAAGAGCAATGCAGCGTTCTATGAGGAGGCCGTCAAAAGGCCGCGCACCATCCTGCCGGACGTGCTCGCGGAAAACCCGAACCCTCCACCTCTGAAGCTGGTGACCGTCGACGAGGAGATGACGCTCAAGGACGACGCCATGACGCTGGTGATGTACCGGATCGTCAACAATACGCATGCCGACAACAACCTGATGATCTACTTCCCCAGGGAGCGAATCCTCGTCCAGGCGGATATTTTCATGCCGCGCGATCCACGTACGCTTGGCCACGCGCCGTGGGTCAGGAACCTGCTCGAAAACATCGAGATGCGGAAGCTGAACATCGACCGCCATGTTCCGCTGCATGGCTTAATCGTCCCGCACAGTGAGTTCCTCCAGGTGGTGAAGGATGGCTACGATCGCCGCGTAGTGAAAGAGCCACCGCCATACCGGTATTCGCCGACCTGAACCCTGGACACCTGAACCCTGGGGAACTTGACACGTTCGCTGCCCGGACGTAAGGTGGCGCAGCTTGCCTACCCGCCTGCGGAGCCTTGCGTTCGTCTCGCTGCTCGTCGTGCTGCCTTTCAGCGGTATCCGAGTGATTTGTATCGACTCGGCCGCGGCAGGCGCCGATTCAGCGACGCCGGAGACGCATGCGGCTGAAGCAACGCTGACGGATTGCGAACGCCTGTGCCCGTTCCATCCGCCGGCGTCGATGCACACGCTCGACGCTGACGCACAGTCTTCGTCGGACGAGGATGTGGATTGCGCCCTGTCGTCCGATGCCGCGGCGCTCCAGATGCTCGCGACTATCGGCGTGCTGCGGCCGGCGCACCTCGTCTCGGTGCCGTACGTCGTGTCTGAGGCCCCCCTGTTCACCTCGTCGGTCTATTCCGAACCCGTGCTCGCGCTTCTCGCCCCGCCTCCCAAATCCATCGCTCTGTAAGTCAGGCCGTCGGGTACTCAGCAGAGCAGCGCGGACCTTCTAGACGCCGCGAGGCCGGCCGTGCATTTTTTCCGTTTCTTCAACAGGAGTAGCGAAGTGACCGACTATCGCCGCCTCGAGCGCCAGCTGTCGTCGGATATCGGTCTGACGCGCCGGCCTGTCGCCGTGTCGTTCTGCGATGCGCCACCTCGCGACGTGCCTGCGTTCAGGGGAACCGTGCCATCGGGGTGCACCTTCTGGCGACTGGCCGCCGAGGGCGCGACGTTCTATACGGTGCCCGCCGACCATTACAACTGTCCGATTGGCGCGTATACCCACAACATTCCGCTGCCGCCGGCCCGCGCCACGGAGCTCGAGGACACCCTTGGGTTCATGGCAGGAATCGGCTACGTGCGCATGGAGGAAGTGCCTGCCATTCCCGTTCTGCCGAAATCGCCCGGTGCCGTCGTCTACGCGCCGCTCGGCGACACTCCGGTCGACCCGGACGTAGTGCTCTTCTCGGGACCGGCTGCGCGGGTGATGCTGCTGCAGGAAGCCGCGATCCGCGCCGGCGTCGCGTCGAGCCTCAACACGCTCGGCCGTCCGACGTGCATGGCGCTGCCCGCGGCGCTGGCAGGCGGGATGGTCGCGAGTACCGGCTGTGTCGGCAACCGCGTGTACACCGCTGTGGCCGAAGGGGATCTTTATGCGGCGGTGCCGGGCAGAGACCTGGCGAAGCTCGCGGAAGCCACTGCGACCATCAGCACGGCCAACGCCAAGCTGCTGGAGTATCACCAGGCCCGCCGCCAGGAACTGTCAGCTTAGGAGATCGCATGAACCGAGGCTTCGTCCGCACGATTGCACGTATCACGCTCCTGCTTCTCGTGGCGCTGGCGCTGCCCGCCAGGATGTACGCTCAGTCTGCCGCCAACAGTGCGCAGATCGTCGGCCTCGTGGTCGATCCCACGCAGGCGGCCGTGGCCAACGTCCCGGTCGTCGCGCGCAACACCAGCACGAACTACCAGCGCTCGACCGTCACCGATGGGGCAGGCCGGTACGCGTTCACGCAATTGCCACTCGGGCCCTACGAGGTGAGCGTCAACGCCCCGGGCTTCGAGGCGGCGAAGCAGCAGGTCACGCTCACGCTGGCGAGCGCACTCACGGCGGATTTCAACCTGAGCGTGTCGGGGGTCGCCCTTGCCGCGCTCGTCACCGTGCCGGACTTCGCCAGCGAGCCGACCCGGTCGGCGCCGAAGTCCGTGCTGACCGACCTCCAGATCCACAACCTGCCGTCCAATGGCCGCCGCATCCAGAACATGGTGATGCAGACGCCCACCACGCTGATCGAGCCGGAGTGCAGCGGCTTCTCCGTGGCGGGGCAGAAAGGGATTTACGCCAACCTCCTGATTGACGGCGGCGATTACAACAGCACCTGGCAGTGCGGCGTCCGCAGCCGGTCTTCGTCCGCGCCGTCGTTTGGTTTCGAGGCGCTTCAGGAAATTCAGGTCGTGCGGAACAGCTTCTCGTCGGAGTTTGGCCGGTCCACAGGTGGCCTGATCACGCTCTCCACGCGCTCGGGGACGAACCAGATCCACGGCACCTCTTTCTATCTCGGCCGCGACGGCAGCTTCGCCTCGCACGACGCATTCGACCGTGAGCCCTCGGCCACCGTCCACCAGTTCGGCGTGTCGGTCGGCGGACCGATCCGGGAGGACCGGACGTTCTTCTTTACGGCTGCCGAATTCCAGGAAGGGAGCAAGGCAGCCCAGGTCACCTACGCCGGCATCGATCGGTCCACGGCCGCGGCGCGCGCCCTCCTCGCCATCGCGCCCGAAGAGGAGCTGCAAGCCATCAGCGACGGCAAGTCAGTGATCAACCGTGTCGACCACCGCATCAACGACAACAACATGTTGCTCGGACGGTTTGACTTCACGCGGACCTACACCGCGAATTCGCCCGGCGCGACGGCGCTGCAGACGGGGCTGGGCATCGCCTCGACCACGATCAACGCGAAGTCGAACCTGCTGCTCACGCCGTCGACGAACTACACCATGTTGGGGCAGTGGACGAGGGTCTTATCGGCGACCCGTCTCAACGAGTTGCGCGTGCAGCTTGGCCGCGAAGTGCGTCCGCGCACTTACCAGGGCGAGGGGCCGCAGGTGACCATCGGCAACGCCGCGGTCTACGGTCCGCCGTCTTCCGGCTCGTGGGGCAACGTCGGCTTCGCCTCCGAGGACAACCGCTATCACCTCGTGGACAACTTCTCGGTGGTGAGTGGCGCCCACACGACGAAGGCCGGCGTCGACTTTCTGCGCATGGCGGGCCACGCCCTCTATAACCAGCAGTTCAATGGCGCCTACGCGTTCAGCAGCCTGGCGGCGTGGGAGAGCCGGACGCCGACGTCGTATGTGCAGTTCACCGGCAGCGGCGAAGTGGATCTCACGATCAACCAGCTGGCCTTCTACGTCCAGGACGACTGGCGGGTTGCGCCGCGGCTGACGCTGTCGCCCGGGCTTCGCTGGGACGCCCAGTGGAATCCGGACTACGCAGCGGCAACCGAACCGGGGAACCGGTTCCCGCTGGCGACGTCGATCCCCGACGACACACGCATGATCGCGCCGCGACTGGGCCTGGCGTGGGACCTGACAGGCGACGCTCGGAACATCGTGCGCGGCGGCGGCGGGCTGTTCTATGCACCGACCTACATGTCGATCTTTGCGCAGTCGTATCTCTTCAACGGCGGCAACCCGGACAAGGCGTTCGCCGTCCAGGTGACCGATCCGGTGGCGTTGAGAAATGCGTTCCAGTCGATCGGGGTCGACCTGTCGGCCGCGCCGCTCGGCAACCTCCCGACCTTCACGCCGGAGCAGATGTACCGGCTGTTCGGGGCGCCGGGCCGGGCCAACAACCTCGCGCCGTTCTATTTCGATCCGGAGTTCAGGAATCCCCGGGCGGCGCAGTTCCAGATGGGTTACGAGCGGCTGCTGGCGTCCGGCCTTGCGGCCAACGTGACCTACTCGCAGATCGCGACGACGCAGGTCGCGAGGCAGCGGGACGTGAACATCGGCGACTTCTGGGTCGACGCGACCGGGCGCCGCCGGTACAACAATCCCGCCACGCCTGCATCGAACGCAACGGTTCGCCCGTATGGGCCGAAGTTCGGCAAGGTGCAGATCACCGAGGCGGCCGGCCGGTCGCTCTATCGCGGCATCACGGCGGCGCTGAACATGCGGCGCCCTGCCTACACCGTCGACGCGTACTACACGCGCTCGTGGAACTACTCGTACGACGACATCGAGCGCGGATTCACGGGTATTGCCTATGCGGACGTGAACGACATCGCGAGCGAGTACAACTATTCGAACATCGACGAGCCGCACGTGTTCATCGGCAACGTGAACTACAGCTTCCCGATCGGCATCGACATCGCCTCGTCGATGCGGTTCACGTCGGGACGGCCGTTCACGGCGCGCGCAGGAACGACGGACCTCAATGCCGATGGCCAGACCAATGACCGTCCGTTCGTCGACGGCGTCATGTTCAAGCGGAACAGCTTCCGGAACGCCGGGTTCAAGGACGTCAGCCTGCGCGTGCAGAAGAATTTCATTCTGCCGGGGGGCACGGTCTCGCTGTCGGTTGAGGCCTTCAACCTGTTCAACTTTGCGAACGTGACGCTCGGCGCCGCGCAGATGGTCTACGGTCCCGGTACAATCGTGCAGACCGCGGCCAACGGCCAGTCGGCCGTCGCGCCGGCGCCCGTCCCGGCGACGTTCATGCGTTACAAGGACGAGAACGGCAACTACTTGACCAACAACGGCAATACGGCGGGAGACCCGCGCACGCTTCAGTTCGGGCTCCGTCTTCAGTTCTAGGCAGGGAACGATGGGTGCTCTACAAGGACGCAGTGTCCGCCTTCAGACGGACCGGCGCGGTCCGGCTAAAGCCGGACACTACGTGACAACTGTGTTTGCTCTGGTGATGCTGGCCGCGACGGCTCCCGACGCCGTTGCGGACGTTCGCTGGCACGCGTCGGTAGACGAGGCGGCCAGGGTGGCGCAGCCCGGCAACCGGCCGATCATGATCGACTTCGTCGCCGACTGGTGCGCCGCGTGCAAGGTGATGGAGAAGGACGTCTACGAGACATCCGACTTCGAGCGCGCGGCGGAGCCGTTCGTCCTGGTCAGGGTGGACGCCGACCACCGGACCGACCTGTCGCTGAAGTACAAGATCGCGACCCTGCCGAGCGTGCTCTTTACCGATTCACAGGGTAACGAGCTGTTCCGGGCGACCGGCTTCATCGACCTGAAGCCGATGATGGAGCTGCTTGCGACGCTGCCGCACGACGTGTCGGAGTTCAACCGTCTCGGCGCGGCGCTGTCGCGCGACAAGAACAACGTCGCCGCGCTGCGCGAGATGGGCGGGCGTCTCCAGGCGGCCAGTCTCTACCGGACGAGCATCGACTATTACGCCCGCGCCCTGCAGCTGAACGATGCGAAGCGGGATGCCGCCGCCCGCGAGGAGATTCTTCACGCCCTGGGCGCAAACTATCTCGAGGTCAAGGAAGGAAAGAGGGCGGTCGATACGTTCAACCGGTTGTTGCGCGAGTTCAAGTCAAGCGCACGCCGCGCCGAGTGGACGCAGAAGCTCGCGCAGGCGCGCGCGATTACAAATAGGTAAGGGGGTCGGGAGTCATTTTAGGAGGACATTCTCAAACTCTTTCGAGGTGTCCTCCTAAAATGACTCCCGACCCCGTTACGGAATGCGAAAGCTCATTCTCCTCCTTGCGACGCTGACGGCCGGTTGCGCGCTCCACACCGGACCGGCGGCCAACAACAATGTCCTCAATGAATTGAAGCAGCAGTTCAACAAGGACCGCGGCGTGCCCCGGCTCGTCGTCCTCGTTTCCCCGACTTGAACAGGGTGCCTGGGCGGTGCCCAGTGGATTCAGGATTCTCTGCTGCAGACGAATGCCGATCTGAAGATCCAGGTCTACACCGTCTGGTTTTCGATGCTGCCGACGGATTCACCAGAGGCATTCCCGGAGGCGCAGGCGGTCATGCCCGACCCGCGGGTGATGCACTACTGGGACAGCCGCCGCGCAGTTGGCGCGCGCTATAAGAACTGGGTGCCCTCCACAGTGACGGGTCCGATCGAGTGGGACGCCTATTATCTGTATCCAGCGGACGCGGTGTGGGCTGAGGAGGCGCCGCCGACGCCGCTGGCCGCGGGACGAACGATCCTCGAAACGCGCCGGAGTCTTGAAGAAGCGATTTCGCGTCTACGTCCTTAGGCCTTCGGCGTTTTCTTCCTCGCCCCTTCCCCCTCGCCCCCTAGTCAGGTAGCATCTCGCTCGGAGGGCTCATCCATGCGCGCACGAGCGATCGTTTTCTCTCTCGCCGTCCTCATCCTCGTCACCTTCGGTGTCGGCTCTCTCCACGAGGCCGGCGGTCCCTCGGGACGGCTGATTGCCTTTGACAGTTTCGCGGAACCGGATGCCATGACCTGCGAGTGGGAGGTGGCGAGGCCGGACCGGGCCCAGTTCCTGCAGCGGCGAGGGGGCGGAGGAGGCGCGCGGCCCGCCGCGCCGGCGCTGATTCCGACCGCCACGTCGATCCGGCCGCCCCTCCGGTTTCTTCAGGATCAAAATGCCGTGTTCAGCGCCGTGACGGTGGATATCGCCCGCAACGAGGTCATCCTGACGGACGAGAACCGCTTCCGGATCTTCGTGTTCGACCGGCTGGCGAACAGCGGTCCTGCCGCGCGGACCGAACCCAAACGAGTCATCGGCGGCCTGAACACGGCGACGCAGTATCAGAGCTCGGTCTACGTGGATCCGGCCACCGGCGACATCTACGCGACCAACAACGACACCGTCCACGAAGTGTCGGTCTTTCCGCGGACCGCGCAGGGCGACGTGCGTCCGGCGCGCACGATGCCGACGGTGTACGGCAGCTTCAGCGTGGCGGCCGACGAAGAACGGCAGGAGCTGTTCTATACGGTCCAGCACAGCGGCGCCGTGATGGTGTTCAACAAGAAGGCGTCGGCCCGCGACAACGACGTCGCGGTGCGCATGATCCTCGGGAAGAGCACGCAGCTGGCCGACCCGCACGGGATCGCCTTCGATTCGATGCGGAAAGTGATCTACGTCGCCAACTGGGGCACGTCGCGCGAATTCATCCGCGACCCGAAGGCCGGCCGCACCGAGTACACGCAGGCGGCGGTTCCGGGCAGCGGGAAGTTCGTGCCGCCCTCCATCACCGTCTATCCGGCGAACGCCGACCAGGACGTGACGCCGCTGCGCGTCATCCAGGGGCCGAAGACCGGCCTCGACTGGCCGACCAACATCGCCGTCGACGCGAAGCGCGGCGAGCTCTACGTCGCGAATTCGGGCGGCCACTCGGTGCTGGTGTTCGACGTCAATGCACAGGGCGACGTTGCGCCGAGCCGCATCCTCAAAGGCGCGCGCACCGAATTGCAGTTCCCGACCGGCGTGTTCTTCGACGCGGCCAATGACGAGGTGTGGGTCGCGAACTTCGGTGGCCACACCGCGACCGTCTTCGCCAGAGACGCCAAGGGTGACGAGGCGCCGAAGCGCGTCATTCGCAGCGCGCCGCGGGACGAGCCGACCCCCGGCATCAGCAATCCGTACTCGATTGCCTACGATCCCGGCCGCGAAGAGGTGATCGTGCCGAGCTGCGTAGCCAACCCGCAGATCGGCATGTTCTCGCGCACCGCCGACAAGACCGCGGCGCCGACGCGCCGGATCGCCGGACAGAACAGCAAGCTGAATCGCACCGTGCACGGCGTGAATTACGACGAGGTGCACGACGAGATCTTCGTGAGCTCGCAGATTGCGCAGGCAGTCCTGGCCTTCTCAGGCGCGCAGAACGGCAACGTCGCGCCGGTTCGCATCATCCAGGGGCCGCGCACCCAGATCTCGGTTCCGGAAATGGTGGAAGTGGATCCGGTGCACAACGAGCTGTTCGTCCCGGCGGGCAACAAGGTGCTGGTGTTCAACCGGACCGACTCGGGCAACGTCGCGCCGAAACGCATCCTGATGACGCCGGCGGCGCGCGTCGCGGTCGATTACGTCCACAACCTGCTCGCCGTCAGCGGCCGCGGCCGCAACGGCGCGCAGATCGCCATCTTCGACTACAACGCCGAAGGCAGCACGCCGCCGCTCCGCGTCATCAGCGGCCCGAACGCCGAACCGCTCGGCGGACTGCGGCACGGCTTCGACATCCACCCGGCGACGGGGATGATCCTCGTCTCGGTGCCGTTCGGCGAGACCGGCGGCGATGGACTGCCGATGCTCGCCTCGGAGCAGTCGTTCGTCGGCATCTGGAGCGTGTTCGATTCCGGCAACGTCGCGCCGCGCTGGAGACTTGGCGGGCCCCAGGGGGCGATTCGCAATCCGCGCGGCGTGGCCGTGGACGCCAAGAACAAAACGGTGCTCGTGAGCGACAAGTATCTGAACGGGGTCCTGACGTTTTCCTTCCCCGAGATGTTTGAACCGATTTCACCGCGGGACGCCAACACTGCTGACTGAATAGCGGGACTCACACGCCTGTCGTTCTGGACTCTGACCCGCAAGGAAGGTTCATGCTCCGAGTACGCTCCGCGCTCGTTGTGCTCGCTGCGTTGTTGATCGTTCCAGTGGCCGCCCGCGCCCAGACGCTGGCGTCCATTACCGGCGTTGCCCGCGACAGCTCCGGAGCCGTGCTTCCGGGTGTGACGGTGGAAGCCGCGAGCCCGGCGCTGATCGAAAAGGTGCGCGTCGTGGTCACCGACAGCAACGGACAGTACCGCATCGAACAACTGCGCCCCGGCGCGTACACCGTCACCTTCTCGGTGGCCGGTTTCTCCAACGTGCGGCGCGTCGGCATCGAGCTGGCCGGTTCCTTTACGGCGACGGTGAACGCCGACATGGCGGTCGGCGGAGTGGAGGAGACGATCACCGTCACCGGTGAGACACCGGTGGTGGACGTCTCGAACACCATCCAGCAGCGCGTCATCGACCGCGACACGATCGATCTGATTCCCGCCGGGCGCGACATCTACAACATGGCGGCGGCGACGATTCCAGGCGTCATCTCGACCGCGCGCGACGTCGGCGGCGTCAACCCGGAGCGCACCACCACTCCCGGGTCGATCGCCATTCACGGCAGCATCTCGGGCGACCAGCAGATGTTCCAGAACGGCATCGCGATGATGGCGACCGCGAGCTCGTCGTTCGGCCTGGGCGGACAGCATAACAACGCCGGGACACAGGAAGTCACCTTCGACACTTCGGCGGGCAGCGCTGAGTTCTCCACCGGCGGCGTCCGGATTAACGTCGTCCCGCGGGACGGCGGCAACAGGTACTCCGGCATCCTCTACTACCGGTTCACGAACAACGCTTTGTCGGGCAGCAACATCACGGATGACCTGATCGCGCGCGGCCTGCGCAACCCGAACTCCGTCAAACTCAACTGGGAGTTCAACCCCGGCTTCGGCGGGCCGATCAAGCGCGACAAGCTGTGGTTCTACACCTCGTACCGCTATACGCAGGACGACAGCTACGTGGCGGGGATGTTCTACAACAAGAACGAGAACAACCCGAACGTGTGGAATTACGAGGCGGACCCCGATCGCCCCGCGGTCCTCCTCAGCAAGGCGAAGGAAGGGAAAGCGCGCATTACCTGGCAGGCCACCGAAAAGCACAAGGTCGGGTTTACGTGGTCCGAGCAAAAGGACTGCGCGTGTCCGACCGAGCTCAGCGCCACGGTGTCGCCCGAAGCCGGGACGTTCCGGCCCCAGCCGGTCATCAGAATCGCGAACGTCGACTGGACCGCGCCGTTGACGACGAGGCTCCTGCTCGAGTCGGGTTACCTGCGCAATCGAATCCAGAGTAATCAGCTGCCGGTCGACGGACTGAATCCGGCGATGATTTCGGTCGTCGAGCAGTCGAGCGGGATTCGCTATCGCGCCGCCGAACAGTACCGCCGGCAGCCGCACGAGTCATACAACTTCCGCGTCGCGATGTCCTATATCACCGGCGCCCATGCCGTGAAATTCGGCTTCACGCACCGGAGCGGCTGGATCGATTTCGCGACCTTCGATTTCCAGCCCCTCAGCTACCGCTTCAACAACGGCGTGCCGAATCAGCTGACGCAGCGCGCCCAGCCGTCTCTCTACAAGGCCACCATCGACCACGACATCGGCCTGTATGCGCAGGACCGGTGGACCACGCGGCAACTGACGCTGTACTACGGCATCCGCTACGACCATTTCGGCAGCAGCTTTCCCGAAACGCACATCGGACCAGCCGCGCTCGTGCCGAACCGGAACTTCACCTTCCCCGAACAGGAGAACCTCAAATGGGACGACGTCACTCCACGATTCGGGGCGGCGTACGATCTGTTCGGCGACGGCAAGACGGCGCTCAAGGTCAGCGTCAACAAATATCTGCAGAATGCGGGCGCAGGGCAGGGCGGCGGCAACACCAGCATCTTCAGCGGAGCCGCGCCGGCCAACGCGCTCGTGCTCAGCACCACGCGGACGTGGAATGACACCAATCGCAACTACGTGGCGGATTGCGACCTGACGCTGACGACGGCCAACGGCGAATGCGGTGCGATGGCCAACGCCAACTTCGGCCAGGTCCGCCTTGGCCGTACCTATGATCCGAAACTGATGCAGGGGTGGGGCGCGCGCGGCTACAACTGGGAGTACTCCGCAGGCGTGCAGCACGAACTGCTGCCGCGTGTCGCCCTGGATGTGGGCTATTTCCGTCGCGTCTACGGCAACATCATCGTCACCGATCCGGATCCGAACCTCACGGCGGCCGACTACGATCGCTTCAGCATCACGGCGCCGTCGAATCCCGGGCTCCCGGGCGGCGGCGGCTACACAGTAGACGGTCTCTTCGACCTCAAGCCGGCCCGGTTCGGCCTGCCCGCAACCGCCTTCGTGACGCACGCCAAGAACTACGGCAAGATGATCGATCACTGGAACGGTGTAGACGTCACCATCAATGCGCGACCGCGTGCGGGCATGATGCTGCAGGGCGGCCTGAGCACCGGGCGGAGGAGCACGGACAACTGCGAGGTGGCCGTGAAGGCGCCGGGCGTGCTGCTGGTCGGCAGCGTCTGGACTCCGCTGTCGAACTGCCACCAGGACACGGCATTCGAATCGCAGATCAAGCTCAATGGGTCGTACACGCTGCCGCGGTTCGACGTCCTGGTCAGCGCCGTCTACCAGAACGTCCAGGGTCCGCCCATCCTGGCCAACTACATCGCGACCAACGCGGTGGTGGCGCCGGGCCTGAGGCGCAACCTGGCGGGCGGAGCCGCCAACCTCACCGTCGGCGTCCTCAAGCCGGGCACCGAGTACGGCGAGCGGCTGAATCAGCTCGATCTGCGCCTGGGCAAGCTGCTGCGCTTCAGCGCCACCAGGACGTTGTTGAGCATGGACATCTACAACCTGTTCAATGCGAGCTCGGTGCTGGATGAGAATCCGAACTTTGCGGCGTTCCGGCGGCCGACCGCGATTCTGATCCCGCGGTTCATCAGGTTCAGCGCGCAGTTTGATTTCTGAGACCGACCTGTCAACTCCCAACTTCCAACTCCCCAACTCCCAAGCGATCTTTTTGGGCGTTGGGGATTGGGAGTTGGGAGTTCTCCTCCGTTAGGGCTGTGTCGAGGGGGCCGTCGTAGTCGCGTTCTTGAGCACGGCGGCGATGGCCGCCTTGGCGCAGTCGTCACCGCCGCCGCCGCCGATCCCCATGCCGCCGACGATCTCGCCGTTGACGAAGATTGGTACGCCGCCGCGCTGCGGGAAATCGCCGATCCAGACCGGCGCGACGTTCTCCTCCTTGAGCACGCGTGCGTTCAGCTCCTCTGTTGACCGCCACCAGCGCACGGCGGTCTTCGCCTTCAGGATGG
>Ga0075418_10003834_pt1 | contig 17142 bp, 15 predicted proteins | sample SoiMetdeltSBSDD2_FD_81776 | JGI IMG/M metagenome (GOLD analysis project Ga0075418, IMG submission 81776) | Bulk soil microbial communities from a Populus tree surrounding site in Tennessee, USA - Soil MetaG P. deltoides SBSDD2 | ecosystem: Environmental > Terrestrial > Soil > Tree plantation... | reverse complement strand
CACCGAGAGAGAAGAGCTCGATCCGGAGCGCGTGCACATCGCGCTCGCGGAGCACACGCGCAACGACTCGGGCGCGCCGGGCGCCGCGAGCGCCGACGGTCTCACGATCAACACGCGGCGGCGCACGGTACGCGCGCGCGGCCCGCATCAGATCGCGTACACGAAAGCGATGCGCGAGTGTGATCTCTCGTTCGGCATCGGCCCAGCGGGCACGGGCAAGACGTATCTCGCCGTCGCGGCAGCGGTCGAGGCGCTCGCGAGCGACGCGGTGCGGCGCATCGTGCTCGTGCGGCCGGCCGTCGAGGCCGGCGAGCGGCTCGGCTTCCTGCCCGGCGATCTCACGCAGAAAATCGATCCGTACTTGCGGCCGATGTACGACGCGCTCTACGAGATGATGGGCTTCGACAAAGTCGGCCGGCTCATCGAGCGGCACGTCATCGAGATCGCGCCGCTAGCGTTCATGCGCGGCCGCACGCTCAACGAGTCGTTCGTAATCCTCGACGAAGCGCAGAACACGACGCCGGAGCAGATGAAGATGTTCCTGACGCGCATCGGCTTCGGCTCGCGCGCCGTCGTGACGGGCGACATCACGCAGACCGACTTGCCGCGCGGCAAGGAATCGGGACTGAAGCAAGTCGGCCGCATTCTCGACGGCGTGCCCGGCATCGCGTTCATCCATTTCGACGCCGAGGACGTCGTGCGTCACCCGCTCGTGCAGCGAATCGTCGCGGCGTACGGGCGCGAGGAAGCCGGGCAGCACGAGCAGAAGCCGCGGCGGGAAGAGGGCCCGGAGACGGAATGACGCGCCGCGTGCGCGCTGTCGTCGTGACCGTGCAGAACGTTGCAGGCGGCGCCGCCGCGCCGGCGCCGGCCGAGATACGCAAGTGGGCGCGGGCCGCACTCACCGCCGACGTGCGCGGCGAGCTCACGGTCCGCATCGTCGCCGAGCACGAGAGCGCGGAGCTTAACGCGCGCTACCGCGGCAAGGCCGGTCCCACGAACGTGCTGTCGTTTCGCGCGGAGTCGCCGCCTTTGGCGGCCGGAGACGAATTGTTACCGTACGGCGATGTCGTCATTTGTGCCGAGGTCGTCGCGCGCGAGGCGCGCGAGCAGGGCAAGCGGCCGGCGGCGCACTGGGCGCACATGGTCGTCCACGGCGCGCTGCATTTGCAGGGCTACGACCATGAAAACAGCCGGGACGCGAGGTCAATGGAGGCCCGCGAGCGGGCCGTGCTCAACGAGCTGTGCTTTCCCGATCCCTATTCGATAAAATAGTTCCGATGTCGGACGATACTCACCCTAGCGGCGACACCGGCGTATCCGGGTGGTGGCAGAGACTCGTTAAGGGCGGCGCCAACGACGTCAAGACGCGCGACGACATCGCCGAATTCCTCGAAAGTGTCCGCGAACGCGGCATCGTCGGCGAAGACGAGTTCGCGATGCTGCAAGGCGTGCTCGAGGTTGCCGACACGCAAGTCCGCGACATCATGATTCCGCGCAGCCAGATGATCGTCGTCTCGAAAGACCAGACCGGCGAGGAAGTGCTGAGGGTCATCACCGAGTCGAACCACTCGCGCTTTCCCGTGATCGGCGACGACCGCGACGAGGTCGTCGGCATCGTGCTCGCGAAGGACGTGCTGAAGCATTTCATCGCGAACCAGGAGCCGTTTCACCTCGCAACGTTCTTGCGGCCCGTCGTCTTCATTCCCGAGAGCAAGCGCCTGAACACGCTGCTCACGGAGTTTCGCGAAGGGCGCAACCACATGGCTATCGTCGTCGACGAGTACGGCGGCGTGTCGGGCCTTGCGACGATCGAAGACGTGCTCGAGCAGATCGTCGGCGACATCGACGACGAGCTCGATCCCGAGGAAGCGGCGTCGATCCAGCCGCAGGACGGCGGCAAGTATCACGTGATGTCGCTCACGCGCATCAACGAGTTCAACGAATTCTTCAACACCGAGCTCTCCGACGCCGACTACGACACCGTTGGCGGCCTCGTCATGCACGAGCTCGGACGCTTGCCGCGGCGCGGCGAGCAACTCGACTTCGCGGGCCTGCGCTTCAAGGTGCTGCGCGGCGACCGCCGGCGTTTGCACACGCTCGAGGTGACGCGCCTGCCCGCGTCGTCCGAGTAACGGCTTGACGCGCACTCAGGCGCACTACCTGCTCGCCGTCGTCGCGGGCGCAGCATTACCGCTCGCGTTTGCGCCGTTCGGCCTGTTCTTCGTCGCGCCGTTGTCGTACGCCGCGTTGCTCTACGTCTGGACCGACGCCGCGCCGCGCCGCGCGCTCGGCCTGAGCTTCGCCTGGGGCTGCGCGAGCTTCGGGCTCGGCACGTACTGGACGTTCATCGCCGTGCGCATCATCGGCGGCGCGCCCGTCGCGATCGGCGTGCTCTTGATGGTCGGGCTCACGGTCGTGCTCGCGGGGTTCGTCGCCGCCGGCGGCTGGGCGGCAGCGCGGTGGTTTCGCACGCGCGGCGCGGTCGCCTGGCTCGTGACGCTGCCGGCGCTGTTCGTGCTCGCCGAGTGGCTGCGCGGCTGGCTGTTCACGGGCTTCGGCTGGCTCGGCGCCGGCTATAGCCAGACGGATACGTGGCTCATGGGCTATGCGCCGCTCGGCGGCATCCTCGCGATCAGCTTCGCCGTGCTCGTGACGTCCGGGGCGCTGCTGACATTCGTGCTCGGCACGAACCGCGAGCGCGCGGCCGCGGGCGCTGTGCTCGCCGCAGTCTGGGCCGGCGGGCTCGCCGCGAATACGCACTCGTTCACCGCGCCGAAGGAGCGCGAGCTTGGCGTCGCGCTCGCGCAAGGCAACATCGCGCAGGACACCAAGTACGAGCCCGAGCAGTTGCGGCCGATGATGGAGCTCTATGGCGAGCTCACGAGACAGGGCGCAGGCGCGGATCTCATTATTTGGCCCGAAGCCGCGATCCCGACCTATCTCGAGTACATCGAGGACTACGTCCGCGCGGTGCGCCGCTTCGCGGCCGAGCGCGGCAGCACGGTGCTGCTCGGAGTCTTGCAGCCTGCGCCGCACGCGAAAACGATCGAGGAGTTCCAGAACGTCCTCGTCGCGTTGACGGACGAGCCGCAGGTCTACGTCAAGCGGCACCTCGTGCCGTTCGGCGAGTTCTATCCGGTGCCGAATTTCATCCGCAACTGGATGAGGCTCATGAATCTGCCGACGGGCGATGCGATCCCCGGCATCGACGACCAGCCGCCGCTCAGCGTGGCCGGCGAGAAAATCGCGGTCACGATCTGCTACGAGGATGTGTTCGGCGCCGAGCAGCTACGCTATCTCGCCGACGCCACGTTGCTCGTCAACGTCAGCAACGACGCGTGGTTCGGCGATTCGATCGCGCCGCATCAGCATCTGCAGATCGCGCGCGTCCGCGCGGCCGAGGCCGGGCGGTACTTGCTGCGGTCCACGAATACCGGCGTCACGGCCGTCATCGACCCGAGTGGGCGGCTCGTCGATACATTGCCGCAGTTTCAAGCCGGCGTGCTGAAGGCGACGGTGCGTGGCTACACGGGCGCGACGCCGTACGCGCGCGTCGGCAACTGGCTCGTCGTCGGGTTGGCGCTCGTCTCGTTGCTCGCGGTGCTCGTCGCGGCCAAGCGACGCATCGCTCGTTCGTAACCAAGATCTAACCGTAGACGAACTGCGCCCCTGTTCGTTATTGAACGAAGGCGCGCAAGAGCAAAGCGACGCCGAGCAGGAGGCCACCGAGATACGTACCGCCCGCGCCGATCGCGCGCAACGGGTGCGGCGGGGCGTTGAACGTGCCCGTCACGAGCATGCCGGCCGCGTGGAGCACGCGGCACACCGTCACGATCACGGCGACCCACGCTATCCAGCTCACCGGCGCCGACAAAGAGAAGTACAGAAACAACGCAAGAAAGATCGGAACGTACTCCGCTGCGTTGCCGTGCGCTCGCACGGCTTTGTTGAGCGGCCCTGACGGGTCGTCGCCTGTGCCTATTCCGGTCTGGGTCTTGCCGCGCAGGCGCGAGACGTTGAGCGCGAGCGCGAAGTAGAGGATGACCAACACGCCGGAGCAAACGAGATAAATGAGCATGGCACGCTCCTTCGTGAGCGAAAAAGGCGAGGCCGTTTTCTTGCCTGCTAGCCCTCTGCGAGCCACGCCTGCCAGCGCGGATCTTCGTGCAGCGCCGTGACGAACGGCGAGTGGCGCAGCTCGGTTTTCCACGCCATTGTCGCGGGCGTACGCGCGGGGGCGCTTCGGCTCTGATCGACCGCTTTGGCGAGCCACTCGAAAGCCGCGTCGACGTGTCCGAGGTACGCGTGAGCCTCGATGAGGTTGAGGCTTTCCCACTCGTCACGGCTGCCGGCTTCGCGCAGGCACGCGAGGGCAACGTCGGCATCGCTCGTGCGACCGAGCGCGCCATAGATCAGAGCCAGCGAATAGTCGCGCTCCTTGCCCGCTCCGAGCCACGAGTCGACGAGTGCCAGGGCACTATCGGACCGCTGCCGTGCCACCGCCACCTCGGCGAGACCAACCGCCAGATCACGTGTCAGCTCGTTCGAGGCGGGCGCCGAAGCCCCTGCTAGATCGAGTGCCGCGCGCCATTCCGCCTCGGCGGATTCGAACTTGCCGGCATAAAACAGGTAGCAGCCGAGGTTGACGTGACCGACGAGCGACAGCGGATCGAGGGCCACGGCCCGGCTCTGGAATGCGATGCTCTCGTCCAGGTTCTGTTGTCGCGCGGCGTTGGTCGCGAGCGCGCCGAGCACCACCGGATCGTCCGGCGCGATCGCCGCCGCGAGGCGAAGCTCTTCGTCATAGCCGCGCGTGTCGCCGGTCAGCCAGAGATAGCCGCTGCGTCTGACGTGTGCTTCCGCGAGCTGCGGATCGAGCCGCAGGGCTTCATCGACGGCGTAGCGCAACGTGGGCAGCAGAGCTTGCTGCTGCGGTCCGTCGCCTTCGGCCGCCTGGATGAAATACACCCCGGCGAGCCCGGCCCAGGCTTTTGCAAACGAGGGCTCGATTGCGAGCGCTTGCCGGTACGCAGCTTGAGCACTTTCGAGGTCGCCGGGCTGGCGGCGGTTGAAGAGGAACCGGCCGAGCAAGTAGTGCTCGTAGCCGCGGCCATCCGAAGTCGCGAGTCGACCCGAGCCGTCGAGCGTTCCTCGCAGCGCGCCTGCGACCGCGCCCGCGATCTCGCTCTGGACGGCGAACAGGTCGTCGAGCTCACGATCGTAAGTCGCCGTCCAAACCTCGGCGCTCGTCGTCGCATCGACGAACCGCGCCGTGATGCGCACCTGGTTGCCGGATTTGCGCAGGCTGCCCTCGAGCACGTACGTCACGTTCAATTTCCTGGCAATCGTCGCGATGTCGGCGTTCTGATTCTTGAACGCGAACGACGAGCTGCGCGCGATGACCGTCACGGCCGGCACCTGCGCCAAGAGATTTAGGATCTCTTCGGCCGTGCCGTCTGCAAGGTATTCGTACTCGCGCTCGGCGCTCATATCGACGAACGGGAGCACGGCGACCGAGGGTGCACGCGCTTGCGCCGTTTCGGCAGCGCTCTGTGGCATGCCGCGCATCGAGAGGGCGAGCCACGAGGCTGCGATGGTCAGCGCGACGGTGAGCGCTGCTCCGAGGATCCACCGCCGCGCGATCGAGCTTGCGCGCGGGCGCTGTGCCGCGACGGTGTGCGTGAGGATCGGAGCCGGAGCCTCACCGTCGTCGACGGTAACGGGCTCATCGAAGATATAGCCGCGGCGCGGCACCGTCTTGATCGCCGTCTGCGAGCGGTCGTCGATTGCGCGCCGAATCTCGATCAGGCACTTCGCGACCGAGCCTTCGGTGACGACAACGCGGCCCCAAACGGCGTCGAGCAGTTCCTGCTTGGTCACGAGCCGGCCGTGGCGCTCGACCAACAGGCGCAGCACCTCGAACGCCTTCGGCCGGAGGTCGACTTGCGTGGCCGCGCGCAATAACGCGCCGCGCTCGAGATCGAGGGTGAACTCCCCGAACGAGTAACGGCGGCGACTTGTGCTCGGTTCTGACGGGGCGGCGCCCATACCGGGTTCCGTGCAACTTTCCCGATTCTATACCTGTTTTTTCCCGGCTATTTCGTTACTTGGGATGCGGGCCGCGCCGTAAATCCAGACTCCCCCACCTCCGCGAGGCCGTCATGGATTACCGCCGCTCACCCTCCCTCCGCCGAGCATTCGCCTGCGCGGCTGTCGCCACCGCCCTGGTCGGCTGCAGTGGCCTGGCCGAAGAACGCGTCCCCGATCGTCCAACGATGTATTACGACCTCGGGGACGCTTGGACCACGACTAAGCGCCAGGTTCGGTTTTACGACTGCCGCACGGGCTCGATGCTGTGCTCGGGGCCGGCGAGCTACCTGGATGTTAAGTATCAATGCCGGTGCGAATGAAGCCCGTAGCCGTCGCCGCGAGGGCAACCGCTCGGTCGCGATGGGCGGTCAGCGCCGTGGCAGCGGGTGCTTGGGAGCGCGCGGGCCGAGCGCGCGATTGAACGCGAGCAGCTTCTCGATGACGGCGACGGCGGCTTCGGCGCCGCGCTCCTCGCGCACGACGATCTCGACGGCGGCGGCGCGCTCGAGATAGCGCGTGTCGTCGAGCAGCGCGCGCAGCTCGCGCGCGACGCGCTCGGCGCGGTATTCCTTCGGCAGAAGCCGCCGCGCCACGCCGAGCTTACGCACACGGCGCGCGTTGTCGAATTGATCGTGGCCGTGCGGCACGAGCAGCGTTGGCTTACCGCTGCGCAGCGCTTGCGCCGTCGTCCCCGCGCCGCACTGATGAACGATGACGCTCGCGCGCGGGAACAGCAGCTGGTGCGGCGCGCGATCGACGAGCAGCACGTTCGGCGGCAGATTGGCTGGCCTGTTCTGCGCGAAGCCGCCCGTCAGCAGCACGGCGCGCACGCCGAGCTTGGCGACCGCGGCGACGCTCTCGTGGTAGAACCCGCCGGCCGCGCCGACGGCCGACGTGCCGAGCGTGAACACGACGGGCGGCTCGCCCTCGGCGAGGAAGTCTTCGAGCTGCGCGTCGAGCGGCTCGGGGCCGTTATAGAAGACCGTGCCGGTGACCGTGACGTTCGGCGGCCAATCGCGCTGCGGCTCCGCGAGCACTTTCGAAAAGAGCGCGAGCGTGCCGTGCGGCGAGAATTGGCCTTCGATCATCGGATGACCGGCGGCTGGGAGGCCGAGGTCCGCGCGCAGCTTCTCGACGGGCTCGACCCAACGGCGCAACGTCGGACGCGCAAGCTGCAGGATCTTGTGCCCGAGCCAGGGACCGACGAGCGGCAGGTCGGTGAGACGCGGCGCCGTCGGCAACACGGGTGGATCGCCTGCCGAGAAGAACGACAGCGGCGCCAGCACCGTCGAGAGCCACGGCACGCGCGCCTGCTCGGCGGCGATGGGTCCGGCGTACGTGATCGGGTGGTTCACGAGCAGGTCCGCCCCTTTGATGGCGACGCGCAGCTGCTCGTACGCCTCGCGCAGCTTCGGCATCAGGAGCTCGGTGACGATGACCTCGCTTCCCTTCACAGGGTCCATGACGCGCTTGTAGAGCTCGCCGTTGGCGAGGCTCGCATCGATCAGCGGCCCGGCTTCCGCGAACTCGATGCCTTCGCGCTCGATCTCGGGGCGATAGCCGGCATTCGTCGCGACGACGGGCGTATGGCCGTGACGCTTCAGCGCGACGGCGAGCCCGACATACGGGAAGAGATCGCCGTGCGATCCCCAGCACGAGATGACGATGCGCTTGCCCAATGCGGCAGATTGGGCGGGCTCAGCCGCCGACGACGAAGTTCACGATGCGGCCGCGCACGTAGATCGCGCGCTTCACGCTCTGGCCCGCGAGATGCTTGCCGACATTCGAGTCGGCCTTCGCGATCGCGATGACCTCGGCCTCTTGCGCCTCGGCGGGGACCGAGATCTTGCCGCGCACCTTGCCGTTGACCTGCACGGGAATCTCGATCACGTCCGCTTTGAGCAGCGCAGGATCCGCGACGGGCCACGCGTGATACGCGAGCGACTCGTTGTGGCCGAGCCGCTGCCAGAGCTCCTCGGCGAGATGCGGCGCGAGCGGGGCGAGCAGCAGCACGAACCGCTCCGCGACGGAGCGCGGCATGCTCGGCCACTTGTACGCGGCGTTCGTGAGCTCGATGAGCGCCGAGATCGCTGTGTTGAAGCGCATCGCCTCGATGTCTTCCGTGACCTTCGCGATCGTCTGGTGCAGCAAACGCTGCTGGTCGCGCGTGGGCGTTGCGTCGTCGAGCGGCGGCGAGGTGCCGCCATCGTCGGCGTCGCTGCCCGCGATCAAGCGCCAGGTGCGATTCAGGAAGCGCGACATGCCTTCGACGCCGCGCGTGTTCCACGGCTTCACTTGCTCGAGCGGCCCCAGGTACATTTCGTAGAGCCGGAACGCGTCGGCGCCGTAGCGAGCGATGATGCCGTCGGGGTTCACGACGTTGCCGCGGCTCTTGCTCATCTTGTAAGCGCGCGCCTCGACGGTGACGCTCGGATCGTCGCGCAGCACGAAGCGGTCGCCCTGTTTCTCGACGCGTTCTTCGTCCACGCGCTCGCCGTTCACGGTGAACTCGAGCTCGCCAAGGATGATTCCCTGGTGCACGAGCTTCTGGAACGGCTCGGGCGTCGACACGATGCCCGCGTCGTAGAGCACCTTGTGCCAGAAGCGCGCGTAGAGCAGGTGCAGCACGGCGTGCTCGCCGCCGCCGACGTAGAGGTCGACGGGCTGCCAGTACTTCTCGAGCTCGGGGTCGACGAGCTGCTTAGGGTTGGTCGGATCGATGAAGCGCAGGTAATACCAGCAGGAGCCGGCCCACTGCGGCATCGTGTTCGTCTCGCGCCGCGCGGGCTTGCCCGCGGCGTCGGTCGTCGCGAGCCACGTGCCGGCCTTCGCGAGCGGGCCTTCCGGCGAGCCGCTCGGCTTGAAGTCCTCGAGCTCGGGCAGCAGTACGGGCAGCGCGCTGTCGGCGACGCTCTGCGGCTTGTTATCGACGAACATGATCGGGAACGGCTCGCCCCAGTAGCGCTGGCGCGAGAAAAGCCAGTCGCGCAGCTTGTAATTGACGCGGCGCTCGCCCTTTCCTTCGCGCTCGAGCCACTCGATCATCGCGGCCTTGGCCTGCTCGACGTTCTTGCCGTTCAGGAAGCCGCTGTTTATCGCGACGCCGTCGCCGAGCCACGCGCTCTTGTTATCGAAGTCGGCCGGCGGCTGCACCGTGCGAATCACGGGCAGGCCGAACTTCTGCGCGAACTCGAAGTCGCGCTGGTCTTGCGCCGGCACGGCCATGATCGCGCCCGTGCCGTAGCCTGCGAGCACGTAGTCGGCGATCCAGATCGGGATCCGGCCGCCCGTGGCCGGGTTCACGGCGTACGCGCCCGTGAACACGCCCGTCTTGTCCTTTTGGATTTCCGTGCGCTCGCGCTCGCTCTTGCGAGCGGCCGCGGCGCGATACGCGTCGACGGCGGCGCGGTGGTCTTTCGTCGTCAGCTTCTCGACGAGCTCGTGCTCAGGCGCGAGCACCATGTAGGTTGCGCCGAACAGCGTGTCGGGTCGCGTCGTGAACACGCGCAGCTTCGTGCTGGCGTCGCCGGCGACACCGGCGCCGCCAGCATCGATCGAAAAATCGACCTCGGCGCCTTCGCTCCTGCCGATCCAGTTGCGCTGCATCTCCTTCGTGCTGCTCGGCCAATCGAGGTCGTCGAGGCCTTTCAGCAGCTCGTCGGCGTACGCCGTGATCTTGAGCACCCACTGACGCAACGGGCGGCGCACGCAATCGAAGCCGCCAACCTCGGACTTGCCGTCGATGACCTCTTCATTCGCGAGCGTCGTGCCGAGCTCGGGGCACCACCAGACGGGCAGCTCCGCTTGATACGCGAGGCCGCGCTCGAACAGCGTTTTGAAGATCCACTGCGTCCACTTGTAGTAGGCGGGATCGGTCGTGTCGACCTCGCGCTGCCAGTCGTACGAGAAGCCGAGCGACTTCAGCTGCTCGCGGAAGCGCTTGATGTTTCGCTCGGTCGTGATGCGCGGATGAGTGCCTGTCTTGATCGCGTACTGCTCGGCCGGCAGACCGAACGCATCCCAACCCATCGGGTGCAGCACGTTGAAGCCGCGCATGCGCTTGTAGCGGGCGACGATGTCGGTCGCCGTGTAGCCCTCGGGATGGCCGACGTGGAGCCCTTCGCCCGACGGGTACGGGAACATGTCGAGCACGTAGTACTTCGGCTTCGACGTGTCGACCTTTTCGGGCAGGCGGAACGTGGCCTGGCTCTCCCAATGGGCCTGCCATTTCGCCTCGATCTCTTTGAACGGGTAAGCGGCCATGACGCGGTGTGAGCGAACGTTATCCCTATAGAAATGTACGGGCTATTCTGCCACGTAGCGCCGGGTGTGCCGCAAGCAACAGTAGGTGCTCGCTGCGGCTGTTTTCAGTGGTTTCGGCGCTACCAGGTGTAGCGCACGCGATAGCGCACGACGGCCTCGCCGTCGGGTGGGATCGTCACCGGGAAGTGCACGGTGCGTGCATCCTCGCGCTGATACTGGTGCGTCGTCTCGACGATATCGTTCGTCGTCCAGCGGTACAGCGTCTCCCGCACGAGCACGTCGACGGACTCGGTCTTATGGTTGCGGACTTTGACCTCGACGGTCTCCTCCATGCGCTTGGCATTCGTGTCGACGTTGAAGGCGACCTGGCGCCGTTCCCCGACCACGTCGAACGCCGAGCCGAGCGCTACGCGCACCGTTTCGTCCTTTGGCGTGTGGTCGATGACGTCCTCGCCGATGAACTCGAGCGCATCGTCCGCGGCGTCGAGCTGCGACACGCGCATGCGGCCGGCCGGCAACGGGATGCCGAGGCCAACCGCCTCGCGGTTCTCGAACTCGAGGTACACGTCGACCTTCGTGTTCGTTGGCACGCCGAGCTCGCGCTCCGTGTAGCGGCCGCCGAAGGAGAGGTACTGCGGCAACAAGCCGTAGTAGACGAGCAGCTTCTTCGCGGGCACGCGCCGCACCGTCGGGAAGAGCTCGATCTGCTTCGTCGAGTTGTCGTCCACGTTCGTGTTGCGGCCGAGCGTGTAGAGATGGAACTCGAAGAAGCTCTTCTCGGCGAACCCCTGGTCCGCGAGGAGTGCGTCCGCCTCGAGCGCGCGGCGCGCGAATGCGCGCTGCTCGGGAACCGGCGGCTGCACGCGATTGACGTCGCCGGCGATGAGCTTCAGGCGCGCGTCCGGATAGCTAGCTCCCGAGCGGTTCAAGATGCTGACCCACGCGCCGACGTCGAGGAAACCGTTGTTCGCGTCGGCGCCGGGGCTGAACGTCAGGTTGTAGTCGGACCACCAGGTGATGCCGGCCGTTTGGTACGTGATGCGCGTGTTGTGTCTTCCCGCTTGCTCGGTTGCCACGTCCCAGATCAGCGTCGGCCGTGTCATCAAGCCGCCCGGCAAATCGGGGAAGTGCACGCCCGTGTAGTTATTGAGCGTGTGGATCTTGCCGTCCTCCGCGGCGAGCACGAGCCCGCCTTGCGTGCTCAGCAATCGGCCAGAGAGTTGCGTGACGCGGTTGCCCGCGAGCTGATCGACCGTGACGATCTGGTCGATGTAGCGCTCCATGAGCTTCTCGGTGCTGACCAAGTCGAATGCGAAGCTCTGCTCGATGACGCGCGTCGCATCGGGCGCCGTCAGCGACTCGAACGCGACGGTCGTCGGGTCGATGTAGGCCGCCACGTCGCGGAAGTTCAGCCGATTGACGCCGCGCGCGAGGTCGAGCGCGCGTTCCTGGCGGATCATTGCGTAGCCGGGCACCGCTTGCCCCGGATACACGTTGCCCTGGCCCGGCACGGGACGGTAGAGGTCGGGCGAGACCGAGCCCGGCTGCGTCGTCGAGTAGATCGTGAGCGAAGTTGCGCCAATGTCGTCCTGCGCCGCGACGGGTGCCGCAATGGCGAGCGCGAGAGCTATCGCGGCAGAGCGGGAGTGACTGTGCATGAAGCCTCCTTGTTCACGAAGATAGATTTGCAGCGCGCTGCGACGTTACCGCGATCCTAAGTCGGGGGTCCGCGCCGAATATAGGCACGGAATTGTAAAAACACCCGAGCCCTCGGCCCGCGATGCTATCCTAAGAGGTGCCGGTGTTACGGTTTCGGTTCGCCAGAACGCCGCGCACGCGGCTATCGGCTCGGCGCGAACCGAAACCGTAACACCGGCACCTCTTCAATCCGGCACCTCTTCAATCGCATGCGACAGCCGATCTCAATCTTCGCCGTCTTGCGCCGCGTTCGCGCGGCGCTTGCGCTCGCGTGGCCAGTTGCGCTCGCCGGTTGCGGCTTTCATCTGCAAGGTGCCGGCACGCTGCCACCCGCGATGGCGCGCACGTATGTCGACACGGACCGGCCGCACTCGGTGTTCCTCGATTCGCTGACCGACGTGCTCCGGCAACGCGGCGCCGAGCTGCTGCCGGCGCCGGCCGAAGGAGCCGCGGTGCTCGACATCAGCTCCGACGAGACGGGGCAGCGCGTGCTGTCCGTCTCGGCTCGCAACATCCCGCGCGAGTACGAGGTCTATTACGCAGTCACGTTCTCGCTGCGCGTCGGCGCGGAGAGCCTCATCGACAACGAGTCGTTTGTCGTGACGCGTGCCTATACCTACGACGAGACGGAAGTGCTCGCGAAAGCCGCCGAGGAAGAGATCTTGCGCGAAGCGCTCGCCGCCGATCTCGCGCGGCGCGTCATGCAGCGCATTCAATCGCTGGGCGCGACCGCCATTGATGGCGGGAGTGCCGCAAATGCAGGACGCAATTTGCGGCCGACCGCTGCGGCGCTGCCGCCGCAGTAATCGCTCGCACATGTCCGCTTCCGTTGCACATTCGCCGGCCGCGAAAGTCGTCACGCTCGCCGATCTCGAGCGACGCGAAGTCGTTGCGCTACTCGCCGGCTACGGCGCGCGGCTCGTCGAGCTCGTGCCGCACGAGACGATCCCGGGCTCGTATTGGGGCGAGAGCGAAGCGGGTTTGATAGGCGACGCCGTCTACGTGCGCGCGGACACGCCGGCGCACTCGTTGCTGCACGAGCTTTGTCACTACATCTGCATGGACGACGAGCGCCGCGCAGCGCTCGCGACGGACGCGGGCGGCAACGACGACGAGGAGAGCGCGGTCTGCTATCTGCAAGTGTTGCTCGCGCAGAGCTTGCGAGGCTTCAGCACGGAGCAGTGTCTGCGCGACATGGACGCTTGGGGCTACAGTTTTCGCGAAGGCTCGGCGCGGCTGTGGTTCGAAAGCGACGGCGCGTTCGCGCGCGAGTGGTTGCTCGTGCACGGGCTCATCGATGCCAAGCAGAAACCGATCAATAAGTTGCGGCGAGCGTCAGGCGTTTAAGGTTACGAGAGTGTGACAAGTACGCGATTCTGCGCCTCTGTCGCGGCTTGTTGTCCTTCGCCTATACTGCGCCCTCACAACGACAAAGAGAGCGCGCGCATGCCAGCAGCAGAGCAGGACGCCGAACACAACACGCTGCCGAAGCCGACGCAAGAGCCCAAAGCGGAAGAGTGGCTCACTGACGTCATCGATCAATGGAGCCGCAAGGCATTCCGTCGTTCGCTCGAGCGCCGTCACGCCGCGGAATCGTATCGCGTCACCGTCGAATCGGCGCGTTTGGTTCGCACGAGCTCCACGTAGAGCTCGAACAATCGTCTCGCCATCTCGCGGCTCGACCACTGCCGCTCGACGAACTCGCGCCCTGCGCTTGCGAGCGTCGCGCGCAGCGCGGGCTCGGTGAGAACGCGCGTCACCGCCGCGGCGAATTCATTCACGTCCTCGCGCACGACGAGTGCGCCCGCCGCAGTGGCGAGCACTTCTTTCGTGCCGAGCACGGCCGTTGAAACCACGGGCACGCCGAGCGCGAGACTCTCGAGCAGCACCAGTCCCTGCGTTTCGGTGCGCGACGCGAACACGAACACGTCCGCGGCTCGGTAGCAGTCGAGTAGCGGACCGCGCCGATCCAAGTAGCCGACGAACAGCACATGGCGGTCCAAGCGGGCTTCTGCGACGGCACGCTTGAGGCTCGGAAGCGCCGGCCCCTCGCCGGCGATCACGAACAAGATCTTCGGCACACTGCGCACGACCTCGGCGAGCACCTCGAGCAGGAAGCCGATGTTCTTCTCGTGCGCGACGCGGCCGACGAGCAGCATCACGGGGCGGCCGAGCGCGATGCCGTAGCGCGCGCGGAACGCGTCGCCGTCGCCGCCTGCGAACTCGTCGAGGTTCAGCCCGGTCGGGATCGTCTCGATCGGGCTCGTGACGCCGTAACGCCGCAAGACGTCGGCGAGCTGCTGCGACGGCGCGACGACGGCGTCGACGCCGTTGCATTGGCGGCGCGAGAACGTGCGCGCGATCGCGCGCGCGATGCCGGCCGGCAGCAGCGGCAAGTAGTGATGCAGATATTCTTCGAAGAACGTGTGATACGTCTCGACGACGGGCACCTGCAGCGCGCGCGCCGCTTTGATGCCGATGTGATGCGCGACGAACGGCGTCTGCACGTGCAGCACGTCGACCTTGCCGGCGAGCGTCATGCACGCGGCGAGCGTCGCTCCCGACTTCATCATGCGGTCCTCGGGATCGAACGCGAGATAGCGCGACGGCTGACGCAGCACGCGCGCGTCGTCTTGCCAGCGCACGGGATACTCGGGCGTGACGAGCCAGGTCTCGCAGCCGCGCGCCGCGAGATCGTGGCGGAAAGTTTGGATCGACGTCGACACGCCGTTCACGCGAGGAAAGAACACGTCGGAGAGCATGAGCACGCGCATAACGACCCGACGTCAACGAAGGAGCTGCTAGCCTGCGCGTTGTCTGTTACGGGATCGTGACTGTTCGGTTAGAGCTTTCACGAAACACGTTCACGTACATAACGTTGACGCGTGAGCTGCAATAATAACTTCAACTGAGCTCGCTAACCTTGTGTCCAACCTCGGCGATAGAGGCGAGTGAATGGACGCGACGTTCAAGACAGTCTGGGTCTCCGACGTGCACTTGGGCTCCCGCGCCTGCCGCGTGCAGTTGCTGCTCGACTTCCTGCGGCAGACGCGGTGCGAGACGCTCTATCTCGTCGGCGACATCATCGATCTCGAGAGCCTGCGCGAGAGCTTCTTCTGGCCGACGGCGCACACGGAAGTGCTCCGCGTATTGTTGAAGAAGAGCCAGGAAGGCACGCGCGTCGTCTACATTCCCGGCAATCACGACGACGACATGCGCGCGCTGATCGGCACGCGCGTCGGCAACGTCGAGGTGCTCGGCCGCACGATTCACACGACGGCCGCGGGCAAGCGGCTGCTCGTGCTGCACGGCGACGAGTTCGACGCCGTCATCAAGCACGGTTTTCTGTCCGCGATCGTGGGCTCCGTCGCGTATCGGAGCCTGCTCAGCTTGAACCGCTTCGTGCACTGGCTGCACGAGCTCTCGGGGCGGCCGTACTGGTCGCTCGCGCAGCACGTCAAGACGAAGATCGGCAGCGCGCAGCGCTACATCGCGACGTTCCGCCAAGCATCGCTGCAAGCGGCGGCAGCGGCGGGCGTCGACGGCATCGTCTGCGGGCACATTCATAAAGCCGAGCTCGTCGAGCGCGACGGGCTCATCTACTGCAACGACGGCGATTGGGTCGAGAGCTGCACGGCGATGATCGAGCGCCTCGACGGTACGCTCGAGCTTCTGACGTGGCGATCGCAAACGGTCCTCGCTCCGGTCGTTCAACCGCTACGCGACGCGGCCTGAGTCGCGCCGCTAGATGAGCATGACGCTCGCGGTGCCGAGCGTTCCGCCGAGCACGGCGCCCGCCGCGACATCGGTCGGGTAGTGCAAACCGAGGATCACGCGCGACAAGGCGATCGCGAACGCCAACGCCGCGAGCGGTCCTGTCCAGTCCGGCATGTAGTGCGCGAACAGAATCGTGAACGACACCGCGTGCAGCGTGTGCCCGGACGGGAAGCTGTACCGGTCGAGCGGCGCCGACACGCACTCGATCACCGAGTGAGTGATGTACGGGCGTTCGCGCACGGCGCGGTGCTTGATGAGTTTGTAGAGCAGCACGCCGAGCGCGCCGGTCGCGGCGACGTGCGCGCTCGCCTGCAGACCGTCGAGGCCGAGCACGAGCGGCAGCGCGAGGATCAGCGCGTACCAGACCCAGCCGTCGCCGAGCCAGCTGACGGCGCGGAAAGGCTGGCGGACGAGCGAAACCCGGCTCGAGCGGTTCAGGTAGCGGCAGAACTTCAGCTCAGCCGCGTCGAAGCGTGCGAATGCGAGGGCTACGCGACGATCCATGTGTCACCTGATGCGTAGGTGCCGGTGTCACGGCTTCGGTTCGTGCTCCCGGTACGCAATCGGCGTCGTCAGCTCGAACCGAAACCGTAACACCGGCACCTCTTAGCGACAGCATGGGCCGGCCGCGTGACCGATCCGTGGCGGATGTATGAACCTTTTCTTGCAACTCTCGATAGTTAGGCCGCGTTTTGTCATGTGCCGTTAAAAGAGGCGGCCAACAATGCGCAGTGCTTCACATTTCGGAACGCCACCGATGAGAATCGCGATCGTCACCGACGCCTGGTCGCCGCAGGTCAATGGCGTCGTCACGACGCTGCAGCGCACGGCCGGGATGCTCGGGACGTTTGGCCACGAGGTCCGCGTCTTTTCCCCGGAAGGGCATCGGACGATACGGTGCCCGACGTACCCCGAGATCCGGCTCGCGCTGTGGCCGGGCAAGCGACTCGCCGCGGAGCTTGACGCGTTCGCGCCCGACGCGATTCATGTCGCGACCGAAGGCCCGCTCGGCATGGCGGCCGCGCGCTACTGCACTTCACGCCGCCTCGCGTTCACGACTTCCTATCACACGCAGTTTCCGCAGTACGTGCGCAAGCGCGTGCCGATCCCCGAAGAGCTGACGTATGCGCTGCTGCGCCGGCATCACTCGCAAGCGCGGCGCACGCTCGTCGCGACGGAGCAGCAACGCCGTGAGCTCGTCGCGCACGGCTTTCGCAGCGTCGTGCTCTGGTCGCGCGGCGTCGACACCGAGCTGTTTCGCCCGCGTGGCCGCGAGCACTTGCAGCTTGCGCGCCCGATTTTCGCGTATCT
>Ga0075418_10003832_pt1 | contig 17148 bp, 13 predicted proteins | sample SoiMetdeltSBSDD2_FD_81776 | JGI IMG/M metagenome (GOLD analysis project Ga0075418, IMG submission 81776) | Bulk soil microbial communities from a Populus tree surrounding site in Tennessee, USA - Soil MetaG P. deltoides SBSDD2 | ecosystem: Environmental > Terrestrial > Soil > Tree plantation... | reverse complement strand
TGTCCGTCGTCGAGGCCGAGCATCGCAGCGCCGCGTTCATGCAGCGCCTGGCCGACGCGCGCAGCGCGCTGACGCAGGGCGACCTGGGCCGGGCCTTGACCCTGGCGCGCGAGGCCCGCACGGTGCCGGGACACGAGCGTGCCGAGGCGGCGCTGTCGCTCTGGGACGACGTCACCGCGCACCTGCCCAGGAAGTCGCTCCAGTCGGCGTGGGAGGTGGTGGCGCTGGAGGGCCACCTCGACCCGCTGATGGCGGTTGCGGCGAGCGCCGACGGGGCCACTGCTATCAGCGGCGACCTCGGCGGTGCCGTCCGCTTCTGGGACCTGCGACAGCAGGTCGAGGTCGCGAAGACCGCGGGCCATCAGGCGACGGTGTCGGCGGCCGCGCTCGGCCCCGACGGCCGACACGCCGTGACCGCGAGCTGGGACCGGACGCTGAAGACGTGGGAGATGGGAAAGGATCAGGCGGTCCGGACGCTCGAGGGCCATACCGACTACGTCAACGGCGTCGCGCTGTCGCCCAGCGGACGGACGGCCCTGAGCGCCAGCTCCGACCAGACCCTGCGGCTGTGGGACGTGGCCTCGGGCCGCCACCTGGGTACGCTCGAAGGACACGAAGGGCCGGTCAGCGCCTGCGCGTTCGGACCGGACGGCAAGTTCGCCCTGAGCGCGAGCTGGGATACGAGCCTGCGGCTCTGGGACGTCCAGGCGCGCACGGCCGTCGGCGCCCTCGAAGGGCACGAGACGAGCGTCGGCGCCGTGGCCCTCAGCCCCGACGGGCGCCAGGCGGCCTCGGGCGGCCTCGACGGCGTGGGCCGCCTGTGGGACCTGCGGCTGCGCCGATCGCTGCGTGTCCTCACCGGCCACACCGCCGAGATCACGACCCTGGCCTTCCTGCCCGACGGCCGCTATCTCCTCACGGGAAGCCGCGACAAGTCGGTGAAGGTCTGGGACGTGACGACCGGCGCCTGCGTGCGCACGCTCCCGCTGACCGGAGCCGTGCTCGCGGTCGCGGCCCTGCGCTCGGGCAACGCGTTCCTCTGTGCCGGCACCGATCTCGCGCTGCGGCTCTGGCGGCTGGAATGGGATACACACCCGGCGGCGCCGAAGGCGCCGCCCACCCTCCAACCGGCCACTCAGCCGAGCGTGGCCTCGACGGTTCAGCCGACCCGCGGTCCCGCGGGCTCTCTCAAAGCCGGTCCCACACTCCCGGCCAGTCCCACGTCGCCCGACACACCGATCCGCCTCAAGCCGGTCACGATGGCCCCGACGCTCCAACCCATGCGCGCCGACACCACGGCCTGGGACGACATCCGGAAGGCCGCGCCCCGCGCCGCCGCCCGCGAGGCCGCGGTGCAGGCCGCGCGCACCGCGCGTCGGGCCCTACCGTCGGTCAAGACGGTTGGCCTCGTCGCGGCGGTGGCCATCGCGCTCGTCGTCGGCGTCCTCGTGTTCCGCCCCCGACACGCGAGCCTCGGAATCAGCCAGCACCAGTCCGCGGCCGCGCGCAAGGAGATCAACCCCTACGTCATCAACCTCGCGCCCTTCGCCAGCGGTTGCGCCGACGGCTACGACCAGTACCTGGAGCGGTCACGAGCGCGGGTCGTGGCAGAGGAGACCCTCGCCTGCCTGCTGCAGTTGCAGCAGCCCGGACTGGTCGACGCCTATCTGGAGACGGTGAGCATCGAAGACTCGGAGCTGACCATCTTCGACCGCAAGCGCCGCAACGCCGTTTCACTGATGGTGGGTCTCGGCGAGTCCGCGGTCCCGGACCTGTGCCGGTGGGTCGCCGGCGGCAGCGACGCCGGCCACTGGGTCGCCTCGCGCGCCCTCGCCGCCGGCGGCACCTCGGCGGCCGCTGACTGCCTCGTCAACGCCGCGCAACAGGCCACGGACCCGTCGAGCCGCGCGGCGGCCCTCGAGGGCCTGCGCCTGATGATGGCCCGGGACTCCCTCTCCGCCGACAAGGCCCTCGACGCCATCACGGCCGGTACGCAGGATCCGGACCCGCGCGTCCAGCAGGCCGCGGTGACCGCACTGGCCATGCTCGACTTCGACCACGCCGACCTGGCCCTGGCGGCGATGGAGACGAGCGCGACACCCGAAGGCGCCGCGGCCGCCAAGGCCATGCGCGAGCGCCTCACCCGCTACCGGAAGCTGAACCCGGATCTGCCTTACTGACCGAGGTCTCGCTGGACGCCTAGCCGATCCGACCCATCCTGCCGTTCTGGAAATCGTCCACGGCCTGGAGCAGCTCGGCGCGCGTGTTCATCACGAAGGGGCCGTAGCGAGCGACCGGTTCGCGGAGCGGGACGCCTGCCACGAGGAGAACGTCGAGGGGCTCTGATCCCGTGGCCGCGATCGACACGTCGTCGCCGTCGTTGGCGAACATGACCATCTGGCGGCGGGTGACCGGGCGGTCCTCGAGGCCGACGGTTCCCGCGCCTTCGATCGTGTAGGCGAAGGCGTTGTAGTCGCGGGGGACGCGCTGGACGATCCGGCCGCCCGGCTGGATCGTGTAGTGCAGGTACTGGATGGGCGTGCGGGTCTCGATGACGGCTTTCTGGCCGAGGGCCTCGCCGGCGATGACGCGCACCGCGACCTTGCCATCGCCCGATCGGGCGGTGGGGATCCTGGCCGACGGGATCTCCTGATAGCGCGGGCGCATCATCTTGTCGCGCCTGGGGAGGTTCACCCAGAGCTGGAAGCCGTGCATGCGGCCGCCGTCGCGGAGCAGGTCAGCGCCCGGCATCTCCGAGTGGACGACGCCCGCGCCGGCCGTCATCCACTGGACGTCGCCGGGGCCGATGGCGCCGGCGTTGCCCGCCGAGTCCTTGTGCTCCATGCGGCCGTCGAGCATGTAGGTCACCGTCTCGAAGCCGCGGTGCGGATGGTCCGGCGCGCCCTTCGCCTCGCCGGGCCGCAGGTCGGCCGGCCCCATCTGGTCCAGCAGCAGGAACGGGTCGAAGTGGTCGAGGGAGCGCGTGGGGAAGGGCCGGTTCACGACGAAGCCCTCGCCCTCCAGGGTGCGTACGGCGTCGATGACGCTCGCGACGGAGCGGATGCTGTCGGTCATGATCCCGAAGATAGCATCGGCCCGCCGTGAGACGATAGGCGTCGTTGCGACGACGGCTGGCGCTCCTCCTCATCGCGGCGTTCGCGTTCCGGCTGGCCTTCGGCCTCTGCTCGGAGTTCTGGTTCGAGGACGAGACCCAGGTCTTCCTGTTGGGCCTGAGGTACTACGCGAGCGGGCTCTGGCCGTACTTCGGTCCCGACATCGGCGGGATACGGGCCCAGCTTCCCGGCGCGCTGCAGGCGTTGCTCGTGGGCCTGCCGATGCGCGTCGTCCCGGTTCCCGAAGCGCCCTTCGTCGTGCTGAACGTGCTGTCCCTCGCCGCGCTGGCCGCCTTTGCGTGGTACGTGCGCCGCCGGTTGCCCTCGCTTCCGGCCTGGCTCGTCTGGGGTTGGCTGCTCACCGCGTCCTGGACGCTCAACTTCTCGACGCACCTCGTGAACGTGTCGTATCTCCTGCCCGCGGGCATCCTTTTCTTCATCGGCCTGCTCGAGGCGCTACCGGCGCTGCGCGCCGGCGCGGTGAGCGTGCCCGCCGCGCACTTCATGATGGGCTTCGCGCTCCTGTGCGTGGTCCAGCTCCACATGTCGTGGGTGGTGCTGGCGCTCTTCCTGCTGGCCGCGTTCGTGAGCCGCGCGCGGGAAGGGGCGGCCTCCTTCGTCCGCGCCGCGGTGTGGACGTCGCTGGGGGCCGCCATCCCCGGCGGCCTGCTCGTCCCGACGCTGTGGGTCTACGGCCTGCGCGCGGGCGGCACCGACCAGGCCCTGCGCGTGGAATGGGTCGATCCCTCGAAGCTCGTCATGATCGCGGCCCGGTTCCTCTCCTTCCCGAGCTTCGAGATCGCCCGGTTCCTCGGCCGGAGCACGGCGCGGCGCGTCTACTTCATCAGCCAGCACCCGTGGCTGGCGCCCTTCGCCGTCATGGTGGGCCTGGCGGGCGTCGTGCAGCCGGTGCTGATGGCGCTGCTCTGGTTCAGGAAGGACCCGGCCGATCCGCACTGGCGGCCGTTGAAGTGGATGGTGCTGGCCACGATCGTGGTCCTGTACTTCAGCTACTTCCTCGCCAGCAACAAGGACCCACAGGCGCACGCGTTCTACGTGATGGCGCCGCTGGCCATGCTGTACGCCTTCCACTGCTTCCGCCACATCGACTCGCCGCGTCTCCGGAGGGTCGCGGCGGCGGTCCTCGTCCTGGGCGTGGCGTACCACGCCGGTCTGGCCGCCGTGCGCTTCGGCGAGAGGTCGCTCTACAAGAACCGGCGGGTGGTGATGGCCGCCATCGGCACGAGAATCCCGGAGATCTTCGGCCACCGGCGGCCGCTCACGCGCGACGTGGGCCCATTGCCCGCGTTGGAGAGGACGCCCGCATTCGCCGTCGCCAACGAGCAGGGAGACCTGCGGATCAGCATCGACGGCTGGCGCCGCGGGGCAGGGGGCAGCAGCCTGTTCGACCTGACGATCCAGCACGCGGGGGCGGTGGTCGCCTACCGCGACCTGCGCTACGTCACGGAGTACCGGGCCGCGTCGGGTGAGATGGTCCGCACCGGCGAAGGCAAGGTCTACGAGTTCGTCCAGCCCGGCCAGACGCTCCGGCTGGTCGCCTTCAACGAAGGCGGCGTGGACGAGCGCGCCTCCCGCGCGACGTTCCGCGTGGTGGGCGCGGAACGCGTGGTGCCGATCCCGCCGGGCTTCTAGAGGTTCGCCGCCGGCGAGGGCGGCCGCGGCCTGTCCGGCGGGGCGGCCGCCGAGGGCCCGACGTCGAGGATCAACACCTCGAACGGACGGAGGGTGATGGCACCGAGCGGTATCGCCTTCTTCTCCGGTTGCAGGGTCCCCGCCAGCACGCGGCCCACCTTGGCGTCGAGCCCCTGGCCGGCGAGCGCGTCCCGCAGGGTCGGGATCGACGTCGACATGTTCAGGGCCACGAGGACGGCCGAGTCCTTCGTGCGGCGGAGATAGGCGAGGACGTTCGGATCGTCGCCGAGAAGGGGCACGTAGTCGCCTTCGCGCAGCGCCGGGTGCGCGCGCCGCAGGGCCAGGAGCCGCTTGTAGAAGTTCAGGACCGAGGCGGGATCCCAGGTCTGGAGCCCCACGTTCCGCGTGTCGGCACTGGCCGGCACCGGCAGCCACGGCGTGCCCCGGGTGAACCCGGCGTGCGGCTGCGGGTACCACTGCATCGGCGTGCGCTCGCCGTCGCGGCCCTTCTCCTCCGGCCAGCCCAGCCGGCCGATGGGGTCCTTGACGTCCTCTTTCCTCGTCGGGTCGTTGTTCTCCATCCCCAGCTCCTCGCCGTAGTACATGACGGCGGTGCCCCGCAGCGTCAGATACAGGGCGGCCAGGGACTTGGCGATGGCGTCGTCGTTGATGCCGTCGCCGTAGCGGTTCCAGGAGCGGACGATGTCGTGGTTGCCGACGACGTACACGGGCCAGACCCCCGCGTCCTCGACGAGCTTGATCTGCTTGCGGAACGCCGGCGCGGAGAGCGTGTTCACCATGGCGAACATGAAGTTCATGGGGAGCTGGACCTCGTCGCCGCTGCCGTAGTAGCGCTTCAGCTCCTCGATGTCGCTCGTCCACGTCTCGCCCACCAGCACCGCCCCGTACTCGTCGGCCACCTTGCGCAGCTTCTTGAGCGCGTCGTGCACCTCGGGCAGCCGCCGGTTGTGGACCTCGTCCTGCTTCGGCCGGCCGAACTTGTCGGTGCCCGCGATGGTTGCGTTGTCCGGCAGGGCGGTGTCCTCGTACAGCGTGTCCACGGCGTCGAGGCGGAAGCCGGCCACGCCCTTCTTGTACCAGTACCGGCTTACGTCGAGGATCGCCTTCTCCACCTCGGGGTTGCGCCAGTTGAGGTCGGGCTGCTCCGGATAGAAGAAGTGGTAGTAGTACTGGTCCGTCGCCGGGTCCAGCTTCCAGGCCGGGCTCCCGAAGAGCGACAGCCAGTTGTTGGGCGGCTGGCCGCCGGACTTGCCCTTGCGCCAGATGTACCAGTCGCGCTTCGGCGACTTCTTGGACGATTTCGACTCCTGGAACCACTTGTGCTGGTCCGAGGTGTGGTTCACGACGAGGTCGAGGATCACGCGTATGCCGCGCTTCTTGCCCTCCGCCAGCAGGCGGTCGAAATCCTCGAGCGTCCCGTACATGGGGTCGATCTGCTCGTAGTCGGAGACGTCGTAACCGAAGTCCACCTGGGGCGACGGGAAGAACGGGGTGAGCCAGATGGCGCCGACGCCCAGCTCCTGGAGGTAGTCCAGCTTCGACGTGATGCCGTTGAGGTCGCCGATCCCATCGTCGTTGGAGTCGGCGAAGCTGCGCGGGTAGATCTCGTAGATCACCTCGTGCTTCCACCACTCGTGGGGATCGGCGGCGGCGGACGGCTGCTCCTGCCCTTCCTGCGGCGCAGGACGCGTCTCTGGCAAGGCGAAAGACGCGAAGAGAGCGAGGGCGGCCGCAGCCGCGAGCGCGGGGATCGTTCTCGTCATGGCTTCCTCCGGGACGAAGTGACGGGACTCTATCACCTCCCGTGCCGGCATCCAGCGTCTAGAATGTCGGTCTCGCAGGAGGACCGATGAGCTTGTTCCTGGCCGTCCCCTTCGCCCTGGCCGCCGCCGCCGCGGGGTCCGGCCCGGCCCTCGCGCCACTCGATTCGATCTACCCGGACCTGGAGACGCTCTATCGGGATCTCCACGCCGGCCCGGAGCTGTCTCTCCAGGAAGAGAAGACCTCGGCCAAGCTCGCGGAGCGGTTCCGGGCCCTCGGCTACGAGGTCACCGAGAGGGTCGGCGGCTTCGGCGTGGTGGCGGTGATGAAGAACGGCGCCGGACCGACGGTGCTCGTCCGCGCCGACATGGACGCCCTGCCGGTCGAGGAGAAGACCGGCCTGCCCTACGCCAGCACGGTCAAGGCGACCGACTCCGAGGGAAACACCGTGCCGGTCATGCACGCCTGCGGCCACGACGTCCACATGACCTCGCTCGTTGGGGCGGCCACGCTGCTGGCCCGGGCCCGTGAACGCTGGCGCGGCACGCTGGTCCTCGTGGGCCAGCCCGCGGAGGAAGCGGGGAACGGGGCCCTCAAGATGCTGAGCGACTCGTTCCTGGCGCGCTTCCCGAAGCCGGACTACTGCCTGGCCCTCCACGACGACGCGACACTGCGCGCGGGGACCCTCGGCTGGACGTCCGGCTGGGCGCTGGCCAACGTGGACTCGGTCGACGTCACGGTCTTCGGGCGCGGGGGGCACGGCTCCAAGCCCGAGGGCACCGTGGACCCGGTCGTGATCGCCGCCCGCACGGTGGTGGCTCTGCAGACGATCGTCGCGCGCGAGAACAGCCCCTTCGACCCCGCGGTGGTGACCGTCGGCTCGATCCACGGCGGCACGCGGCGCAACGTCATCCCGGACCACGTGACCCTCCAGCTCACCGTCCGGTCCTACAAGCCGGAGGTGCGGCAGCGGCTGCTGGCGGCCATCGAGCGGATCGCGAAGGGGGAGGCCGTCGCCGCCGGCGCGCCCCGCGAACCGGAGGTCAAGGTCCTGGACGGGACCGCCGCCACGTACAACGATCCCACGCTGTCGAAGCGAGTCGCCTCGGCGCTCGCCGGGGCCTTCGGCGCCGAACGCGTCCTCGAGGTGCCGCCCATCATGGCCGGCGAGGACTTCGGCGAGTTCGGCAAGGCGGCTGATGCGCCGTCCTTCATGTTCTGGGTGGGCGGCGTCCCGGCCGCGAAGCTCGCGGAGGTCCAGGGAGACACGTCGAAGCTCCCCTCGCTGCACTCCGCGCTGTGGGCCCCCGACCCGGAGCCCACGCTGAAGGCCGGCGCGGCGGCGCTCACCGTGGGAGTCCTCGAGCTGCTGGGAAGGAAGTAGGACCTAGGCCGCGGGCCGGATCCGGGACCACGCCGATTCCCAGAGGAACCGGGGGCCGGCGCGAAGCAGGCGCCGCTTCAGCCCGACGTACCCCTGGCGCCCGAGGACGAGGTCGGCCAGGACGTCGCGCACGGCCCGGCTGCGGGCGCTGAAGTCGATCATGCGGCGCGCGAAGCCGGGCGCGTAGAAGCGATCGCGGATGGCGGAGGCCTTCAGGAGGTCGCGGCCGAAGTCCTCGAGGGCCGCCGCGGGGTAGCGGGCCGGCGAGCCGTCCGCGCGCAGCGTCTCCGCGAGGACCCGCGCCGAGCGCAGGGCGTAGTAGATGCCCTCGCCCGTGATGGGGTCGGCCAGGGCGGCGGCGTCGCCGACGAGCGCCCACCTTTCGCCCGCCAACTCGAGAATGGAAAGCGCATCCGCCGACGGAGACGGGATGGTGTGGGCGTAGCGCAGGGCGTCGGGGTCGGTGAAGGCCGGGAACGCCCGCGCGACCTCGGCCTCCAGCCGCCCCAGCATCGCGCGGGTGGGCACCGAGCCGAGCGGCGCGCAGATCCCGACCCCGACATGATCGGGACGTGGGAAAAGCCACATGTAGCCCGCCAGGCCGGGAGTGAAGCGCACCACCATGGGCGATACGCCCGGCGCGAACCAGCCCGCGGCCATGGTCAGCCGCGCGCGCGGCATCGGGGACAGGAAGGTGCGGCGGACCAGCGAGCCGGCGCCGTCGGCGCCCACGACGAGGTCGAACGACTCCGATCGCCCGGCCCCCGTCCGCAGAGCGCCGCCGGCATCGACGGCGATGACGCGCTCGGCCACGTGGACGGCCCCGGCCTCGACGGCGCGGCGCAGGATCCACGCGTCCACGTCGCGCCGCGCGCCCACCGCTACGGGCTGGCCGAGGCGGAGATCGACGCCCTCCCCGGTCCCGGACTCGAAGCGGCACGCGTCGACCCAGCGCACCGGCAAGGGGTCGTCGGCAGGTGCCTGCGGCAGGAGGGCCAGCGCCTTGGCGGTCAGGCCTCCGCCGCAGGGCTTCTCGCGCGGGTGCGAGGCGTCGAAGACGACGACCGCGGCGCCGTCGCGCGCCAGGTCGTGGGCGAGCAGCGCGCCCGCGGGGCCGGCGCCGACGACGGCGACCTTCACGATGCCGCCGCGGCCGCCTCGACCGCCGCGATCACCTCGTCGGGGGTGGCCGTCGCCGTCCCCACCTTGCCCACCACGACGCCCGCCGCGTAGTTGGCGAGCATGGCGGCCTCGGAGAGCCGCGCCCCGCCGCACAGGGCGAGGGCCACGGTGGCGATCACCGTGTCGCCTGCGCCCGTCACGTCGAAGACCTCGCGGGCCGCGGTGGGGATGTGCAGCGGGCGGCCGCCGCCCTCGAACAGGCTCATGCCCTGCTCCCCGCGCGTCACCAGGGCCGCGCCGCAGCGCAGCTTGCGCAGGATCCGCGCCCCCGCCGCCAGGAGGTCGTCCTCGCCGCGGATGCGTATCCCGGTGGCCTGCTCGGCCTCCAGCTGGTTGGGCGTGACCAGGGACACGCCGCGGTACAGGTGGAAGTGGCGGACCTTCGGGTCCACCAGGACGGGGATGCCGCGCCGGCGGGCCAGCGACACGACGGTCCTCATGAGGCGGGGCGTGACCACGCCCTTCTGGTAGTCGGACACGATCAGCGCCCCGCACGAGGGCAGGACACCGCGCAGGCGGCCGGCGAGGCCGTCCTCGAGGTCGGCCGTGATGTCGCCGGCCTGCTCGCGGTCCGCGCGCACGACCTGCTGGTTCTGGGCCACGATCCGGGTCTTGACCGTGGTGGGCCGTCCGCTGTCGGACGCCACCAGGGCGGTCTGCACGCCGGCCGCGGCCAGCGACTCGCGCACGCGCTCCGCGGCGGGATCGGCCCCCACGATCCCGGCCAGCACGGCCGTCCCGCCCAGCGAGCAGGCGTTGGCCGCCACGTTGCCCGCTCCGCCCAGGTGATACGACTGCCGCGTGACCTCCACCACGGGCACGGGGGCCTCGGGCGAGATCCGGGCCACCGTTCCCCAGAGGAACTCGTCGAGCATCACGTCGCCCAGGACGATGACGCGCCGGCCGCGCATCTTCTTGAAGAGGGCGCGCGCGCGGGCGGGCGTGAGCGCCGGGGATCGCCTCATACCGGACCTTTATACTAGAGAATTTAATGCAGCCGTTTGCCGCCAGTGCGCGCGTGGATAGAATGGGCGGCCATGGTCAAGGTCGGTGGCAACGGTCAATCGGGAACGCTCATCTCCGTGCGCAACCTCGCCAAGACGTACCGGCGCGGCGCCGAGGAGCTGCAGGTCCTGCAGGGCATCAACCTCGACATCGACAAGGGCGACTTCGTGGCTTTCATGGGGCCCAGCGGCTCGGGCAAGACCACTCTCCTGAACCTCCTGGGCGGCCTGGACGTGCCTTCCTCCGGCACGGTGACCGTGGCTGGCGACGAGATCAGCCATCTCTCCGGGTCCCGGCTCACGAAGTGGCGCGCCCGCCACGTGGGTTTCGTGTTCCAGATGTACAACCTGCTGCCGGTGCTCTCCGCCTTCCGCAACGTGGAGCTGCCGCTGCTGCTGACGCCGCTCTCCAAGGCGGAGCGGAAGAGGCACGTGGAGACCGCGCTCTCGCTCGTGGGCCTGGCCGACCGCGCGGGTCACAAGCCGCGCGAGCTTTCGGGCGGACAACAGCAGCGGGTGGCCATCGCTCGCGCCATCGTGGCCGACGCCACGTTCCTGCTGTGCGACGAGCCCACCGGCGACCTGGACCGCAAGAGCGCCGACGAGATCCTGGACCTCCTGGAGAGGCTGGTGGACCAGCACGGCAAGACGATCCTGATGGTCACGCACGACCCGCGGGCCGCGGAGCGGGCCCACGCGACGCTGCACCTCGATAAGGGCGTCCTCTCGCAGTAGACCGAGCGATGCTGAAGTTCTGGCCGCTGCTGCTCGCCTACCTCACGCGCCGCAAGACCCGCACCGTCCTGACCGTCGGATCCTTCGCGGTGTCGCTCTTCCTGTTCTGCCTGCTCGTCACCATTCGCGCCGGCTTCCAGCAAGGCGTCCAGGCCGCGGGGGCCGACCGGCTGGTCGTGATCAACAAGGTGTCGCTCATCCAGCCGCTGCCGCTGGCCTACCGCGACCGCATCCTGAAGGTCCCCGGGATCAAGGAGGCCACCTACGCCAACTGGTTCGGCGGGGTGTACCAGGACGAGAGGAACTTCTTCGCGCAGTTCGCCATCGACCACACGACGTACCGCCAGATGTTCCCCGAGTTCGTGGTGCCGGACGACCAGTGGAGGGCCTTCGAGGCCGACAAGCAGGCCGCCATCGCCGGCGAGGCGACGGCGAAGCGCTTCGGTTGGAAGGTGGGGGACCGCATCCCCATCAAGGGCGCGATCTTCCCCGGCAACTGGGAGTTCAACCTGGTCGGCATCTACAAGGGCCGGCGCCCCAACGACGACCTCACCCAGTTCTGGTTCCGCTGGGACCACCTGATCGAGAAGGCGCCGGACTGGGCGAAGGGCTTCGTGGGCTGGTACACCGTGCGGGTGGAGCCGGGGGCGGACGCGGTCGCGGTGACCAAGGACATCGACTCCCGCTTCGCCAACTCGCCGTGGGAGACGCGCACGCAGAGCGAGCAGGCCTTCATGGCCTCCTTCGTCGAGCAGATGGGGAACATCGGGTTCCTCATGACGGTCATCGGCGGCGTGGTGTTCTTCACGCTGCTGCTGGTGGCCGGCAACACCATGGCCATGTCGGTGCGGGAGAGGACGGGAGAGCTGGCCGTCCTGAAGACGGTGGGCTTCACCGACCGCACGGTGCTGATGCTGGTGCTCGCGGAAGTCACGCTCATCGCCTTGATCGGCGGCGCCATCGGCATCGGGCTGGCCAAGCTGTTCACCCTGCGGGGCGATCCGACCAACGGCATGTTCGCGTCCTTCTACCTGCCGCCGTCGGCCATGGCCGTCGGCGCCGCGCTCACGCTCCTGGTCGGCCTGGTGGCCGGCCTCATCCCCGCCACCACCGCCATGCGCCTGCAGGTGGTGCACGCCCTGCGCAAGCTCTGATGGCGCTGCCCCTCGTCTACAACCTGGAGAGCGTGCGCGCCCGCTGGCGCACGACCATCGTGGCTATCCTGGGGATCGCGGGAACGGTGGGGGTGTTCGTGGCCATGCTGGCGCTGGCCAAAGGCTTCCAGGCCGCGCTCGTCACCTCGGGCGATCCCGACAACGCGTTCATCCGCCGGGCGGGCGCCACCTCGGAGCTGGACAGCGCGATCACGCTCGACCAGCTCCGTCCCCTGGAGGACGCGGCCGAGGTCCAGCGCGCCGCCGACGGGGGTGCTTTGGCCAGCCCCGAGGTGGTGGTCGTGGCCGCCCTGCCCCTGAAGAAGACGGGCACCGACGCCAATGCCCAGGTGCGGGGCGTGACCCCGCGCGCGCTCGAGGTCCACCGGGCGGTGAAGGTGACGGAGGGCCGGTTCTTCCAGAAGGGGCTGCTCGAGATGGTGGTCGGCCGCAACGCCGTGCGCTCGTACAAGGGCATAGCGCCCGGCGACACGCTGAGGCTGGGCGGCACGTCCTGGACGATCGTGGGGGTCATGGACAGCAACGGCAGCGCGTTCGACTCGGAGATCTGGTGCGACGCGGACCTGCTCAACTCCACGTTCCAGCGGCCCGCCGGCGTCTACCAGTCCGTCACGATGCGGCTCACATCGCGCGACGCCTTGAACGCGCTGGCCGCTCGAGTGGCCGCGGACCCGCGCTTGAAGGTCCAGGTGGAACGCGAGACCGACTACTACGCGAAAGCCTCGCGCATGATGACGACCATGATCCTGGGGCTGGGCTCGATCGTGGCCCTGGTCATGGGCGTGGGGGCGGTCTTCGCCGCCTTGAACACGATGTACTCGGCCGTGGCCGAGCGCACGCGCGAGGTGGCCACCATCCGGGCCGTGGGCTTCGGGGGCGGGTCGGTGATCGTGTCCTTCGTGCTCGAGGCCCTGTTCGTGTCCCTGGCCGGCGGGCTGCTCGGGTGCGTGGCCGTGCTGCCGCTGAACGGGCTCACCACCTCGACCATGAACTTCCAGACGTTCTCGCACCTGGCCTTCGCCTTCCGGGTGACGCCGCTGCTCCTCGGCTTCGGCCTCGTCTTCGCGCTGCTCATGGGGCTGGCGGGTGGCGTCCCGCCCGCGATCCGGGCCGCGCGGCTGCCGGTGACCGCGGCCCTGCGCGATCTCTAGGCCCCGGCCGCCGGGGCCGTGCGGCCGAGCGTCTCCAGCAGCATCCGCACGAAGAGCGGCTCGTCGGCCCCCAGGGCGACGCGCGCGTTGGGCTTCGCGTTGCTGCGGGTCCGCCGGTCAAGGACCGTCCGGCCCACCGTGAGCGGGCCTTCGGTCTCGACGTCGACGTTGGCTTCCACGGTCGAGATCACGGCCGGGTTCACGATGGAGGCGACGGCGAGGGCGTCGTGGACCGGTGCCGCCGCCCGCGCCTGCCGGTCGTACTCCATGTAACCCTGGATGCGGCGATCGATGAAGGTCGCAGCCGCCGTGCCCGCCGGAGTGCCCAGGGCGCGCAGCCGCGCGGAATCCTCGCGCGACACCTGGGCCTTGTGGGTGGCGTCGAGCGGCACCATGGTGAGCTTCGCCACGCCGCTGCGGAACACGACCTGCGCCGCCTCGGGGTCGGCCCAGACGTTGAACTCCGCCGAGGCCGTCACGTTCCCCATGTCGTGCGCGCCGCCCATGAGCACGATCTCCGTGAGGTTCTCGAGGATGCGCGGCGCGCGCTTCAGCGCCATCGCCACGTTGGACAGCGGGCCCACGGGGACGAGGATGATCTCCCGCGCCTCCGGCCGCGAATAGGTCTGGATCAGGAAGTCCACCGCGTCGGTGTCGCTGGCGCGGGAGCGGGCCGCAGGGAGGTCGAGGTGCTGCCCGTGGAAGGCGCTCCCCCCGCTCCGCGGCGTCGGGAAGTCGGAGCGGACGATCGGTGAGCCCATGCCGCGGTAGACGGGGACCTTCACGCCGATGTGGTCGAAGACCCGCAGCGTGTTCTCGGTGGTGAACTCGATCCCGACGTTGCCGTTGACGGTCGTCGCCCCCACCAGCTCGAGGTCGGGGTGCAGCGCTCCGAACATCAGCGCCACCGCGTCGTCGGTCCCCGTGTCGACGTCGAGGATGATCTTCTGGCGCGGCCGGGCCGCGCGGACGGCGGGCACCGGAGCCTGGCCACCGGCGCGCAGCCCCGCCCAGCCCGCGATCCCCGCCATCCCGGCGGCCCTCAGGAAGCCGCGACGCGTCCCTGTGGCGTTGTCCATCTTCGACCTCCCGGTCTCAGGCGGCCGCGCCGGCGGCCGCGGCTCGTTCCCGCTCCCGGCGCAGCGCATAGGGCATGGCGGCCACGAGCAGCGTGAACATCAGCACTTCGGAGTCGCCGAAGTTGTACTCGAAGAGCCCGGCGGTCATGACCGCGGCCAGCACGGCCAGCGCCCCGCCCGCCACCCAGCCCGCCCCGAAGAGCCCGCGGCGGGCCTCGCGGTAGGCGTCGGCCATGGCCGCGGCCACCAGCCACAGCCACATGGCCAGGCAGGGCAGGCCGCGCTCCGCCGCGATCTGCAGCGCGTTGTCGTGCAGGTGGGGCGTCTGCGGGTTCGGCGCCTCCTCCCAGCGATAGCTGGGATAGCGGACCAGGATCATGCCCGGGCCCTGGCCGAAGACGGGCTTGTCCAGGATCATGTCGATCCCCGCCTGCCACATGTAGTAGCGGTCGCGGCTGCTGGCATCGGTGACGGTGAGCCGCTCGATGACCGGGGCCGGCCGCAGGACCAGGACGGCGGCCACCGCCGCGGGCAGGAGCAGCAGCGCGCGCGGCGCGCGCAGCAGCGCGACCACGGCCAGACCCACCACCGTCCCCAGCCAGGCGTTCCGCGTCCGCGAGAGCAGGAGGGCCCAGGCGGAGAGCGGGAGGGCGAGCGCGGCCAGCGTGGTCCCCGTGCCCGCGGCCGGCCAGGGGCCTCGGGACACCGCGATGTACGCGGCGGCGGCCACGAGCGCCGCCACGAGCAGCCGCTCGCCCTCGACGGCGAAGACGTCGGCCGCGCCGAGCAGCGTCACGACGCCCAGGGCGGCGGCCAGCCCCGCCAGCCGGACCAGGTCCGCCCTCGACGGCGGCCGCAGCGGCGCGCGGCGGAAGGCGAGGCGGGCCGCGGCCAGCACCATCGCGCCCATGACCAGGCCCGACGCGGTCATGTAGTGGCCGAGGAAGCTGCGCGGCCGCTTGTCGAGGGTGTCGAACCCCAGGAAGTAGTACTGGAGCAGGGAGCCCGCCGCGAGGACCACGCCGCCGAGCAGCGCGGCGTCCACCACGCGCTCGCGGTCGCCCTCGACGCGGAGGGTGTCCACGCCGAGGTAGAAGAGCGCGAAGAGCACCAGCTTCTTGGCGCTCTCGTGCGAGGCCACCGGGTCGGGGGAGAAGGACGCGGAGAGCAGCGTCCAGATGGAGAAGGCCAGGATCGGCGCGTCGAGGGCCAGGTGCTCGAACCGCGCCCGGCGCTGGAGGATGCGGGCCAGGTACACCCCCACGGCCAGGGTCAGCGCGATCTGGGCGGCGAAGATCGAGACGAGGCAGGTGGCCGCGACGGCGGCGGTGAGGCCGAGCTGCGCGCGCTCCAGGCCGGAGCGGCCGCCGTTGCCCACGCCGCTAGCCTTCGACGGTGGCCTCCTCGGGCAGCATGATCGGTATGTCGTCCCGAACCGGGTACACGCGCTTGCACTGGGCGCAGCGCAGGCCCGCCCCGTCCTTCACGACCGTGACCGGGGTCTTGCAGACGGGACAGGCGAGGATGTCGAGCAGGTCGGGGTGGATCGCCATGCCGGGAGTCTAACCCCGCGGCCGGCGCGCGCGGTAGCGGACCCGCCCCGGCGCGCCCGCGTCGTAGCCTGACGATCGCCGCCCGCGCGGGCGGCGAGACGGTCCCGCCGGACTCTCCCTCTGGCATGGAATAAACGAACGGCGAGGGGCGCCCGCCCCCGGGCGGGGCCCCGTTTGTGTGGAGGATGCCGATGCGAGTGCAGTTCGTGCAGAAGGAGAACGGGCCGGAGCGGCTGGTCTGCGAGGCGGAGATCGTATTCGACGAGCCGGGCCCGCTCGCGGGGATGAAGCTCGTGGGCTTCTCGCTCTGGCGCAGCGCCGAGGGCGAGGTCTACGTGACCTTCCCCTCCCGCGCCTTCGGGGCCAGCAACGACCGGCGGTACTTCGAGTTCCTGCGGTCGGCCGAGGGCACCGGCGGCGAGGTCAAGCGGGTCAAGACGTGGATCCTCGAGGAATTCCGGGCCAGTTCTCGCGCGGCCTGAGCACGCTCACGAAAAGGACGAACGAGAACCGGCTTTGAAACGCACGCCGCCGGGGAGGCGGGACAGTCCCCGGCGGCGTGTGACTTGTCTTTGACCCTCGCCTGCCTGCGTGTGACAATCGCTGAATAATGATGATGAGCCTTTCCGCCATCCTTTTCGTGGCCGCGGCGGCGCCTCCCGCCCGCACCGCCGACGCGCGCGAGCGCGCCGAGGCGTACTACTACTTCAGCCTGGGCCAGCAGGCGCGCCTGGGCGGGTCGGCCGACGAGGCCCTCGGCGAGTACCGCAAGGCCCAGAAGGCCGACCCCCGATCCGGCGAGATCCGCGCCGAGATCGCCCGGACGCTGCGCGAGGCCGGCAAGGCCGACGAGGCCCTGGCCGAGGCCAGGGAAGCGGTGCGGCTGGACCCCGACAGCGTGGACGCCCACCTCGTCACCGCCCAGCTGCTCCAGCTGCAGGGCGAGGCCGACGGCGGGGAGGAGGCCCTGCGCGGCGCCGCCCGCGAGTACGAAGAGGTCGTGCGCCTCCAGCCCGCCGACGGCCGCACGCTGCTGAACCTCGCCGCGCTGTATGGCCAGCTCCAGCAGCACGCGGAGGCCGCCCGCACCTGGGAGAAGTACCTCGAGGTGGACCCCGGGAACTTCGATGCCCTCGTCCAGCTCGGGGCCCGCTACTACGCGTTGGGCGATTCCGAGAAGGCCGCCGCGACGCTGGAGAAGGCCCTGCAGCTCCAGCCGTCCAGCGCGCGCGCTTACCAGAACCTCGGCGACATCTACACGCGCGCGCAGCAGCCCGAGCAGGCCATCGCCAGCTACCGCAAGGCCATCGAGCTGGAGCCCGACAACATCCGGGTCC
>Ga0075418_10003831_pt1 | contig 17152 bp, 15 predicted proteins | sample SoiMetdeltSBSDD2_FD_81776 | JGI IMG/M metagenome (GOLD analysis project Ga0075418, IMG submission 81776) | Bulk soil microbial communities from a Populus tree surrounding site in Tennessee, USA - Soil MetaG P. deltoides SBSDD2 | ecosystem: Environmental > Terrestrial > Soil > Tree plantation... | reverse complement strand
TCAGATCAACAATCTGCCATTTCAGCAGGCCCGCGGCGCCGACCTGCTCAAACAGGTCGACGTGATCAACAACTCGATCGACGTTCTGCGACAGCAATATGCGTTGCAACAACAGTCCAGCGCCGCCACCGACGAGCAGACCAAGGCATTCCAACAGACGGTCGCCACGGCGCAGGACCTGCGCGACAAGATCGCCAACTTCGACGACTTCTTCCGGCCGCTGCGCAACTACTTCTATTGGGAGCCACACTGTTTCGACATCCCGATCTGCTGGGCGCTGCGATCCCTGTTCGACGCACTCGACGGCATTGACGCGCTGACCGCTCAGCTGAGCAACGTCTCGGGCAGCATCGCCAAACTGGATGCGCTGCAGCCGAAGCTGCTCGCGCTGATTCCGCCACAGATCGAAAGTCAGCAGACCAACCGTGATTTGACCCTGACGAACTACGCCACCACATCAGGCATCGACGACCAGACTCAGGCGGCACTGCAGAACGCCACCGCTTTGGGCCAGGCGTACGACGCGTCGAAGACCGACGACTCCTTCTACCTTCCGCCGGAGGCGTTCGCCAACCCTGAATTCCTTCGCGGGCTAAAGCTTTTCCTGTCGCCGGACGGCAAGGCCGCGCGGATGATCATCACCCACGAGGGCATTCCCGCTACGCCCGAAGGCATTTCGCACATCGACCCCATCAGGCATGCAGCGCAGGAAGCCGTCAAGGGCACCCCCCTGGCCGGATCCAAGATCTATATCGCGGGCACGGCAGCCACCTACAAGGACATTCAGGACGGCGCCAAATACGACCTGATGATCGCGGGGATCGCCGCGCTCTGCTTGATTTTGCTCGTCATGATGTTCATCACCCGAAGCATCGTCGCCGCCATCGTCATCGTGGGTACCGTGGCGCTGTCGCTTGGCGCATCTTTCGGGCTGTCCATACTGATATGGGAGGACCTTTTCGGTATCCCACTGTTCTGGATCGTGCTGGCGCTGGGCATCATTCTGCTGTTGGCCGTAGGGTCGGACTACAACTTGCTGCTGATCTCACGGTTCAAAGAAGAGATCCATGCGGGCATCAACACCGGCATCATCCGGGCGATGGCCGGCTCCGGCGCGGTGGTGACGGCCGCCGGGCTGGTGTTCGCGGCCACCATGGCATCGTTCATTTTCGCCGATCTGCGGATTCTCGGGCAGATCGGGACCACAATCGCCCTCGGTCTGTTGTTCGACACGCTGATCGTCAGATCGTTCATGACGCCGTCGATCGCAGCGCTGCTCGGACGCTGGTTCTGGTGGCCGCTGAAGGTGCGTCAACGCCCGGTACCCCAGGCGTTTGCCTTACCCGACCAACGGGAGCGACAACTACCCCTGTGGGACGACGGAGACTCCGCACCGACGTCCGAGCTGCCCCGACGCGGCTAGGCGGTGGCGAGCTCGTCGTCCGGCTTGGGCGCCGTCACCGATACGTCCCGCAGCTTCCCTTTCAACCCCGCGACCCTGCGCAGCTGAGCGACGATGTTCATGGAGGTCAACATCGGGATCCCCCCGATGAAGGTCCTAAAGGAGGGATTGCCGCCATCTCTGTGCAGCATGTAGAGACAGCCGACCACGTAAAAGAATCCGATGGTGAACAGGGCGGCGGGTATCGCGTACGCGAGCGGTGATCGGGCGTCGGAAACCAGTTCCCTCGCGTAATCCACTTCATCCTGCGACATCGGTTCGCGCTTGCGGACTTTGGCCAGCACCGCCTTGTGGGCGCCCACTTGTTCACCCAAGGGATGGGATGTCCGCTTCTCCAGCCGGCCGATGTAGGTGAATACGCAAGTGGCGAACACGATCTCCATCACGGCAGCGAGGATCGTGAGATCACCCCACGGACCGAGATTCACCCTGTCGCTCCTCTTTTCCCCGTCGACCTTCGCGGCATGCCTGAAGTGCGAGAGCCCGCGTCGTCAGTGTTCGCGCGACTCTTGAAACGCTACCTGAACTAAGCATTTCTGTCGGTTCTCACAGGAACAAGACAGGAGTAGGAGTGAAGCCGCTCCTCGACGTCGTAGCCGCCGAAACCTCCCCATCGGCCGCGGGCAACGCGTAGTCGCGAATCGAGATTGACGAGCTCTTTCGACACGCCGAAGTGATGTCAAAATAGCCCGCCGTTTTAGGTCAATGTCCGCTGCAACTCGCCAGCTAAACCCCGACGTAGCTGTAGGTGTAGATCCTCACAATCGATGTCATATTCTCACCAGTCATGTCAGGTGTCGTTCTCGCCGCCATCGATCGTTGGTGTTCACCGTTTCTCATTCCACCGGTGCGGATCGACTTCGAGCGCGGATCGGTCCCATCTGCCGCGTTCAGCGGCCGCCCGATAGGTGGTGTGCAAAAACTCCAGAAGGGTGCGGTCTGGGTCGGCTGCCGTCCGCACCGCCTCGTAGGGCAGCAGAAACTGGCCATTGTCGGTGCTGTAGAAGGCTTGCTCGGGTACGACGGGGTAGTCGGCGAAGCCGTCGGGTTCGGGATAGGCGTAAGCGTAGAAGGCGCCTTCGTCGCCGCCGCCCGGCCAGAAACCGCAACTGCTCAACTCGTGGGAGTAGCCCTCCACCATCACCCAATCACCGCAGTTGGGTGCCCCGCCTGGATGCTTCGGCGCGGCGCGGCCGGAGAACCTGGTGCAGGCCAGATCCATTGCCCCCCAAAAGAAGTGCACGGGGCTGACCTTGCCGATGAAATGCGAGCGGAACTCGCGCATGACGCGGTCGGCCGACACGAGTTGGCGCCAGAACAGGTGCACGGCGTGTGGGTCGTAGGAGGCGTGCGTGTGGTCCTCGGCGAACGGGATCGCGGGATCGACCTCATTGGGCCTCGCCTGAATCTGCACCGCGATGCCGCGCTCGTCGAGCGCACTGATCGTTTCGGCATAGAAATCGGCAACCGACTTGGGTTCGAGCGCGATCCGACGGGCGCCGCCGTCGCTGGATCGGATGTGCAACCGGTGTTCGATGAAGTCGAACTCGATGTCGAAGATGCCCGATTCGTACGGAATCGCGGATGTGGTCAAACCTCGGGGACTGACGTAGAGGGTGACCTGCCACCAGTGATTGAGCATCGGCGCGTGTGCGAGTCGGATCTTGCCGACGATCTGGGTCCACATGTGCAGCGTGTCACGGGAGGCGGTCCACTCGTCGACCCGCAATGACGGCCAATTCTGCGCCGACGCGGTCTTGTTCGGGGTGGTCTCAGTCATCAGACAACCCTTCCTCCTTGTAACTGCGCGGGGTGTCGCCCGCCGGTTGTGTGGAGCGACCGCAGCGACGACTCATCCGGACCTCGAGCGCCATACTGCACGCGGTCAGCGCAACGCACGCTCGTTCACGGCCAATCGCTGGGCAAGGGCCGTGCCCGAGCCGATGGCTTGTCCGTCACCAAGGCGACCCTGCCGGCACCGGTCAGTAGTCCCAGACGGCCGGTACGCCACGAAAGGCGTTGCCGGCGACCGCCACGTGGCAGACGGACGGGAACGGCAGATGAGTGGCCACCAGCGCTTCACGGGTCGACGCCAGTTCCTGCAAGAGCTTGACCCGGACGCGGGCCGCCTCCTCAGGGTCGTGTTCGAAGCCGTTGAACCAGTCGGGGTGTTCGAACGCGACCTGGAACACTGCGTCACCAGCGAACGTCAGCCGCTCGCCGCCGGACGCCAGGCGGACCACGCTGTGCCCGGGGGTGTGCCCACCGGTGCGGCTGGCAAGCACACCCGGTGCCACCTCGTACTCCGTCTCGAACGGCCGCAGCCGGCCGCGGTGCTCGTCCAGGAACCGCGTGGCGGCCGATCGAAGCGCGTCCGGCACCCCCTCCGGCATGTTGGTATGGGTGAAATCGGGCGACTCCCAGAACTCGGCCTCGGCGGCGGCCACGTGGACCCGCAGGTCCGGACGCAGCCGGCTCCCCAGCCCGTCGCCAAGCAGCCCGCCGATGTGGTCCATGTGCATGTGGGTGAGCACCACGTCGGTCACGGATGCGGAGTCGATGCCGGCGGCCTCCAGTCGCAGGGCCAGCCGCCCGGCAGTCGGGAAGTCCGGGAACTCCCCCCCTAGCCCAGCGTCGATGAGTATGGTCCGATCGCCGCTACGCACCACGCACACGTTCAGCGGCCACTCGAGTACGTCCGGCGGCAGGAACATGTCATCGAGCCAGGACGCCAGGTCGGCCGAGTCAGCGTTGTAGGCGATCGTCTTGCCTGTGATTGGTAGGACCCCGTCGCTGATCACCAGCACCTCGATCTCGCCGACGTGCAGCGCGTAGCGCGACGGTACCAACTCGTCGAGCCCCTCTCCGCCGAGGTGGGAAATGTTGTCCACGCTCATTTTTGTCTCCTCGATTCTTGAAAACGGCACGACCGCAACAGAAGAAGTGGCCGCCTGTATTTGTTTGGCTGCGAACGTCACGCCCTCGGCACGCCCACGTGGCGGTTCGCCCAGTCGAGCGCGTAGTCGGCCACGGCTTCCCAGCCGGGAGCGCCGGCCGTGAAGTGGGGTCGTCCCGCGAACTCCTTGTAGTCCACGACGGCCTTCGACTTGCCGAGGAGCTTCGCGGCCTCTCTGCTCACCGAGGCCGGCACCGTGTGGTCCCGTTCGTTGCCGAGCACGAGCAGAGGCGGGCGGTCGTCCTTGTGGAGGTCGACCTTGGTGACGGCGTGCGGATTGAAGTTGGCGAACCCCGCCTGGAAGAGCACCCGCCCGGGACCGGGCACGTAGTAGCGCTGGTAGGCAGCCGCGGCGTCCGCGTCGTTCATGGTGTTGGTGAACCTGAAGTGGAACTGCTTGGGCGACAACGGGACGGTCTTCATCCTGTTCGCCGGGTTGCGTAGCACCGGCCATACGGTGCGAATCTGCGCCGGTGGCAGACGCAGCACGCCCTTGATCTGCGCCGGCGAGACGGCAACCGCGGCTGCACCGAGACCGCGGTCGAGCAGCAGTTCGGTGATGAGGCCGCCGAACGAATGCCCCATGATCACCGGCGGGGTGTCTAGGCCGCGGATGATCCGGTCGTAGTGGTCGACGACCTCGGTGATGCCGAGACCGTTCATGACAGACGGGTCGCGACGGAGGGCCTCGACCTCGCCCTCCATGCGGGGCCAGGCCGGCGCGAGGACCTCGTGTCCGCGCTTCTCGAAACGCGCCTTCCAGCCCTCCCAGCTGCGCGGGGTGAGCCAGAGGCCGTGGATGAGGACGATGGGTGAATTCATGATTGGACTCCTCGGAGGTCGTGAGGGAGCGTCATACGTCGCACTGGATGAGGATCGCGCGTCAATGCGGTCGCTCGCGCCCTTGACTGTGCGTGGTCCGTGCCGTGGTTTGCGTAGTTTCGAAGTGCAACAGTGGCGACATGGCGCCCACCACCCGACTCGAAGCAGAATGACAAGCCCGAAGCCCGGCGGACGCGGCTACCCACCAATGTGTTGACTACGGACTTCCAAGGGTTCGTTGGACGACCGTCGACGCGAAACTGGGTTTCACCAAACAGCGCATCCGGACGGGCGGCGCGAACCAACAGGACCTGTTGGGCGCTCGCAGCCCGAAGGTGTATCCATAACCAGGGCGGAGGCTGATCCCGTGCCAGAGATTCTGACCAAACACGCCGTCGTCGACGACGTGCTGGACACCTTCCGAGAAATGTTGGGTCCAGACGCCGTCCGCTACCGAAACCACGTGTACCGCGGTCTGAATTATCAACGAAAGCTGTTGCGGTTGAACACGATTCCAGACGAGATCGCCTTCGCGTGGGCCCTGCACGACATCGGAGTCTGGACTTCGGGGTGGGATTACATCCGACCCTCGTTAGATCAAGTTGACGAACTTGCGCCCCACTACCGCATGCACACGTCGACCGGGTGCGTCAGATGGTGGAATGGCATCACAAGGTGCGTCGCTGCCGAGACGACTGGGTGGTCGAGACATTCCGGGTAGCCGACCGGATCGACGTCACGAGAGGACTACTCCGCAGCGCACTGACACAGTCGGATATCAGGCAAGTGGTGAACGCGTTCCCGTACAACGGCTTTCACGCACTGCTGGTCCGCAGTGAAGCGGGCTGGGCTGCAAAGCATCCACTGAGGCCATTCCCCATGCTTCGTTGGTAGTGGGGGCTGCCCAAGCTAGTTCAGCCCCCAGAGCGGATGACCGTCGGCGGATACCGCCATCCCAAGCGAGCAGGGGCCAAAGCGCACACGCGGTATCAGGTCAGCATGTCGACTACACAGAGGATTATCGGAGGCGGCGCTCGGCGGCCGTCGGGACACAGATTTCAAGGCCGTGGCGGCAGGGTCGTTTTCGTCCCTGGGGTCGGGGGTGACAACCGTCCTTCTGGGTGCGCGTCAAACTACTGCGGGCGCTGGTCGGTAGGGGAATAATCCGACATGCGACGAGGAAGTCTCCCGGCATCGATCGTGGATAGGTGATCACGAACGATCGGGGAGGGAAAGCGGCAACGTGACTGATCGAATCTCGATCGTCATCGCAGAGGACTCATTGCTGGTCCGGGACAGCGTTTCCCGGGCGCTTTCGACCGACCCCGATGTGACTGTCGTTGGCGTCGCCGAGGACTACTACTCGGCGGTCGAACTCGTCGAAGAGCATCGGCCCACGATTCTGGTGACCGACGTTCGCATGCCACCCACGTCGACCGATGAAGGTATTCGGCTGGCGCGGTGGACGCGGACAGCGCATCCGGACGTCGGGGTGATCGTGTTGTCGAATTACGCCGACCCGAGTTACGCGGCGGGGTTGCTGGAGGGCGGAACGACGGGCCGGGGGTACCTGCTGAAGGAACGCGTGGCGCGTTTCGACGAACTCTCCGATGCGGTGCACCAGGTGGCGAACGGCGGGACGGTACTCGATCCGCTCGTGGTGGAGGCGCTGCTTGCTCAGCCCCGCCCCGCGGCCACGCTGAACCGGTTGACCCCCAGAGAACGCGAGGTGCTTGGCGAACTGGCGACCGGGTTCAGCAATCGAACGGTCGCGCGTCGGCTGGTGTTGTCCCAGCGGGCGGTGGAGAAGCACATCAATTCGATCTTCGCCAAACTCGAACTGACCCCCGACCAGTCAGTCGACCGCCGAGTCAAGGCCGTGTTGATGTTCCTCGACGACAGCGGATCGGTCTGATGTTGTGCGGCCCGCGATCGGCAATGGTGGTGCGTACACCATCGTTTTTGGCAAATCGATCCGCGACGATGGCAAGGTGGCGGACCTCGTGCGTGTCTGGGTCGTCGACGACCAAGCAAGCTTCCGACGGGCTACCGCCGCCACGTTGGATGCGATGGACGACTTCGTGATGGCCGGCGAATGCGAGACCGGTGAAACCGCGATCGAGCAGATTCCCAACGGCGACGCGGACATCGTGTTGATGGACATCCACATGCCGGGGATGGGGGGAATCGAAGCCGCGCGGCACATCTCGGCTGCACGAGCGGACGTGATGATCGTCCTGATGTCCACCTACGACGTCGAGGACCTTCCCGTTTCGGCCTCGGTCTGCGGTGCCGCGTCGTATCTGCACAAGGAACGCCTGTCTCCAGATTTGCTGAGGCGGATATGGCGAGCGGGCGCCTGAGGCTCACGTCGGCGGTCGGATCGGCGCCCCAACTGCGTGCGCCGAGAACGCTCGCGGTCGCGGCGCTTCGCTCGCCGTCGTTGGGCCACGACCTGATGCACCGCTTCCGGGCCGAACGCTTCGAGTTGTTCCTCTCGGGCCACCTCGCATTGTGGGCGAGCGCCGGGATCCTGCTGCCGCTGTGGGAGTACTTCTGGTTGCTGCGATCGCCGCGGTTCCTGGCCTTCGTCGCCGTCGGTGCGGCGCAGTGCGTCGTGCTCGCCGTCGGGCTGCGACTGGCCCGGCGAGATCGGTATCAGCCATCGATCACGCTCGTCTGCATCGGCACGTGGGTCAGCGTTTCGCTGGTCACGCTCATCTCTCCGCCCCTGCTTCCGGCGATGGTCTTGGTGGCGATGGTGCCCGTCACCTTCGCCGAGCCCTACATCAGCCTGCAGCGCGGACTGGTGTTCACCGTGATCACCGCGGGCTGCGTCCTGGCCATGGCTGCGCTCGCCCGCATCACCCACCTGCCAGCCGCGGTAGTCCAAGAGACTCGTTGGATAGAGACCGCGTTCATCGTCATCGCGGTGCCGCTCAACGTCCTTCACGTCATGGTGATCGTCTGGAACAACGCCTCGGCGTTGAGGACGTCCGAGCGAAAGCTCGCCGAACACGCGGCCGAGCTCGCCGCATCGCGCACCCGGTTGATCACCGCGGCCGACGAGGAACGGCGCCGCCTCGAACGCGATCTGCATGACGGCGCCCAACAACACCTCGTCGCGCTGTCGGTGCTCGTCCAGTTGGCGCGCAACGCCGAACGTGACCGCGCCGCGCCGTTGCTGACCGAGGCGTCCGAGCTGGTGGATACGGCGATCTCCGAGATTCGTCGGCTCGCCCACGGGATCTATCCCCCGCTCCTGATCAGCGGAGGTTTGGCGGAGGCGTTGCCTGCGCTGGCCGCGCGGGCGTCCGTCCCCGTGCAACTAGACCTGGGGCGGATTGACCGCTACCCGCCTTCGACCGAGGCCGCGTTCTACTACTGCTGCAGCGAAGCGTTGCAGAATGCCGCCAAACACGGCGGCCCGGACACCACCGTCACGGTCACCGCCGTCGCCGACGAACAGACGCTCACCTTGACGATCAGCGACACCGGCTGCGGATTCACCCCCGCGATCATGGGGATGGGGCTGACGAACATGACGGACCGCCTTTCGGCCATTGGCGGTCGGCTCGGGATCGACACGGCGCCTGGACGTGGTACTCGCATCACCGCCGCCGTCGACACTGAGGTGGAGCCGGCCAGCTAGGCCATACCACGGGGGTGTGCACACCACCACCAACCGTGTTGCGCACACGGTGGTCAGGGCGGTGCCCGTCGCAGAAGGATAGGGCCACACCTTCGAAAGTCATTGTTTGACAGCATCTTCAAGAGCGGAGGCTCGTGTGTCGACAGTCTCAAGTCCAGCGGGACAACGCTCCACGGCCCGCGCCCAGATGTTGTCGCGGCTGGCCCATAGTGGCCGAGATGTCATGTGCTACACCGTCGGCGATGAGCGAAACATCCTGCTCAATCACCCCGACCATGTCGAACACGTGCTTGCCGCGAACCGCGCCAACTACAGCAAGGACACCGCGGCCAACCGCTACTTCCGCACCGAGATCGCAGACGGGATCCTGACCGCCGACGGCGACGGCTGGCGGCGTCAGCGGACCCTGCTCAACCCGGTCTTCCGCGACCGGGCACGGCTGGCGACCGCTGCACGCGAAGCCATCGCCGCCCTCGTCGCGCGGCTCGACAAGCTCGCCGACACGGGCCGCGAGCTGAACCTGTCCGCCGCGATTGGCGAAGTGACACTGTCGATTACGGTCCGCGCGCTGTTCGGGATGAGCCACGAACCGTTCATCGACCAGTGCATTGCGCTGGGTGGCGCACTGGACGATGCGAACTCCCTGTTGCCAGGTATGGACGGGGCGGGTCCGCGAGATGGGCTCTACCGGCAACTCCGCGCAGCGCTGTCCGCGTCGGCCCGCGGCGAGTACGGGCCGGCCCTGGCCGCGCTGGCCGACGACCCCGATCACTCCGGCGAGGCGCTCTACCAACAGCTGGTGACGCTGCTCCTGGCCGGATTCGAGACGACGGCGAATTCGCTCACGTGGGCGTGGATCCTGTTGATGCAACATCCCGACGTCTACGAGGAGTGGCAGCACAGCCTTGGGACGTCGGCGGCGCTCACCAAGGCCTTGTTCGACGAAACCCTGCGCCTGTACCCGTCAGCCTGGATCCTCGGACGGCGCGCGCTCAGCGACGATCACGTGGGCGGCGTCGACATCCCGGCCGGAGCCGCCGTAACGATCAGTCCCTTTCTGCTGCATCGGCATCCGAAGTTCTGGGACGACGCCGAAGCGTTCCGTCCGCACCGCTTCCTTCCGGGCGGCGCGCGGCCCGCTCACCGTTACGCCTACATCCCGTTCGGCGCCGGACACCGCTACTGCATCGGAGCCACCTACGCCCACGACGAGGCCGAGATGATCCTCGACGAGCTCGGCCGACGGTTCACCTTCCGATCGGAACACGTCGCCGACGCCCGGCCCGAGCACAAGTTCGTGCTACGCGCCCCTGACCCGCTGCGCGTCACCGTCCACCGGAGGAATACGCCATGACCATTGCGCCCGCATCGCCAACCGAGTTCGGCGCGGCAGTCTGTGCCCTGATCGCAGAGCACACGAACCTGCCAGTGGACTTCATCACACCCGACCGTGCCTTCGACGACCTCCCCCTCGATTCCCTCGGGATGCTCGAACTCATCCTGCTCGCCGAGGCCACCTTCGGGATCGTCGCCTTGGATGACGACGGGATCGAAGTGCACACCGTCGGTGACGCGATCACATTCCTCGCATCGAAATTGCCAGTCGCACAGAACGATTAGGACACAACGCATGAGCAGCCTCACCGATCAGATGTACGCCAACGCGGCGACCAGCCCGCGCGGGATGATCACCGGAACCTTCGAGGACCCGATCCGGCGCAGTTGGGGCGAGGTGCACGACGAAGCGCGACGGATGGCGGGCGCACTGTCGAAGATGGGTGTCGAGCCGGGTGCCTCGGTCGCGGTGCTGGCCGGCGATCCAGCCGACGTCGCCCCGCTCGCTCAGGCGGTCTGGATGCGAGGCGCATCGCTGACCATGCTTGCGCAGCCCACGCCGCGCACCGACCTCGCCATGTGGTTGGCCGACACGCATCGCGCCGCACGCACCGTACGGGCAGCCCTGACCATCGTGGGCGCACCGTTCACCGAGGCAGCCGAACCTCTGAATGCGGCCGGACAAGACGTGGTCATGCTCGAGGAGCTTCGGACTGGACCCGCCATCGAACCGCTGCATCCCGACGAGTCGGCGATCGCGATGTACCAGCTGACGTCGGGGTCCACCGGAACCCCCAAGGCTGTCCAGCTCACCCACGCAAACATCGTCGCCAACTCGAACGCCCTGTTCACGGCGACGGACGGCGATGCGGCCACCGACGTGATGGTCAGCTGGCTGCCGCTGTCGCACGACATGGGCATGCTCGCGTTCCTCGCGCTGCCGATGCAGTACGGCGTCGAGCTCGTCGCCTCCAGGCCCGAGGAGTTCCTGCGCCGGCCGGCGCTGTGGGCGGACCTGATCAGCCGCTACCGCGGAACCATCACCTCAGGACCGAACTTCGCGTACGCGCTGCTCGCCCTGACCCTCGAACGGGCCGACCCCGGCCGCTTCGATCTGTCCAGCCTGCGCGTGGCGATCAACGGCGCCGAACCCATCGACGCCCGCGACACCCGTCGCCTGGCCGAGGCGGGTGCACGATTCGGACTGCGTCCCGGGGCGATCACCCCGGCGTACGGGATGGCCGAGGCCACGCTGGCGATCACCTTCGACAACTCACCACAGGTCAACGTGGACCGGATCAGTCGCATCGATCTGCAGGAACGCGCGCTGGCCACGCCGGACGCCGGAGCCGACGCGTGCGGGGTGGTCTCGGTGGGTCTTCCGGTGGCGGGCATGGAGATCCGCGTCGTCGACTACTACTCCCGGCCGCGTCCGCCGCGACACGTCGGGTCTATCGAGGTCCGCGGTGCTGCGGTGTCCAGTGGATACCTCACCGAGCGCGGGTGGCGCGAGGGGGCCATCATCCGTGACGGCTGGCTGCACACCGGCGACCTCGGCTACTTCGACGAACACGGCAGGTTGTACGTCTGCGGCCGGACCAAGGACGTGATCGTCATCGCGGGCAACAACATCTACCCGACCGATGTCGAACGCGCCGCCTGCGCCGTGCCCGGCGTCCGGGCCGGCAACGCGGTGGCCGTCCGCATCGACGCCGGCGAGTTCCGGGAGGGGTTCGCCGTGCTCGCCGAGTCGAAGCTCGCGGCCGATCCCGTTGAGGCGGAGCGCATTCGCGCCGAGATCGCCCTTCGGGTCAACCAGGCCGTTGGACACAACGCACGAGCGGTACTGGTGCTGCCGCCGGGCAGCGTCCCCAAGACGGGGTCGGGCAAGCTGCAACGCCGCAAGGCCGCCGAATTGTTCGCGCGCCTCGACGCCGAGGCGGTGCCGGCATGAGCCCGAAGGCGACGACGAGTGAGGATCGCAGCGAGGAACGAGCGAGGAGGAGTCGAGGCATTAGCAAAGCCCCGGCCATCGAGCTCGAGCGGCTGCGGATCGTCCGCGGCGGCAACACCGTCATAGACGACGTCACCGTGTCCGTCTCGGAGGGCATCATCACCGGGTTGCTCGGCCCGTCCGGCTGCGGCAAGACCACCCTGATGCGCACCATCGTCGGGAACCAGAAGATCACCGCGGGGTCGGCGACGGTGCTCGGCCACGCTGCCGGTGCCAAGAGCCTGCGTCGGCATGTCGGCTACGTGACCCAGTCGCCGAGCATCTACCGAGACCTCACCACCATCGAGAACGTCCGCTACTTCGCGGCTCTGTACGGCATCGGCATGCAGCGCGTGCACGAGGTCGTCGAGGCCGTCGGACTGACCGGGCAGAAGACCGATCTGGCCGGCAACCTCTCCGGCGGACAGCAGGGCCGGGTGTCGCTCGCGTGCGCACTCGTCTGTGACCCGGACCTGCTCATCCTCGACGAGCCGACGGTGGGGCTCGACCCGCTGCTGCGCGTCGAACTGTGGGAACAGTTCGTCGACATGGCCGACCGCGGAAAGACGTTGCTCATCTCGAGCCACGCCATGGACGAGGCGCGGCAATGCGCCGAACTGATCCTGATGCGCGACGGCGCCATCCTCGCGCACGCCGAGCCCGAAGCGATTCTGCGCCAAACCAATTGCCTTGACCTGGAATCGGCCTTCGTGGCACTCGTCCGATCCGAGCTCCAGCCCGTCGAGGAGGTCCGGTCATGAACCCGACCACCCACTGGGCGACGACCGTCCGAATCCTGACTCAGCTGCGTCGCGACCGGCGCGCGATGTTCATGATCCTGGTGATACCGGCGCTGATCACCGTCCTGTTCTACTCCACGCTGTCGTTGCAGGGGCCCGGGCCCGACGGCTTGACACCGTATGACCGGCTTGGCATCTTCCAGATCGCCGTCATCCCCTGCGCGGTGATGTTCCCCATCGCCGCCATCACGATGCGCCGCGAACGCGCAAGCGGCACGCTGGACCGGCTGTTCACCACCCCAATGTCCAAGTTGGACCTGCTGGCCGGATACGGCACCGCGTTCTCGCTCGGCGCCGTCGCGCAGGCAGTGATCGTCACGCTCGTCGCCTACCGGGTGACGGACCTGAGCACGGCCGGCAGCCCACTGCTCGTGGCGATGGTCTGCGTGCTGACCGCCGTGCTCGGAGTCGCCCTCGGGTTGTTTTTCAGTGCGTTCGCCGAAACCGAGTTCCAGGCCGTGCAATTCGCGCCGATCGTGCTGGTGCCCCAGCTGTTCCTGGCCGGAGTGTTCATTCCTCGCGACGAAATGCCCGGTTGGCTGCATTCGTTCAGCGACGTCCTCCCGCTCACCTATGTCGTCGAGGCGTTGCAGCAGATCAGTGCCAACGCAGAGGCGACCCCCCGCATGTGGCGCGACGTCGGTGTCGTTGTCGCCTTCATCATCGCCGCGGTCCTCGGCGGCGCCGCGACTCTGCGCCGACAGGAAGCCTGAGCTATGTACACCTTCGCCCACGACGGCGTCACGTTCACCGTCCAGCCCGCCGAGCAGGGCAGGCACACCGTGGTGTTCGTCAACGGGCTGTTCGGCGGCGGATGGATATGGGAACCCGTCGTCGCCACGCTGACCGCTCAGGGGTACGGGACCGTCGTCACCGCCGAACCCCTGGCTGCACACGAGACCGCAGAAGACATTCCCGCACTGCTGCAGAGCATCTCGTTGCTGGTCGACACGCTGCCCGATGCGGCCCCGATCCTCTGCGGGAACTCCCTCGGCGCGCTGGTGGCGATGGAGTTGGCGGCCGCCGAGCCGTCGCGGTGGGCCGGCGTGATCCTCAGCGGAGCACCTGGGCTGGGTGACGAGCAGGACGCGGACAGCTTCGGTTCCGCGCTGCGCACCCCGTCACTGCGGCTCGGAGACCTCATCGCCGACCGGCTGATTCACGACAAGGAACTGATCACACCCGAACTGGTCGAGCGCTGCACCCAGGCGTTGACGCCACGCATCATGCTTCGCGCCGGGCGGGCGTTGCGCGCCACGCGCGGGTATGACGCGCGAGGGCTGTTGGGCCGCATCGATTCTCCCGTGCTGCTGATCTGCGGCGCCTGCGACGAGATCAGCTCGCCCGCGAAATGGCGAGACGCTGCCCCGATGTTCCCCGACGCCGACTACGTCGAGATCGCAGGAGCAGGCCACTCGCCGATGCTCGAGAAGCCGGACGAGTTCTCGGCCCTCGTGACTGCCTGGCTCGACACCATTCCTGCGCCGCACCTCTCGGGTACCGGCTAACCGCAACAGCTTTCACGAAGGAACCGACCATGGATTGCACGCTTTCCGCCTACGACACTCTCGTCGATTGGCTGATCGACAGGATCGCCGTCTACCTCGCCACCAGCCCAGCTGCGATCGAGACCGATAAGACGTTCGGAGACTACGGCCTGGACTCGGCCTTCGCGCTCAATCTGTGCACCGACCTGGAAACCGAACTCGGAATCCTCGTCGAACCCACCATCGCGTGGGACTACCCCACCATCGGTGACATCGCCGGCCATCTCGCCGAAAGCACCGGGAGGATCCGATGACTCCGATCGCAAGCCAGATTGCTGTCGTCGGCATGGACTGCCGATTCCCCTGTGCCACAGACATCGACGAGATGTGGCGGCTGCTAATGGCCGGAGAGGTCGCCAAGAGTGTGGTGCCCGCCGACCGGTGGGACATCGACCGCTTCCACAGCACACAGATACGGCCGGGCACCATGAACACCCGGTACGCCCACTTCATCGACGACGCCGACCTGTTCGATCACGAATTCTTCGGTATCTCACCGCTCGAAGCGGCCGCCCTCGACCCGCAGCAACGCCTGGTCCTGCAATCCGTTTGGCGCGCATTGGAAGACGCAGCCATCGACCCGCGCGCACTTGCCGGCACCGAGGCAGGTGTGTTCGTGGGCATGATGCTGAGCGAGTGGGGCGCGCTCAATCTGTTGGACTTTCCATCGCTGACGTCGCAGCGCGGAATCGGCGGTGGACACTCGATGGTCGCAAACCGGGTGTCGTACCACCTCAACCTCACCGGGCCGAGCGTCACGGTCGACACGGCGTGCTCATCGTCTCTTACGGCCGTACACCTCGGCTGCCAGGCTTTGGCCTCAGGCGACACCGACCTCGTCGTGGCCTCAGGTGTGAACATTCTGCTGACCCCTGCCCTGTCCATCTTCTATACCCAGGCCGGGCTGTCCGCACCGGACGGCACCTGTAAACCGTTCAGCGCCAACGCCGACGGCATCGGCCGCGGAGAGGGTGTCGGCACTGTGGTGCTGCGGCGGCTCGACGACGCGGTCGCCGACCGCCAGCTCATCTATTCGGTCATCGCCGGCAGTGCCACCAACCAGGACGGCAAGAGCAGCGGTATCACCGCGCCGAACCGCTGGGCTCAGTCCAAGGTGATGCAGCGCGCACTCGATCGCGCGGGCGCGGCCGCCAGCGATGTCACGTTCGTCGAAGCCCATGGCACGGGTACGACGTTGGGCGACATGATCGAAGCGAACGCGCTCGGCGACCTGCACCGCACCGGCCGCGGCGCCCCGTGCCTCCTCGGCTCAATCAAGGGCAACATCGGGCACGCCGAAGGGGCGGCAGGCATCGCGTCGCTGATCAAGACCAGCCTCGCGCTGTCGAGGGGGTTGCTTCCCCCGACCGTTGCGGCAGCCGGACCCAACCCGGCCCTACGGCTGGACCAGCAGGGCCTGACGCTGGCCACCACGGCAGCCGAGCTGGGCGATGGCCCGGTGCTCGCAGGTGTCAGCTCGTTCGGGATCGGCGGCAGCAACGTGCACGTGCTATTGACCTCCCCTCCCGCCGTCACGGCGGTGCCCGAGGTCCATGACGACGACGAGGTGGGTGTCATCACCGTGTCCGCGCACTCATCGGATGCGTTGCGCCGCAACGCCACTGCGCTGGCCAACGCCCTCGATGAGAACAACGACGACGCCGTCGCCGCCTTGTGCTACACCAGCAACCAAGTCAAGTCGTCGCTCAAACACCGGTTCGCTGCAGCGGGCACCCGCAACGAGTTGATCGGTGCCCTGCTCGGTTACGACATGTCCGCGCGCACCGAGAAGTCGCCTCGTCGCGGCGGCAGGCTGCGGATCGGCCTGCTGTGCACCGGACAGGGTGCCCAGTACCCCGGGATGACTCAGGCGCTCTACCGCACCTGCCCGCCGTACCGTGAGCATCTGACGCGGGCCGCCGCCGCCGTCGATACCACCTTCGCGGGACCTAATGGATTGCTCACCAACATGTTTCGCGGCGGCGACGTCATCGACACCACCGAGTACGCTCAACCGGCACTGTTCGCGGTGTCGTATGCCATCGGCGCGGCGCTACTCGACCTCGGTGTCGAGCCGACGTTCCTGATCGGCCACAGCGTGGGCGAATTCGCGGCTGCAGCGCTAGCTGAGGTCTTGACGCTCGACGAAGCGGCCGGCCTGGTGGTTGCCCGTGGCGCGGTGATGCAGCAACTGCCGAAGGGCGGTGCGATGAGTGCGGTCGACGTCCCCGCCGAACAGGTTGCGAATCTTGTTGCAGAAGAGCCAACCTGTGGAATCGCCGCTATCAACGGACCGGCCTCGACGGTGGTGTCCGGGCCCGCCGCCGCTGTCGGTCGCATCACCACAGCACTTGCCCTCGGCGGCGCAAAGGTCACGTCACTGCCCGTCTCGCACGCGTTCCATTCGCCGCTCATGGCGCCTGCGCAGGACGCGTTCCGCGCTATCGCCGGCGCAGTGACACCGCGGAAGGCGACGATCCCGATCATCTCGACCGTGCACGGCACGATCGTCGAAGGCACCGACATGGACGCCGACTACTGGGTCGCCCAGCTCACGTCGACGGTGCGATTCGTGGATGCGATGC
>Ga0075418_10003830_pt1 | contig 17154 bp, 16 predicted proteins | sample SoiMetdeltSBSDD2_FD_81776 | JGI IMG/M metagenome (GOLD analysis project Ga0075418, IMG submission 81776) | Bulk soil microbial communities from a Populus tree surrounding site in Tennessee, USA - Soil MetaG P. deltoides SBSDD2 | ecosystem: Environmental > Terrestrial > Soil > Tree plantation... | reverse complement strand
TGCCTCGATGGCGTCCTCGATGCGAGCGAACGGCGACTTTTTCTTTCGAGTTGTCTTGGCCATGACAAATCAACAATCCGCAATCACAATCGGCAATCCGCAATCCGCAATCACACCAATCCGCAATCATCAATCGGCAATCGGCAATTCATTGATCGCGCTTAGGCACCGTCGACATCCCGGCGAGTTCCGCAACACGGACGACGTACTTGCCGAGGATGTCGCATTCCAGGTTGACCGCATCCCCCGCCTTGGCGAGATGGAGATTTGTATGTTCCCACGTATACGGAATGATCTGAATATCGAAACGCCGCTCGTCAAGACCGGCAACCGTCAGACTGATCCCATTGACGGCAATCGAGCCTTTGCGAACGATGTACGGAGCAAGCAGTGCCGGATACCGTACTGTAAGCCAGAACGAATCACCGTCGGGACGAATCTCCTCGATGGTTCCTGTTGCGTCGACGTGACCCTGCACGAAATGACCACCAAGGCGCGCGTCGGCGCGTAGCGGACGCTCGAGATTTACGAGCGCGCCACGGCGAAGCGAGCCGAGCGCCGTCACGCGGGCGGTCTCAGGTGAGATATCCGCATGAACGGCGAGGTCGTCCGACGCCACCGCGGTCAGACAGACGCCATTCACCGCGATGCTGTCCCCCGGTGCGATTTCTGACGCAATTGGCGTCGTCAGACGGAGCCGGAAACCGGACGGTGTCGGCTTCATTTCTGCGACTTCGCCGATCGCTTCAATTAGTCCGGTGAACATAGGCCTCGATCAACCTATCGGCCCCAAGCCGTCGCTCGCTGACCGGGTCAAGCCCGGCCAACGGGGTCGGCAACCAGTCGAGGCCGTCCGTGCCCAGAACGTGGGGCGTCATATACATCTGGACGCGATCGACCAGGCCTGCGTCCCAGACTGCTCGATGAAGGGTCACGCCGCCTTCGACGATGAGCGAAGAGACTCCTCGAGCGGCCAGCCGTTCCATCGCGTCGCGGACCGTCGAACCGGTCTCGAGTGCAAGAATTTCGGCCCCCGCCTCCCGTAGCGCGGACGCTCGGTGCGACGAAGCATCGACGCTCGATTGGCTACTCACGATTATGACGGGGCCGGCGCTCAGCGTCGAGAGCAGCCGAGCAGCTGGCGGCGTACGTAAGCGGGAATCAAATACAACCCTTACAAGGGGTCTATATCTGTACGCTCCGCGCGCGGTCAGACTCGGATCGTCGGCCAGGACCGTCCCGGAGCCGACGGCAAGGGCGTCGACTTCGGCGCGATCTCGATGAATGAGACGCGCGGCGGCCGGACCGGTCAATGACGTTCGCACACCGGGGCGCACCGCGATCCGATGATCCGCGCTTAACGCGATTTTCATCGTAATGAACGGACGGTGCCGAGTCATGACGGTGAAGAAGGGAGCGTTGAGCGCTCGCGCCTCGCGGTCGAGAACGCCCGCCGTCACCGAAATGCCGCGGCGGCGAAGCATCTCGAGTCCATTTCCGTTCACGAGCGGATTCGGGTCCGGGGTCGCCACGACCACCCGCGTCAGACCAGCATCGGCCACGACCGGCGCGCACGCGCCGGTGCGTCCGACATGGCTGCAGGGCTCGAGCGTGCAGTACAGAGTCGCTCCGCGCGCGCGTTCACCGGCGTCACGAAGCGCGTGCACCTCGGCGTGAGGTCCACCGGCGAACTCGTGCGATCCGCGCCCCACTACCACTCCCTCGCGGTCAACCACGACCGCACCGACCATCGGGTTAGGACTGGTCCGGCCGCGCCCACGCTCCGCAATCGCCAGCGCGCGCGCCATGTATTCGGTGTCGGTGCGCAACTAAATCAGATCCGGGGGGCTTCGCCCCCGCGGCCCCCCCACGCCTTCGCTCGCTGGGCCCCCACGCCCCGCTCCGCTCCGGCGGGCGCGCCGGTGGCGCGCCAGGACGCTTGCAGATGAAAAGTAATCACCACTTCTCTTCGAACAACGCATCCACGTATTCGTCCGGCGAGAAGGGAACCAAATCGTCGATTCCCTCGCCGACGCCGACGTACCGGATTGGCAACTTGAGATCGTGCGCGATGGCCACCGCGATGCCCCCTTTGGCCGTGCCATCCAATTTCGTGAGAACGATTCCGTTCACCCCCGCAACATTCATGAACTCCCGCGCCTGGGCGAGACCGTTCTGCCCGACCGTGGCATCGAGCACCAGCAGGACCTCATGCGGCGCCCCATCGACTTCGCGTGCGGCAACGCGTCGTATCTTTTCCAGTTCGTTCATCAGATTTGTCCGCGTGTGCAGACGCCCGGCGGTGTCGACAAGCACGACATCACGCTGGCGTGATTTCCCTGCGGCGATCGCGTCATAGACGACGGCAGCAGGGTCAGCGCCAGCTCGCGCCCTGATGATGTCGACGCCTGCCCGCTTGGCCCAAATCTCCAGCTGCTCGACCGCCGCCGCCCTGAACGTGTCGGCAGCGCAGATCAACGGATTCTTCCCCGAATCCTTGATGTATCGGGCCAGTTTTCCGACAGTCGTCGTTTTTCCGGTTCCATTGACACCGACGATGAGCACGACCTGCGGAGGATGGCCGTTGGCGGCAGGTGGATTCGCGTCGCGAAGGATTCCGCGGATCTCTTCCTTCACCAAACCGCGCAGCGAGTTTCCTGCACTGCGTTTCTGTTTGACCGCCTGGACGATCTGCTCTGTGGCGGCGACCCCGACGTCGGCGGAGATCAACGCTTCTTCTAACGCGTCAATAGTCTCGACGTCGATTGGCTGCGCCCGCCTCGTCGGTTCGTCCGCTCGCTTGACGACTTCTTCGAAACGCTCGACGAACTGTTCTTTCGTCCGCGCGAGCGACTGTTTGATCTTGTCGAAAAAACCCATTATTTACTCCGCGGGGCTTCGCCCCTCGGACTCCCCTACACGCTCTCTCGCGAGCCGCTACGTCGGCTCGCTCCGTTCGCGTGGCTCGCGTCGCTGCGCTTGCTCGCGTCTTCCTTTGCGCAGCCTTGCCTCGCCGTAGCGCCGGTCACAAATCAGAAATCGGCATTCAACAAAATCCGCAATCAAGAATCAGCAATCAGCAATTCTCTATTCCACTTCCGCCCGCTGACGGCGGCCCATCAGTGTCTCGACCGCTTCGCGTGGCGACGTCCGTCCGTCAAGCACGGCGGCCATCTGCGCGGTAATTGGGAGCTCGAGACCGTGGCGCGCGCCTAGCGCCAGCGCTGCCCCGGTTGTCCGCACACCTTCGGCGACCATATGCATCTGCCCAAGAATATCGGCGAGCGGCCGGCCGCGGCCGAGTTCAAGCCCGACGTGCCGATTGCGGCTCAAGTCTCCCGTGCACGTGACGACGAGATCGCCAAGACCGCTCAGTCCGGCGAGCGTGTCGCGGCGTCCCCCTTCGGCGCACGCCAACCGGGAAATCTCTGCGAGGCCACGCGTGATTAACGCGGCCATCGCGTTGTGGCCAAGGCCCAGCCCTTCGACAACGCCGGCGGCAATCGCAATGACGTTTTTCAGGGCGCCGCCGATCTCGACGCCGGCGACATCATCACTCGCGTACAGGCGCAGTCCTCGACTTCGGAACTGTTCCTGGACCCGCGCGGCGGCCGGCGCATGTGACGAAGCGGCCAGCAGGGCGGCTGGCAGGCCGGCCGCAACCTCGGCGGCAAAACTCGGCCCGGACAGTACGACAACCGGAAAGCGCGCGCCAGTTTCCTCTTCGATGACTTGCGACATCCGCCGAAGCGATTCCGTCTCCAGTCCCTTGGTCGCGCTCACGATGACGGTGTCTGTTGCAACCGAGGCCGACGCCAGGCGCACGACGGACCGCAGTCCATGAGATGGCACCGCGACAACAACGAATTGCGCATCATTGACGGCTGCCTCGATGCACGATGTCGGTTCCACGTCGGGCGGAACGGACACGCCACTGAGATATCGCGGATTGTTACGGGTCGCCGCAATTTCCGCGGCAAGTTCCGCATCGCGGGCCCATAGCCTGACGGTTCGTCCGGCTCGCGCCAGGTGGATCGCGAGAGCGGTGCCCCAGCTCCCGGCCCCCAGGATGGCGATGCGACTCATGCGCCGGAACCCATTTGCCGTTCTGTCCCGAGACGCAGGCGTCGGAAATTCGCTCGGTGCCGGAACAGGATCAGGGCACCTGATCCCGCTGCCGTGAGAACGACAGCGCGGGGGGCGCCCCACCACCACGCCACCGGCGGCAGCGCGAGTGTTGCCGCGATCGAACCGAGCGACACATACCGGGTCAGCCACACGATGACGAGAAACAACCCCGCCGCGATGCTTGTCGCGACGGGAGAAAGGATGCTGAACACTCCCGCCGCCACGGCGACACCTTTCCCGCCGTGGAACCTGAGCCACACAGGATAGATGTGACCGACGATTGCGGCCGCCCCGGTGAGCGCGGCTATTCCCACTCCGCCAGCAACGAGGTTCGCGATGAGCACGGCAGCGGCCCCTTTTGCGACGTCAAGGCTCATGACCGTCACCGCGCGCCAGGTGCCGGTCGTCCGAAGCACATTGGCGGCACCGACGTTTCCGCTGCCGGCCACACGCACATCGATGCCGGCCCGTCGCGCCAGCAGAAAGGCAAACGGCACAGAACCCGCGAGATATCCAAACAGCACAGGGAGCATCGCGACCTACTTTAATCGTACTCGCTGCAGCGTCTCGTAGGTCGCCCCTTTTGAGGATACGCGGCTGCGGAACACAGTGACCGCCTCGATACGGCACCCGCCTGCATCAGCCGGCCGCGCCTGCAGCATCGCCCGCAGATCGCGGGGGGAGACACCGCGCGAGATGTCTTTCACGCGAGCAATCGTGAGGTGCGCCGAGTACGCGCGCCGCTCCGATTCAAAACCGATCGGTTCCAATCGAGTCCTGAGTTCGGCATGCAATCGAGCGAGCGAATCCGTACCCGCACTGACGCCAAGCCAGAAGACGCGCGGTGGCCCTGATGGTGGAAACGCGCCGAGGCGGGAAACCTCGACGTCGAATGCGGGTTCACTGAACTGACGATCCAGCGAACGGAATACCAACTCCAGGCGAGATTCTTCGACCTCGCCAAGAAACCACAATGTGATGTGAAGATTGGCGGCTGGAACCCAGCGCGCGTCCACGCCTTGACCGAGATCGCGGCGAAGAGACTCGGCGATCGCTGCGGCCGAATCCTTGACGTGCCGATCGAGCTCTACGCCGACAAAGAGTCGCACGGGTGTAATTGCTGATTGCTGAATTCTGATTGCTGATCGATTTTCCCCCAATCAGCAATCAGCAATCGTAAATCAGCAATTTCAGATTTCACTGATCACAATTGCAGTAAATCCCTCCTCACCATGTCGAGCGCAGTCTGCGTCGCCTGAAACCGCACCATTTGTCGGCCGCCAATAAGCGAGACGGTTCGCACGCGAGCAGGATGTTGATTCCCCGTCAGTGCGATCGCCACGGTGCCCACGGGTTTCTCGGGTGTTCCACCGCCGGGACCCGCGATCCCCGTAATCCCAATCCCCAGGGATGCCCCTGTCCTCGCTCGAATCCCGTCGGCCAGCGCCACGGCAACTGGTTCACTCACCGCACCGTACTGTTCGATCAGGTGGGCAGGGACATCGGCAAAAACAGTTTTCAACGAGTTGCTATAAGTCACAGCACCGCCAAGAACATACTCGGAGCTGCCGGGCACATCGGTGAGTCGTGACAACAACAGCCCACCGGTGCACGATTCCGCGGCACTGATCGTCAGTCCGCGTTCTCGCAACAACGACCCGACAACTTCTTCCATCGATCGCCCGTCGACACTGAAGACATCGCTCTTCAACGCCATCATCAGTTCGTCGCGCGCGGCGAGGAGCCGGCCTTCTGTCTCTTTCGATTGTGCGCTGCGAACGGTGAGGTGCAATTCCACTTGTCCTGGAACGGCGAGGATAGTCGTTTCAATCGGTGGCGTTTCGGCGGTCCAACGCGAATAAATCGGTTGTGCAACCTCTTCGACATGAGACTCGCCGCGGCCGGCGACAAACAGAGTTTGCCGATAGATTCGCCAGCCGCCTGTTCGTTGCGCCAGCAACGACTCACAGAGTCGATCGAACATGGGTTTCAGCTCGCGCGGCGGACCAGGGAGGAGAACCACGACCTGGCCGCCGTGTTCGATCATCAGTCCCGGCGCCGTGCCATTCGGATTCTCGAGCACAACGCCGCCCGCAGGGACCATCGCCTGACGTCTGTTCACTTCCGGCATTCGCAAACCACGTCGCTGAAATCGCGCCCTTATGTGTTCGACGATCGCAGGATCTTCCGACAGCGGTCGCTCGAGCGCGGCCGCGACCACTTCACGCGTCAGATCATCGTCGGTCGGGCCGAGGCCGCCCGTCAGAATGATGAGATCGGCGCGTGACATCGCTGCCAGAAAAACGCCGCGCAACCGATCCCGATCGTCGGCGACTACGCTTTTGGCACGAAGATCGATCCCAAGATCTCCCAGCCGTCCAGCCAGGAACAACGAATTGGTATCGAGTCGCGCCGCACCGAGCATCTCGGTGCCCACCGCGATGATCTCGGCCGTCGCAAGCGGTCGAACGCTTACACGATCCATGCTGGAAGGAGCCACATCAGGAGGCGCAGCGACAGGTTGGCATACACGGCGGCCATCGCATCGTCGGCCATCACGCCGAGACCGCCGTGCAATTGCTCGAAGCGTCCGGCGGGAAACGGTTTGATCACGTCGAACACGCGGAACAGGAGAAAGCCGGCCAACGCGCCGGACCATCCGACCGGAATGAACGCCAATGTGATCAGCATTCCCACTACTTCGTCAATCACCACTGGCCCTGGATCGATGCCGCCGAAGTACTGCTCCGCCGTCGTGCCGGCCCACACGCCGGCGACAAAGAGACTGAGGATCAACGCGATCTCGACAATCGGCGAGTGTGTCCACCAGACGAGCAGGTAGACAACGAGACCTGCCGCAGAACCGATCGTACCTGGGGCAAACGGAAAATATCCACAGTACCCGACCGTAGCGATAAAGACCGCGAGTCGAGTCACGCTTTGACGACGCGCGTCTCGGCGAGCCGATCGTGGATCGCGCGCTTGTCAGTGCCGAAGAGGACGGGGAGAAAGCCGAGACCTGCGGGCATTGCGGATACGACGTAAGCCGTGGCTCGCAGAACCGAATGGCCGAGTGGCACGCGCCCGTGTTCCCGGTCGACGGGAACAACCTTGATGCCTGCGGCCATCTTGCCTATCGTCTGGCCGCCGGCCGCTGTGAAAAGTGTGAAGTATCCGCCAGCAATCAACACCAGAAATCCGCCGAAGGGTACCCAGGGTATGACGGCCACCCGCGACCACGGCACGCCACAAATGCTCAGCGTCAAATAGAGCACGATCCCAGCAATCGCCGTCAATATGCCTACATCGATCAGCGCGGCAAAGATGCGCGGGCCGAACGGCGCGGTCGGGGAAACCCGATCGTTGCCTTCGGTGCCGATCGCCGCAGGCGTGGACGAACGCATGACCAGCGATGGCGATGCCTCATCCAGGCCAAAACCCAGGACCTGTTCCTCCGGCCCTCGACTTGGTGATCGGGGCGGCGTCGGAGCCGATCGCCGGACCGACAGCGGCGGACGCGGTGTTGCAGGGCCTTCAACCCGCGCGCTCGAGCGCTCGTTCAGGGCAGGCCCTTCGACTCGCGCGCCCTTGCGCTCGCTCAGGGCAGGCGCGCGTGGCGACTCGTCGGGCTGCTGCCGGCGCTCTTTGAAGAGCGGCAAGTCGAACGAGCTCGTAATTGGGCGTGCCGGCGGCGACGCCACCGTGTCGGCAGCGAGTGAAGCCTCGTGCCGACTGGCGGGAGGCGCGACTTCGAGCGCGAGGTCCGCCAGCGGACCGAACGCTTCGTCCCCGGTCTGAATTGGAAGATCCGACGTGGGTACCCTGGGAGTCAGCGAAAACTCATAGCCACAGTTCCGGCAACGCTCACCGTTGTCGAAACTGATGTACTGACATTTCGGGCATCTCATTGGTGCCGAGGATTCGCGACTTTCGTTGGCGGCGGCGTCCGCGCTGCCTCCAAGAGCTTGCTTTGGATGACGCCCTTCAATTGATCCGCTTCGGCGCTCAACGGATCACCAGGCCCGATTGCCTCAAGTGAAAGAAGCGCCTCGCGCAAGTGACCACGCTCATATTGCGCCTGCGCTCGAGCGATGGCGACATCGGATGCCGTGGGAATCGGCAGCGGTTCCTCGTGTACGCGCGTCGATGACTCGGCGGGCGGAGCGGATTCGAATGGCAGCCACGGCTCGCCTCGGCTCCACAACACGCCGATGACGACAACAGCGGCAGCGAACCCAAGGACAATACCCGTCGCGATCCATCCGAGCCACGACCGATCAGGTCGGATCGAATCGTGATCCGCCGTCGCCGTTCGCGCCGGTTCACGCCGCTGGATTCTCGAATCAGGAACGCTGGCGGCTTCGAGACGATCGAGTCGCTCGAGAAGCGCGAGTGCTTCCTCGGTTGCGGCGCCGTGCTCCACGGCCGAGCGCAAGAGTCTGCGTGCCGTATCAGGATCGCCCTGCTGAAAGGCGGCAGCACCTGAGTGAATCAGTTCCTCGCCTTCGCGCTGGCGCTCCGCAATCGCGCTTCGCGCACGCTCGATGTAGGCGCGCGCCCGAGCGTGACCGCGGTCGATGAACAATGCGCGCGTCCACACATTGATCGCCAGCTCGTGCTGGCCGGCGAAGTAGTGATCGAGCCCGCTCAGCAGCAACTCTTCGAGACGTGCTTCGCGATCCTGCTCCGATTCGAGAGCCGGTGATGCAGACGAGTACGGGTCGACGGTCACGGATTCGGATCCAAGCGCAGTCGCACGCGATTATGAGCCGAACTGTGTATATAAACAAGCACTTACATCAGCTTCCAGCTTTTCAGCTGCGAGTTTCCAGCAGTGGAAGTTCGATTTCGGGTTTCCGGATCCCGGACCACGGATCCCGGCACGTAACCACGCGTGATACAAATCCCTACCATGCAAATCATCGAAGTCATTCCGAACGTTAGCGAAGGGCGCCGCACTGAGATCGTCGAGCAGTTGGCTTCAGCGATTCGCGCAACGCCTGGAGTCCGTCTCCTCGATTACTCGTCGGACGCGTCGCACAACCGTTCGGTTCTGACGTTCGTCGGCGATCGCGATGCCGTCAAACACGCCACGTTCGCGTTGTTCGAAGCGGCACTCCCGGTCATCGATCTGCGCACCCATCGCGGTGAACACCCGCGGCTGGGCGCCGTCGATGTTGTTCCGTTCGTACCGATTGAAGGCGTGACCATGGAGGATTGCGTTGCGCTGGCAAAGGAGGTCGGCAAGACAATCGCGGAGCGGTTCGGCGTGCCCATTTATCTCTATGAAGAAGCGTCCGCCAACCCGCTCCGCAAGAATCTCGAGGACATTCGCCGGGGAGAGTTCGAAGGACTCGCCGCGAAGATACGCACGCCGGATTGGGCTCCGGACTTCGGCCCGCGCGAGCCACACGCCACGGCTGGAGCGTCCGTTGTCGGCGCGCGGATGCCGCTCATCGCATACAACATCAACCTGAACACGAACCGGTTAGACGTGGCGAAGAAGATCGCGGCGGCGATCCGCCATAGCAGCGGCGGTCTGCGATACGTCAAGGCCGCCGGTTTCATGCTGGAAGACCGCAACCTCGCGCAGGTTTCCATGAACCTCACGAATTATCAGAAGACTCCGATCTTCAGAGTGTTCGAGATCGTGAAGCGGGAGGCCGAGCGTTACGGGGCCTCGATCCTGGAGAGCGAAATCGTTGGCCTAGTTCCATCGGCGGCATTGGTTTCGGCTGCCGAGTTTTACTTGCAACTCGAACGGTTCGGGCCCGAGCAAGTCTTGGAGAATAAACTGAGATCGGTTCCTTCGAGCCAACAGCCAGAAGCCAGCCGCTAGACCGACTCCTCCTCTTTGCGTGCAGGCACAATCCCGAACGCCCGCATCTTGCGATAGAGATTGCTACGCTCGACGCCGAGAATCTCTGCGGTGCGGGAAATGTTCCCCTGCTGCGCTGCAAGCGCGCGAAGAATGAAATCGCGTTCGAACCGCTCGCGCGCATCGTGCAACGTCAGTGGCGGCGTCCCCTCCGCGTCGGTGGCCGCCATCGAGGCACCCTCGAGAAACTCGAGATCAGCGAGCGTGATGGTGTCTCCAGGCACCATGATCATGAGCCGCTCGATCACATTCCGCAGCTCGCGCACGTTGCCCGGCCAGCGATAGCTTCGGAGTCCTGTTGCTGCTCCCGGATCCAGCCGCTTGGGCCGCCGGCCGTATTCGCGCGCCAGTTCCGCCATGAAGTGTTCGGCAAGCAGCGGAATATCGGTGTCGCGGTCTCTGAGTGGCGGGACAAAGATCGGAATGACATTCAATCGGAAATACAGATCTTCGCGGAATCTGCCGGCGCGGATCTCGGCCGGCAAATCCTTGTTGGTGGCGGCGAGAATTCGCACATCCACTTTCACGCTCGTCGTTCCACCCACCGGCTCGACAATCTGCTCCTGGAGGGCGCGCAGAACCTTCGCCTGCGTCTTCACGCTCATGTCGCCGATTTCGTCGAGGAAGAGCGTCCCGCTATCGGCGGCCTCGAACTTGCCACGACGATCAGAAACCGCGCCGGTGAACGCACCTTTGTAGTGACCGAAGAGTTCGCTTTCGATGAGCTCCTCGGGAATTGCGGCGCAGTTCACTTCCACGAATGGACCGGCGCGGCGCCGGCTCAACGCATGGATGGTGCGCGCGACGAGCTCCTTCCCCGTCCCGTTCTCGCCGAAGATGAGCACCCGGCCATTGGTCGGCGCCGCCATTGCCACTTGCTCGCGCAGTTGAGCCATGACGTAGCTCTCACCCACCATCGTCAATCGCTTGTCGACGTGAGCGCGAAGCGCCCGGTTCTCCGCCTCGAGCTGGCGTTGCCGCACGGCGTTGCCAACAACGAGCACGGTCTTTTCGAGTGAGAGTGGTTTTTCGATGAAATCGAACGCGCCCATCTTGATGGCGCGGACCGCCGACTCGATATTTCCGTGGCCCGAGATCATGACGACGGGGGCGTCGACTCGGCGTTCACGGAGCCGGGCAAGCGTCGCAAGCCCGTCGATGCCGGGTAACCAGATGTCGAGGACAATAACGTCGTACGGCGCACGTGAGGCCCTGTCGAGGCAGGCCTCGCCACTATCAACGACATCGACCGCGTACCCCTCGTCGCGGAGGACGCCGCTCAGCGCGCTTCGCACGCCGGCTTCATCGTCGACGACAAGGATGGTGGGCTTCATCGGTGCTGTCGAGTGTAGTTTCCAGTTCCCACTTCCCAGTTGCCAGTTCTTCTTTCCTTCCGACTGGAAGCTGGAGACTGGAAACTGGAAACTTCAATTTCACACAGGCAATTCAACGGTGAATACCGTGCCGGTTGGCGTGTTGTCGCCGGCCTCGATGCTGCCGCCGTGCTCGGCGATAATCCGTCGCACGATGGCGAGACCGAGCCCGCTGCCGCGCCGCTTGGTTGAATAGTACGGCATGAACAGTTTGTCGCGATCTTCAAGTGGGATGCCTGGACCGTTGTCCGATACGGTCAAACGAACGACGTCGTTGGCCCCATCGTGAAGCGTCTCGACAACGATCGAGGGCGGATCGCCGTTCGGGCGCAACGAAGCACTCGCTCCACCCAGCGCTTCGACCGCGTTATCCACGAGGTTAATGACGACGCGGCGGATTTGCTCGACGTCGAGTCGAACGGCCGGTAGCACGGCTGCGAACTTCCGTTCGATGACGATACCCCGAAACAGGCCGTTGTAAAGCGCGAGGGTCTCGGTAAGTAATGCGTTGAGATCCGACGGAATCGCTTTCGGTGCCGGCATCCGCGCAAACTGCGCGAACTCGTCGACGAGCGCTTTGAGTGATTCCACCTCACCGACGATGGTCGTGGTGCACTCGTCGACGAGCGCGCGCGCCGGTGCGGGTGCCGAACTGAACTGGCGGCGCATCCGTTCGGCGCAGAGTTGAATCGGCGTCAACGGGTTTTTGATTTCGTGCGCCAATCGTCGCGCCACATCACGCCATGCGGCCACGCGTTGCGTTCGAATGAGTGGCGTCACATCATCGAACACGAGCACGGAACCAGCAAACGCGCCGTCCTCCCCCTGCAGAGGTGTCGCTGCGGCCGCAAGGTGAAGTTCCCGCCCGTCGCGAGCGAGGGCAATCTCCTGCGCTGCTGCCTCGCTCGACACAGTCTGGATTCGCGCGAGCAGTCCCCCAAGCGGCCGCAGATCATCGCGGGCGAAGACTTCTTCGGTCGCGGAGCGGCCGACGACGTCGGCGCTCAGATCGAGCAGGCGAAGCGCCGCAGTGTTGATCGTCTCGATTCGCGCGTCGGCGCCGACCGAGATAACGCCGGTGGCGATCCGTTCGAGAACAGTTTCGATGTATCGCCGCCGCTCGTCGAGCTGAAGGTTCTTGCGTTCGAGATCGAGTCGCGATCGCTCGAGTTTCCGCTGGCTCGCGGCCAACTCCCCTGCCATGGTGTTGAAAGCCTCGACGAGCGAGCCGAATTCATCGCGCGTCTCCGGCTCGATACGGTGATCGAGACGGCCGGCGCCGATTTCTCGGGCCCCCGCGGCGAGCAGGTGCACAGGCCGGGTGATGCGTTTCGCTAGGTACAGACCGGTCCACGTCGCGCTCACGAGGATCATCAGGGTCATCATCAGGAACAGTGAAAGGTAGACTCCCTGGAGCGGACGGCGGAGCGCATGCAGCTGACTGTACTTCTCGTACGCGTCGGTAATGCGGTGAGCGTGAGCGGCAACTTCACCAGAAAGAAACCCGCTCGCGATCACGACGCCGACCGCGCGGTTGGTCGGGTCGCGAATTACCGCCCCTGCGCGCACGAGTTCTCCACCGCCATCGACAGAATCGAGTGCCTGTGCTTCGCCGCTTCCTGAGGCCACGCGTTCGGCAAGTCGATCGGCGACGCCTTTGGTATGCCCGCGCGGCACTGACGGCGACTCGACCGCCACGAGCGCCGTCGGCGGACCGGTGCTGCCGACGCGATAGACCTCGACGAGACCGAGCCGGCCGCGCGTGACTTCAGGCGCAATGGCGGCTCGTACCGCCTCTATGTTTCCAGACGCGACCGCGGACGGAGGGATCGATCGGGCCAGGCGCTGCGCATTGTCGGCCATGAGGCCTTCATGGTCGCGATAGTAGGTACCGCCAATCTCGTTGGCAGATCGCAGAACCTCGTCAAGAGGTTGGCTGAACCACAGCTGGGTGACCGTCCGTATCAGTTCGCCACCCACTGCCAGCACGAGAAGCGACGGCACGATGGTCAAGCCAAGAAACGCGAGCACGAGCTTCGCGCGGAACCGCGAGAACGGGAGACCACGACGCCGCTCGACGAACAGCTTGACGATGTTGCGCGCCAGCACGAACACGAGCGCGACAACCATCGTGAGATCCGCAGCTGAGAGGGCGTAAAGAAGCACCTCGCTCAGAAAATCGGGATTCAGCTGCGTCGATTGGTCGGCCAGGAAGATCATCGCCGCCAGCGCCGCGAACAGCAGCACAATCCCGAGGAGAATCAGGCGCGGATTGTCGCGGAAGGGACGACGTTCGGCCGGTGCTGTTCGTACCGGCGCAGTCGGGCGCCGTGTTTCGCGAACGGTGGTCATTACCCCTTGGACTTTTGCAACTCGTCGACCTCGCGTTTGAACTGGCCGACGTCGCGAAATTGTCGATACACGGACGCGAAGCGAACGTAGGCGATCTGATCCAGCTGCTTCAGCTCCTGCATCAGGCGCGCGCCAATTTCTTCAGTCGTCATCTCGCGCTCAGGGCGCTCCTGCAACTCCGCTTCGATTCGGTCGGCAATCGCCTCGAGCTGCTGGATGCTGACGGGCCGCTTTTCAGACGCGGTCAACAGCCCGGCGATCAGCTTTTGCCGCTGAAAGGCTTCGCGGTTTCCATCTTTCTTGACCACGCGGTATTCGATGTCCTCGAGCCGCTCGCGGCTGGTGAACCGCTTCCCGCAGTTGAGGCACTGACGCCGGCGGCGAATGACGTCCCCTTCTTTGCTCTCGCGCGAGTCGACGACCTTGTCACCAAGGTGCCCGCAATAGGGACACTTCATTGCAGGCCTTTCTGAGCGAGCGCCTCTTGCACCGGAGTCGACGGGCCGCTCGCGTCGCGCGCAAGACGGCGAGCGCTTGAAAACGTCAAGCCCTCACGCGCCATAAAGGCCAGCCCGATCAGCGTGACCGGCACGAACGACAACGCGTGCAGCACAATCGCGGCACCGACCGCACGATCGAAGGGAGCGGCGAAAAATTCGGTCACGGCAAACTGATAGGCGGCGTGAAAGCCGCCGACCCCGCCGGGAGTTGGAGCCGCCACGCCAACGACCAGCACGGTCATGACGAGGAACGAACCCGTATAAGGAAACGTAATGTGAAATGCCTGTGACGTCAGCCAGATTCCCGCCGCAATCGACATCCACATGGGAAACGACAGAACCAGCGCGGTTGCAAGCCGGGCAGGATCCCGCATGACGGCCAGGCCCTGCGCAAACGTTTCGACAAACGCCGCCAGCACACGGGCGAGTCGACCCGGCAGCACGCGTTCAATACGCAGCGCGGCGCGTCCCAGCCGTTCCGGGTGACCGGCCAAGGCAAACAACAACACCAACCCGCCTACCGCCGATGCTGCCGCAACACCCCCGCCGAACTTGACGAGCGCCAACTGCGCAGGATCGCCGGAAATTACTGAGGAAGCGGTTCCGAACACGAAAAACGCAAACAGGATGAGGACGGTCGCCAGGTCCAGGACACGCTCGAGGATGATGGTCGCAAAGGCAGACGTCGCGTTTAACGACTCCCGTCTCGCGAGCAGATACGGTCGGAGAACTTCGCCAACTCGACCGGGGATGAGCGAATTGGCCGCAAAACCAATCACCGTCGTGGCAAACGCGACCGAATATCGCGTCGATCCAATCGGAGCCAGCAGTGACTGCCAGCGGAGCGCTCGAATCGCATAAGTCAGTGCAGTGACGACGGTGGCGACAATAAGGAGGATTGGATCGGCGCGACGGGTTTCGGCCCAGACCGCTGCCGGATCGGCGTTCCGGAAGAAAAATGCAAGGAGTCCGACGGTAAGCAGAACGATAACGACTGTGCGTATGTGTCGCCGCATGCAATTCAGACGACCGTTACCCGACATCGCGCCCAGTCACCAGGTCCAGTAGGCATTAGAATAAGTTCCGCTCCAATTCTATGGGAAAACGCGAGTTACTGCTCATTGCCGCGTTCGTGTTGGTCGGGGGAATCGTCTACCAGTTCACCGCCCCGCCGCCTGCACCCGGCGAACGGAATTTCGCGCCAGGGCAAGTGCTCGAACACGTCCGGCGTGCAATGCGCGGCAATCGCGCGTCCGCCGAACTCACGACGCGGACCACTCATCCAGTCGACGCCGACGTTTCCGAGCTTCGTTTCGCCGACCTGAAGTCGACAAACGTCAACATAACCGGGGAAGACCGTTCCGACATCGCCGCAGAGCTGCGCGTCCGCTCTAACGCCTATGACGACGACGAGGCGCAGCGCACGGCAAAAGAGAGTGTGTTGAAGGTCGATCGCGCAGGGTCGCGAATGGTGTTCACGGTCGCGTACCCGGCGGCAGGCGTGCAGCGAGGGTGGATCACCATGAAGGTACCAAGACGCCTTGCCGTCCAAGTGCAGGGAGGCGGCAACGATCTCAGCTTCAATCACATTGCCGCACTCCAGCTTGGCGGGGCGCGAGGCAAGGTCGCAATCAGCGACGTCAAGGCACTCGTCTCTGGAGCCCACCGCGGCGGCGAGCTGAGTATTGTGAATGCGGGAGCCGTGAAGCTGACGGTCAACGGCACCGACGCAGAGATAGAGCGCATCGGCGCGGAGACGTCAATCACGATGCGGGGTGGCGAATTGAAATGCGCCGAACTTGCCGGCCCGATCGATCTCGAGACGCAGGGCACCGACATCACACTCGACCGCATGGAGAAGACCGGCGGTATCGTGCGGATCAATGCGGTCGGAGGATCGCTCGAAGTAAAGGGCTTGCGAACGGAGGGACGATTCGATGTGCGAGGCGCCGAAGTTGACGCGACGATCGATCGCGCGGCGCCGCTCGCGATTTACAGCGAAGGTGGCGCGTCAATTGAACTCACTCCCCCCACAGGTGGATATCAGCTCGACGCAATCGCGACAGACGGTCCGCTCGAAGTACCTCCCGACACACTGGAGATCACATCCACCGGTTCAGAACATCGCGCAACCGGACCAATCAACGGTGGCGGCCCAACGATCACGATTCGAAGCCGAAGAGGAAGCATTACGGTGCGAGAGAGGAACTGAAAATGCTGATTGCGGAAGGCTGATTGCTGATTGATCTCGATTCGGGCAATCGACAAATCAGCAATCAACAAATCAGCAATCGAAAATTTCAGCGTTAGTCAGTTGACGGCGCGTCTCCTGTGCCGTAAGCTTTTGCGTCTCTCGCGAGGTCACAGTGCTCTCCACCGCTCCCCTGCTTGAAACATCACTCGAAGGTCTAACGCTCAATCGTCGAGGCAAAGTCCGTGACGTCTACGACGTGACGTTGCCATCCGGCAAAGCTGCCCTGCTCATCGTCGCGACAGATCGCATTTCCGCATTCGACTACGTGCTGGGCTCGGGCATTCCCGATAAGGGAAAGGTGCTGACGCAGCTGTCCGGCTTCTGGTTCGAACGGATGGGCGATCTCGTTCCGCATCATCTTTTGTCGCTCGAGGTCGATGACTTTCCTGAACCCGCACGACGTCACGCGGATGTGCTCCGCGGCAGAACCATGCTCGCGCGGCTGACCAATCCCGTGCCGGTTGAATGTGTCGCGCGTGGATATCTTTCCGGATCAGGGTGGAAGGAATACCAGCAGAGCGGCAGCGTTTGCGGCGTGAAGTTGCCGACGGGGCTTCGCGAATCAGATCGCCTGCCGGAACCGATTTTCACTCCCGCGACAAAAGCCGAGAGCGGCCACGACATCAATATCAGCGAGGAAGAAGCAGGACGACTCGTCGGCGCGGACCT
>Ga0075418_10003829_pt1 | contig 17158 bp, 15 predicted proteins | sample SoiMetdeltSBSDD2_FD_81776 | JGI IMG/M metagenome (GOLD analysis project Ga0075418, IMG submission 81776) | Bulk soil microbial communities from a Populus tree surrounding site in Tennessee, USA - Soil MetaG P. deltoides SBSDD2 | ecosystem: Environmental > Terrestrial > Soil > Tree plantation... | reverse complement strand
TTCAAGCGTTGCTGCAGGTCGAAGAATCGCGAGAGATAGTGCTTTCGACTGACGAAGGAAAGAACGTCGACATCGGAGATCGCACGGCTCAGCAGGCCCAAGGCATGAATACGCCACAGCTTAAACGGATAGAGTAGGAGTCGAAGGACTCTTAGAACTCTGAACGCGGGTCGCAGTTCCCGCCTGACTTTGCCGATGCCATCCACGGTGCCACCTGATCCTTGCTACGTTTATGTGAGCTTTCTCAAGCCAGCCCCAGGAAACCCTTAGGGACTTCTGCGCTTGATGCTATTAAATCGGGCGACTCGATTCGATCCTGAGCCGCGGTGTCGGCACGTCCGTGCCATTGGCGCGGCTCGTCCTCCGCCCATCGCAGGATCTTCAATCGCCACGCGGTGACCCGCGCTTACTCTGCCTTCGTCATCGCTCTCTACTCCAGGCTGACTGGCCTTGAGAAAAGAGCTGAATGTGTCACCTGTCTGTTGGGATTTCACAGTTACCCCGTTGTCAGCAAGGGCACGGTGCCCGTTCCGCGGGGCTGTGCTCCATTAATGCTTCCCAAGAAGTGGCGGACCAGACGACGTTGTCTGACACGGCCGCTGCCGCCGGCACGCCTCGCCCGGTCAGACCAAGCTGAGTTTTCTCCCGTGGAAGGCCTCCGCATATCCGGACGGCGCACGACATTCGAGCCCTCGAAGCCGCAGCAACGCCATGAAGGTGTCGTGGGTGAACCAGTCCCTGCCGAGTTGAGACTTATAGCAGTTGAGCAGTGTATCAACCTTCGCCTCGGCATCCTCGTTAGCCAAGGGAACGAACACGTTGGGTTGACCCAAGCCCCCATCCCATTTAGGAACCTCATACTCCAGGACCAACTGATCGCGGAAGGTGCTCCACACCATTTCGTTAACAATCCGGTGGTCCTGATGGCGATCATCCCGCTCGTGACAAAAGATCACATCCGGCACGATCTCCTGCTTAACGGCCTCGAAGAATGCCTTGACCTGACCGTAGGCCGATGGGAAGGCGCCATCCTGAAAGTCCCCGCAAACGAGCCGGCCTCGACTGCCGGGCTGCACGAGTCTCTCCATTGCGTCCTGAGCCTCCCTTCGTCGCTCCATCGTGCCGCTTAACACAACATAGTCGAGCCTCACCGGCCCGTCCCGGCGTTGCAGGACGCGCAGGGTGCCGCCGCAGCCAATCTCAATGTCGTCGCAATGTGCCCCTATGCAGAGTATCCGCAGCAGCGATCCGCCGGAGGGTTCGAGTTTCAGACCCAGCATCTGGAGTGCATCACTCTAACTGATGGCCGCTGCCGGGTGCCGCTTCCAAAGCATCCAAGGGCAATCGCCCTTCGCCTCCATGCGGTCGAAGGAAATCTTGTCCTTGAACGTATCCATCGCCTGCCAGAACCCGCGCCACCTGAACATTAGCAGCTTCTGCTCGGCTATGAGTCTCGCGAATGGCTTCTCAACCAGCTCCTCGCCCTCCTCGAGATATTGAAAAATCTGCGGTCGAAATACAAAGAACCCTCCGTTGATCCAAAGCGGCTCGTCCGTCATCGGCCCGATGCTCATTACGGTACCGTCCTCGGTCGCGTGCGCTGCATGGAAGGTCTGGCCGCTCCGAACGGCCGCGAACGTCGCCACGGCATCCCGCGATCGAAACTGCTCCAGCTGCTCGTCCAATGGCACGTCCGAGAGGCCATCTGCGTAATTTGCCAGGAACATCGGCTCGTTCTCGACGTAGCTTCGCACCCTGAGCAGTCTCTGCCCGATATTGCTGTGGAGTCCGGTGTCGACGAAGGTAATTTTCCAGTCATGAACATCCCGAGAGTGCAGCTCGACACGACGATCGCGGGCATGAAGCGTGAAATCGTTTGTCATCGCCTCGCTATAATTCAGAAAATAGTCTCGGATGAGATCACCGCGGTAGCCCAAACAAAGAAGAAAGTCGTTGTGCCCAAAATGCGCGTAATAACGCATGAGGTGCCAGATAATCGGCCGGTAACCGATGGTTACCAGCGGCTTTGGGATAGTGTCGGAGTGTTCCCGGAGTCGCGTTCCGAGTCCACCGCAGAAGAGCACGACTTTCATCGCTAACCTTCCCTTTGGCCGGCCGGTGGTTTCAGCTCCACAGCGGAGTTCAAGGTGAGACCCTTACGTCCGTAGGTGGCAGTGGGCGCCCGGTATTGATTCCATCGGTTGCCGAGAAGTGTGTGAATCCATAATCGGCATTCAAGCCCGTTGCGTTGTGCAAGAATGCCCCGATCCCGGGATTGCCACTGGAGAACGTGCCGTCCGTAACCTGAAGCTTTTGTACTCCATTGATATAAGCCGTAATGGTGCTGCCCTTGATCGTGCATTTGATCGTGTCTCCGTTGCGGAGTGCGTAGGTCGTCCCTTCTCTGCCATCTAACTGAGTCCAGCTGCCAAAGGGCCCGTTCCATCGCACGATCTGTACATACGCCTTCGCGGTGCTGCGGGCAGTGAATAGGCATTCATAACCAGTACTTCGATTGGCGATAACGGTGCTTCGCAGACGAATTTCCAACTCCTGGACGACGCTGTCGTTCTGATTGACCGTCTTGACGGTTGCCTGAACAGTCTGATCCGGCCCCCAAGTGCCAGTGAGCAGCGCAATCGAGTCATCGTAGAGCCCCGAGCTGTTGCCGGGTTGCTTACCAAAAGCGAAGCCTGGCGTGGACTGAAAATCGGCCCACGCAAGTCCGACGGTCTTGCCACCAATCCACATGCCACCTTCGGAAACAGGATTTTCCGTCAGAGGGAAATTCGTGGTGTACGTCGCTCCTGACGCATCGGCATCAGGCCAGCCCCCCAGCAACGGAAGAACAATGAGGCCTATGACGGTTGAAGCGTGCTTCATTTGCATCCACCTCCGATCCGAGAGTCTGCCGTCACAAAGCTAACTCCTTGACTGGTGTTCAGCCGACAGCCCCGCTGTCCCCTCATGGGACGTTGCCGGCGCGGGCTTGATTCCGTCGATCCTCTCGAGCCACGCCTCGCGCCAGTACGGATACATGGCCCTTGGGCAGAACATGCGGCAGGCGCTGTATCTCGCTTGGCACACGACTGAGTCCAAGATAATGCAGGGGCTCTTCATTTCCACCATCTTCCCGGTCTGTTCATTGATGATCTTGTTGACGCGTCGCAGCACCCTGTAGGTTCCGCCGCAGTACGGCACCAATTCTGCATCCCAGAACATGCCCCGATTCTGATTCCTGATATTGACAGTTCTCAAAATCTCCTCGTGTGCCTTCACGCGAACCATGTGGCCCGCCTGAAGATCCAGTGACACCATCGGCGTAGGCATTCCTTCGGGAATCTCGCCCGGATTCCTCGGGAACTTTGTGCCACCCCAGAGCGAGTGGAACGTGTTGTAGAACCATCGCATCGCTGGTCCAAGCCCAATGCCTGCCTGACTCAGGTTGTAATAGGCGGAATAGACGAACCCGGCAGCGAGACGTCCCAGCGTCACGTTTCCGGAACGAAAGTCCTCCCAGTACTGGCGAACGTCCCACCACGCCAGAGGCTCACTCGCCTTCTGAATCTCGGTGATTTGGCAGAAATACCTCGGCTGACCATCCTTCGGATCCACCATCTGCGTACGCCGCCACAGATCCATCTCGCGGCACGTCGCCTCGTGACCGCCTGTCGACTCGCTCGTTTTGGCGGTCTCAGAGGCAGTGGGAGAGCCGACTTCCGAAGGACCTGCGATCCTCAACCAGTCTTCTTTCCAGAGGATAGTGCATCCCGCCTGACAGCCGCCATGCGCGGCGCCGTCACATCTGGTCTCGAGGAGAACGGTTCCGCGGATACGACGGCTGCGAAACGGGTACGGTGTCGTGTAGTCGCAGCTCTTGTGCGCCCTCTTTTGGACCTGAAATCGGCGTCCGCAATACTGCAGCATCTCCGGCATGAACAGCATGCCGTCGAGGGTTCCGTCCGCATCGAGCGTACGCAGGATTTCCTCTTTGCTCCGCACCTCCACCCAATCGCCTGGCATCAGGATTCTGCTCATGATCTCGCTCGCTCTTGTTCGCCGCTCATGTCGCGCCCGCGACCGTTGGTTCGATCGCGCTAGCGCCTGAGATCACGGATCGTTTCCAAGTAAAATGCCTTTTGCCCCGTCCCGAAAACCAGTAAAAGCGCATAACTGAGACAGAGCAGCGACCCTTGAACCACGAGGCGCGCGAACGGCAGGAGCTCGCTGCAGTACTGGCCGACACCGACCGTGAGCACTCCCGCGGCAACACCCGCTGCCAGAGGCCGGATCACGGTCACAAGAACGTCCTTGACTGACAGCATGGTGCCGTGCACTGCCCATGCGATCGCGGGTACGATCCAAAGCATCGTCACCGCCGAGTACGCGAACGCGACACCGCGTGGACCGTACGGCAGCCCAAGCACGTAGGCCACAAGCATGACGGGCGCGATTGCCAAGGCCATCTTCAGACCCCGGCCGACCAGGCCCATGGAGTAGATCAACCAGCCCAGCGGATTTACGATCGCAAACGCCAGAATGGTAGGAGCCAAGAGACGAAAGACGGGTGCTGCCTCGGTCCAGTTGGGTCCAAGAAGCACGGCGATTAGATCGTCCGCCAGGAGTGCACAAGCAATGGCGATAGGAACCGTGATCGCCAGGAGCAGCGCGTAGCCCTTGAGAAAGTACCGCTTGTGGCGCTCTGCGTCCTGCTGGATCCTGGATAGCGCCGAGAACGCCACTTCACCCGCAGCCGAATTCAGATTGTCTATGGGAATGCTCACCAGTTGATAAGCACGGCCGTAGATGCCGAGCGCCTCGACCCCGCAATAGCGTCCAACGAGCACCTTGTCGAAATTGTTCGCGACGTAGACGACAAGGCTGTTCATGGTGACCGTGCCCCCAAAACGCAACATGGAGAGAATTCCGGCTCCCCGCCGTGGCCTGCCAGGAGTCCAGCGCGACATGATCCATGACCCGACGCTCGTGCAGAGCGGCAGCACAATGGCCATCACCACCAAAGCCCAATAGCCGAGACCGACTAATGCTGCCAGAATCGCGACGCCCCCAGCTGTGATCAACGAGGCTACGTTCATCACCGCAAGCGCCGTGAAACGCATCTCACGCTGCAGCAGCGAGCCATGCTGGATGCCTGCAGAGTTGAACACAAGCCCCAACGCCAGGGCGGCGGTTATGCCGATCAACCGGGGCTCGTGATAAATCGCAGCAATGAAGGGCGACAAGACCAGTGCAGTGACACCCAGGATCACGCCTATCAACAGGTTCACCCAGAAAAGAGCCGAGATCTGTTCTTCTGTCACTGTTGCGCGCTGAATGGTTGCGGCGGACAACCCAAAGTCGCGGAAGAGAGCGAGCACGCCGGTAAAGGCGGTCACCATGCCTACCAGACCAAAATCGCTCGGAACCAGAAGGCGCGCCAGTATCATCAGCGTCACCAGGCGAAGCAGGAAGTTCGCGCCCTGCGCAGCCACCCGGACAAGACCACCGCGAATCGTTTTCCCTCTCAGATCCTCCATCGAGATCGACCGCCGACATTCGTGCCCCGGTCAATTGCGCCGTCCATTGCGACCCCACTGAACCATGTCTCGATCATCTCTCAGCGCTGCCCTGAATCCTGAAACTCATCCTTTGACAGAGCGAAGTGCGCCTCACGTTGTGGGAGGCGCTCTCTTCGCGAGTCGCCCGAGACCTTGTAGCGGCTGGACGCCCTGTTCGCCTACCGCGCGTGCCACGGCCTTGAACAAGGTCCACGCGCTCAGCGGATACCCCAGTTCCTGCAGTCTCCCCCTGTGGTAATCCCAGAAGGTCCTGTCCCTGGACTTGAAGACATTCTTCGCCAGAATCCGATGGTAATCCCGGAGTGTGCTATCGATCGCGCTCTTGAGTTCATCGTCCTTGAGATAGTGTGGTCCGTACTCGATGAGGTCGCTCAGGTACGCGGATACATGCCGGTGCATCTCGACAGACTTGGAAGTCTGTCTTCTCTCATGTATCCGCTCGAATGACAGAATCTCGTGAATAAACCCGAAGTCGCATCGACCTAGATATCGGAAGCACGCGCTCGTATCGGAGTGCGGCGACGGATTGGGATAGAACTCATCGCTATCCCTCACAAGGTCCGCCCGATACAAAAGCGACGTGGGCGTGCCGAACCCGAAGATCGGTTGTCCGTCCACGAAAGCCTGACGGCGCGACATCATTGCTCGGCAAAGCTCGACTCCGGCAAACACCTGGTTCGGGTAGTTGAAGCCCTGCCATTTGACGACACCGCCATTATTCACCTGGTACGCGCCGACAAATCCTGCGGTCGGGTTTACCTCCGAAAATTCGACCATCCGGAGGATGCAATCCGGAAAAATGAAATCGTCCGCGGATACCACTTTGCAGTACTTGGCCTTTGGCGACATCAGCCGGAAGGCCGTGTTGTGGTTCTCGATGACATCAACGAATGTGTCGTTGGTGTGAATGCGAACGCGCCTGTCCCTCGTCGCGTATGTCCTGGCAATTTCCAGCGAGGCATCCGAGCTGCAGTTGTTGACGATGATGTATTCGAAGTTCTGGTACGTCTGCCCCAGGACACTTTCAATACACTCCGCCAAATAGTCCGCTCCGTTGTAGACAGGCGTCAGGACGGTGACGAGCGGGTAATTCTCGGAAACCATGGGTCGTTGCATAATCCAGGATGGAGCCTCGCTCCGACTCAAGCCGCGATGGCCTGCAAGGCACGTTCAGCAGCCTTTTCCCCGCTTATGAAGCTCTCGTCCGTCCACATGTATCCCCAATCCCCATAACGACCGCAGTAGGAAATCCCGATGTCGTCCAGATAGCCATGGACAATCTCGAGTGCAGTTGCACGCTCGAGGTCGAAAATGATGTTCGCGTAGGGAAGGAGCATCGCTTTCCTCGACAGAACCTGATCCTCTTCCCGGAGCAGCCCGCAGCGGTGCAGATCGCGGATCACCGGCTCTATACAGTCCTCCGCAGATCCCGTGAAAGGCCTGTACTTGCTCGAGAAGTAGACCTCCGCCTGGATACTTCCGGTCCCCGGCGGTGCGTTGAGGGAGGAAAGCATGTGCGGGAAGCCAAGACGGGTGAAACAGATGTCCTCATCGTAGAAGTAGGTCATGTGAGCCGGCGAAAGGTCGGCCCGGTCCACACCAATGTTGACGAGAACGCAAGTCGAACAGGACAGCCGCCGCGAGGCTTCCACCACATCCGACGGTGCCCCCGTAACCATCCGGATCAAGTCTGGCAGCGGCACCGAGGAAACGAGCCCATCGTACGTCGCGGCCGCGCCATTCCTGAAGGTCAGCTGCCGGCTCCTCGGGTCGATCGACGTCAACTCGTGCTGTAGCCTGAGGTTGCCCATTGGAAGGAAATTCCGAAGATAGCGCATGAAGCCACCTTCGCTCGGATAGCGGAAGTGGCTGATGTAGTGCGTATGCATCGTCGATGCCGACAACGCCCCACGCAAGACTTCTTCGAGGCTCGGGCGGTAGATCCTGGGGCCAAGCCAGTCCGTGCTCATGTTCTCCGCTGGCGTCGTGTGGTACTTCCGCGTGTATTGCATAGGAAATGTCTCGGCAAACGTGCGCCCGAAACTTGCGTACAGCCAATCCGCGTAGTTGTTGATTGTTCGCTCCGGCGCGGAGCGTTCTTCGACGAAGTCCGCGATGACCTTGGTCACGACCTCGTCAGGCAATCCGTGCAGATGCAGTTGAACGGGATGCAGTGGCCAGTGGCCACGCCAGTAATTGTTCAGGTTTATCTGTATGGTCTCGTAGTGCTGATCGACGCTCTCGGCGAACAGTTCCTGGATCCGCGGGTCCTTCGTAAAGGAGATATGAGGCCCCACGTCGAACAGGAAGCCCGTTTCGTAACGGAACGACGCTGTGTGCCCTCCGTAGTATGAGTTCTTGTCATACATCACGGGCACGATACCGTCCGCATGCAGCCGGTGCGCTGCTCCGAAAGCCGCCATTCCGCTTCCCAAGACCACAATGTTCGGTGTGTGGTTCACCAAGCGCCTCCTGCTCTGTTATGCATTCTTAGCTGTCCTGAAAAGACACTCGAGCACTGCCACGACCGGCTAGTGCGCTGCGTCAATGACCGGGATGATTTAAATCGCAAGCGCTTCATAACGCTCGATCTGTGCCCGGGTGAGGCGCTCGAGATCGGCTCCAGCCTGGAATCCCCGGTACCACTCGACGATCCAGGAAAGAGCGCCGTCCAGCGGAAGCCACGGATGCCATCCCAACGATGATTTCGCCTTCGCGACATCCAGCTTGAGCGCGTGGGCTTCCGGCAGATGCAGGGCGTTGTCCCGAGTCCAGGACGCTCCGCTCCCCCAGGACCGCGCGAGCTCGTCCGCAATCCAGGCGACGGGCCGTGCGTCGGTCTCCGGGGGCCCGAAATTCCAGCCTTCCGCAAATTTCCGCGGGTCTGCGCTCAATCGTTCGGCCAGCATGAGGTAGCCCCGCAGCGGCTCCAGGACGAACTGCCAGGGCCGATAGGCGGACGGGCTCCGTATGCGACAGGCCTCTCCCCCGAGAAAGGCGCGCATGATGTCCGGGATCAATTGATCGCTGGTCCAGTCGCCCCCACCGATCGCATTCCCGGCGCGCGCACTCGCGAGTGCCACACCGTGGCTTGCCACTTCCGCCGGAGGGAAGAACGAATCCCGGTAGGTGGAGGTCACGAGCTCGGCGCAGCTCTTCGAGTTCGAATACGGGTCCCGCCCCCCCATGGGTTCGTTCTCCCGGTAACCCCATACCCACTCTCGGTTGACATAACACTTGTCGCTGGTCACGTTGACGATGACGCAGGGCCAACGAAGCTGCCGGACCGCCTCCAGCAGGTGCACGGTGCCCATGACATTGGAGGAGTACGTTTCTATCGGATCGGCGTAGCCGCGATGCACGACGGACTGCGCGGCCATGTGGATGACAACGTCCGGTCGGCTCTCAGCAACAGCGTCCTTGAGACGATCGAAGTCGCGGATGTCTCCGTGGATGCTGCGGACTACCGTTGCAACCCCACCCTGCTCGAACAGGTTGGGCTGCGTGGGTGGGTCCAGCGCATATCCGGTGGTATTCGCACCCAGAGAATCGAGCCAGAGCGAAAGCCAGCTTCCCTTGAACCCGGTATGGCCTGTCACGAAAACCTTGCGCCCTTTCCAGAATGCTCGGTCAAGCATGCGTGGCCCGTTGTTCCCGGCGGGGACATTCGCGCGTCCGCGCCGGTCGACTTGAAGTCATGCTTGTTCAACCAACGGCAGCTGCCGGCCTTGACAGTGACCTGCCTTCACGAGGTCTGCCGATCTCGAGTCCCCATCGCCGTGCTTGCTCTTGCCAGAGCGCCTCGACCATCCCACCGGGGAGCGCCCGGACATCGTCGAACGAAAGAACCGTGTCCTTGGCAACGTCGCGAAGCAGCACACATCCTTCGGAGAGCGCAATGGGCAACGCCGAGGAGGCCCGCGCGACAGGGCAATTGTCGATTAATCCATACGTGCAAAACCCGCCGACCCCGTCTAAACGTGTCCCGGCCTTCAGATCGCGCTTGGCAACGGCAACCACCTCGCACACAGGGCCGCCGATGGGAGCGACCGTCGCATCCCGATGGATGACTGCTCTGCCGATCGTCGATGCGATCTGGATGTGCGGCAGGTGAAATGGTGTATAGAAGACGTAGAAAGGTCCGTCTCCGAGCTTGTAGTACGCGAGTTGGACCTTCTTCAACGGAGAGTCTTCGTGAACGACGACGAACGCGCCCGTATGGGGCGCGGCACCCACCGTGTAGTCGACCAGGCCGGTCTCGAGCATCTGCTCAGCCGGTAGTCGGTTGGCGATTTCACGCACGTAGGTGCATGCCGGACCGTACATCCCACGACGGCCGACCCGGAACCCGGTCGCATTCGAAAGAACCGTCGTCTCCATGGACAGCTTGGTCGAATCCGCAAACGACGTGACCTTCTTTACGTCCTGGTCGTTCTTCTCCGCAAACGCTCGCTGGGTGTCTGGGTTTCGATAGTAATCCACCATTCCCTTGATGTTGCCAGCCGCCACCGGACGCAAACCGAGCGATCGAATGTAACGGAGCAGCGTCATTGCCACGCCGGGTTCGTCGCCGTCGGTGTGGGTGAGCACCACACCGGCTTTGTCCGCCTTTTCCTTCAGTATCGGCCCCACCAGCGAATCAAGCTCGGCGTTGACCAGGACGACGGACTTGCCGTGCGCGAATGCATCCAGCGTTACACGTGCAGCCGGCTCGATCGATCCCGTCACTTCCACCAACAGGTCGACCGCGTCACACCGGGTCAGGACCGACGGATCGTCCGTGAGCACTGTCTTTCCACTGTCGATCGCCGATTCCGCATCCTGCGCCTTGTCCACGTTGGTCCACTGCGTAAACCCGGCCTCACGGTAGGCACGCTCCGCATGGGCTCGGGTCCTGTTAGCTATCGCAACAAGTCTTATTCCAGGCACTGGTGTTCCCAGCTGCAACGCAATTGCACGACCGGTGGCCCCAGCACCCACCATTGCCACGCGAATCGGACGGCCCGCAGCCTCACGCTCGCGAAGTGCAGTATCCACGTTCATTAGCGACTCCTATGCTGGCCAACCGGCCAATTGCGATCCTGCTCAGAAACGACCGTCGCCTCCAGTGGCCATTCAATGCCGAACGCCGGGTCGTCGAACCGCACACCGCGAGCTTCATCCGGCGAGTAGAGTGCCGACGTCATGTAATACATCTCAGTGTGGTCCTCCAGCGTCTGGTATCCGTGAGCGCATCCCGGCGGCACGAACAGCATTCGACCATTCCATTCCGTGAGTTCTGCAGCGTGCCACCTCCCGTACGTCTTCGACTCCGGCCGGAGATCGAGCGCAACGTCGAACATGCTGCCCTTCGTGCAGCGAACCAGCTTGGCTTCCAGTGCTGGCGCGATCTGGAAATGCATGCCTCGCACCGTTCCCCTCCTCAGGCTGAGGCCCATGTTGGCCTGAACAGGAGCGAACTGGATTCCGTAGTCTGAAAACTCCCGGGCGCACCATGCCCGCATGAACCGACCCCGCTCATCCTCGATCGGTGTCGGATCGACCACCCAGACGTGCTCGATGTCGGTCTCTTGAAAGCGCATAGGCGCGTCCAGATCGTATGCCCGGAAAGTTTCCCACCCTGAGTTTTGCAGCAGCACACCGTCGGTGGAGTCGCCGTTGTCCTCCTCATCATCATTATCCGCCGAGCGGCGACCAGTAGGCCGCATCCGCCTACTGCATTTCCCCGGGTTGGCGCAGACTTTCGTTATGGCGGCGCGCCAAGGTGCCCCAACGGAGATTAGCAGCAAGAAACATGCCGATGTCCAACCCATTGAATCGATGTGAGATTTGCGGGCGCAAGCTTCGCCACCGTTAAGACTTTCGACGGGAGGCGGTGGCGGTCGAGCTTGGCCGGGGCGTCGTAAGGCGCAGGGGGTAGACCACGTTGCCTTCGCGTTAGACCTAAAGTGCGGATTGGGCGGCACCGAGGTCCGCATAGCCCACGTAGGCACTGGACATCGAACTCCATCGGCGCCCCTCGAGCGGCGCGCCGGCCACCACCCGGCGCAAAGGCACGCCAGAGCGCTTCGAGCCGAAAGGGATCGCGTCCCTCAGTCGCAGGTGTTTGCCGCCACTACCGCAAACGGGCATTCGCTGCGGGCGCATGCGGAATAGCCGCGCGGGCGGTTTCCGCAGTCGGGGCGCGGAGCGGACGAGCGTTGTCGTTCCCAATATTTCGCAACTGACGAGCAGTCCGTCTCCGTCGCGAATGCCGTTCGGGCGGTTGTCAGGTCGCAGCGACGGGCTGAGGTTACCCGGGATCAGCAGGCGTCACCTCGCAAAAGGACCTGTCGACAGACTTTACATTACGGCGTCGCGTTTCGCGGAGTGGCCTTCGGGTCAATTGCTGCAATCGATGGCATGTAGAATAGAAGGCGTTTCGGGTCAAACCCTCTGCTTCATGCCGCACAACAAACGGGGGTCATTGAGCGAGGGGCCCAGCAAAACCCTCGGTCGACGATATGGTGCGATTCGACCGTCGCTGGAGCAGTTCGCTTCAGTCGTGGTCCGGCGAGACAGGCCAACCTTGCCTGCGCGATGGTGCGAGCATCTTTGGCGTTGGAATCGACCCAGCCAGCTGAAGCTCGCGAGTCACTGCTCCTGCCCGATCTGATTGCATGCCGCCGCACACTGGACCATTGGTATCCATCCTCATTCCGGCGTTCAACGCTGAGGCGTGGATTGCGGACACGATCCGCTCGGCTCTGGCACAAACTTGGCCGAATAAGGAAGTAATCGTCGTCGACGATGGTTCACAAGATCGAACGCTCGCGGTCGCGAAGGGATTTGCGTCCCGCTTGCTATGCGTCGTGACGAAAGCCAATGAAGGGGCGGCGGCTGCGAGGAACACGGCGTTCACGCTCTGCCAGGGCCGTTACATTCAATGGCTGGATTCCGACGATTTGCTGTCGCCGGACAAGGTCGAGCGTCAGCTCGGCGCATTGCGGGATGAGGACGACCAGCGCACGCTTCTCTCCTCGCCTTGGGGTTATTTTGCTCATCGTCCTGGCCGGGCTAGCTTCGTTCCTACGTCGCTATGGCACGATCTCGCACCGGTCGAGTGGCTTGTGCGGAAGATGGGCGAAAATCTGCACATGCAGACCGCAACCTGGCTGACAAGTCGTGAACTCACGGAGGCGGCAGGACCGTGGGATACCCGGTTGCTTGTCGACGACGATGGCGAGTACTTCTGCCGCGTGTTGCTGGCAAGCAGGGGCGTCCGGTTCGTGCCTGAAGGCAAGGTTTACTATCGCCGCGTGCCGTCAGCGAATCGCCTCAGTCATATTGGAACGTCCAACAGTAAGATGGATTCGTTGCTGCTCTCGATGAGGCTGCACATTCAATACCTTTGCTCGTTGGAAAAGAGTCCGCGCGTGAATGAGGCATGCCTCAACTACTTGCGGTGTTGGTCGAACTGCTTTCATCCGAGACGCCAGGACATTGGGTGGGAACTGCAGGCGCTTGCGTCGGAAGTCGGCGGTCAGATCGAGTTCCCGAGTCTCCGCCGGAAATATGCGTGGTTGAGACCGGTTCTTGGGCGGGATGTCGCATGGCGCGCGCAACTCGCCCTGCCAGAGTACAAGGCCCGAGTGCTGTTTGTATTGGACAAGTTATTGCACGCTATGCAGAGCGGACGCCGATCACTGTCCTAATGACATGGGCGTGCCGTTCAAAGTTCCGGTTGTTGTTTCGCGGAAATTAAGCTGGCGCAACTCCGGGTTGCCACCGGCCGCTATTCTGTTACTGACCTACTTCGTCCCCTCGCATTTGCCGCATCCACGCGTCTCCCAGCGGGTCCGTTTCCGGGCGCGCATTGAGATTCGGCTGGACCGTTGATCCTCACCGGATATCTTCCGGCCGGCACCGAGGACGCGGGAGCCTGCGCGAGACGGTGGCTTTGCCAATGACCGGGGCAGCGCGATTTGAACGCCTGATTGGCGGTAGCAGGGTCATACCAGGAGACTTCAAGGCTCGGGCCGTTCGTGGCAGCGCTTTCTTGATGGCAGCCGAGGGCGTGGAGGTGCTGCTCCGTGTCGGCTCGATGGCGATCCTGGCCCGCCTGCTCGTTCCCGAACATTTTGGACTGGTAGGAATGGTCACGGCGCTCACCGCGGTCGCCGAGCGCTTCAAGGACGTCGGGTTATCTGTAGCTACCGTTCAGCGGAAGGAAATCACTCATGAGCAGGTAAGCACGCTCTTCTGGGTCAACGCCGGGCTCGGCATCCTGTTCGTGGGTCTGATCGCTGCATTGGCCGCGCCCATTGCGCGATTTTTTGGCGATCTCCGGCTCTTCGCTATTACCCTCGCGATTGCGTCTAGCTTCTTCTGGTCCGGACTCACTATCCAGCATCAGGCTCTCCTGCGTCGCCAAATGATGTTCGGGCGTATAGCAGGAATTCAGCTGAGCGCGAGCGTCCTGAGTATCGTCGTCGCAGTTATTCTCGCAAAGATGGGTGCCGGGTACTGGGCGCTGGTGGCCCGCGAAGTGTCGCGCAATGTATTTCAGGCCGTCGGTTCATGGGCATCTCTTCCGTGGATCCCGGGACGCGCATCACGACAAGCGAACATAAAGGGGATGCTTGCCTTCGGCGGCGATGTAACGGCGTTCAATCTGATCTGGTTCGTAGCTTTCAACCTGGATCAGATTGTCGTCGGAAGGGTTTTTGGCGCGGTCCCGCTGGGCCTCTACAAGCAGGCCATCGGTCTTACACTGCCAGTTCTGCAGATTGGTTCGGCGATCTGTTCGGTCACAGAATCGGCGTTGAGTCGCATTCAGGATTTGCAGGCGGAGTACCGGAGCTACTACCTTCGGACCCTGAGCGTTGTTTCGTTTGTGACGATACCGATCGCACTGTTTATCGCGATCTTCGCCGAAGAGGTAGTACTTGTTGTGCTGGGCGAGGATTGGACCAGCGCCAGCGGACTTGTCAGAATTCTTGCCATAGCCGCGGTTGTGAGGCCTCCGACAGGCACCGTAGGGTTCGTAATGGTGACCTCCGGCTTCTCGCGGCGCTACCTCTTATGGGGAGTATTCAATTCCGTTGGTCTGGCTGGTTTGATTCTCATCGGCATGAATGCGGGTCCAAGCGGCGTTGCATTCGCGCACGTGGCTGCAAGCGTCTTGCTGCTCGCTCCGTCGCTTTATTGGGGGTTCAAAGATACTCCCGTGCGAGTCGCCGATTTCGTTTCCGCTATTCAGCGTCCAACTGTTGCAAGCCTGCTGACTTGTGCGGTCCTGTTGTTGACGAAGCAAGCCGCGTCTGATCAAGGTGCACAGATCGTTCTGCTGATTGGACTGACCATCGGTGTGCCGGCTTACCTTGGTGCATGGCTTGTACTTCCAGGTGGCAGGGACGAATTGACGCGTACCATCGGGAGTCTGAACTCGCTGTTCAGAGGGATCGGGCGGAAACAGGGATAAGCGGTCCACTCGCAAGCGCAGTTCCATTTGGTCCAGCCTTCATCACTTGAAGTTCGCGCGGCGCTCGCAGGCTAAAAACAATGGGCCGCTGCTCTTTCGGCGCAGGCTTCTGCGCAGTCATCTGACTCCCTCTGAAACCTTGTCATGCCCGGCACAGATCACCACCGCATGCTTCACCTATCCATTCCCGCGGTGCAACCGGTATCGGAGATCCCGCGAATAATTCATCAGACCTATCATACGAAGGCCTTGCCTTCCGTCATCGCCGCAAACGTGCAGAAGATTCTGGCTCAGAACCCTGGCTGGGAGCACCGACTATATGATGACGATGACATGGCGGCCTTCGTTGAGTCCGCATATGGCCAGCAGATCTCTGCCTTCTACAGTCGCATAAACCCGAAATATGGAGCAGCGCGAGCCGACCTGTTCCGCTACCTGATCATGTACAGCAGAGGCGGTGTCTATCTGGATATCAAGGCATCCTTGGAAAAACCTCTCGACGACGTGCTGCGACCCGGCGATGTGTATATCTTGTCGCGTTGGCGCAATCGACCCGGCGAGGCCTTCGAAGGATGGGGAAAGCACCGGCGCCTGCGACACGTCGGGGGCGACGAGTTTCAACAGTGGCACATTATTGCCGCTCCTGGGCACCCGTTTCTAATGGCCGTAATTGAATGCGTTATCTGCAATATCCAAAGCTATAACCCGATCCTGTGGGGCACTGGCAAAACCGGCGTCCTTCGTCTCACGGGACCCATTCCGTACACATTAGCGATCACGCCCCTGTTACAACACCATCCGCATCGTATGGCCGACGCTACGGACGACCTGGGACTCACATACAGCATTTTCCCCGTGGCCGAGGCACGCGCACACAGGAGAATCTTCAAGCACCACTACACAGATCTCACCGAGTCAGTGGTGCAACTTGATGGAATCAAGAGGCTCGCGTGGCAGCTATTCGGTCCGGTGCAAAACCAGGTCTTGAGGAGAGTTCGAAACGTCGTTCAGCGCGCATACTGGCGCTCAAAAGTCGATCGAAAGCCTGGCGACTGATCGGTTGAGCCGGCGGCAGCGTGGTCCTCAGGACAGCGGCTTGAGATCGTATGTCAGCCGGTTCACGTAGTTCATCGGACCGTCACTCTTTCCCAATTGGACCGAGCACTCAGGTTACCCGCCGCATCGTAAGCCTTAATTGCATACGTAAACTTATTCCCGACCGCTACTGCCGTGTCGGTCCACGCTGTACTCGATGTAGTCGCGACCTGCGGGCCCAACACACCGGCCTTGTTTGATCGATAGATGATGTAGCCAACAACTCCAACGTTGTCCGTTGACGACTGCCAGGTTAAGTGCACTTGTGTGTTGGAGCTCGTTCCGCTGAGGTTCAGTGGCGCAGTCGGCGCCTGCGTGTCGACAATCGGACCTGTCGACACCACCAGGTTCACCGCCGACCCCGGCGCCACACTCGCCGCCGCCAACGGACTCTGACTGATCACACTGCCCGCGGGCACCGAGGCGCTCGACTGCTGCGTCACCGTGCCGAGCACCAGGTTCGCACCCGTGATCGCCGCCGTCGCCGCCGACTGCGTCAGCCCCACTACGTTCGGCACCACCACCGGACCGACTATCGTGATCGGCGCCGGTCGGCACTGCATGCCAAAGGAATCGAGCCACCACCCCGCTCGACCCGAGATGGCATACGCCGGATTCGTGCAGGCATACGGCCCGCGAAGCGTTCCTGCGGTCCCACCCACGGGCCCGAGGAACTGACCCACCCCGGTCACCGTGCCACTGGCGGTCAACGCCTTGCACTCGAAATCCAGCTGGTTGACGTACTGATCCGCCCGCCCCCGGAACCCACTGATCGCAAAGTCGCGCGGACAGGTCCTCGTGTAGGCAGGCCCCGGGGTGCCCCCGGCGCCGTTCCCAGCAAGCGCCCTGTTGACCGGATTACCGATCCAGTGCCCGTTCTGGTCCACCGTTACGCATTGCAGACCCACCCCGTTGACGTACGTGCCCGCCGAGTTTCCGTACACCCCCACCAGTGTCTCGTTGACATTGCAGGCCAATGCGTACGCGTCACCCCCAGCGCCACTCCCAATGATCGGCGTGA
>Ga0075418_10003827_pt1 | contig 17163 bp, 18 predicted proteins | sample SoiMetdeltSBSDD2_FD_81776 | JGI IMG/M metagenome (GOLD analysis project Ga0075418, IMG submission 81776) | Bulk soil microbial communities from a Populus tree surrounding site in Tennessee, USA - Soil MetaG P. deltoides SBSDD2 | ecosystem: Environmental > Terrestrial > Soil > Tree plantation... | reverse complement strand
GGGGCGTAATTTTGGCAGGCGGAGACGGCAAGCGCCTTCTTCCGCTTACCAGAAAACTTACAGGCGAAGATAGACCAAAGCAGGTTTGCGCTCTGTCGGGTACTGATACCCTGCTAAAAGAAACGTGGCAACAGGTCTCGTACGTAGTTCCACAATCGAACATATTGCTGGTTTTGACGCGAACTCATGAGCGCTTTTATGTAGATCAAATACGCGGTATTCCGACCGGCAATTTACTCGGCCAGCCATACAATCGGGGAACCGCGCCGTATATAGCGTTCCATACAGCAATTTTTCTTATGAGGTGTTATCGGTCTGTCCCTCGGATCTCGCCGTGTTCCCTGTGGAGGGACTGGGATGGACCGACCTCGGTGAGCCTGAGCGCGTGCTTTCTGCTCTCAAACTGAAACTGGGGCCAATCGGATCAAAATCTACTTCGCAGCGAGCAGCGCGCTAAGAGCAAACCTATGATTCTCGAGCAAGCTCGTACTCAGGCCGATCAAACGAACTCTGGGCCTCGCGCATTGAGTGCACTCGGGACGTTGGGCCTCCACTGGCCAGAGTATGTGATGGAAGGCGCCGAGTTGGGCCTGTACATGATCTCGGCGTGTGCGTTCGTGGTACTCTTCCAATATCCAACGTCACCCGTCCACCAGGTTCTTCCGGATCCCACCCTACACCGCGTTTTGATCGGCATTGCCATGGGCATGACCGCCATCGGCATCATCTACTCCCCCTTGGGTCAACGCTCGGGCGCACACTTTAACCCCGCAGTCACGTTCACCTTCTTTCGCTTGGGCAAAGTCGAATTCTGGGATGCGGCCTTTTACGGCGCCGCACAGTTCATCGGTGGGCTGCTGGGAGTGGTACTGTCGGCGCTGGTTCTCGGAGAGCTGGTTGCTCACCCCTCCGTGCGGTACGCTGCAACCGTACCAGGCATGGCTGGAGTAGGCATCGCGTTTCTCGCCGAAGTCGTCATCTCCTTCCTGCAGATGTCACTAATCTTGCGCTTTTCCAATACCCCGCGCCTGGCGCGTTTTACCGGCCTGTTCGCCGGCGCCATGATCGCGGCCTACATCAGTCTCGAAGCGCCGTATTCAGGAATGAGCATGAACCCGGCGCGCACCTTCGCGTCTGCCTTGCCGGCGCAGATCTGGACGGCGTTGTGGGTCTACTTCACGGCTCCGCCCCTGGGCATGCTGTTCGCGGCAGAGCTGTACGTGCGGCAATACGGCATCCACCAAGTCTTTTGCGCGAAACTGTATCATAACAATGACAAGCGATGTATCTTTCACTGCAACTGGAAGCAGTTATCAGTTTCTGATGCGTGAGCAGGTTGGGTAGCAACTTCGATCTCCATTTCATAGCCCAGGAGCCGATTGATCAGAATCGCGGCCTAGCCATCCGGTGTTGCGTTTCATCGCGACCTGATGCGTCTGTGTGTGTGTGTGGCAATTGCCCTTCGAACAAGGAAATGAACAAGGGGCTTGGCGCGTCATCTGCCGCGAGGGTGGGGCGGGTAACATCGCCGAGACACCCAGATCGTGTACGACGGCGAAAACTGGATGTGACGGAGCCTGCCGGCAGTCGCAAACAGCCTAACACCGAAGCAGCTACTCCGTCACGAGAGAAAGCTCAGCATGGATTCTGGATCAGATGATCCATCTCCGAAAAGGGTAGACAAGTTATGCATCTCAAAACATTCCATTCGTTACAATATTTTGTTGCCGCGTCGCAGGGATTGGAGTTTGACTCATTGCCGTTCTGCTGGCGGAATTTAGCTGTCGCCACGTCGCGCATTCTTCGACAAGACCGAGCTGCATAGAAAAAAAATTAACCTAATAAAAACATATTTTAACTACCAGAACAGCTCAATGCGCAACTCTGCACGGATGAGGAGAGCTTTAGGTGTAATTTATTTTTACTTTTTTTTATTTCTTGTCTAATTATGGATATGTGTTTGCTCAGAGTTATTATGTAGTGTAAAGAGGACAATCAAACCATTCGGATGGTGCCGCCATCGCAATCATGGACTGCGCATCCTGCCCGACAGCTGAAAGCCCACCCGAATTAATAGGGTAATTGACGGGTAAGGTTTAGACACACGACTTCGGTTTCGCCGACCTCAGCCTCGCGCTAGTTACTCATGAAAACAGAGCACGAATACAACGCGATGTTTCAAGCGCTTGTCGATATTAGAAAACATCTAAACGAGACAATCAGCTCACTGGATGAGCATATTCGACGCAAACAACTGGAATGTGTCGAAAATTCATTCCAGGAACAAAAGGATGCTCTTGACGAATGTGTGGATGGGATTGATCGGGAGCTGATCAAGTTATCGGTGTACGTTGGGGAGTATCAGCGCCTTTGGGCAAGTCTCAAGGAAGTGAACGAAAAAAGAATTCCCGAACTGGGGGGAACACCCCTTGCGATGCCGGAGGCTATCGCGGGTGACACTCTCGCAACTATCTTGGCCCAACGGATTGATTACCTAACGGCGCAAGGAAAGCTGTGACAGGTGTCATCTCGGTAAAACGAAAAATGTTCCCATTCGTCGCGTAGTCATAATGCGGATGCAAATCATTGGGCCTTGAGCTTGGAGGCTGCCATGAGCGGTACCGGTAAACCTACAATTCAGACATTGCGAAGGAGACAACGGTTATTTGAGAAATCGATTCAGTACCGGGCGAGTGAATTTAAGAAATTCGCGACCGAGCGTGCTCGGGCCGAAGACGAATTAGGGAGATCGCGGGAGGAATTGCGTGCCCTCGCGGCTCACCTGCAGGCGGTACGAGAAGAAGAGAGAGCTCGGCTTGCACGGGAGATTCATGATGAGCTAAGCGGGAGTCTAACCGCGCTTAAAATGGATCTATCCCTGCTGCCGGACCGGGCGGCCAAGGATCGCAATTTGTTTCTGGAAAAACTAACGTCCATGTCTGTGCTGATTGACGATACGCTGGCTCGCGTCCACACGATCGTTACGGAACTGCGGCCGGTCGTCCTGGATAAATTCGGTTTGGTTGCGGCGGTTGAATGGCAAATAGGCGAATTTCAGGAGCGGTCGGGGATCGCGTGCGAGAGTCATCTGCCGGCTGAAGAAATCCTTTTGGACTCTGACCGATCCACTGCGGTTTTCCGGATTTTGCAAGAGGCCCTGACCAATGTCATGCGTCATGCCAACGCAACGAAAGTGGTCGTCGATTTGAGAAGTGAAGCGGAAAGCTTGATTCTGTCGGTTCGGGATAATGGGAAAGGCATCGACCCGAAGGTAATCTACGCTCATAACTCGACAGGGTTACTAGGCATGCGGGAGCGGGCACTGCCTTTGGGCGGCGTAACAAGAATCACGAACCTGCCGGAAGGAGGCACTCTCATGAGCGTGAGGATTCCGCAAAATAACGTGAGTCTGCAAAAATGAGAATTCTCATTGCCGACGATCATCCAATTTTTCGCGCAGGGTTGAAAGAAACTCTGGCGAAAGATCCCGGCGTGGAGTCGATTGGTGAGGCCGATGATGGGCATAAAGCCGTGGAGCTTGCCCGAAAAAAGCGCTGGGATGTGGTTGTGCTCGATATCATGATGCCAGGAAGAGACGGTCTGGAGGTCTTGCAAGAATTGCGGCGCGAACGCCCCAAGCTTCCCGTTCTTATTTTGAGTGCCCATCCTGAAGATCAACTGGCTTTGAGATTGCTAAAAGCCGGGGCGGCGGGCTACCTGACCAAAGAAAAGGCTCCCGAGGTTCTGCTTGCCGCCATCAGAAAAGTCGTGAGCGGGGGGAAATATATCAGCGAATCCCTGGCGGAGAAAGTCGTCTTTGCTTGCGAATCCGAGAAAGCCCCGCACGAGACCTTATCGAATCGAGAATATCAGATCATCCGGATGATCGCCTCAGGAAAAACCATGCAGGAAATCGGCAAAGAACTCTTTCTAAGCGTCAGAACCGTCAGCACCTATCGCGCCCGTATCCTCGAAAAGATGAACATGAACACCAATGCTGAAATCATCCGTTACGCTGTGGATCACAACCTTATCGACTAGAGAGTCCTATTCCCTATGCGCAAAAACTTCCCTGCTCTGAGAAGTCGCTCCTGTAATCGATTTCCCTTGTAGTCCTAGAACGGACAAATCAGCGCCAAAAAACCGACACCGAAATCGTTCTTTCGGTGTCTTGCTCCGCGCGGGTCCGACCGGTTTATTTAAACAAATCGGAGCGTCGACAGATTGTCTGTTAGCAAAAATCCTGGGATGCCCGGATGCATGAAAGTCTTCGTGTGGCGCCGCGCAGTTCATCGGCGGGCTGCTTGGGGTGGTACTGTCGGCGCTGGTCCTCGGACAGCTGGTTGCTCCCCCTCCGTGCGGTACGCCGCAACCGTCCCAGGCATGGCTGGGATGGGCGTGGCGATTCTCGCCGAAGCCGTTATCTCCTTCCTGCAGATGATCTTGCACTTCTCTAACACGCCGCGCCTGGCGCGTTTTACCGGCCTGTTCGCCGGCGCCATGATCGCGACATCCATCAGTCTCGAAGCGCCCTATTCAGGGATGAGCATGAACCCGGCGCGCACCTTGGCCTCTGCCTTGCCGGCGCAGACCTGGACGGCGTTATGGGTCTACTTCACGGCTCCGCCCCTGGGCATGCTGTTAGCGGCAGAGCTATACGTGCGGCAACACGGCATCCACCACGTCTTTTGCGCGAAACTGCATCATCACAATAACAAGCGGTGTGTCTTTCACTGCAACTGGAAGCAGTCATCAGTTGCCAGCGGTCAGTTATCAGTTTCTGATGCGTGAGCAGGTACGAGCAGGAGGCCTAAGAAGACTCATATACGTCGTTACGCTAAATCACCTCGCTCAAGGAACTAACTTGCTAAGCGCAAGGTGCAAAGGGCAAAGTGAAATGCTTTGCACCATGCCCTTCGCCTCTAGCGTGGAGCCGGATGTCGCTAGAACAAGCGCATCGAATGAGCATTCTCAATGAACCATAATCAGATCTATAGATTCTGGCGCTCAGCCGCGCAATGTTTGCTTGGCGGCATTGCTGTGGCATTGGTGACCTTTGTCTGCTTTCGACTCAATGTCAGTATCACGACGGCCGCCCTTCTCTATCTGATTGTCGTCGTACTGGCGTCGCTCACGGGTAGCTTCGTTCTATCGGTTGTTGTCTCCATCATCGCCATTCTATGTTTGGACTACTTCTTTACTGAGCCACTTTTCACTATAGATGGACCACTGCGCGAGCCGCTGAACCTCGTGGCAGTGATTACCTTCTTGGGAACCGCGTTGGTCATTACCAGCCTGATGTTCAAAGTGCGCAAGTCGCTCGAAGTTCTGCGCGAGCAGGCTGGCCTCCTCAACCTCACGCACGACACGGTCTTCGTGCGCGACATGAATGACGTCATCACCTATTGGAATCGCGGTGCCGAGGAGCGGTATGGATGGACTCGCGAGGAGGCAGTCGGCAAGGTCTTTCACCAGCTCATGCAGACGATCTTCCGAGTAGCCCTTGAAGAGATAAATACGGCGTTGCTCCGCACTGGGCGTTGGGAAGGGGAACTCGTCCACTCGAAGCGAGACGGAACGCAGGTCATTGTGGAGAGCCGGTGGTCGATGCTGCAGGACGAGCAAGGCGGGCCGCTCGCGACTCTCGAGACCGACAATGACATCACCGAGCGCAAGCGGGTCGAGGATGCCCTTCGGAAGAGCGAATCCTACCTGGCGGAAGCCCAGAAGCTGACGCACACGGGCGCTTGGGCCTTCTGTCCTTCGACCCCTGAACGCAGTTATTGGAGTTCGGAATACTATCGGATTTATGGCTTCGATCCGGCCAAGGACCCGGCGCGCCGCTCCGCTGTCCTCGAACGACTTCACCCCGACGACCGAGCCCGGGTTGATGGCGAGTTCAAAGAAGCAATTCACAAAAAGACGGACTTCGAAAACGACTTTCGGATCATTCTTCCGGATGGAACCGAGAAACACCTTCACGCTGTAGTTCATCCGATCGTCGACCAAGGCGGTGAGGTTGTCGAGTTCGTTGGCACGTCCATGGATGTCACGGAGCAGTATCAAAACAGAGCGGCCCTCGAAAAGGCCTTCGAAGAGATCAGAGGGCTGAAGGACCAGCTCTATAAAGAAAATCTGGCACTGCGGGACGAAGTCGACCGGACCTCGATGTTTGAGGAAATTGTCGGCACCTCAACGGCGATGCGGGCCGTGCTTTCCCGGATTGCCAAAGTTGCTCCGACCGACTCGACTGTTTTCATCACTGGAGAGACTGGGACGGGAAAGGAACTCATCGCACGCGCGGTTCACAAACGGTCCCAGAGATCTGGACGCGTATTCGTCAGCGTAAACTGCGCCGCCATGGCCCCATCGCTGATTTCCTCGGAGTTATTCGGTCATGAAAAGGGAGCGTTCACAGGCGCAACGCAGCGCCGGCTTGGCCGTTTCGAGCTGGCCGACAGCGGAACGATTTTCCTCGACGAGGTGGGCGAACTTCCAGCCGACACGCAGGTCGCGCTGTTGAGAGTGCTGCAGGAACGGGAATTCGAGCGAGTCGGGGGAGACCGGTCCATCCCAGTCGACGTTCGAGTCATCGCTGCCACAAATCGTGATCTGAAAGCCGCCAAAGCCAGTGGGGCCTTCCGCGAGGACCTCTTCTATCGGCTAAATGTCTTTCCCATCGAAGTGCCACCGCTCCGCGAGCGTAAGGACGACATTTTGATGTTGCTCGAATATTTCGTGAAGCGTTTCGCAAGCCGGACAGGGAAGAATATCCGGTCGATCGACAAAAAGACGCTCGAACTCTTTCAGTCCTATAGTTGGGCCGGCAATATCCGTGAGTTGCAGAACGTAATTGAGAGGTCTGTGATTTTAAGCTCCGGTGATGTTTTCTCGGTCGATGAATCCTGGCTTTCCAAAGAATCGGCTCAAACGGCACCTCGCGCTCAAGCGTCGCAGCCAGTCAACGGCGAGCCGCCTGGCGAACGGGAAATTATCAAGGCCGCGCTGGCCACGAGCAGAGGTCGGGTCGCTGGGCCGTCAGGGGCGGCGGCCAAGCTCGGAATTCCGCCATCCACTCTTGAGTACAGGATCAAAGCGCTGAAGATTCCTAAAAGCGAGTTCAAATTCCGCTAACGCTTGCTCGCGAAAATCTTAAGAATCGCAAAATTCGCGAAATTCGCGAACCCAAAGCGGTCCCTGCGTTTCCCTTCCCCTCTTTGTTTTCATGGAATTACGAAATGGTGCGTGGTTTGCAGTTCTAACCCTCGCGGCGCCGACAGGATGGGAAGGCAGGCGGAGGGTCTGGAGCAGAGTAGGGTTTTCGATATTGGCGCAGTACGTGCGGCGAACTGAAGTGAGATGAAAGCGACACGATAACTTCACGTTCTTGGCCAGAGCTTCGGGCTCGGCAACATCCCTCGAGACCTGCTGAGCAGCAGGACACTCAAGCACTGCATCGATGAGCTATCGGTGACCTATCCAACAACAGCCATTCGAATCGAGGAATAGTTTATGAGTTCCCGCATCTCAGTGGTCGTTCTCGCGCTCGTCATTGTGGTCGGCTACGAGCAAGTCATGTCACAAAGCAACAGTAGCTACAACGGATTTGATCTGGTCGACAAGACTGGCAACATTCGCAAGCCGGCAGACTATCGAGATCATTACCAGGCGCTCGGAACGTTTGCGGTAACCGATTTCACCGGCGACACCGAGATGCATTACACGTACGCGCCGCCGGGCACGGCCGAGTATTACCGCAAGAATAAGAAGTTCGCGGATGGAACCGTCTTGGTGAAGGAAGTCTTCGCAACCGATCACGCTCAACTGACGACTGGGGACGCCCATTGGGCCTCGGGAATAAAGGTGTGGTTCGTCATGGTCAAAGACGAAAAAGGACGCTATCCCGGCAATCCGCTTTGGGGTGACGGCTGGGGATGGGCCCTCTACAAGTCTGACGCGCCCGACAAGCAAGTGGCGGTCAACTACAAGAAAGATTGCCTGGGCTGCCACGTCCCAGCAGAGGCAACAGACTGGATCTACATCCAGGGTTATCCAGTTCTCGCCGCGAAGTAAGCAGCACGACGAGACGAAGCGGTTTTCCAAAAGGCTTCAAAGACTTTGTGATGAAAGGAGATTTTGTAATGAAAAAGTATCTGTTCGCAATAATCGCTGGAGTTGGCGTGGTCGCCACGAGCTGGTTCGTACTTAACATTGATACGAGACCCATTGCCGCTCAGACTCAACAGCCGGCGGTGGTATTTAATCCTGATGGCACAATGCAGTTGCCGACGGGCTTTCGCAAGTGGGTGCTTGTGGGCACTCCTCTAACGCCTAATGGCCTCAACAATGGCCAGGCGGGCTTCCCCGAATACCATAACGTGTACATTGAGCAGAAAAACGTTGATGCGTATCTGAAGACAGGCGAGTTTCCAGAAGGAACGGTCATTGTAAAGGAACTGACGCGGGTCCTAAATCCGACTTTTCCGGACGGCTCTCGTAAGGAACCTTCCGGACGCGGGTATTTCAACGGCGAGTACAACGGCATCGACTTAACAATAAAAGACAGTAAGCGCTTCGCGAAGACCAATAACTGGGGTTTCTTTACCTTTGGGCATCATCCATTGCCATATGACCAGACCTCAGCTGAAAAGTCTGTGGCCGAATGTGCGGGATGCCATATCGCCAATGTCGCCCAAACCGATATGACGTGGATTCAGTTCTATCCGTTACTTCGTGACAAAAAAGGATATTAGGTACCGAGATTTCTGTCAGCGTGGCCGAGCCACGGGGAAGAGACCGCATCCAATTTCAACGGAATTAAATTAAAGGAGGAATAAGTATGTCGAAACAAATGAATATGTCAAAAGAGATGAGCATGTCGAGTCACGGTGGCGGACATCTCTACATGCAAACCAACGAGGTAAAGAACTGCATCATTCACTACCATCGCTCCGCCAACGGCACGCTCACAGAGGTGCAACGTGTCGCCACCGGCGGTGCAGGTTCGGGGACTTTCAAGCCGATCAGCGGCCAGGAGAGCGCGCCCAACTCCTTTGAAGGCGCAGGTAGCGTCATCCTCTCACCAGACCGCAAGTTTCTGTTTGCCACAAACGGCGGGGACAATTCGGTTTCCAGCTTCGCCGTGGGCGACCAGGGCAGGCTCACACTAATCGACACCAAGCCGACCGGGAACGCCGTGGAAGGAAAGAGCGGTACTGCCAAATCGCTGGCATATTCTCCCTCGAAGGACATGCTTTACGTGGTCCACTCCTTCGGACCCGATCATATCCGGCTCATGTCGGTCTCCAGCGATGGCAAGCTTACGCCGCGCATGGAGCGATACACGGCGAATACACCGGAGAAACCACACCGGGTTCCAACTATGGGTGTGCTCTCACCAGATGAGAAATTTTTCCTTGTCGGCACCACGTTCGATCTGCCCATTGCGATCTCAGGCACCTATCCGGACGGTTCACCCATTCTCTGGGTGCCTGGTCCAGACGGCAAACCAAAGTCGGTCGCTTCGAATGCGCCGGATCCCGACGGCATCGTTATATTCCGCGTGAATGCAAACGGCACGCTCAGCGACCCCTCGTTCCAGGACGGAGGGGGCGGTTCTCCTTTCTACATCGCTTTCCTACACAACCGACCGGATACCTTCATCCTCGGATACGCCGTCGGTGACGGAGTCAGCATGTGCCGCATTGACGAAGACGGCAGAATTGGCGTCGGCAAGGTCGTACCGATCAACACAAGGCGAGGCGCGATCGCTGAACTTTGCTGGATGTCCGTCTCCCCCGACGACCGACTCTTGTACGCTACGGTTTTCGGGTACAGCAACCTCACCACCTTCCATATCGACGGCCCCGAGATCAGAGTCGCGAAGGATCCTGCGTGCCCCGACGTCGAGGGCGATGGCACCTTCAGGGGGCTTTGTGGAGACGTCAGCAGCGGACCGAGCGATAACTGGGTTTCGCCGGATGGCGACTATCTGTACCAGATCTACGGGAACGCCTCGAAGCTGGTGGGGTACGCCACCAACCCAGCCGGCTCGCTAGAGGAGGTTACCAGTGTCGCCATCCCCTACAACAGCCCACAGGGCCTGGCGGGATTCTGATGCGGCTCAACGGGAGCGCGATTGCGCGCCCCCGTTATCTTGCAAGCAAGGGCAAACACAAAGAACAGATGAGTGTGGCGAAAGAGATGACAGAGATGCACACGGAAAAGTCGGAGACCGTAAATCGTCGAGCATTTCTCCAGATGGTAGCTGGCGTGGCAGCTGGGGCTGTCATCGCCGGCGCGATCCCAGAAATTGCTGCTGCACAGCAGTCGAACCGCCTTGGCGGACATCTCTACATGCAGACGAACGAGACCCGGAACGCCATCATTCACTATCGTTGGGCGGCGAGCGGCGCATTGACCGAGGTGGACCGTGTGGCCACGGGCGGCGCCGGTTCTGGGGAACTGAGCCCAATCTACCACATCAAGCGGCCGAACGACTTCGAGGGTGCGGGCAGTGTCAATCTCACGCCGGATCGTCGCTTTCTGTTCACTACCAACGCCGGCGACAATTCCGTCTCCAGCTTCGCTGTAGATAAGGAAGGCCGGCTCAAGCTGCTCGACGTCAAGCCGACGGGGAACCCCACAAGCGGTGGCGCTAAATCGCTGGCCTATGCCCCTTCGAGTCGCACGCTTTTCGTGTTGCACACGTTCGGCCCCGACCATCTCCGGCTGATGTCTGTCGACAACAAAGGCAAACTCACGGCACGTCCGGAGCGATACTCGGTGAACACGAGGGACTGGCCCAATCGTGTGCCCACGATGGCCGTGCTCTCGCCCGACGGGAAATTCCTCGTTCTAGGCACAACGTTCGACGAGTTGCCCAGTAGAAAAAATCCGGACGGCTCACTGATCCTCTGGATCCCGCGGCCAGACGGCACACTGCACGTCATCGCTTCGAATGCACCAGACCCCGACGGCATCGTCGTATTCCCGGTGGGCGGAGACGGCGGACTCGGCGCACCCTCATTGTATGACGCGAAAGGCGCTTCTCCTTTCTACATCACCTTCCTGCACAACCGGCCGGATACCTTCATCATCGGGTATGCCGTTTCAGACGGGCTCGCCATGGGCCGCATCGACGCAAACGGTAAAGTCAGCGTCATAAGTCCGCTCGTGAAGATCGACACGAGCGCAGGCCTGCCCTCCGAGCTGTGCTGGCTGGCCGTCTCCCCGGATGACCGATTCGTGTTCACTACGAACTTCGGTTACAGCTACATGAGCAGCTACCTCATCGACGGCAACGTGCTCTCCATCGCGAAGGATCCCGCGGTCCCGAAGGTTCCTGGAGATGGCACCTTCAGGGCGATCAATGGAACCGTGAGCAGCGGACCGAGCGATAGCTGGCTGACGCCGGATGGCGCCTATCTCTACCAGATCTACGGGAATGCCTCGAAGCTGGTGGGCTACGCGACGCAGTCGGACGGTTCGCTCAAAGAGATCACCAGCGTGAAAATTCCCTACAACAGCCCGCAGGGTTTGGCGGGATTCTGATCCGCTCAACAAACTGCCGCGCGATCCAGCTCGGCGAGAACCTGGTCCAACGGATGCGCGGCAGTTACGACGCGTTAGTGAAACCGATGTTCGACGCCACAATGTACTCTGATCTGACCGACAATTTAAGCCTTTGCCGTTTGCCGGAAATGCGTGCGGGGAATCCGTCCGATAACGATCTGCAGCGGGCTGAAGGTTCCTGCCGGATTGTACTGAGCGGTTCTGAAAGCGGAACCCGCGTCATGGACGTCTTTCAACGGTCTCCCATCCGAGTCATGTTCCCGAGGATCGGCGGTGCTGCGGTGAACGAGGCTGTTCTCATCAATACTGCGGGCGGTATTGCGGGAGGAGACAGGCTCGAATGTGGTGTGACCGCGCTAGCCGACGCGTCAATCGCGGTGACCTCGCAGGCGGCTGAAAAGGTCTACCGAGCGTTAGACGAACCCGCGCGCATCACGACGAAACTGAAAGCGTGCGAGGGCGCGAAACTTGCGTGGCTTCCGCAGGAGACAATCGTCTTCAATTGCGCACGCCTTAGCCGGGAGACAGAAATCGAATTTTCTTCTGGAGCGCAGCTGCTTGCCCTTGAGTGGCTGGTGCTGGGTCGTGCCGCACACGGTGAGGAGATGGTCGGCGGGCACATAACTGAGACCTGGCGCGTCAAGAAAGATGGTCGGCTGATCTGGGCGGACAGCTTCCGCGCCACGGACGAGATGTTTTCGCACCTTCACAGGAATGCCCTGCTTTCGAATTGCAAGGCCGTTGGAACGCTTATCTATTTCGGGCCTGCTCTCGACGCACGTCTTGAGTTTGTGCGCGACATTGCTCCTTCCCTGGAGTGCCACTGCGCCGCGACGTCGGTTGGCGGGCTTATTATCGTTCGCTTTGCCGCGAAGGTGTCCTCCGACTTGAGACTCGCCTTGCGCAGCTTTCTCCAGCAATTCAGCCGACAGCTTGAACCCGGCCCTTTCCGAGTGCCGAAGATGTGGTCGTGCTAAAGGCCGCTATAGAATGGAGAAGCTCATGAACCCACGCCGCATGAAAAAGACAAGCTAAGGTAAGCATATGTCGAAATATAACAAGAACCCTGAAACCGTATCTCGCCTTTCTCCCGAGCAATACCGTGTGACGCAGCGTGACGGGACGGAACGGCCCTTTGATAACGCCTATTGGAATAACAAAGAGCCAGGTATTTACGTAGACGTCGTGTCAGGCGAACCGCTGTTCGCCTCGATTAACAAGTTCGAGAGCAGCTCTGGTTGGCCGAGCTTCACCAAGCCGCTCGAGCCGGAAAATGTGGTCGAGAACACTGACATCAGCCACGGCATGACTCGGACTGAGGTTCGCTCCCGTCATGGGGACAGCCACCTTGGCCATGTCTTCCCCGATGGCCCAGGCGAGGCGGGCGGCTTACGCTACTGCATCAATTCCGCCTCGCTACGCTTCATTCCCCTCGATGAGCTCGAGAGCGAGGGCTATTGCTTGGGATTGAGAAGGTGGTGACGAAACGCCGTGACTGCTAATCGACAGTGTGTCGGAGTTTCGGCGCACGGGCAATTCACGTTGGAATCTAAGCAACGGCCGTGACTTGCATGATAATAGTTAATATTTATGGTACCTCCCTTGCATGATGATAGTAAAAAACAAAGGAGGAGTCCTAACATGAATCGCGCAGAAAATACGATTTCCGTCCGGCACGTCTCCGTTTCTCTGGACAAAACGTTCGAGGAAACGTGCGCACGATTTGAGTCCCGTATGGGGTATCTCGATTACCCAGCCTTTAACGAACGGCTGGAACGCGGGATGTCGGAAGGTGCCGCACAAGATTATATGAAGAACATAGAGGGTCCGCTTGGCCTGATGATTTTCGCCGTGATCGATCACGGCAGGCTGGCCGGCTTGGCGGGAAAAGCCTCCGGAGCGAAACAATACGTCGTTGGAAATCCTCTCTTTGCGCTCCAGATGACGAAGAAGGACATTCGAGCGGGACTTTATGCTCCCCTTCGGGTCTACATTAGAGAGGACGGCAAGAAAAGTATCGTCGAGTACGACCTTCCGTCGACCTTGTTCGGACAATTTCAGAATGCGGACGTCGACCACGTGGCAAGGATGCTCGATGAAAAACTCGCAGCGGCAATCGAGTATGTGTCGACGTGAATGACGACTTTAACATGAATGCGTTCGTAACCCGCAGGATCACATATACAGATTGGAGAAAATCATGGAATCGAAAATTTTTTTGGTTACTGGCGCAACGGGTGACACCGGATCAAAGGTCACTCAATTTTTGTTGGAGAAGGGATACGAGGTCAGAGCCTTTGCCCACAAGAATGATGAGCGAAGCACCAAGCTTGCTGACCTTGGCGCTGAAATCGTAGTCGGCGATCTGCTCGATTTTCAATCGGTTCGGGCCGCTCTCGATGGTGTGTCCGGGGCCTATTTCGTCTATCCGATCGCTCCGGGGCTCATCGAAGCAACTGCCTTTTTCGTGCAGGCTGCAAGTGAAGCCCACGTTGGTCACATCGTAAATATGTCTCAAATCTCGGCACGGCGGGAAGCCAAAAGCCACGGCGCTTTCAATCATTGGATTGCAGAAAGAGTTTTTGATTGGTCGGGATTGTCTGTCACACATCTCCGTCCGACGTTCTTCGCTGAGTGGTTCCTCTATTATGCACGGGACATCAAAGACGGCTTGGTAAAAATGGGTTTTTTCAGGAACGGGAAGCACGCACCGATAGCTGCGGAGGACCAGGCTAGAGTCATCGTCGGTATTCTCGAAAGTCCCGGCCCACATGCGGGCAAAACGTATCCGCTTTTCGGTCCCAAAGAATATACCTATCCTGAAGCCTTCGCCGAGATAAGCGAGATTTTGAATCACGACATACGATATGAGGAGATTCCTCTGAAGGTTTTCGAGGAACGAATCGCAAAGGGTCGGTCACCGTTCCTGGCACAGCATCTTGTCGAGGTTGCTAAAGATCATGCGGCGGGAATCTTTTCCGGTACCAATGATGTTGTGAAAAGAATCACCGGAAAAGAGCCAATCGGTCTTAGAGAGTTCGTACAAAAAAACCGAAGACCTTTCGAGATGGGAAACGCGCCGAAGGTCATCGAATGATTTAATCTTAGTCAGCCAACTGATCGCGATAGGGAGGTATCGCTATGTCAGAAGTAAAAGCGCGCCAGATAGTTCTTGCTGCACGACCGCAAGGCCGCCCAAAGCCAACCGATTTTCGGTTCGAGGATACTCCGATTCCGACGCCAAGCGAGGGACAGATTTTGCTCAAAGTCCAGTATCTCTCGCTCGACCCGTACATGCGCGGACGGATGGATGATCGGAAGTCCTACGCGGAGCCGGTTCCACTCGGTGGTGTCATGGAGGGCGAATCGGTTGCGGAGGTGATCGCCTCGAAACATCCCGCCTATTCCGAAGGCGAAATCGTGCTTGCCCACACGGGATGGCGCACACACGCGCTGTCGGATCGCAAGGAGTAAAGACATGACCGCATCGACCGAGCGTGCGATTCTTACCGGCGGCTGCTTCTGGGGCATGCAGGCTTTGCTGCGCCGATACCCGGGCGTGATCTCCACACGGGTCGGATATACGGGCGGCGACGTGCCGAACGCGACCTATCGGCACCACGGAAATCATGCCGAAGCGATTGAGATTATCTTTGATCCTCAGACGATCAGTTACCGGAGGCTTCTGGAGTTTTTCTTCCAGATTCATGACCCGACCACGCTGAATCGTCAAGGTAACGACAGGGGAACCAGCTATCGTTCGGCCATCTTCTACACGAGCGACGAACAGAAGCGGATCGCAAACGACACCATCGCCGATGTCGATGCCTCAGGCCTTTGGCCGGGCAAGGTGGTAACCGAAGTAAGCCCCGCAGGTACCTTCTGGGAGGCCGAGCCGGAGCATCAGGATTACTTGGAACACGATCCCTTCGGCTACACCTGTCATTTCGTTCGGCCTGACTGGAAGCTTCCGAGCCGGGCAGAGGCGAGCCGGGCAGAGGCGAGCCGAGCGGATTGAAGGTCGCTGCGCGTGTCCGTGGGCGCAGCGCCTGACGAGGAACCGGATTAGAACCTGTTGCAGAGATGATGCTGATTTTTGACGACAACAACTTTCACCCCTTCGATGGAGAAGCTCATGAAACTCACTCCGCGTGAAAAAGACAAGCTTATGATCGCGCTCGCGGCGCTGGTCGCTCGCGGGCGGCTCGCAAGAGGCGTCAAGCTCAACTATCCCGAAAGTGTCGCGCTTATTACAGATTTCGTGATGGAGGGAGCACGCGACGGCAAGTCTGTCGCCGAACTCATGTCCGAAGGCGGCAAGGTCCTGAGCCGCGATCAGGTCATGGAAGGCATCTCCGAAATGCTCCACGAGATGCAAGTGGAGGCAACGTTCCCCGATGGCACCAAGCTCGTTAGCCTTCACGATCCAATTCGCTGAGGAGCGCACGAAAGAAGAGGCAGACCGACATGATACCGGGCGAGATTTTTCCAGCATCTGGCGAGATTGTGCTTAATAAGGATAGAGCAGCGATCTCTCTTACAGTGGCGAACACGGGCGACAGACCGATTCAGGTCGGCAGTCATTATCATTTCGCTGAGACCAACGCGGCTCTCGCCTTTGATCGACACGCTGCTCTTGGATATCGGCTGGACATTCCGGCGGGAACGGCAGTGCGCTTCGAGCCGGGTCAGTCCCGTGAAGTTTCAGTGATCCCCTACGGCGGCGCGCGCCTGGTTTATGGCTTCAATCAGGCGGTCATGGGAGCATTGCCGCCGGTACCAGCGCCATGACCCTTTCCCTCGATCACGGAGGTAACCGAGAATGCCCCATACCATGACACGCGGCGCTTATGCACAGATGTTCGGCCCAACGGTCGGCGACAAGGTGCGCCTCGCGGATACCGACCTCATCATCGAGGTGGAGAAGGACTTCACGATCTATGGCGAGGAGGTGAAGTTCGGAGGCGGAAAAGTCATCCGCGACGGCATGGGTCAGTCGCAGCGTTCTCGCAGCGAGGGCGCGGTTGATACGGTCATCACCAACGCGCTAATTCTCGATCACTGGGGAATTGTGAAGGCCGATATCGGCATCAAGGACGGGCGTATTGCCGCCATAGGCAAAGCCGGCAATCCTGACGTCCAACCGAACATCGACATTATTATTGGTCCTGGAACCGAGGTGATCGCCGGTGAAGGTAAGATTGTCACCGCCGGCGGCATCGACACGCATGTCCATTTCATCTGCCCGCAGCAGATCGAGGAGGCGCTGTATTCAGGCCTCACCACGATGATGGGCGGCGGGACAGGGCCTGCGGTTGGAACGGCTGCCACGACTTGCACTCCAGGACCCTGGCATATTGCGCGGATGCTCCAGGCTGCCGATGCGTTTCCCATAAATATCGGCATTTTCGGCAAAGGCAATGCAAGCTCGGCGGCGGGTCTGGTTGAGCAGATCGAGGCCGGAGTGTGCGGCCTGAAGCTTCATGAAGATTGGGGTTCGACCCCAGCCGCCATCGATTGCTGCCTCTCCGTCGCGGATGACATGGATGTGCAGGTTGCTATTCATACCGACACGTTGAACGAGAGCGG
>Ga0075418_10003823_pt1 | contig 17182 bp, 21 predicted proteins | sample SoiMetdeltSBSDD2_FD_81776 | JGI IMG/M metagenome (GOLD analysis project Ga0075418, IMG submission 81776) | Bulk soil microbial communities from a Populus tree surrounding site in Tennessee, USA - Soil MetaG P. deltoides SBSDD2 | ecosystem: Environmental > Terrestrial > Soil > Tree plantation... | reverse complement strand
CTCGCCGCGAACGCCGCCTTCGCGTCCGTCGTTCCGGGGCGCAGCGTCTCGGCGCTCATCTGGGGCGCGCTCGGCGTGGCTGCTTGGATCGCCGCGTTCGTCGCAGCATCGCTTGCGCCCGCGTCGCAGCATGCGGCCGTCCTCGCGGCGCGTCACGAGGGCTGGTGCGTCGCGGTGATCCTCGTCGGGGCCGCGCCGCTTCTCGCCGCGCTCGGCGCTCTGCTCAGACGGGGCGCGCCGCTCCGTCCGCGTGCGGCTGCGGCGTTCGGCGCGATCTCCATCGCGAGCCTCACGAACGCGGCTGCGTGCGTCTGGGCGGCGCATGCTGACCGGCTCAGCGAGCTCATTTGGCACGGTGCTGCCATCCTGGTCCTCCTGATCGGCTGCGTTCTTGCGGCGCCGTTCGTGCTGCGCTGGCGCGCATCGAGCGGTTCCGGCCTCACGGCTTGAGGGGCAAGTGCGCGTCGCGATCGCCGAACGCTTCCTGCACGACGAGATGCCACCCCCTCGCCTGCATGCACTCGCCGATCTGCAACGCACGAACCACGCTTCCGGGCGCCGGCACGAATCGCCCGCCGAGCTCGTCGACACACGCGTCCAGCCAGAATCTGCGACGGGCCTCGTCGTCCGCGGACAGAGACGCGGCCGAGCTTGCGCCGAGCGGGGCCCATGCCTTCACGAAGTCCACGAGCGGCACGTGCTCTTCGAGCGCGAGCTCCGCCGCGGTTGACTCGTAAGGTGACATCGGACTGCATGCGGCGAGTGCACCCGCCGCAAGCAGCCCGAGGATCGAGCATCGGGCTCGATCCATGTCGCTCAGAAATCGCGCGACGCGATGCCCTGGATCCCCGCCGCGGCGGGCAGCCCGCCCTGCGTCTCGACGGGCGTCAGCGCGCCGCTCGCCGCGTCGATCGCGAATCCGGAGATCTCCCCGCTGCCCGCGTCGAGCGAGTAGAGGAAGTCGCCGGCGGCGGCGAACGTGAGGTCTGTCGGCGCCGCGCCCGCGTTTGCGGCGACGGCTTGCTCGAGCTCGAGATGGCCGGTGCGCGTATAGGTGTAGCGGCTGAGCGTGCTCGACCCCGTGTTCGCGACGTAAGCGAACCCGCCGTCGTGCACGGCGATCCAGCAGGTCGCGGCCTGCCCCGTGCCGACGGCGCTCGCCGTCGCGGTCAGCGGCTGCGCACCCGCGGGCGAATCGAACGCCGAGACGGACGAAGACGCTGCCTCCGCGACGAGCAACGTGCCGTAGCGTGTCACGCCGAACGAGAACGTGCCGGCGCCCGGCGTCACCGTCGAGACGAGGCGGCCGACAGGAACGCCGTCGTCGCCGAGCTCGGCCACGAGCAGCTCTTGCCCACCCGCGTGGGTCACGATCACGTGCCGCGCGAGCGCGTCGACGCCGACCTGGCCAGGCGCGGCCACCTGATCGAACGGCGGAGCGGTCGGTCCGGGCGCGAGGTGCAGGTCGAGCGAGCCGATTTGCGTGATCGCGCCGTGCTCGCGGATCGCGAACGTCGCGACGGTACCGGTGCCGCCGGCGTTGAGCACATAGAGAAGATCGCCGCTCACGGCGACGCTCACCGGAATGAATCCGCCCGACGGCACGCGCGAGCGAGCGCGCAGCGGAAAACCGAACGTTCCGGTGTCGAACGCTGTCACGGTGTTGTCGCCCGCGTTGACGGCGAACAGCATCTGCGAAAGTGCGTCATAGACGAGCGAGCCTTGCGAGCCGAGAGGGTCGACCGCTGCGTTCGCGCTGGCGCCGCGCCCGCCCGTCGGCGTCGTCGCATGAGGAAGGGGCTGCAGACGGCCTCGTTGATCGCGCGCGAAAACGAGCACCCGATTGCCGCTCGCGGCGTTCGTCATCGCGTACACGAGGCCGCCTCGGTCGACGCCTTTGTCGGCGACGTCGGCAAAACCGGTGGCGGCCGCGGCGTTCACGTAGACCAACCCGATACCGAAAGCGGGTAGCGCCAACACACTCAGTGCGAAGAGCGAGCGGCCTCGCGCGAAATCTTCGCTCGCCAGAAGAGAAACGGAACGACTTTCCATGAAGATTACTCCTTGTGATTGATACGCCGCGCAACCCGAACGTCGATTCGCTCCGAACCGCGCGCGGATGTGAGTCGGCGGATCGGCAGCCTATGAGGGCCGGGCGGTCGCGTGAAGCGGCAGCTGCGCACGGCTTTCGTGCCGAGTTCGCAATGAACCTACGGCGCGCGCACGGGACGCGCCACGACTCGCATCGGCAACCGCGACGCGCGCCAGCGGTCCACGGACAACGACCCCGACCCCCCGAGCACGAGCGCCGCGAGGCACGCGAGATACAGCAGATCCGCCTCGTAGCCCGGTTGTCCGAATTGCGCCCCGGTCGCCGTGACCGCGACCAGCTTGATCGAGCTGAATCCGTTCGGCAGATGCACGGTGAGGGCCGCAACGGTCAAGATGGCGGCCATCGGCACGGCGACCCACGCGACGTACGCGCCGAGCAGCACCGCGAGCCCGCCGGCGAGCTCGACGACGATCGTCGTCCAGCCCATGAGGTCGGGCGCCGGGAAGCCGAGCGCGTGCAGTATTCCGATGAAGACCTCCGGGCCGCGCGCGAGCTTCGCGTAGCCGTGGGCCATGAATCCGTAGCCGACGATGAGCCGCAGCGGCCACGCCGACCAGCCCGCGAGCGGCGGCGTCGCGGCCGCCGCGAGCCGAGTCAGGAACGAGGGCGATGTTTTCACAGCGAGTGCATCGAGCTTCTTGAAGCCGACCAGCATATTGGTGTGAAATCCGCGCGGAAACGGCACCCCCCGCACTGCACCCATGCGCCTTCGGCATGATCGCCGAGCAAACCAGGATGAACACGGCCGATCTCGACACCCTGATGACCATCATTCGTCTAGGCAGCTTCGCGGCGGCCGCGCGCGAGCTGCGCGTCGATCCGTCGTCGGTCTCGCGGACGGTGGCGGCGCTCGAAGCCGAGCTCGGCACGCGCCTCTTCCAGCGCAGCACGCGGCGGCTCGCGATGACGGAGGCCGGCTCCCTGTTCGTCGATCGCATCGGGCCGCTGCTCGAGGAGATCGAGCTCGTGCGCCACGCCGCCACGGACACGGCGGCCGAGACGCGCGGCACGCTGCGCGTGACGGCGTCGAACGCGTTCGGCATGAAACGCCTCGTGCCGTTGCTGCCCGAGTTCTGCGCTGCGCACCCCGAGTTGCACGTGGAGCTCGTGCTGACCGACGCAATCGTCGACCTCGTGGCGGACCGGGTCGATATCGCGATCCGGCTCGGCGCGCTGCGCGATTCGGGGCTCATCGCGCTCCCGCTCTTGAAGATGCGCTATCGCGTCGTCGCGAGCCCCGCGTGGGTCGCGGCACTGGCCGAGCCGCTTCGCGCGCCGCGCGATCTCGAGCGCTGCGACTGCGTGACGTTCTCGACGCCCGGCTTCCGTGACCGGTGGTTCTTCCGCACCGGCGCAGCTGCAGCGAAGACGCCCGTCGCCGTGCGGCCACGGCTGACGTCGACCAACGGACTGGTGCTGCGCGAATGTGCGCTCGCGGGGCTCGGCGCGTCGCTGCTGCCGGACTGGCTCATCGGCGACGATCTCGCCGAGGGACGCCTCGTCGATCTGTATCCGAAGCACGAGGTCGCGGTGGTGGACGCGCCGACCGGCGCGTGGCTCGTGTATCCGAGCCGCAGCTACGTCCCTGCTAAGGTGCGCGCGTTCATCGAGTTCATGCGCAAGGCCGTGCACGCGTAACCGAAGGTGCCCAGCGAATGCGCTGTGGTCGACGTTCCGTTCCGCGGCGGCGGAGCGATTGGTGCGGCCTGCGCACGACTCCGCTGCGGAGGAAGGGCTGGCCCGCGCAAGCACGTGCGATCAGCATGAGCGGCCATGCCGATTGCACGCCGTCAATTCCTCGTCTCGACCGCGGCCGCGCTGCTCACCGGCGCGGCGCGCGCCCGTGCGGCGCAGAATACGCGGCCGCTGCGCGCGGTGGCGTTCGACGGGCTCGCGATCTTCGACGCGCGCCGCGTGCTCGCCGTCGCTGACTCCGCGTTCCCGGGTCGCGGTGCGGAGCTCGTCAACGCGTGGCGCACGCGACAATTCGACTACTAATGGCTGCGCGTCAGCGGCGCGAGATACGAGGACTTCGAGCGGGTGACCGCGGACAGCCTCGAATTCGCGGCGCGCTCGCTCGGTGTCGAGCTGTCGACTGACCTCCGCGCCGCGCTGCTCGACGTGTACCGCGGGCTCGACGCGTGGCCGGACGCAGAGCCCGCGCTGCGCGCACTCAAGGGCGCCGGCTTGAAGCTCGCCCTGCTCTCGAACATGACGGCGGGCATGCTGCACGGCGGCATCGAGCGCGCGGGCCTGCGCGGCCTGTTCGACCGAGTGCTGAGCACGGACGAAGTCGGATCGTTCAAGCCCGCCCCGCGCTCCTACGCGCTGGGACCGAGCGCGCTGCGCGTGCCGGTCGAAACGATCCTGTTCGTCGCCTCCGCCGGCTGGGATGCGGCCGGCGCGAAGTGGTTCGGCTATCCGACCTACTGGGTGAATCGCACCGCGGCGCCGGTGGAGGAGCTCGACGCGACGCCCGACGGCATCGGGCGCGACCTCGACGAGCTCGTCGCGTTCGTGCGCGAGCGTTGACGCGAGATCTCCGATGCGAAGCCGGCCCCTCGACCTCGAGCGCGAGATTCGCGCGGCGCAGTCGGTCCCGTCGCGGCGGGTCGCGGCGGAAGCCGCGCGCCTCGAGCACGCACAGGCCGCTGCATGTTGCGCTGTCGCCGACGCGATGGCGCTTCGCGAGCCGAGCTCGGGCGCCGGCGTCTACGTCTCGCCGGCCGGCGTGGCGATTTTCGCGGGAGCCGGTAGCCCTCTGACGCAAGGCATGGCGATGGGGCTGCGCGGCCGCGTCACGGCCGCGGAGCTCGACGCCATCGAGGCGCACCTTCGGCCGGCGGGTATCGGGCGCTGCCAGCTCGAGGTCAGCGCGTTCGCGGACCCGAGCTTGCACGCGCTGCTCGCGGAGCGCCGGTATCGCATCAACGAGTGGCAGCTCGTGTGGACGCGGCCGGTGCCGCGGCGAGCCCTCGACGCGCCGGCGCCGGGGCTGACCGTCCGCCGCGTACGGCCGGGCGAGGAGGAGCTCTACTGCCGCGTGCTCCTCGCTGGCGCGCTCGAGACGGAGAGCGTGCCGGAGGCGGCGATCACGGCACTCTTGCCCTACGCGTTCGCTGCGGGGCAGGAGCTCTATCTCGCTTGGCTCGACGCCGAGCCGATCGGCGGCGCGACCCTGGCCTTCGCGGAAGGGATCGCGCTCGTGAACGGCTGCGCGGTACGCCCGGGTTTCCGCGGCCGCGGCGCACACAGCGCGCTGATTCATGCGCGTCTCGAGCGGGCGCGCGAGCTCGGTTTCGCATCCGCGTGCTCGAGCACGATGCCGGGCACGGCGGCGCACAGAAACATCGAGCGTCACGGCTTCACCTTGGTCTATCCGAAGGTCGTGATGAGCGCGGACGACTGACGAGCAGGAGCGGAGGCACCATGCGCGATACAGTTCGAACGTCCGTTCGGCCGATCGAGCTGCGCGTCGCGCGGCACACGGGGCGCCTCGACGAGGTCGTCGCGTTCTATCGGGATGGGATCGGCCTGCGTGAGATTGGCGGGTTTCGCGATCACGACGGCTACGACGGCGTGTTCCTCGAGATCCCCGGCACGGGGGCGCACCTCGAGCTCACGAGCGGCGGCGCGCACGATCCGCCCGAGCCGCATCCGGAGTCGTTGCTCGTGCTCTACGTCGGCGACGGCGAGTCGCTACGCGAGATCGCGGCTCGGCTCGGCACGAATCCGGTCCCGCCGGCGAACCCGTATTGGGCGAGTTACGGGCTCACGTTCGCGGATCCCGACGGCTTTCGAGTTGTGCTCGTGCCCGAGCGCTGGAGCGGACGCGGCGCGTCGCCCGCCGTGCGCATCGCCGAGCACGACGGGCCGCGGGACGAGCTGCGCGAGCTGTTCGAGCTCGCGGAGGACTCGGCGACCGCTCTTGAGGCGTACATCGGCGAGGGCCGCGTGCTGATCGCGCTCGACGGCGACGAGATCGTCGCGCATCTGCAAGTCGCGGAAACAGACGACGTGCGCGAGCTCGAGATCAAGAACGTGGCCGTCGCTGCGGCGTGGCGGCTCAAAGGAATCGGCCGCGCGCTGGTCGAAGCGGCGATCGCCCTCGCGCGCGCGGAGCGCCGCTCAAGCCTGCTCGTTGCAACGGCGGCGGCCGACGTCGGCAACCTGCGGTTCTATCAGCGTCTCGGGTTTAGGATGCGGTCCGTCGAGCGCGACGCGTTCAACGTGGCGAGCGGCTACGCGCGCGACAGCTCCATCGGCGGCGTCGTGCTGCGCGACCGCGTGTGGCTCGATCGTTCGATCGGCTGACGGGCCGAAGATCCACGCAAGGAGTTAAGCCATGTCCGACCCCAAGCTCGTCGTTGAAGCGTCCCCTACACCCGCCGAGATCCAGTATCTCGAGGACCGGATCTATGAGTTCAACGCGGGCGCGACGGGCATCACGGACGGTGAATGGCTGGCGATCTTCGTGAGGGATACGAGCGGCCGAATCGTGGCCGGGCTCGCCGGGAACACGTGGGGCGGGTGGTTGGAGATACGCCAGCTCTGGGTCGAGTCGTCGCGGCGCGGGCAAGGGCTCGGCACGAAGCTGCTCGCGGCGGCCGAGCAGGAGGCCCGCCGCCGCGGTTGCGAGCATGTTCTGCTCATGACGTTCACGTTCCAGGCTCCGGCCTTCTACGCAAAGCACGGTTTCGAGGTCGTTGCGTCGTTCGACGACCATCCGCGCGGGCACGCGAACCTGCTGCTGCGCAAGCGCCTCGCCTAGCTCGTCATTGGAGCAATTCGGGGAGCGCCACTGCCAAGTGGGAGTACGCTGTCGCGACGCGTCGTAAGTGGCGCGACTCGGGATGCGCGAGCAGCCACAGCTTGGTCTCTGCGTCGTCGAGCGCGTCGGTCAGCGGTCTCACGTCGTCGCGTCGTGAGGCCAGGAAAATGGGGGCGATCCCCACGCCTAGGCAGAGTGCGGTGAGCTCGAGCACGGACTGCACGCTGCTCACGCGGAAGCGAGGCATGGCCTTGGGCAAGTGACGCTTGCGCCAGAGGACCGAGGGATGATCGGGGCTCACGTCGTCGATGGCAATCCAATCCGCGCTGCCAGCTTCGACATCCGCCCACTTCGGCGCGCCGCCTCGATCGTCGACCGCGCCGACTCCAGCGCCACCTCTACTTCCTCGGCGTGCGCGGCGAGTTGGGTGGCGAGCTCGGTCGCTAGATAGCCCGAGCGCGTGCGCTCGAACAGGCGCTGGCCTAGCCGGCGCTCGAGACGCTGCAGAGCTCGGAAGATCGTCGAGGCGTCGACGCCCAATCGGTCCGCGGAGCCCGCGAGCGTGATGCCGCGTGTGAGCGCGAGCACGACCTCGAGATCCGAGGCGCTCAGATCGTATTGCGTATTCGCAATGACTCTTTGCTTCATGGCCAATTCCAATGGCGACGACGCAATCATAGGCTGCGCCACGAAGATCACCAACATGAGGAAATGCGATGAAGCTCTACTACGCCCCCGGTGCGTGCTCGCTCGCCGTTCACATCGCGCTGCGCGAAGCGGGAATGCCGTTCGACGCCGTCGCTGTCGACTTGAGTAAGCATCGGCTTGGAGACGGCACCGACTACCACGACATTTCGCCGCGCGGTTACGTGCCTCTGCTCGAGCTGGACAACGGCGCGCGCCACACGGAGGTCGCGGCGCTGTTGCAGTACGTCGCGGATCGCGACCCCGAGCAGCGGCTCATCGGTCGCGTCGGCACCGATCGCCGGCTCGCCGTCACCGAATGGCTGAGCTTCGTCAGCAGCGAGCTGCACAAGACGTTCAGCCCGTGGCTCTGGCACAAGGACACCGCGGAAGCCACTCGCGCCGCCGTGCGCGAGAGGTTGGCGGTTCGCTTCAAGGAGCTCGACCGGCGTTTCGCAACCCAAGACTTCATCGCGGGCGACTACAGCGTGGCGGACGCGTACGCGTTCACCATTCTCAACTGGGTCAACTTTCTTTCGATCTCGATCGCGCCCTACCCGAGCTTGAAAGCGTATCTCGCGCGTATCGGCGCCCGACCGGCCGTGCAGGCCGCGCTGCGCGCAGAGGGGCTTGGCAAATGAGTCGGCTGGGGTCGGCTCGGCTCGGGCAATCGGTCATCCAATCGTCGCAGGTCTCGACCGCGCCCCTGATGGCGCGCGTGGACGCGCGCCGAGTCCTTCCACGAGAAAATCCGCGAGGGCGCGCGCGGCAGGTTTCGCCGCGCGGCCCGCGGGGAACAGCGCGCTCACCTCGATCGTGTCCATCTTCCATCCCTCGAGCACGATCTTGAGCGTTCCTTTCTCGAGCTCGCTGCGACATCCCCACACGACGGTCGAGGCGATGCCGAGGCCCGCGATCGCGGCCGCCACTGCGCCCTCGTTGGCCGAAGTCGTGACGCGGCCCTCGACCCGAATCACGACCTGCTTCCCGTTGCGATGGAACGTCCAGCTGCCGAGCGGAGCTCGCTTCGGGCCGATGATGAGCGAGTGCTGAGACAGATCGTCGGGGTGTTTCGGCGTGCCCGCGCGACGTAAATAAGCCGGGGATGCGACGAGCAAACGCGGCATCGCGCCGAGCCGGCGCGACGTTGCGTTCGAATCCGCCAAGGCGCCGAAGCGCAATGCGACGTCCACGCCCTCGCTCACGAGCTCCTGATGTCTGTCGTCGAACAGGAGATCGATGCGGAGCTTGGGATGGCGCTGCATGAACTTCGGCAGCCGGGGGATCACTTCGCGCACGCCGAAGCTCGACGACAGCGCTACTCGTACGACGCCGCGCAGCTCGCCCGTGCTGCGCGCGGCGTGATCCGCCTCGTCGAGCGAGGCGAGCATCGGCTCGATGCGCAGCAGGTAGTCCGAGCCCGCGTCTGTGAGCTTCACGGCGCGTGTCGTGCGGGTGAAGAGCTTTGCGCCGATCTCGCGCTCGAGAACTGCGATGACGCGCGACGCGGACGGTTGCGACATCCCGAGCTCTTGCCCCGCGCGCGAAAAGCTGCCCGTGTACGCAACGCGCACGAAGAGGCGCAACGCCGAGAGTCGATCACTCATACGAGCGGCAAATATATCTTAGTCGTCGGCGGCCGCTACCGCTCACGGGGCGGATGCCTGATCTTTGCGCGACGCCAATGGCGCAACACAGATCAGGAGATTCGCTGATGTCGCTGCAAGATAGACTCGACGCATTTAAGTTGGACTTCGAGACCAAGCAGGCGCCCCCCACCGTCGTGGCTGCATTTCACAAGGCCACCGCGGATCTGATCGCGTCGAAGGCGATCGACCGCGCGATCAAAGTCGGTGACCGAATCGCGTCGTTCAAGCTCATGGACTCGGACGGCGCGCTCGTCGATTCGGCGCAATTGCTCGCCAAGGGACCGCTCGTGGTCACGTTCTATCGTGGTGTGTGGTGCCCGTACTGCAATCTGGATTTGCAGGCGATCGAGGCCGTGGCCGACGACATTCGCTCGCTCGGTGCCTCGCTCGTTGCGATCTCGCCGCAGACGCCGTCGAACAGTCGCAAGGTGAAACAGCAGCACGGACTGAGCTTTTCGATCTTGAGCGACGAGGGCGGTAGGGTGTCGGCGGCGTTCGGCCTGCGCTTTCGCCTGCCGGACGAACTAGTATCCATCTATAAGGGCTTCGGCGTGGATCTACCGGTCATTAACGGCGACCCGAGCTGGACGTTGCCCATGCCCGCGCGTTACGTGATCGCTCGCGACGGGTCGATCGTGTACGCCGAGGCGAGTCCCGACTACACGCGCCGTCCCGAGCCGACCGAGCTGTTGCCGCCGCTGTTGCGTTTGCGGCGGGCCAGCGCGGCCTGAGGCCCGAGAACAGATGCGGCTTGTTGCGCTGATCGTGATATGGGCGGTCAGCTGGCCGGCGATCAAGATCGGCGTCACGGCAATGTCCCCGCTCTGGTACGCGTTTTGGCGCTACGCGATCGCGGGGCTTTGTCTCTGCGGCGTCGTTGCTTGGCGACGCGAGGCGGTGCTCCCGTCGCGCGGCGATTGGCCGCTCGTGCTCGTCTCGAGCGTCTTTCAGCTCGCGGCCTTTTCGGCGCTGACCGGAATCGCATTGACGGTGCTGCCGCCGGGCCGCGCATCCGTGCTCGCGTACTCGACGCCGCTGTGGGTCGTGCCGCTCGCCGCGTGGCGCCTGCGCGAGCGTGTCTCGCGATGGGGCGCTATCGGCGTCGGCGTCGGAATCTGCGGAGTCGTAACAATCGCGGCACCCTCAATGCGCGCGGCGGGCGGGGACCAGATCTACGCATACGGGTTGCTCGTTGGGGCGGCGTGCGCGTGGGCCATCTCGATCGTTTTTGTTCGAGCCCACCGCTTCGAGGCCTCGACGCTCGCGCTTGCTCCGTGGCAGATGGCGGTCGCGGCGGTGTTATTACTGCCGCTCGCGTTGATCTTCGAGCCCACCCCTACACGCGCGGCGGCAGCCAGCATGCTGTCGCTCGCATACGTGGGGCCGGTTGCGACTGCGTTCGCGTACTGGTCGGTCGTCGAGCTGGGGCGCCGCTACCGAGCCGGCATGATCTCGATGGCTCTGCTGTGCGTGCCCGCGCTCGGCGTCGTGCTTTCGGCAGCGTTTATCGGCGAGAACATCGATGCGGCGTTGGTCGCCGGTGTTCTGCTGATCGCAGGAGGCATTCGGATGGCCAGCCGACCTCGCACCTAGCCCACGAGTGGCGGCGGTGTGCGCGAACGGCTCCAGCCGCCGATCGATGACATCGAAAGCTAATGTTGCTGCCGCAAGCACTCGTTGTCGATGCGGGCGAGTAGAGTGAGCTGCAGCGCAGGTTCCTCCGTGTTGTTGCGCCGCGCGTCCGCGCGCTGCTCGAGGTTGTCGCGCGAAGCGATCGAGTCGGAGACGATTTCCTCGTCCGACAGCGCGTCGACGGCCGCGGAGAAGCACGTGCAGTACGTCGGCGGCGCGTTGGCCGGGGTGAATTTGGCGCAGTCGCGCCGCGTCGTCTCGCGGACGGCCCGCGCTCCGCAAACATCGAACTCGCGCAGCACGAGCGCGCCGAATTCGTCGCCGCCGATCAACGCATCGGGCGCGCGAGCGCGCCCAAGACCTTCGATCGCCGGTGGCATGCAGTCGCAAAAGACGGCTTTGCTCATCTCCGCCGCGCGCTCCGCGAGCTCGTTGTCGGAACGCGGCGCGTCGAGCAAGCGTACGCACTGGTTGGCGATTTGCTCGCCGGCCGCGGCGACGAGATTCCCGTAGGGCAAGTCGAGTTGCTGCGCTGCTACGGAGACCGACCCGAGTGTGCTGACGAGAACGATCAGCCCAAAAGTGCGGCTCATCTTCGATTCCTTCCGAGGCCTGGCAGTGTTCTGACGGTTCCTCACTATGCTGCTAGGATGGCTGCGGCTCAAGCCGGTGAGCATCGAAAGCGGGGACGTATGCAGCGCGCAGCACTGGGTTTTGCGTTGGTCTTTTGGGGAGCGGCGGCGCTCGCCCAAGATCTCGTCATCACGAACGCGCACATCCTCGACGTGAGCACGGATATCGCGCGCGGCTCGATCGTCATCGACGACGGCCGAATCGTTTCCGTCGCAGCAGGCGCCGTCGCCGCGGGCGGCAAGCCGACGCTCGATGCCGGCGGCCGCACCGTGCTGCCCGGCTACATCGACGCGCATCGCCACATCATCAACGGCGACACCGATCAATGGTTCCGCGAGCAGTCCGTCGTGCGCATGCAGGAGTTCCTCGACGCCGGCTTCACGACGCTGATGTCGGGCGGCGGGCCGATGCCGGGCATCATGGAGCTCAAGCGGCGCATCGACTCGGGCGAGCTCAAAGGACCGCGCGTCATCACGTCTGGCCGCGCCGATCCCGCGAACTTCAAGACGCCCGAGGAAGCGCGAGCCGCCGTGCGCGCGCTCGCCGCTGCGCACGTCGAGATCGTCAAGGCCGCCGTGACGCCGGCCGAGAAGGACATGCTCGCTGTCGTCGTCGACGAAGCGCGCAAGCACAACCTCGACGTCATGGTCCACGCAGTGACGGTGCCAGCGATGCTCGCGGCCATCGACGCGGGTGCCGCGAAGCTCGTCCATACCCCGCACGACAGCTTCCTCACGAACGAGCAAGCGAAGTTGGTAGCCGACCGCGGCATCGAGAATCTGTCGACCGTCGGCTTCGCCGTGCCGGTGTTCGGCGTGTTCAACAAGGACAACGTGCCGACGTTCCGCGACGGCAGCCCATGGCCGTCGGGCATCCTCGGCACCGGATCGAATGCCGCCGGCGAGAAAATCGTCAACGCGCGCACACTGTGGGACAACGGCGTCGTCTACGGCTTCGGCACCGACACGAACTACTTGCCGCTCGACGGCCTGTACCACGAGCTCAAGACGCTGAACTTGATGTTCTCGCCGCGTGACATCGTCAAGCTCATGGGACCGAACACGGCCGCGTTCATCGAGAAGACGAACGAGCTTGGGGTCATTGCGCCCGGCAAGATCGCGGATCTCACGATCGTCGACGGTGATCCGCTGAAGCTGATCTTCAATCTGATGAACGTCGCCGTCGTCGTGCAAGGCGGCAAGATCGTCGTCGATCATCGGTAGGACGCGCATGACGAACGAGTTTCGGGCGCGCTTGAAGCGCCGTGAAAAGCTGATTGGAACGATGGTCACGCTCGCGAGCGCGTCGTCGGCTGAAGTGCTCGCGAGCTTGGGATTCGACTGGTTGTTCGTCGACGCCGAGCACGGTCCGCTCGAGACGCGCGAGCTCTTGGCGATCTTGCAAGCCGTCGGCGACAAGGCGGCGTGCATCGTGCGCGTGCCGGAAGCGGCCGAGCTGCCGATCAAGAAAGCGCTCGACTTGGGCGCGCACGGCATCATCGTGCCGCAGGTCAACACGGCCGAGCAGGCCGCCGACGTCGTGCGCTTCGCGCGCTACGCGCCGGAAGGCGCGCGCGGCGTGGGCCTCGCGCGCGCGCACGGCTACGGCCTCGAGTTCCGCGAGTACTTGAGCGCCGCGAACCGCGAGATCGCCGTCATCGTGCAGGCCGAGCACGCACTTGCCGTCGAGAACATCGACGCGATCGTGCGTGTGCCCGGGGTCGACGCCGTGTTGCTCGGCCCGTACGACTTGTCGGCGAGCCTCGGCAAGATGGGCCAGATCGACGACCCGGCCGTCGTCGCGGCGATCGGCCGCGTCACGCACGCGTGCCACGCGGTCGGGATGCCGCTGGGATACTTCGGCGTCACGGCCACGGCCGTGCGGCCGTTCCTCGCGCGCGGCTACACGCTGCTCGTCGCCGGCGTCGACACGCTGTTCCTCGCGAACGGCGCCAAAGCCGTGCTCGCTGAGTTGCGCGACGCGTAGCGTCAACTTCGGGTCGCTGGCCCGGACGGTTCCGTCCTCGACGCACGAGAGTACGAGAGTACAATTCGGGCAAGGTCTTGAGGGGGGCGGTCGATGACGAGAGCATCACGACTGGGGGCCTTGTTAGCGGCGCTGACAATCCATGCGGCGCCCACTTGGGCCCATCATTCCGTCGCCGCGGAGTTCGACACCGCGAACAGGGGCGAGCTCAAGGGCGAGATCGCGCGCGTGTGGTTCACGAATCCGCACGTCCGTTATCAGCTCACGGTCCGTAACGAAGACGGCTCGACGGAGAACTGGGAGCTGCAAGGCGGCAACGTGACGAATCTGCTCCGCCAGGGATGGCTCGAGGATTCGATCCGCGTCGGCGACAGTGTCACGGTCTCGGGTGCTCTCGGGCGCGCCGGAGCGAAGAAGCTAAACATCAGCGAGATCGTGACATCCGCGGGCACGCGCTTGCCGCAACGGTCGGCAACGCCCGCTCGCGATCGGAATGCCGTCAACGCGAGCGCCGACAAGCAGTACGGCTACGTCAGCGGCAAGAACGCGTATCCCGTCGACATCACCGGACCGTGGCGAAACGACTATAAGTGGCATGTCACGGTCGACGACCTCGAGCCGAAGCCGGTACCGCTCACGGTCGAAGGGCGCCGTCTGTTCGAAGCGACCGAGGCGTGGCACGACTATGCGCTGCGCTGTGTCGCCCCGGGATTGCCGCGGATCTTCGGCGCACCGTACAACGTCGCGATCGTCGACGGCGGCAATCACTATCTGATGATCTATCTCGAGCACAACACGCCGCGGCGCATCTGGATGGACGGACGATCGGCGCCGCCCGACACGCCCGCCACGCCGATGGGCTTCTCTGTAGGTAAGTGGGAGGGCGGCGCGCTCGTCGTCGAGACGACGCACTTGAGCTCTGGCTGGCTCGACGGCTCCGGTCTACCGATGTCCGGCGAGGGCACGCGCATCGTCGAGCGCTATGTGCCGAGCGAGGACCGACTCACGATCGATCGCACGATGACGATCTACGATCCGTATTACACGGAGCCGCTCGTCCGACAGCGGTACTCGGCGCGCGACGATGCCGTCGAGTTGACCGAGCAGGCACCCTGCGATCCGGACAGTTTCTATCGCGACCTCTCGACGAGCGGGCGGCTCGACGAGCACTTCGAGCGTCAGCGGTAAACGATTGAGCGAGCGAGGCAGATCGTGAGACAGATACTCGTCAGCGCCGTCGTCGCGGCGGTCGTTTGCGTGGGCCTCTTTCTAATCGAAGATCGATTCGACGATGACGACGCCGCGGCCACGCCTGTGGGCGTCGCGGGCTCGCGCGCGCCGATCTCGCTGCGCTACACCGCCGAGCCGGCCGAAGACAGCTGGGTCGCCGGCGCGCGTGGCGCCGGCGCGGACGACCGCGTGCTGTCGAGCGCGGCGAATTCGATTTGCTTCTTGACCAAGATCGAGGTCAAGGGCGTTCAGGGCCCCGAAGATTCCGGCACGTGCCGTGTCGCCGTCGATGACTTCACGGGCTTTTGGCAGGTCACCGCCGACGTACCGGAAGGCAGCAAATCGGAAATCCGCTGCAACGCGCGTTGTCTCGTCTGGGAATAGGAGCGGGAAATGAGCAAGCTCGAGTCGCTCAAGGGCGCCGCACCAATGGCCCTGCTGGCCGTTGCTCTCGCGCTGCAGCCCGCGGCCGTTCAAGCCCACCACAATTCGCAGGCCGAGTTCGGCGCGTTCGGCTCCGAGACGATCGCCGTCGAAGGTACGATCGTCGCAATCAACTGGGGCAACCCGCACATCAGCATCGACATTCGCACGACGGGAGGAGATCTCCCGGCCGGACAGAACTGGCGCTTGGTCAGCCATCCCGTCCAGATCATGAGTGACTATGGCTTCGTGCGCGAAGAGTTCGCCGTCGGCGATCACGTCAAGCTCCTCGGCTGGAAGAACGTCCGCGGCGCCCCGCAGATCTGGCCGCGTGCGATTCAAGTCAACGACGGCGCGCTGAAGTCGAACCTACGTTTCACCGACATGATCGATATCGCGAAAGGCACGTTCGAATCGCTGCACATCCAGCCGGCGGCGAACTTGAACGGCTCTCCGCCCGCGCGTGCCGGAGAGGAGACGGTGGCGAAGCTCAAAGAAATGGGGCTCCTTGACGAGAAGGGCCTCATGATCTGGCCGCCGCGCTGAGCCGAGCGGCATCACTGCGGCGGCCGTGCGTCGTCGAGGCTATTTGCTTCCGGCCGCGGGGCAAAACGCATCGGGTGCGATCCTGCAATGCAGAGATTCGAGTTCGCGATTCTAGGTGCGGGGGCGATGGGCTCCATCTTGGGAGCTCATCTCGCTCGCGCCGGTCATTCGGTGGCGCTGCTCGCGAGAGGCCGGCGGGCAGAGCAAGTTCGCAGCGAAGGGTTGCGAGTCTCCGGGCTGGCGCAATTCTCCGCGCCCGTCCAGGTCATCGACGACCCTGCCCAGTTGCGCGAAACGCAGGTTCTGATCGTGGCGACCAAGGCCATCGGCACGGCGCAGTCGCTGAAGCCGCTCGCCGGCGCGAAGATCGGTTACGCGTTCTCGATCCAGAACGGCGTGTTGAAGAACGAGCTGCTGCAAGCCGCATTCGGCGCCGATCATGTCCTCGGGGCGCTCGCGAACATGAGCGGCGAGCTCAAGTCCTCGGGCGAAGTCCTCTTCACGCGCAACGTGAGCTTGCAGATCGGCGCTCTGCAAGGCGGGGTTCCGGAAGCGGTGCGCACGCTCGCGGAAACCATCGATTCCTCCGGGGTGCGGTCCGCGGCCGTGCCGAACATCGCGGCTCAGGAGTGGTCGAAGTTCGCGGCCTGGGTCGGAATGGCCGGGGTGGCGATCACGACGCGCGCCGTCACATGGAAGTACCTCGTGGACCCCGATGCCGCGCTCGTGCTCGTCAGATTGGTTCGCGAAATGCGCGACCTCGCGGCGCGAGCGGGCGTGTCTTTCACGGACGACGTGGTGTTCCCCGTGGCGACGCTCTGTACCGGCACGGAGGAGGCCGCGGTCCGCCTGCTCAACGGCATCGGCGCAGGCTTCCGCGACCACTCGCCCGAGCATCGCCTCTCCGCGCACCAGGACATCGATGCGGGCCGGCCGCTCGAGGTGGAAGAGACGCTCGGGCATGCCGCTCGCACGGCGTTACGAGAAGGACTGTCGCTGCCGCTGCTCGATGCGGTCTACCGGATCGCGGCCGCGATCGACCGGACGTCGCATGCGACTTGAGTGAACGCCCGGCGAGCGCCGCCGCCATGTTCAACAGCGCTACTGCCAGTTCTTATCCTCGTTCGGCTTCGCCGGGTCCGCCGTGATGTTCAGCACGGCGCAGTGGTGATACGAGAACCCACCCTCGCGGACGCCCGGGTGCTCGAGCATCACTTGAATCACCTGCAGCTGGCAGCCTTCGCAGGTGATGTTCGGCAGCGTGATCTCGGTTTCCCAGTTCGCCGTCGGTTTTTCCGTGTGCGGCCAGAGCCCGTCGACGATGATCGGCGGCATCGGCGTCGTCATGATGAACGCCGACTGCGAGCGCAGCCCGCGCTCCGTCTCGTGCATCGAGACCGACGGGTCGAGCGGCAGCGTGTTGCGCTTGCGCGAGAGCGAGATGCGGAAGTGGCCGGGATGAAAGACCGTCTCGTTGACGACGATCTTGAGCTTGCTGCCGCCCGTCACGGCCGT
>Ga0075418_10003822_pt1 | contig 17182 bp, 19 predicted proteins | sample SoiMetdeltSBSDD2_FD_81776 | JGI IMG/M metagenome (GOLD analysis project Ga0075418, IMG submission 81776) | Bulk soil microbial communities from a Populus tree surrounding site in Tennessee, USA - Soil MetaG P. deltoides SBSDD2 | ecosystem: Environmental > Terrestrial > Soil > Tree plantation... | reverse complement strand
GGCGGATGCGATCGGCCACACGCTGAGCGAAGTGATGAATCTGGTCGACGAAGCGGACCGCAAGACGCTCGGCGACCCGGTGCGCCAGTCGCTTGCGACCGGCGCGCGGCTCAACATCGGGCGCCGCGGCATGCTCGTGTCCGCGAACGGCGACGGCGAGCGCTCGATCGAGCTCACCGTGTCACCGATGCGCGACGAAGAGGGCAATATCTCGGGCACCGTGATCTCGCTGCGCGACGTGAGCGATCTGCGCGGTCTCACGCGCCAGATGTCCTACCAGGCGAGCCACGACGCGCTGACCGGGCTCGTCAACCGCCGCGAGTTCGAGGGCCGGCTGCAGGAGGCCATCGAGTCAGCGCACGCCACCGCCATCCGCCACATCCTGTGTTACCTCGACCTCGACCGCTTCAAGGCGGTCAACGACGAGTGCGGCCACGTTGCGGGCGACAGCATGCTGCGCGAGGTCGCCGCCCTCATCAAGGACGCGGTGCGCGACTCGGACACGGTCGGACGCCTGGGCGGCGACGAATTCGGGATCCTGCTGTTCGGATGCCCGCTCGAGAAGGCACGGCAGATCGCGGACGACGTGGTGCGCGCGGTCGCCGACTACCGGTTCGTGTGGCGCGACAAGATCTTCAACATCGGCGTCAGCATCGGCCTGGTCGAGGTTTCGCGCGAGAGCGGATCGCTCGAGGACATGATCGGCGCGGCGGACTCTGCCTGCTACGTGGCGAAGAAGCAGGGCACGCACGTCCAGGTGTACTCGGCGCAGGACGAGGCCGCGGCGCGACAGCGGGGCGAGATCCACTGGCTTCAGCAGTTGCAGGCGGCGCTGCGAGAGGACCGCTTCGAGCTCTACGCGCAGCCGATCCTCCCCGTCGGCACACCGCCGCCGACGGGGCCCGGTCTCGAGGTGCTGCTGCGACTCAAGGACGAGGCGGGAAATATAGTCGCCCCCGGCGAGTTCATGCGCGCGGCCGAGCGCTACCGGCTGATGCCGCACGTCGACCGTTGGGTCGTGCAGACGGCGCTCGCGGCGCTCGGCCGGGGCGGCGTGCGACTGCCGCCGGGACGGTCACTGTGCATCAACCTCTCGGGCCACACGCTCGCCGATGCGGGTTTCCTCGAGTTCGTGGTGGACTGTCTCGACCGCACCGGTGTCGCTCCCGACCGCGTCTGCTTCGAAGTCACCGAAAACTCGGTGATCACCAACATCGACCATGCGCGCCGTTTCATCGGCGTACTGCACGGTATGGGCTGCCGCTTCGCGCTCGACGACTTCGGCCGGGGACTGAGCTCATTCGCGAACCTGAAGCACCTGTCGCTCGACTACCTGAAGATCGACGGCTCCTTCATCCGCAACCTGGGCTCGGACAGCGTGAACCAGGCGATGGTCAATGCGATGATCAAGCTCGCGCGTTCACTGCACTTCCAGGTGATCGCGGAGCAGGTGGAGGACATGAGCGCGCTCGATGCCGTCCGCCGGATGGGTGTCGACTTCGTGCAGGGCTACCAGGTCGGGCGGCCGCAGCCGCTGGCCATGGCCTGAAACAAACCGAGCGGAACCGTCAGGAGGGGACGCTCCCCTTTTCCAGCCTCCAGAGTTGCCCTTTACTGAACGGTGAGGGGACGCTCCCCTTTCCGGTCCTAGAGGGAATGCTCCCCCGCGTCGAAAAAGGGGAGCGTCCCCTCGGTAAGCCTCGGTTGGAAAGGGGGGAGCGTCCCCTCGGATTACAGGGCGCTCGCAAGACGCGTTACTTCGGTCGAGGCCTGGCGCGTTTCATGCCAGGCGGTCAACACCGGCGCATCGACTTCGCGCACGGCGCGGTCGACCACTCGCTCGACGCATTCGCCCTGCCAGCGCAGATCCAGGCCGCCCGCGGCCTCCTCGCAGAGATCGGCGGCCGCGGTCTCAAACCGCTGGTAGAGCGCCGGCACCCGCGCCGCGCTGGTGACCTCGGCATAGTCATAGGCGACGTTCTGCCGGGCGGGCCCGGGCACGTACTCGGTTGGCGACAGGTGCGCGGCCAGCGGCACGAGAAGCGTCGCCAGGACCAGCACCAGGATGCTCCGCCCGTTCATGGCTGCGCGGGCGGGACGGCTGGGAAGCGAGATATTGGTCTCCATGGCGGTGGTCCTCCATCGGGTGACATCGTTTACCCGTGGCAGGCATGGTGCGCGGGCCCGGCGCCGGCGCGTTTCGAAGTGCTGAACGCCGTTTAAGAAAAACTGAAGCCAGCGCAGTACTGCTTTCAGCGCGGCCGGGTCCCGGGCGGCGGCGGGAACGCCCGCGCCTGCTCGGCGAGCCACTGCCTGAGCAGGCGCACCTTTTCGACGTTCTGGTATTCGGCCAGACAGGCGAAGTAATAGGAGAACTCAGACTGCACTACGCGTTCGCTCGCGAGCGCGAGCCGCCCGAGGCGCAGCTCCGCGTCGACCAGGCTCCAGCGTGCGAGCGCCATGCCCTGGCCCGCTTCCGCGGCGCGGATCACCGTAACGGAATCGTCGAACAAGGCGGTGCGCGCGAGGTCCCGCTGATCGTCGTGATCGAGCAGCCAGCTCGACCAGGGCTCGGAGGTGCTGTGCACCAGCCGGTATGGACGCAGATCCGCGGTCGTCCGCACCGGCCCGTGACGCGCGAGCAGCGCGGGTGCGCAGACCAGCACCAGCCATTCGTCGAGCAGCTTCTCGGCGTGCAGACCCGGCCAGTGACCGCGCCCCATCCGGATCGCAGCCTGCAGCCGTGATTGACGCAGGTCGACCGCCTCCGCCGAGGTGTGGATCGTAAGCTCGAGCTTCGGGTGCCGGGACTGGAAATCGGGCAGCCTCGGCATCAGCCACTGCTGCATGAACGAGGCCAGGGTCGTCACCGAGAGCTGGCCCTCGCAGCGATCGGCGCGCGCGTCGTCGATCGCCTGCTCGAGCTCGCGCAGCCCGCGCTCGACGCGCGGCAGCAGCCGCTCGCCCTCGGGTGTGAGTACCAGGTTGCGGCCGCGACGGCGCAGCAGCGGCAGCTGAAGGTAGTCCTCGAGCGCCTTCAGCTGCATGCTGACCGCGCTCGCCGTGACGCCCAGCGCATCGGCAGCGCGGCTCACACTCAGCTGCTGCGCTACGGCGGCAAAGACGCGCAGGCTGCCGATCGGGGCGCGGCGGAACGTCGTGGCCTTCGTGCTCGCTCGACGCCGCGGGGCGGATTTTTTGGCCGATTTCTGCAAGCAGGCACCGTATGATCGACGGCCATGATCAGCATCGCGTCCCTGCATGTCTACCCGGTCAAGTCCTGTCGCGGTATCGCGCGTTCGTGCGCCGTCGTCACCGATGAAGGGTTCGAGCACGACCGCGAATGGATGGTGGTCACCGCGGACGGCCGGTTTGTCACGCAACGCGAGGAACCGCGGCTCGCTCTGATCGAGACGGATGTAGACGACGCGAGGCTGCGGTTGAACGCGGCGGGACACGCCGCAATCGAGGTGCCGCTGGCGCTCCGCGGCGAGCCGCGCGACGTCGTCGTCTGGCGGCATCACTGCGTGGCGCACGACCAGGGCGAGGAGTCCGCACGATGGCTGAGCGAGCTGCTCGAGCGTCCGCTGCGGCTGGTGCGGTTCGATCCGCGGCACCGGCGCCTGAGCGACCGGGCCTTCACCGGCTCGACGCCCGGCTATAGCCGCTTTGCGGATGCCTACGCCTTTCTCGTGGTGTCGCTCGCCTCGCTCGCTGATCTCAACGCGCGTCTGCCCGCGCCGCTGCCGATGAACCGGTTCCGGCCAAACGTGGTCATCGACGGGGTCGAGGCGTATGGCGAGGACGCGATCCGCGAGCTTCGCGCCGGGCCGGTGGCGCTGCGGCTGGTGAAGGCCTGCACGCGGTGCACGATCCCGACCACCGACCAGGCGACCGCGGAGCGTCATCCCGAGGAGCCGCTACGGACACTGCGCGGCTATCGCTGGGATGAGCGGCTTCGCGGCGTGACTTTCGGGCAGAACGCGATCGTCGTCGCGGGTGCCGGAGCACCGTTGCGGGTCGGCGAGAAACTCACGGCAATGCGGAACGGCTGATCCGAACGGCGAGCCGTGCGCCCGGATCAGTCGCGGTAGCCGGGGTTGACGCGGTCGAGACGGCGCAGCAGCCCGGGCCAGGCGATCCCGCCGCCGAGCGAGCGCGTGACCTCGTGCACCGCGGCCCTGACGCCGGCTACGATCCGCGGATCGACCGGGATCAAGTCGCCGCCGCCGGACTGCGCCCGCACCTGGATCATGCAGGCCGCCTCGAAGACGTAGATCCCGAGAAACGAGTCCGCGATCGTCTCGCCGACCGTCAGCAGGCCGTGGTTGCGGAGCATCAGGAAATTGCGGTCACCCAGGTCGCGGACGAGCCGTGGCTTCTCATCGTCGCGCAGCGCGATGCCCTCGTAGTCGTGGTAGGCAAGCGAGGCGAGCACCACGGTCGCCTGCTGGGAGATCGGCAGCAGCCCGTCCTTCTGGGCCGAGACGGCGATACCGTTCACGCTGTGCACGTGCAGCACGCAGCGCGCATCCGGACGGGCGGCGTGGATCGCGCTGTGAATCGTGAATCCCGCCGGGTTGATCTCATGGGGGCTGTCCTCGACCTTGCGTCCCTCCAGGTCGATCTTGACCAGGCTCGAGGCCGTGATCTCCTCGAACAGGTGTCCGTAGGGGTTGATCAGGAAGTGGTGCTCGGGACCCGGCAGCCGGGCTGAGATATGCGTGAATACGAGATCGTCCCAGCCGAACAGCGCGACCAGGCGATAACAGGCCGCGAGGTCCAGGCGCAGCTGCCATTCTTCCGGGCTCACCCGCGCCCGGATCTCGGGGACCTTGATCGCCATGTGCGTCCCTCCGTGAAACGACGCCCGGCGCGGCCGCGGACCGTCGATGTTACTCCGACGGTGCGCGCCGGGGACGCAGCCCCCACAGCGCGGCTAGCAGGGCGGCGAGCAACGCTACCGAGCCCGCGCCCCGGACGATCGCAACCAGCGAGCTCTGCCATGCGTCGGGACCGGCACCGGCGGCCGGTGCCGCGGCTCCCGTACCGAAAATCGCTGCGAGAACGAAGGCCAACCAGATCGCATAGAGCGAAAACACGCCCGCGACGGCGGTGATCCGCGCCAGTGCCGGCGTGAGCCGCAGCCGCTCCCACAGCAGCCCGAGCACGGTGAGCAGTATCCCGTTCTGTACGCCCGCGGTGTGCGCCGCCAGGCCCCGCCGGGCGTCGTCGAACAGCGGTATCGCCGCACCGGTTGCGAGGCCAAGCAGGATGAGGAGAACGCCAAGGCGGCAGAGCGCGCGCGACGTACCGGCGGAAGTCGAAGCGGCTGCATGGTGCATATGGAGGCTCGGATCCTACTCGTACCAGATCTCGATCTCGTAGCCATCCGGATCCCGCACGTAGGCGTACGGGCAGCCCGGCGCGAACTCGCCACGCGAGCTGATCGAGCCGCCCGCGCGCTCGACCGCGGCGACGGCCGCGTCGATGTCTTCCGGCCTCACCAGGCGGAAGCCGAAGTGGATGATTCCGCCGCGCCTGCCGGCGCGCCGCGGATCGCGCTCGAAGGCGATGACGTCCTTCGGACCCGGACCGAGCACCTGTATCGAGTCGGCGTCACGGTAGTACTCCTCGACGCCGAAGACTGCGCGGTAGAACTCGAGCGAGCGCACCGGGCTCTTCACCGCGAGGGCGATGTGCGTCAGACCGTGAGTGGCGAGCTGGCGTCCTCTGGCCATCGCAACATCAGCCCGCAGCGACCCGCTCGAGCACGTGACGGGCCATGCCCATCGCGAGCTCGTGCTCACCCATGAATACCTTGCCCGCATTCTCGCTGCGCAGGAGCTCGGCTTCCTCCTCGCTGTGGGTCCGGACGACCGTCTCGACAGCCGGATTGAGCATGCGTGCCGCCTCGATCATCTGCCGCGCCTGAAACGCATCCGGGATCGCGATCACCAGCATGCGAGCGCGCCCGAGACCGGCCCGCGCGAGCTCCGTCGCGTCCGAAGCATCGCCCGCGATCGCCTGCACGCCCTCTTCGCGCAGCTTTTCGACCAGCTCGCGGTTCTGCTCGATCACGACGAACGGCAGGCTGCGCTCCGCGAGCGCCTGCCCGATCCTGCGGCCCACACGCCCATAACCTGCGAGCACAACATGCCCCGCAGGATCGTGGGGCGCCGATACCGCCGGCAGGACCGCCAGCGGATCGGGCGTGCGCTCGAGCCAGCGCGCGAGTCGTGAGCGTGTCGTGAGCCAGCGCTCCGCGGGCTCGATGGTCTGGAACAGGATCGGGTTCACCGCGATCGAGATGATAGCGCCTGCCAGGATATAGCTCCGACCCTCGACCGGCAGCAGCCCAAGCGAAACGCCGAGCCCGGCGAGGATGAACGAGAACTCGCCGATCTGGGCGAGGCTCGCCGACACGGTCAGCGCGGTGTTGAGCGGGTAGCGGAACGCAACGACCAGCAGGAAGGCCGCGAACGACTTGCCCACGAGGATGACTGCGACGACCGCCAGGACCTCGAGCGGATGTGTCAAGACCACCGCCGGGTCGAACAGCATGCCGACCGAGACGAAGAACAGCACCGAGAATGCATCCCGCAGCGGCAGCGACTCCTGCGCGGCACGGTAACTCAGGTCCGATTCGCGCAGCACCATGCCGGCGAAGAATGCTCCGAGCGCGAAGGAAGCGCCAAAGAGCACCGCGGACCCGTAGGCGATGCCGAGGGCCGCCGCGATCACGCACAGCGTGAAGAGTTCCCGCGAGCCGGTGCGTGCGACCTGCCAAAGGAGCCACGGAAAGAGTCGGCGTCCGACGACCAGCATCAGCACGACGAAGATTCCGATCTCGCCCACGGTTTTCGCGAGCGTGCGCACCAGGTCGCCGGCGTCCATCGATCCGGGCGTGGTGATCACCGCGGCCAGCGGCGGCATCAGCACCAGCACCAGCACCGTCACGAGGTCCTCGACCACGAGCCAGCCGACCGCGATGCGACCGTTGACCGACTCGAGCTCGCCGCGCGATTCGAGCGCGCGCAGCAGCACGACCGTGCTCGCCACCGACAACGCGAAGCCGAACACGATGCCGGATGAGAGCGTCCAGCCCCACAGCGCAGCGAGCCCCGCCCCGAGCGCCGTGGCGACCGCGATCTGGACGATCGCGCCCGGCAGGGCGATGCGGCGCACGGACAGCAGGTCCTGGAACGAGAAGTGCAGTCCGACGCCGAACATGAGCAACATGACACCGATCTCGGCAAGCTGACCGGCGATCTCGAGATCCGCCACATAGCCCGGCGTCGCGGGTCCGATCACCACGCCCGCGAGCAGATAGCCGATCAGCGCGGGCAGCTTCAGCCGGACCGCAACGAAGCCCAGGATCAGCGCGAGCCCGAAGCCCGCCGCGATGGTGGTGATGAGCGTGAAGCTGTGCGTCATGCCGGCGGCCCGAGACGCCGGCGCATGGATGTGGGCTCATTCGCGCGCTGCCAGCGGCGTCCGAGCAGCCCGCACAGCGCAAGTCCCGCGACACCCCAGTCGAACGGTCCTCCGCCGCCACCACCGGACGACGGAGGTGGATCGGGCGGCGGCGGAGGAGGCGGTGGAGCCGCAGCAGCAGCACAGTCTGCCGAGGTGGCCGGCGGCGCCGCCCCGTCCTGCGGCGCGGCGAACGGCGTGAAAGAGCAATCGACGCCGCCCAGATCGTTCTCGGTGCCGGGGGCGTCCTCGAGTCGCACCCAGTGTCCGTCGGTCCAGTCGGCTGCAGTCCCGGGGTCGCCGTCCAGCGCCATGCCCGCAAGATCGAACACCGACAGCGAGAGCACCGCGGCGGTCGCAGTGGTAACCGGCAGATCTGCCGGCAGCGTGAAGTTGACTGCGAACGCATCGTCCCGGTAGCGCAGGAACCCGTTCGGTGCGCCCCCCGCCGTCGCGAGCCAGGCGTCGCCGCTGCTGACCGGCATCGCGAGGTCGCCTCCCGTCAGGTCGGGGAACTCCAGCGTGACGGTCCCGACGCTCGCACCGCTCGTCTGGCCGCGATAGGGGACGACGTCTCCCGCGGCATCGCGGATGCGCATCGGCTTGTTGAACGCTACCCAGAGACGGTAGTTGCGGCCCGGCACCAGCGGCAGGTTGATCGACGTGGCGAGCGTCCGCGCGGTCGCGGAGGTCTGCTGCCATGCTGCCTCGTAGACGGTCGCGTCGCTGTCGACGTCACGGATCTGGGCTGCGAGAACGGCGGGCGGTCCCGCCTGGCGATAGAAGCCGAGCAGGTACATCCGGGCGACGTCCTCGCGCATCCGCGCGACCTCGCGGTCGGGCAGCACGAAGCCGCTGTGACCATGTGTCGCGAACCCGCCGTAGTCCTGCCCGCCGTTGGCCGGTTCGAGCTCCAGCGTCCAGCTCGGAACCGAGTGAGTGAACGCAAAGTAGTCCGCGGTCGTGCCCATCCCTGGCCATCCTGGGGGATCCGGGTCGAATGCGTAGCCGCGCATCGAGGCTGCTCGCATCCGCGCGCCGAGCTGCGCGGTTATGCTGTTGCGCCGCGCGTTTTCCGTGGTCGGTGCAAAGTAGACCTGGCCGAAGGAGTGCGTGTCGCTGTAGAGACGCAGGCGTGCCGTCGGTGCAAGCGCTGCCGCGTTCTGCAGCGCCGCGATCTCGGGCTCGGTGGCTGGCGACGCTCCGCGATACTCGAGACTCGTTTCACTCGCGCTGCTGCTGCCTTGGCCGAAGCCGTCGACCGAGTTGCGATTGAGGTCGACGCCCCAGAAATTGTCGAAGACCGTCGACAGGTCTTCGTCAACGGCGCCCTGCGTCTGCGGGTTCCGCATGTTCTTGCGGCGCATCCGGCCGTCCCGCGGCTGATCGCGGCTCGCCGTCGTGCGATCCGCGAATCGCTGCGTCTGCAGGAAGCCATCGACGTTGTTGACGGGCAGCACCACCGTGGTCAGGTTCTCAACGAGGTACTGGATGAATCCGCCATCGGCCTTGCCGTCGACCAGGGCCTCCATCACGCCAGTGACCGCCTCCGGTGTCTGCCACTCCCGCGCGTGGATGCCGCCGTTCACGAGCACCGCACCCTCCGCGAAGCCGTCCGAGGTCGTGGAGTCATCGTCGCCAACGAGATAGGCCCAGATGTCGCGCCCTGCGACGGTCTGGCCGACGACCTCTCCGTCGACCTCGTCGTGCGTCACGAGCAGCGACTGGTGACGCTCGAACAGGCTCTGGTACGCGCGGAATCCGTCGACCGGCGTCAGCGAATCCACCGGGATCGGAACCGGGTAGCCAAGCGCGATGTTGTTGCCGGTGTTGTCCGTCTCGGTGTACGTCAGCATCACGTCGCCGCAGCCCGGCTCGAACGGGTTGACGATCTCGTCGCGCTGGAACCGGCAGGCGCCCCACGCTGGGGACGCGCAGCCGAGCAGGCATGCGCCGCAGACGATCAGCGTCCGCGTGCGAGCCATGCCGCCACCTCCTGACGGAGCTCGGGCGAGCCCTGCTGCGTGGCGACGATGCGACGCAGCGCGTCGCGCGCCGCCGCGCCGCCGTTCAGCCTGAGTGCAAGCGCAAGGCGACGCCGCATGGGCTCGTCCTTGGCGGTCGCGAGGCGCGTCGCAAGCTGCGCCGCGACTCCGGTGTCCTCGATGCGCGCAAGCGCTGCGGCGGCGGACGCGCCGCTCACCGGGTCGGAGAGCCGGTCGAAGAGCAGTTGCCGCGCGGCCGCGTCGGTCTCGGCCAGTCGGCCGATCGCGAGCAGCGCGGCCGAGGCAATCGGCTCCCGATCGGCGGCCTTGCCGAGCACGCCTAGCGCGCTCGCCGGATCGAGATCGCGCATCGCGCCTTTCACTGCCGCGAGCGCGACCGCCGGTTCCGCATAGCCGATCGTGAGCGAGTAGAGCTCGGCATCGCGCAGGCGGCGCGCGAGCTCGAGGGCGATACGATCCGCGTCGCGACCCGTGCGCAACGCCGCGACGACCGCCGCGCGCTGTCCGGCGAGCTGCGCGATCTTCGCGCCGCGCCACGCGTCGAGGATTCCGTCGCGCGTCGCCATCGCCTGCGGCGATGTGTCCTGCGGAGACCAGCCGTCGAGCGCGGCGGGGCTTCCGAGCGCCAACGCCAGCGCCGTCGCGGCGCGCGCCTCGTCGCGTATCCAGTCGCGGAGGGCGTAGCGTGCCACGGCGCCGACGTCGTAGAGCGGCACGGCCCGATTGCCGTGCTCGGGCTCGACCTGCACATAGAGGCGCGGCGGGCGCATCGCGAGCTCCTCCGCCAACGCGCGTGCGCCCGGGGTCACTGGGAGATCCCGCAGCGTGTGGAGTCCGGCTTCGAGCAGCCACTCCTGTGCAGCGGGTTCGAACGTCGGGTCGGCCAGCACCGCGCGCAACTCGCCAACGACGGCGTCGGTCGAGCCACGCGAGACGTGCTGGCGGATCCGCGCGGCAGCAGCGCTCGCCGGCGGGGCGCTCGTCGCGCGTTGCGCCGCCGCAACGTCGATGAGAGCCGCCGTCGGATCATGCGTCGTGGCCAGGGCCAGCAGAACAAGCTTCGAAATCATTGCGAAACAGATAGCATAGAAGCGCTCGACCGGCGAGGGCGCATGCGTACCCGCCGGCGTCGCAGCAAAGCAACGCCTGTATGCCCGGGATACACGATTACTGGCTGTTCGTGCTGTCGGGAATCCTGCTCAACCTGGCCCCGGGGCAGGACACGTTTTTCATCCTTGGCAACAGCCTCGGCGCCGGCCGGCGCGCGGGAATTGCCGCGGCGCTCGGAATCGCCGCCGGCAGCATCGTGCATACGCTCGCAGCGGCGCTTGGCCTCTCGGCGATACTCGCGACGTCAGCGACCGCGTTCACGGTGGTGAAACTGCTCGGCGCGGCGTACCTGATCTACATCGGCGTGCGGGCACTCGCGTCGCGCTCGCTCGTGCCCGCGAACGTCGAAGCGAGCGGCGCGGTGGCGGCCCGGATTGCCTTCCGCCGCGGCATCGTCACCAACCTCCTGAACCCCAAGGTGGCGTTGTTCTTCCTCGCGTTCCTGCCTCAGTTCATCGATCCGGCGAGCGCGAGCAAGGTCGAGGCGTTCCTGCTGCTGGGCGCGACCTTCATTACCACGGGACTGACCTGGTGCCTCGTACTTGCGGTGACTGCCGCCCGCTGCCGCGAGTTCCTGCTCCGGCGCCGGAGCGTCGGCGGGCTTCTCTCGCGCGTGGTCGGCGCGACCTTCATCGCGCTCGGGCTGCGTCTCGCGCTGCACCGCCCGTGAGCGGCTGAGGCTCCTGGTTCAAGGAACGATCTCCGTGAAGCTGCCGAGCGCCCGCTCTGCGCGGGTCAAGGTTTCGCACTCGAGGTCGAGCGCCGAATATTCTGCCGCGGATTGCTCCCGAAACGCGCCATAGGCCGCAGCGCTGCTCCAGCGATCGAGCGTCAGATAACGTCCGGGCGTGGCCTCGTCTCGAAGGAGCTCGGTTCCGAGGTAGCCAGGGGCGCGGCCGAAGAGTGCAGCCCACGATCCGCGCGGACCGTAATGACGCTCGAACTCGGTACGCCGTGCGTCGTCGACGAGAAACTCCCAGACGTAGACAAACGATTCCGCCATGGCCCGGCCCCTGCGATCGTCTAGCCCGCGTGCGTCATCGGCGTCCAGCGTTGCGAGCGCCGCTCGAGGCGCTCGCTTGCGCCCTCGCCCTCGTACGACATCGCCACCGGCGTCGGCAGCCCGGACGGCGGCGCGCGCAGCGCGTGCACGTTGATGATGCCGTACACGCGTCCGTCCGCGGTCATCTGCGCACCGACGTAGACGCCACAGCGTCGGCAGATCAGGAAATCGGCCGTGCGTCCGCCGAAGCGGTACCGCTGCAGCAGTTCGGGCTCGCGGGCCTCGAAGGCAAGTCCGCCCTGCGGGTCGGATGTGGACAGCGCGTCGTGCAGGCGGCAGAAGCTGCACTGGCAGGCGCGAACGCTCCAGCGCTCGCCCTTCAGCGCCGTGCGGTAGACGAAACCGATCGCGCCGCAATGACAACGGCCCTCGTACGCTTGCAGGCTCATGCGCACCTCCCGCGCGCTCCGACGCTCAGACCTCGGCGGCGAACAGCTGGATATCGGCGTCCTCGTTCGCCGGCCGAACCATGCTCTCGTAACGCAGACCGATCTTCTCGATCAGACGGATCGAGTCGGCGTTCGTGGGAGAGACGATCGCGACGATCCGGCTGAGCCCGAGCACTTCGTGGCCGTAACAGCGCACGGCGCTCGCGGACTCGTACGCATAGCCCTGCGACCGGTATTGCGGCAGGAACGCGAAGCCGATGTCGACGTCCGGCAGCCAGTCGCGCTTGACGAATCCGCACAGGCCGATCGGCGCGCTGGTCTCGCGCAGCTCGACGACGTACATGCCGAAGCCGAACTTCTCGTAGCTCGCGATCGGTCCATCGCGCACGTAGCGCTCCGCATCGGCGAGCGTGCGCACGCCGCGATCGCCGATGTTGCGGATGAACGCGGGGTCGTTGACGAGCTCGAACATGAAGCCCTGGTCCGCCGTCGTGGCGTGACGCAGGGTCAACCGTTCCGTCCTGAGCACCTCGGCCATGCGAATATCCTCGTGCGGCGGCGGGGTCACGCCTCGACGCCGCTCGCCCAGTCATCGATCGTGCAGACGTAGAAAAGCGTGTCCAGCCCATTGTGGTCGGCGCGGCGCGTCAGGTGCAGGCCAAGCTTCTCCAACAGCCGCGACGAGCGCAGGTTCGCTGCATCGGTGGCGGCACCCACCGCGGGCAGCGCGAGCTCGTCGAAGGCGTACTGCAGCACGGCTCGCGCGGCCTCCCAGGCGTAGCCACGGCCGCGGAACCGGTCGTCGAGAGCGAACAGCAACTCCGGTTCCGCGACGACGTCGGCTGTGCGTAGACCGCAGAATCCTAGCAGAGTGGCGTCTCCGGGCAGGTGCAGGCCCCAGAGTCCGAACCCGCGCTCCCGGAAGTCGCGCTCGCTCACCGAGAGCGGGGCGAGTGTCTCGTCGCGCGTGATGATCCGGTCGTCCCAGAGATGGCGGCGCACGCCCGGTTGCTGCCAGAGCGCGAGCGCCGCGTCGCAGTGCGCCGTCGTGAGCGGCCGCAACTCAAGCCGTGACGAACGGAGCTCCAAGCCTAGAATTCGCGGTGCTCGACTTCGGCAGCGCCGAAATGCTCGCGGGTGAATTCGAGGGCGCGCCCGACGTCGAAACGCTTGCAGGTGAAGAGCACGGCCGCGAAGAACCTCGGTTGGCTCCACACATACAGTGAAATTCCCGAGTCGATCAGCGGGATGAAGGCATCGAAGCCCTGGTTCTCGGCCTTGCCGAGCCCGGCAGGGTCGTGAACGATCGGGGCGCCGTAGGTACGAAGCTCGAGCGCCGAGGCGATACCCGTGAGATAGCGCTCCACCGCATCGCGGTCGGTCCGCGCGGTGAAGTAGCCCTCGATGAGCAGCCGTTGACGCAGGATGCCGGGGGCAAGGTCGCGCATCTCGCCTCCTCAACCCTGTGCTTCGGCCAGCCGCGCGTCCTTCTCGCGCGCGCGTACAACCGCCGGTCGGGCGTTGACGCGCTCGACGTACGTCTGGATCGGCGGCAGCGCTGGGACGAGCTTGAACCCGGTCGTCCAGGCGAGCGCCACGCCCCACAGGACGTCCGCCGCGGTGAAGCGCTCGCCCAGCAGAAAGGGTCCGCGGCTGAGCTGAGTGGTCAGGGCACCGAGCATCGTGTCGTAGTCGCCGTAGGGCGAGCTTGCCATCGGGGCGGGCTCGCGCTGCTGCGACCGGTCGATGACCGCAGGCTCGAACGACGAGCCATAGAAGACGAGCCAGCGGAGATACGGCCCGCGCAGCGGATCGCCGATGCCCGGAGCGAGACCCGCTTCCGGGAACAGGTCCGCGAGGTACATATACACGGCGGGCTGCTCGGTGATGACCGCATCGCCGTGACGTATCGCGGGCACCTTGCCCATCGGGTTGATCGCCAGGTACTCGGGCTTGCGCTGCTCCCCGGCCTTCAGATTGAGGACGTGAAGATCGTAGTCGCAGCCCAGCTCCTCGATCAGCGTGAGCACGCCGGTCGAACGTGAGTTTGGCCCGTGATAGAACGTGAATCGCCGTTTGTCCGCCATGGCCAGCGTCCGTGTGTGAGCGGGGGATGCCTCATTCTGGGCGCGGTGGCGCGGCGAAATCCAGCGCGATCCAGAACCGCCAGGGCCGTGCGGCCCAGTAAGGACCCGAGTAGTCGATGCCGACCCGCGGGCCGCGACGCAGCGCCCGGGCGGGGACGCTGATGCCGCGGTCCTCGATCCAGATGCGGTTCGAGGTGGTGGCGTCCAGCCCGTCGAGACGCCGGTCGATACCCAGGTGTCGTGCGACTCGCCCCGGTCCGGGCACCGGCTCGGGTGCGCCCGGGGTCCCTGCCAGCACCCCGCGCACGAGCACGGCCTCCGGTCTTCCCGCGCCGGCGGTGGCGAAGTTGAGCAGCCAGTGCAGGCCGTACACGAGGTAGACGTAGGTCGTGCCACCGTCCCCATAGAGAGGCTCGACCCGTCGCGTCCTGCGGCCTCCGCGTGCGTGCGAGGCCAGATCCTGCGGCCCCTTGTAGGCCTCGACCTCGGTGATCATCGCCGATCGAAGGCTCCGGCCCCGACGATGCACGATGAATTTGCCGAGCAGGTCGCGCGCGACCGTGAGCGTCGGACGGTTGAACGCATCGCGCCCGAGCCGCGCAGGTGCGATGCCGGGGGTTGTAAGCAGCAGGCCGCCCGGCACCGTGCCGTTCAGTCGACGCCGCACGGCGATGCGACAGCCCCGGACTGAGAGCCGTCAGAGGGAGGTGAGACCCTTGTGGGCCTTCTTCTCGCGCTTCGCCGCGCGCTTTTCCTCCGGAGTCCGGAGCGGCTTCTTCTTGGTCTCCCTCTTCTTGTCCATGCCCTTGCTCATCGTCGTCTCCATCGGGGCGTCGCCCCGGTCGATCGCCTGGTCGACAAAGGATACTCCCGTGCTCGCGGCCGGTGCGCCGATGCCGCAAACTTGCGCGACCGCGCTCGCCCGCCGATTGGCGGTTCCGGGCCCAGCACGGAGTCCGCGATTGTTCGGTCGTTTCGAAAAACTCGTCTATCCGTATCCGGACGGCGCCCCGCGCTCACCGCCGCCGGGCTTCTTTGCGTTCATCTGGGCGTGCTCGCAGGGCATGCGCCCGATCCTGCTCGGGATGACGCTCGCCACGGCGGTGATTGCAGTGTTCGAGGCGCTGCTCTTCGCAATGATGGGGCACGTCGTCGACTGGCTGGCGAAAGTCGAGCCGTCCCAGCTCTGGGGGCGCGAGCGCGGCACGCTCCTGCTGCTCGGCGGGATCATCGCGGCGAGCGTGCTGCTGGTCGGCGTGGAGGCGTTCCTCAAGAACCAGGCGCTGGCCGCCAATTTCCCGATGCGGATGCGCTGGAACTTCCACCGCCTGATGCTCGGCCAGAGCATGAGCTTCTACCACGACGAGTTCGCCGGCCGCATCGCCGCCAAGGTGATGCAGACGGCGCTGGCCGTGCGGGACACCTGGATGATCGGCGGTGAGATGCTGGCCTTCGTCGTGATCTATTTCGTCACGATGACCGCCGTGCTCGGCAGCTTCGACCTCTGGATGCTGCTGCCGTTCCTCGGATGGCTCGCGCTCTACCTGGGGGCGCTCGTCTACTTCGTCCCGCGGCTGGGCCGGGTCGCGATGTATCAGGCCGACGCGCGCTCGCTGATGACCGGCCGCATCGCCGATGCGTATGCGAACATCGCGACCGTCAAGCTGTTCTCGCACGCGAAGCGCGAGGCGGGGTACGCGCGCGGCGCCATGCGGGAGTTCATGCACACTGCCTACGCGCAGTTCCGGCTCGTCACCGGGTTCGAGATCGTGAACCACGCGCTGAGCATGGCCCTGGTCGCCGGGAGCGCCGGCGTGGCGCTGTGGCTCTGGACGAAGGAGCAGGTTGGGGTCGGCGCGGTCGCAGCGGCCACCGCGATGGCTCTGCGGCTGAACGGCATCTCGCACTGGATCATGTGGGAGTTCGCCTCGCTGTTCGAGCATATCGGCACGGTCCAGGACGGGATCGACACGCTGGCCCGGCCGCACACGGTGCTCGATCGTCCGAACGCTCCGCCGCTCAAGGTGCCGCGCGGCGAGATCCGCTTCGAGCACGTCAGCTTCGGCTACGGCGGAAGGCAAGCCGTGATCGATGATTTCTCGCTGCACATCCGGCCCGGAGAGAAGATCGGGCTGGTCGGCCGCTCGGGCGCCGGCAAGAGCACGATCGTCAGCCTGCTGCTGCGGTTCTACGACGTGGAGCGCGGCCGGGTGCTGATCGACGCTCAGGACATCGCCGGAGTCGCGCAGGACAGCCTGCGTGCGCAGGTCGGGATGGTCACCCAGGACACCTCGCTCCTGCATCGCTCGGTGCGGGACAACATTCTGTACGGTCGCCCGGATGCCGACGATGTGCAGATGGTCGCCGCAGCGCGTCGCGCCGAGGCGCACGAGTTCATCCAGGGGCTGGCCGATCCCGGCGGCCGGCATGGCTACGACGCGCACGTGGGCGAACGCGGGGTCAAGCTGTCGGGTGGACAACGGCAGCGCGTGGCAATCGCCCGGGTGATGCTCAAGGACGCGCCGATCCTGATCCTCGACGAAGCGACCAGCGCGCTCGACAGCGAGGTCGAGCTCGCCATCCAGGAGAGCCTCTATCGGCTGATGGAAGGCAAGACCGTGGTCGCGATCGCGCACCGGCTGTCGACCATCGCGGCGCTCGACCGCCTGATCGTGATGGACAAGGGACGCATCGTCGAGGAAGGCGATCATGCGACCTTGCTCGCCCGGGGCGGACTCTACGCGCGACTGTGGGCGCACCAGAGCGGCGGCTTCATCGGCGAGACGGATGGAGACGAGCCGATCCCGGCGTATGCGACCGGCAGCTCGACACGTGCCACGCAGGGTGCCTGAGCGGGCGCTCCTCGCGGGTGTCTGTGCTGCGCTCGCGCTCGCGGGTTGCGCCGTGGCGCCACCTGCGCCCGCGCCCGCGCCGCAGGCGCCCTCCGACGTGACCGGGACCGTCGACGCGGCACGCAGTCGCGGCTGCGCCGCGTCGCAGCAGCTCTCGCCACTCAGGACGGACCCGCGGCTCGACGCTGTGGCAGCCCGT
>Ga0075418_10003820_pt1 | contig 17188 bp, 15 predicted proteins | sample SoiMetdeltSBSDD2_FD_81776 | JGI IMG/M metagenome (GOLD analysis project Ga0075418, IMG submission 81776) | Bulk soil microbial communities from a Populus tree surrounding site in Tennessee, USA - Soil MetaG P. deltoides SBSDD2 | ecosystem: Environmental > Terrestrial > Soil > Tree plantation... | reverse complement strand
TCGCCGCGCACCCGGCGTAACGATCGAGGCGACCGATGGACATGAGTCAACGTCATCACAGCAGCGACATCAACGAGCAACGGAATCAAGCGGTGAACCGCTGTTTTTCAGCACCCTGCTAGAAGAGGCGAAAGAGATCTCGATGCCACCGCACAAGCGTATCGGGCCGCACAATCGTTCGAACGCCAGGTCCGACCGCGCCGCGCGGACAACGCCTCTCGAATCGCACCCGTTCAAGAGCTGGCGCCAGTCGACAAATTGCGAGAGCAAGCATCGAGATTGCATTACCTTAACCGGGTGGTTAAACCGTCTGGACAAACCGCCACCGACACCAAGACCCGCATCCTGGACCCCGCCGACGAAATCTTCGTCCGGCGTGGCATCGACGCGCCCGCATGCAGGAGATTGCCGATCAGGCAGGCGTAAAATAAGGCCCTGCTGCACTACCACTTCTTGATCGAAGGCGGACCTCGCTCGGGCCGTCTGGCTTCGTATTGCCTCCTCCTTTGTGCCCGGCATCTTCCAGATGATGGCGTCCAATATTGCGCTCGACGAGAAGATCGACCGATTCGTCGATGCCTATCACACCCGACTCGCCAAGCACCCATATCTGCTTGGCTATGTCATTAGCGAAGCGGCGCGCGATCCTGATTTCGTCGGTGACTTCTACTCGGCGGAGCGACGCAAGGCAGCACGCCGGACGGTTGAGCGTGTGCGCGAGCAGATCAATGAACGCGCCAAGCGGAAAAAGATCGCGCCCGTCGCGGCGGATCAGTTCTTAGTTACCCTCGTCGGCACTTGCCTCTACCCGTTCGTGGCGCAGCCCATGATTGCGGAGGCACTGGGTCTCGGGTCCAAGGAGCTTCGAAACTTCATGAAACGCCGTCGAGCCGAACTTCCCGCGTTACTGAAAAGGACGCTTTAACGTTTTCTCGTTTCTCTTCTCCAGCACAGAGGTCACGATGCAACAGCACTGGTTCCACACCGTGTGGCCGTTCGTCGGGGGCGGAGCGGCGATCGTGATGGTCGCCATTCTGCTGACGACCGACACATTCCGTGCCACCAAGGTATCGCGCTGGCGGGATCCCGTGTGGCTGGCGTGGCTCGCCGCGCCGCTCTACTGGGTGCATCAACTTGAGGAGTACAGCCTGCCGGTGATCGGCCTGCCCTACTCACTCCCTGACATGGTTTGCGGGCAATTCGACTTTCCCCCGTATCCAGATTGCCCGATCCCCATGTCGTTCTATCCAGTGGTGAAACATCTCACTAATGTGGTTTGGGGCGCCACTCGCCGCGTACATTTGCCGGCGCAATGTCCTCATCGGCCTCAGCTCCTGGGGGTTGATCATGGCGAACGGATTTGTGCACAGCGCGGGGGGCATTGCGGAGGGCGCCTATAACACCGGACTATGGACCGCCGCCTTCTTGTTCATTCCGCTGTCACTCTGGGTCATTTATGAATGCGCGATCCGCGGACCGTACAGCGGCAAAGTCGTGGGCGCGGCATTCGCCGCCGGAGCCGTCACGCATGCCGTCCTTTTCCTCGGCTACGGGCTTTTCAAGGCCGGGGTGATCGGCAATGCGGGCCTGCTGGTCTATGCCGCCGCGGTCGGTTTCACGCCGATCATTTTGGCGGCCCTTGCGAGCCGGTTCTTTAAGCCTGAGTTACTGACCGTGAAGCCGACCTAGAACGTCGATCCAGTGCAGCAGTGTCTTGCTTGCTTGCGCCTGGGTCGAAGCAGCAAACGTCTCGCTCGCTGCCGAGCTCTCTTCACGGACATTCTGGACTTCGGTGCGCGAGTTCTCGCCATCCAGAGCGGACGGTGATCGTCTTGGGGAGACGGCCTTGGGCTCTCCAGGGACGCCCGCGGTTCTTTCAAGCGGATTGCCGCGAGGCGCACGAGTTCGCGATCGCAACAGCCGTCGGCAGGCTGGGTCATGCGGCGGCGTTGAGTAACGGGCACGTTTCGCAAGATGCTGATCGGTTGGCCGCGACGCGTGCTCGGCGCGCGTCGGCCGCGCGTGCCCTCAGGTCTGCCGGCACCGCGTCCCCGATGCCGAAGTACATCTCGTCGGGCGTCTGTCCTCGAAACGCCGAATGGGGAAGCACGTGGTTGTGTTCGTGGACGTAGAACGCCACCAACCGGCGGATGGTCGCCACGCTGTCGAGCGGGTGAAGGAAGAGCCACTGATGTTTGAGGGACCGCCACCAGGCTTCGATCATCGAGATCGAGAACTTCAGCTCCGTGAAGGCCAGCAGCCGGCGGAAGATGCCCGTGGCGATCAAGGCATCGACCTGGGCATTGACATTCTCGACGCCCGCGTCCGCCAACACGACGGGGGCACTCGCCGAACGGGTCGCGCCCCGACTGGCCTCCAGCAGCACGGCGACACTGTTGCCTGGTGCGAAGGTGTCGGCCACGCGCCACGCCAGAATCCGGCGAGAGAAGTTGTCGATGACGGCGTGCAGATAGGCGCGGGTCCCGTCGAGGAGACGGATGACGGTGGTGTCGATGTGCCACATCTCGTCAGGTCCTGTCGCGCGTAGCCCCACCTTCGGCTTGGCTGGATGCACACGGACGCGAGGGCGTCGCCAGCTGTACTTCCGCACGAGACGGTACCAGGTCGACGGCGACGCGGACACGCGACCAAGCCGCTGCGCGAGGACGGCGAGCGTGCCGGTCGGGACGTGCCGATACTCGGGCGAGGTGACCATGGCTCCGATCGACTGGACCTCGTAGGGTCTCAGTCGATGCGGTGAGGTGCGAGGGCAGGACGACTGATCGTCGAGCGTGCATGCGGTCTGCCGTCGGCGCCAAGCCTGAAACCGACTCGGTGACAGACGCAGGAACCGCAGGACCGCGCGCAACGGGAGACACTCCCGCGCCCGATCCACCGCGCGGAGGATCCGCCGCTTGGCGTCGTCCTCCGGCAGACGCACGTGAGAGGCTGAAGCCGGAGGCGTGTAGCAGGGCCAAGGCCAACCGGAGCAGCGCCGCGAGCTTGTCGACGCGTCGCTGCAGCTTCAGGATCTCCTGCCGGAGTTCCGGCTCCGTGAGGGCTGCCGCCTCCAGACCGACCACGACCCTCGGCGCCGCATCGAGCCACCCATGTACCGTCGAGCGCGGGACACCGAGATCCGTAGCGATCGTCACGTCCCCGGTTCGCTGAACGAGGTCTCGGAGCCGATGGTCATAACGTCGCTGCGCGCCGGACGTGGTCGCCATGCGAACGATCATCGACGGTTCGCTCACCGACCTCAACTCCTCAAGGTCGATGGGAATGTGCGTCGGCGTGCTGACAACTCGCTCAAGAAAGTGCACATTGTGCGTGCAGATAGCTCTGAAGAACGCCTGGAACAATTGGGAGTGGGTCATGGGGAAATTCGTCCAGGCCCTCGCCCGCGACACGTTCAACGTCATCGTCCCGAAGGATCTCGTCTACCGGCACAAGGTCTTCAACCAGACGATCGGCTTGACCCACGGCGACGGCGTCAAGGCCCAGGCGTTTGCCGGCATCCCTTGGTATTCGATGAAGCAGCGGCGCGATGCCATGCAGGCTCTGCTCAAGTCGCTCGGTCTGGAGCAGCTCGATCTCCTGATCTATGGCCACTTCCACCAGTTGATCTATGAGGAAGGGAGCGGCTGCAGTCTGCTCATCAACGGTTCCATCAAGGGATATGACGAATACATCCTCAAAACGAAATACAGCGGGCAGATCCCGATCCAGGCCCTGCTGACGTTCCATCCGCGCCACGGGCTGACCGACTTGTCGCGTATCAACCTCGGTCACATCCAGGGCGGATCATTCGAGTCTCGGATCGCCGCGTAAACGGGTGACGCCCGCCGGACGCGCGTTCGTGATCGGAAGTCCCTGCGCCGTTAGTCGTTTACGTAACCCAGATCGCGCACGTGGAAGTGTTCGGAGGGGCAAGTACGACACGGCACCGTCTTATTGGGCAGGAATCCTGAAGCTGTGATGGCTTGCAACTCGGGTCTATTCCGCCCGCAGTGCCTGGACTGGATCAACGGCAATGGCGCGGCGTGTTGGCAGATAGCTCGCCAAAACGGCAGCGGCGACGAGCAGCGCGGAAACAGCCAGGTACGTCACCGGGTCGAGTGCGGTGACGCCAAACAGGAGAGAGGACATCAGACGCGTCAGTCCGGCAGCAGCCATCAGCCCAAGGGCGGTTCCGATCCCAGCGAGCAAGAGACCATGGCGCACGAACGTTGCTAATATTTCCGCCGGCTGAGCGCCCAACACCGTTCGTATGCCAATCTCGCGGGTTCTCTGCGACACCACGTAGGCGATCACACCATAGAGACCCACGATGCCGAGCACCAGGGCCATTCCTCCCGCGAGGGCCAGCATCACGAGCGTGAACGACGTTCGTGCCATGGACTGGTCGTACAGCGTCTTCAGTGTGGTGATGAGGAACACCGGTTGTCTGCCGTTCACCGACCAGATGGCTTGCTGTGCCTCCGCCAACAAGCCCTCTGTTGCCGTGCGGCTGGAGCGGATCGCGAACATGCCAAAGCTGACGGCGGCTCCATCTTTGCCCCCCCAGATGTATTGATCCATCAGGGCCGGCCAATATGCGAATTCGGGCGGCTTCACGTTGGCGCCGTTGTCGTACACGTCTTCGACGACTCCCACGATCTCGCGCCAGGGATCGGCAGGGCCGGCTTCTCGGATCCGTTTTCCGAGCGCCGCACCTGGAGCACCCCACCACTCCCGCGCCAGGTTCTCCGACACGATCGCGACGCGCCGTTTCTCGTACAGGTCGGTCCACGTGAACTCGCGCCCCGCAATCACACGCGTTCCCAGCGCCTTGAAGTACCCCGGCGCAACCTTGCGGGTTCGCCGAATCGGGGCCACCTGGCCTCCTGTGAGCGTGATGTCCTCGGCATAAACCGGGTTGCCGCTGCGCAGGAATGATTCCAACGGTGCGGCATCGCCAAACCCCACCGACACGACGCCTGGTATGGCGGCGAGTCTGTCGAGGATCTCGTGCTGCAGCCGCATCACGCGCTCCGGTTCCTTGGCGAGGGATTCCGGGATTGTGGAATGCAATATCTGGATCTCTTCGGGGTGGGTGAATCCCGGTGGCACGCTGCGCAACTGCTGAAAGGTGCGAATCATCAGGCCGGAGCCGATCAAGAGCACGAGCGCGAGCGCCACCTGCACCACGACCAGTGTGTTGCGAACCCGGTGACGCTCCCGGCCGTGGCTGAACGTCCGGCCGACACCACACAGCGCGGTCGCAACACGCGGTCCCGCGTATTTCAAGACCGGTATGACACCGAAGACCGCGCCAGAGAGCACAGATACGCCGCAGGCGAACGCCAGCACGAACGGATCGATTCCGATTTCATTCAACCGCGGCAAGGTGTCAGGACCTCTCGCGACCAGGAGGCGCAAAGCCGCACTCGCCAGGCCGAGACCCAACGCGCCGCCCAGCACTCCCAACGTCATGCTCTCGACGAGCATTTCGCGCGCGATTCGTCCCCGGCCCGCGCCCAGCGCTGCCCGGATCGCGAGTTCCTGCTGGCGGGCCTCGGCGCGCACGAGCAACAGATTGGCGACGTTCGCGCACGCGATCAGAAGCACCAGCCCCAGAGCCCCCATTACTACCCACAGCGTCGAGCCGATGTTGCCGACGATGTCCTGCTTCAGGGGCTGGACCCTGGGCGCCAGGAGAGCGTTCTGAAACGGCGTGAAGTCCATTCCCGGCGGCAGCGGCCAGGCATACAACCAGATTCCCAACATGCGAGCCACATCGGTGCTGGCCTGCTCCAGGGTGACACCGGGTTTGAGACGCGCAATACCTTGCGAGTTGAAGGGTCCCAAAGACTGCCCGGTCCGTTCGAACCGCTGGGGAAGAATCAGCTCGGGATCGCCTTGAAAACGGAAGTCCGCCGGCATCACGCCGATCACCGCGCGCGGCCTCGAATCGATCGTCAGCGTACGTCCGACGATGGAGGTGTCGCCCCCGAAGCGGCGCTGCCAGTAGCCGTGAGTGAGCATGACCGTCTCAGGCGAGCCCGGCGTGTCGTCTGCTTCCGAAAACCATCGGCCCAGGAGAGGCTTCACGCCCAGGGCGTCCAGGACACCATGGGTCACGAAGAGCGCTCGAGGCTGCTCGGGCTCGGCGATACCGGTGAGGCTGGCGCCGCGGACGTACCAGATTCCGAAATATTGAAAGACTCGGTTCTCCTCGCGGTACGTGAAGTACATGGAAGGAGAACACCCAAGGCTGTCGGGGAGGCCGGGTAAGCCGGGAGCCGCGGTCCCGATTCTTATCAGGGACTCTGCGTGCGGATATGGCAGGGGCCTGATCAGGATGCTGTCGATCACGGCAAAGATCGCGGTGTTCGCGCCGATACCAAGCGCCAGCGTCAGGAGAACCGCTGCCGTAAACACCGGAGTCTTTCGCAGGCGGCGTAACGCATGATGCGTGTCGAGCACGAGCGTTTCCGTCAACGGGAGTCCTCGCTGGTCGCGATAGCTTTCCTTCATGGCTTCCACGTTGCCGAACTTCAGCAGGGCCTGCCGGCGAGCTTCGCTGGTCGACAGGCCAGCTCGAAGGTTATCTGCCGTCTGCATGGCGATGTGTTCTTCGAACTCGGCCCGCAGGAATTCTTCATCCCGCGCCGACGTCGCCCAGGAGGTCAACCGATGGAAAAGGCGCCTCAAGGTTTTCATTTCAGATCCTGAGCTTTCGCGGTGAAGAATCGCTCGATGATCGCAGCCGTCTGTTCCCAGCTCCGGGCTTCTGCCTGCAATTGCTTGCGGCCCTGGCGTGTCAGCCGATAGAAGCGCGCCTTGCGGTTGTTCTCTGACGCGCCCCATTCGGACGCGATGGACCCTTCCTGCTCCAGCTTGAGCAACACCGGGTACAGAGTCCCCTGGTTGACCGTCAGCAGGTCCCCGCTGATCTGCTCGATTCGGCGGGCGATGCCGTAGCCGTGCAAAGGGCCAAGCACCTCCAGGGTCTTGAGCACCATCAGAGCCAATGTGCCCTGTCGAACGTCCGTGTCCTTCATCTCTCTATTGGGGTTCCAACAGGAATAATGACATTATTCCTTTGGGAAGGCAACAGGTCGTTCTGCGCGGCTCGCTCGCACCGTTCTTAGCGATAGACCGATCAGTCCCGATCGAAGTCGCCAAGTGGCTTGTGCTCCGCAAAAACTCAAGCCGCGATGGGTTCCAGCAGATAGTGATGATGCAGGCCGCCGAGACGCGCGTTGGCAACGACGCGATGAGCGGCGCGTATGCGATGTCCGGTTAGTGCCGTTTGGTGCGTCGGGTCATTTGGAAGTCCAGGACCCAACGCGGAATGTGGTCGTTCACAGTTGTAATGGGACATCCACTCCGCAAGAACTAACCGCATATGCCGTTCGTTGAGCGGAATCACCCAATCGAGACATTCGCGCCGTGCCGTCCCGATGAGGCGTTCACAGTGCGCATTGGCTTGCGGCGCCCGCACTGGCGTCTTCAACACCTGAAGCGACATCGACCGAAGGGCCTCGTCCACGGCTGGCGCGAAAATGCCATCGCGATCATGGACGAGGAAGCGATAGGTGCCTTCCAGCGGCAGGCCGTTTCGGAACTGCTGGATCGTCCATTCCGATCCGGGGCGGTCAGTGAGATTCCAGTGCACCACCCGGCGTGTGCCGATGTCGAGGAGGACGAAGACGTACAGCCGTCGAAAGGTGGCCGTAACCACGACGAAGAAGTCGCAGGCGAGCACGGCGCCGGCATGATTGTGGAGGAACGTCGCCCATGGCTGGGTCGATCGGCCGCCACGACCTCGCGGCCGTGGCGGCATGTAGCGTCGCACCGTGCGCGGCGACACCGTCAGACCAAGCTTCACGCGGAGCTCCGCAGCAATGCGCTCTTCACCCCAGGTGTGATTGTGAGTGGCCATATCCGCGATGAGCCGCTGCACCTCAATGGGAATGCGGGGGCGCCCGCGTTGACGTGATTTCACGCGCCAGAAAAGGCGAAAAAGATCGCGGTGCCACCGCACGAGCGTCTCGGGCCGCACAATCGTCAAGAGCTCGCGCCAGTCGACAAACGGCGAGAGCAGAACGAGTGCGATTCGCGAGGCGTTGTCCGTGTGCCTCGGCTGGACTTGCCGCTCGACGTAACAGGCGAGCTGCTTCCGGAGGAACAGATTCTCGGCCGCCAATTGCGCGCGGGACTGGAACATCAGACGCAGCAAACGCACGAGATCAGTGACGAGGGCCAGCGACGTTCGAGGCACGTGTGGCGATGATACCGTGACCCGTCGCTAGCGCTGCGTTTGGCTGTTGACAGGCGCTCGCGTTAATTCTTGCGGACGACACCGACCGCCTCCTTCATCTGCGCCATCGACATCACGATCCCCCGTGATTCGGGTGCTGCACGTAGATCTTGTTGACCCCGGCCGTCTTTGCCGCCCGAATTACCATCAGCGCCTCCTCGGTACTGACGTGCCCGGTGGACAGGCCGAGATCGTACTTCGAGAATGACCTTGATCACCTCCAGCGTCCCCGGCAGCAGTTGCTCGTTGCGCGAGACCGCGGCCGCGTTGGGCGAGTTTGGAACGAGGGCCGCCGCGTCGACGGTCGGCATGTACACCACAGGGCCTCGGCCGACGCGTGACAACGCCATGGCCTCCACCGCCACCGGATTGATGCCGCCGACCGCCTTGTTCAAGACGATGCCGCCGAAGAACCTCGACGCCCGGGACGATGTGAGAGACCAGATAGGCCCACGACGCGGTCTCCGTGAGTGTTAGGCAGAGGTTTATAAAAGCTCCACCCTTTCTGCTAGCAATGAAGGGTCCAAGAGTCGCGCCGCGGGTTGCTGGCGGGAGCCCGCAACAGATCTTCATCGCCCGAGTCTCACTCGTTAGTCAACTTGCAACCTCTTATCAGTGATCCAGCGGCAGCGTCTCGCAGAGATTATCTTCTCGCAACGATTCAGACTCGCCAGCATGACTGAATGTAGTTCACGTACTCGACAGCGATGATCTCGCGCCAGCACCCGCTGCTTCAGATTGCGTGGAGCGGGGGGCAGTATGCCAACTACTTGGGCGGCATCGAAGTCGAGCGTGGCGAATCAGGGCTCGACAGGAGGATCGGGTATGAAAAACAGCTCCTCAGGCACTGGCGTGGTCGTCGGCACCTCGAACAGGCCGTCAGGGGAGGGGGTGATGATGTTCGTGCCGCCCGAGGCGAGGAATTCCGCTCCCTGTGACTGAATGCCGCGCGCAACCGCGCGGAGTAGCGGATTCGGATTGAGCACGAATGAGAAGGTCATGTGAGGATTCGTGATGATCGTGGGGTCCATGGCGAACGCCAGGTCATGGCGATACCGCGTCGCCACGTCGAACAGGCCGGCAGCTCGCAGGAGCGCCAGCGTCCCGGGGTTCACGCTGTTCTGGTCCCCCTTCGCGAACTGGACGAGCACAGACTTGGGCTCGTTGCCGGCGAGCGGCTCTCGGCGCAGATGGCGAGCCCACGTAAGGGCCTCACCAGACTGCTGACCCCACTCGCGCAGCTCGAAGGTCTCCTGGATATCGATCGCACCGGGGACGGTGTTGATGACGACCGGACGATCTCGCAGCGGCATGTTCTCGTTGTAATGTGGGCGAGCGACCGTGACACCATCGATGGATGTGATCCCTGGAGAGTTGATGAGCGACGGGATCCTCGCAGCGAGCTGCTGCGCCAGGCTCGCGCGCCGGCCGGGGGCCAAGCGACCATCGTAAGTCGGTACCGGCGGGACCGTCAGCACCGCCGCGTGCACGTCGGGCTCGAGCGCCACGAACACGCCCCCGTACAGGCTCGCGCCGGACAGGCCCTCGTAGTAGATTCGCTGCGGGTCTAGATCCATCGAACCATCGCCGTCGATGTCGATTCCGACCTGGATCACGCGGACAAGCTGTATCAGGTCCACTACCATCTGACGCGCCGCATCGCGGTTTGCGATTGTCCACGTACGTGGAGCCGCGGGATTTATGCCTTCGGCGCCCCCGATGACGTTGTCGCCATTCTGATCATACGAGCGACCTCCTTCGAGGAAGGTGATCGACCCGCCCGCGACGAAGTTCACGGTCAGGGTGCTGTCTGGCCCGAAACCGCTGCCAGACATGGTGACGGCGATTGAGGCGAGCCCGCGCGACGCGTAGTGCGACCCGAAGATGTGTGTCGACTGGTTCCGGGTGTTCCCACCGGGAGCCGGGACGATCACCACGGGCCAGCCGTGTTTGGGCTTCGGGCCGGTGGGCACCAGGACCGTCAGATAGACCGTGTCGTAGGCCTGCACCGGGGGCGTCTCCGCCAACGTCCCAACGGGTGGAATGAACGCAGCGGGCCGGACCAAGTAGTTCGGCGACACGAACGAGGCGTAGCCGATCGTCCCGACCGTATTCGGTATGGCATTGAGGATCGCCATGTCCAGGTTCGCGTTCTGGAACTGAGGTGGGCTGTCGCGGATCTGCTGGCGCCACAAGATAGACGATATGTCGCTGCGATTGAAAACCGTTCGTTCCCCCGCGGGCCCGAGGAGGAAGTTGGCCGGCGCCGGCGTAGCACTCTTGATGTCGTCGCGAATCCTCTCCATTACCGACGTGATGCTCTGTGTTGTATAGACAGCGGCGGCGACGATGTCGCGTTCGCGCACGCCGAGGCGCCTCGCCGCGTGAATCGCCTCGAGGAGCGCCTGCTTGTATTCTCCTCGGACGGTGTGCCGGAACCGGCGAAACGCCTGGCTCGCCTCGACGGGATGCCCGTTCGTGTCGCGCAGACCATTGGTGACGATGAGCGCGTAACGGGTGTGTTGGGCGAGCAGTTCGTCAGACTCGGCGTGCAACGTGTTCGTGAAGGTATCCCAGACGATCTGGTTAATCCCGACCACCGTGCTCGTCTCGTCGGCTTCTCCGCCGAGCGTGCTGCCGAGACTGATCAGAAACACGGTTTCACTCGTGACCGTGTTCGGATCAATCACGCCGTCGAAAGGGATCGAAAGGCGTGTTTGCAGGCCGAACCCATCCAGCGTGTTGATGACGTCGAGGTCCTCACAGTCTGACACACGAACCGAGCAGTCGGAGCGAAGATTCACGCGGCGTCCGGTGTTGTGCGTCGGATCCGTGACTGTGAAGACATTGGATGGAAAGGGTCCCGTGTTCGGATGGTGAAGGTTGAAGAGAGCGTGCACGGCGCTGCTCGGCGAGGTGCCGTCATCGGTTCGCTCGGATACTAGCTGAGGACCCTCAACAGTGCCGACATTGTAGCCAGTCGGACCCTGGGCAGCGACGTTGACCGCGTTCCGTCTGCCTCCTGGGATGAGAGTAACGAAAGCGACAATCGTCATGAGACAGCGCGTTAGTCGGATCATGATGTGTCTCCTGTCGCGGGATGCCATCGCGTCTTCTCAGGGTTCATTCACGTCAGTCGACACCCGCCACACAAGGCGATCACAAGCATTGGGCGCCCACTGAATTCGCTGCGTCAGCTGTCTTCGTCTCGCCACGACTTCACATCTGTATAAACACCAGCCGCGGCCAAACCGGACAGCCCTTTTGGGCTTTGCCGTGGTGGGGTAAGATCGGCGACCGACCGAAGGAACTCATGCCCGGAGAGGACCGCGCCAGCGTTCGATTTGGCGTCAAAGCCTCTGGCTCAGTCGAGGCCGAGTCGACATTTCATCTAGTCGAGCGTGCCCGCGCAGGCGACCGCGAGGCGCTTGAACATGTCTTCGTGCGCCATCTCAAACCGCTCCAGCGATGGGCCCGCGGCCGCTTGCCCAAGTGGGCGCGCGATCTCGCCGACACGGATGATCTTGTCCAGGACACGCTGGTTCAGACGTTCAAGAACATCGAGAACTTCGAACCGCGCCGTGTCGGTGCGCTGCAGGCGTACCTGCGTCAGGCGGTTCTCAATCGCATCCGGAACGAACTGCGACACAAAGGACGGCAGCCGCACGTTACGGATCTCGAGGGCCTTGAAGTCGACAGCGCCGAGTCACCTCTCGAACAAGCGATCGGTCGTGAGGCGGTCGAGCGCTACGAGCAAGCGCTTCAGCGGCTGACGGCCGAAGAGCGCGAAGCGATCATCGCCAAGGTGGAAATGGGCTGCACCTATGAGGAGCTGGCCCAAGCGCTGGGCAAGCCGACGTCTGAGGCTGCGCGCAAGGCTGCTCACCGAGCGCTTCTCCGACTGGCTCAGGAGATGGAACGTGCCGCCGAGTGATCAAGTCGGTGACGATCTCGTCGACGCGATCCTCGAGGGGAGCCCAATCGACTGGGCAGCCGTCGAATCGAGCTCTGAAGGGGCCAGACGGCCACTTCTTAGACAACTAAAGATAGTGTCGGCCGTTGCTGTCCTCGCTCGCAGCGATCACGCCCGCACTTCGCCGGTGCTGTGGGGTCATCTTCGGCTTGTCGAGCGGATCGGCCAAGGCGCGTTTGGAGAGGTCTACCGCGCGCGGGACACGCGGCTCGATCGCGAAGTCGCGCTGAAGCTGCTGCCGGCCGATCGCTCGGTCGGCGATCGAACAGCGTCGGCGATCATCCACGAAGGCCGATTGCTCGCCCGGGTGCGGCATCCGAACGTCGTCACCATCTACGGCGCCGAGCAGATTTCCGATCAAATCGGGCTCTGGATGGAGTTCGTTCGCGGTAAAACCCTCGAGCAAATCCTCGGCGAACGAAAGGTGGTCAGCGCTGCCGAGGCTGTCAACATAGGTCTCGAGCTCTGTCGCGCGGTGTCCGCGGTGCACTACGCCGGGCTGCTGCATCGGGATATCAAGACACATAACGTGATGCGAGCCGAAGACGGCCGCATCGTGTTGATGGACTTCGGCACTGGCCGAGAGCTTGAAGACGACGAATCGTCGGATCTTGCAGGCACGCCGCTTTACCTCGCACCCGAGGTTCTGCAGGGACAACCAGCCACGGTTCATAGCGACATCTATAGCCTCGGCGTCCTGCTGTATCGCCTAGTGACCGGTACTTACCCAGTCCATGCTCAAACGATACGTGGCGTTAGCCAAGCCCATGAGCGCGGAGAGCGAACCAGTGTGCAGGCCGCGCGGCGGGATACGCCTTCGAAGCTTGCGCGCATCATCGAGCGGGCGGTCGACCCCCAGCCCGAGCGGCGCTATCACAGTGCGGATGCGCTGCGCGCGGATTTAGCCACGCTGACGCCGCGGGCGAGACTCGTGCGGCTGCCGTACGCCGCGGGAGTGACGGGCGTGCTCATTCTTGTCGGAGCCGTTGGGTGGGAGCTTCGTGGCCGTCAAGCGGGATTGTCGACGACACCAAGCGCACTGCTGGCGAGGTTCGTCGGATCCAGCACCGTCACGGGCGCAGCCGTCAGTCCGACTGGCCAGCCTATCATTGCCGTGCTGCCGTTGAAGAGCCTGAGCACCGAACCGGAGGGCGATTACTTCGTCGACGGGTTGACGGACGAAATCATTCGAAATCTCGCGGTCGTCCAGGGCCTCCAGGTGCGCTCGCGCACATCGTCATTCGCGTTCAAAGATAAGCCGCGCAACCTGCGCGAGGTTGGCCAGCAGCTCGGCGCGAATCTCGTCGTCGAAGGATCCGTCTTGCGGTCAGGCAATAAGTTGCGAGTCAACGCTCAACTGTTCCGAATCGCCGGTGAGGTGCCGCTGTGGGCCGAACGGTTCGATCGAGACCTCAACTCTTCCAGTGACGTCTTCATCGTCCTGGACGAGATCTCGCGGGCGATCGTCAACAGGCTTCGCCTGACGTTGGCCAGGGGCCAGCGACGCTACAACATCGATCTGCAAGCGTACGAGCTGTACTTGAAGGCGCGTGCGCTCAACGACCGCCGGGGCGTTTCCAACGCGGAGAAGGCCGCGGAGCTGTTCCAACAGGTCATCGCGAAGGATCCGACGTTCGCACCCGCGCATGCAGGGCTGGCGAACGCATACGCGTGGATGTCGCCTGGGGGCTCCCTTTCCCTTGCCTTGGAAACGGCTATTTCGATCATGCGGCCGGCAGCCGTTAAGGCAGTCGAACTCGATCCGCTGCTGGCCGAGGCGCACGCTGCGATGGGCTGGGTGTACTCGTGGGAGTTTGCGTGGGAGAACGCCGAGAAATCCTTCCAGCGGGCCATCGACCTGGACCCAAGTCTTGCCCAGAGCTACACCAGCTATTCAATCTCGACGCTGCAACCACTGGAAAAGTTTGACGAAGCCTTGCGGATCCTGCGCGTGGCGTTGCGAAACGATCCCCTGTCGTTGGATGTGCAACGGGAGATCGGTCTAGTACAGTTGTTCGCCGGACGATACGCGGAGGCCATCGATACCTTCCAACGCGTGCTCGCAGTCGACCCCGACTTTCCTTATGTGGAAAACAACTACGCGCGAGCGCTGATGTACGCCGGCAGGCTGGGAGAGGCGGTACCCCTCTTGGAAAAGGCCGACAGCCGTTATCGTTACCTCAGGCGGCAAGAGCAAATCGGTCGCTCCGGTCGCGAGGAAATCGGTCGCCGCGTGGCCGCGGGCAAGATTAGGCAAAACCCCTGGCTCGCCTTGGCCTATGTCAGGACAGGCAGACGCGCGGAGGCGGAGAAGCTGGCCGAGCAGCATGGGGACTCCCCTGAGACGGTTGCAGTTATCTCTGCCGCCCTCGGGCACAAGGATCGCGCGTTCGAAGCGTTGGAGCGGGCCGCTATCGTCCGGCCGCACGGCGTAGCACGGACTCTCATCAACCCGGAGATGGCGGTGCTACACGGCGACCCTCGGCTGGCGGCGCTTCGCAAAAGGTTCAACTTACCGTAAAGTTCGCCCAAGTCGGGCGCGACGGGGATCACCTGTACTCCTCAAAAATCTAGGCCGCGACCTGTCCTGCTCAGAAATGTGCCGCGATTTACCCGGATGCGCGAATCAAGCGGCCTTCTCGATCGTCACGTGAAACCCGAGCGCGTCCAGTTGCCGGACGTGACGCCGCACAGCCCGCTCCGCCTGTCGACGGGTGAAGTAGTCGGCCCCCAGTTCCTCGTAGGTCACGCTGAGCTATCTTGATGGACATTCTGCAATTTCGTGCGCGAGTTCTCGTCTATTCAAGCCCACGAACGTCTACCGGGGGCGGGGCTAATCGCGAATGCCGGGTTGTCCGTTCTGCTCAGGTGACCGTGCACGCTGCTCGTCCCAGGCATGTCCCTCGATAAGGACGGGCCGCAGGGTCAAGGTGATCGGCGGTCAGTGATCATGCGGCCGCGTCCATGGACGGGCACCTCCCGCAGGCCGCCGATCGGTTGGCATCCATGCGGGCCTGGCGTGCGGCAGCTGCGCGCGTGGTCAGGTCTGCTGGAACCGCGTCGCCCTTGCCGAAGTACATCTCGTCAGGCGTCTGTCCACGAAACGCCGAATGCGGAAGCACCGTGTTGTGTTCCTGAACGTAGAACGCGACTAATCGCCGGACGGTGGTGACGCTGTCCGACGAGTGGAGGAAGAGCCATTGATGTTTGAGGGAGCGCCACCATGCTTCGATCATGGAGTTCGAGAACTTCAGCTCCGTGAATGCCAAGACCCGGCGCAGCACTCCCATGGTAATCAGTTAGTCGACCTGAGCATTCACGTTCTCGACGCCGGCATCTGCCAACACGACGGGCGTCGTCTCTGACGGCGTCGCGCCCTGACCGGCTTCGACCAGCACCGCCACACTGTTCGCCGGCGCAAAGGTCTCAGCAACCCGCCACGCCAGGATCCGTCGAGAGAAGTTGTCGATCACCGCGTGCAGATAGGCGCGACTCCCGTCGAGCAGGCGGATGACGGTGGTGTCGATGTGCCACATCTAGAGTTGGCTCGGGTCGTTCGAACGCCGACCTTCGGCTTGGCCGGGTGCACGCGGAGCCGGGGCCGGCGCCAGCCGAACTTCCGCACCAGGTGATACCAGGTTGAGGGGGATGCCCAGACCTCGGCGAGGCGCTGCGCAAGGACGGCAAGCGTGCCGGTCGGGACATGCCGGTACTCGACTGCGGTCACCATGTCCTTGATCGCCAGGATCTCGCGCGGAGTCAGACGATGGGGCGACCTGTGCGGACAGGACGACTGATCGTCAAGCGCACACGCGTGCTGAAGCCGTCGCCATGCATGGAAGCGACTCGGGGACAATCGCAGGAACCGCACGAGTGCCCGCAACGGCACAAACTCACGCGCACGATCCACGGCTCGCAGGATCCTGATTTTGGCGCGTCCGTCGGGCAGACGCTCGTGCGTCAATGTGAATCCGGAGCTTCGAAGCAGGGCGAGGGCGAGCCGAAGGAGTGCCGTGAGCTTCCTCACGCGTCGCCGGAGCGCCAAGACCTGTTGCTGGAGTTCGGATGTCGTCAGGTTCGTCACGTCCAGGGTGACGACGACGTTCGGTGCCTCGCGGAGCAGCCACGGGCCGTCGAGCGAGGAACCCCGAGATCCGTGGCGATGGTCACGTCCCCGGTGCCGCGCACGAGATCCCGAAGCCGATGGTCGTAGCGCTGCTGGGCGCGCCCGGTAGTCGTCATAAGGATGATCATCGGCGGTTCGTTCGCGCCGCTCAACCTCTCGACGATATTGTGGCCGTCCGCCGCCGTGCGATGGCGGCCGCAGTGACGACAACTCGCGCCGGAAGGTGCAGAATGTCCGTGCGGACAGCTTGGCTGGAATTTTCGGCATCCATCAGTGGGAAATCCTGGCGAGATCTACCAGCTCCTCGGGTCGTACATTCCTTTCGCACCGACCAGAGCAGCGCGAGAAGCCGCTGGGGACCCGCGCTTGTCCCTCGAAGAGCGATACCGAGGCGTCGACGACTATCTGCAAAGAATTCGAAGTTCGGCGATGGATTTGATTCGAAGGCGTTACCTGCTGGCTGAGGACCTTGACAGAATCGTCGAGCGGGCGAAGACGCATTGGACGTTCGCGATGGAGGAGGATCGGCGGTCTGCAGATCGTCGATGACGATCTGACGTCCACTAACCAGTCGCGGAAACCGACCGACAGCCAAAGCATTGTGTGAGGCAGAAGCCCATTCCGCTTGATCCCGCCGTATGGACGCCGCAGCTATGACATCACTCCCGACGTTCGATTCCTTGCGTCAGTCGCGGCCCCGTCGGTCAGCTCAGAAACTGGTCCAGGGGCGGAGATTCAGGTGGTGCTCAACTGGTTTCGGGAGTTGCGAGAACGGGTGCCT
>Ga0075418_10003819_pt1 | contig 17192 bp, 14 predicted proteins | sample SoiMetdeltSBSDD2_FD_81776 | JGI IMG/M metagenome (GOLD analysis project Ga0075418, IMG submission 81776) | Bulk soil microbial communities from a Populus tree surrounding site in Tennessee, USA - Soil MetaG P. deltoides SBSDD2 | ecosystem: Environmental > Terrestrial > Soil > Tree plantation... | reverse complement strand
GGTTAGGGCCTCACCGGCCGTTTTCGTTTTCAGCTTTCAGTAGTCAGCAGTCATAGAACTGATACACAGGGTCTTTGCACACGCCGCTACTGCACACGTAGTAGTCGCCAGAGCACACATTTCCGCACGCGCCGCAGTTGCCCGCGTCGCTGAGGATGTTGACGCACACTCCGTTGCAGATCGCGCCCCCCGCTCAGCGAAGCCCCTGCAATCAAGGATTGCAGGGGCTTGATCGTGGAATCGCGAGTCAAGCTCGCGGGCGTTCAGCTTTCAGGGGCAAGCGCCGTCACATGGCACGCACATGTTCAAACCGTCCCCCATGCAGAAAAAATCTGCTGGGCAGCCGCACTCGCCGCCGCAGCCGTCTCCACCACACCAATAGGGCGGGCAGTTGGGGACACAGGTGTCCGGCTGACACGTGCCATTCTGGCAAGTCGTCCCGGCGCCGCAGGCGTTTCCGCAGGCGCCGCAGTTGTCGGGATCGGACCCCAGGTCCGTGCATCTACCGCCGCAGTCTGTCGCCCCTTCCACGCACCGGTAAAAGCACTGGCCATCCACGCACGCACCGTCCTCGTAGGGACCTGGGTAGGCACACGTGGCGCCGCAAGCTCCGCAGTTGTCGAAGTCGTCGGCCAGACTAGAGCAATAGCCGCTACAGCAAGTTGTCCCGCCGGCGCAGCAGGCAAATGAGTATCTGTTTGTACAAATTCGGCTTGTGTCGCCGCTGCACGCCCGGCAGGCCGACACGCAGGCCGCGCGCACCGACTTCGAATACCGATTGCAGAAGGATTTGCACGGGTCAGCGGCAGCACGGGCGGTCCGCGGTGCCAGAGGGCCGAGAACGGCAGCGGCCAAGGCGGCACCCAGCAGACGCAACGATTCGCGCCGCGGAACGGACTGCTGGGCTAGCGACTTGGAGAATTCATCGAAGTGATCGGACATGGTTGTACCCTTTGTGGTGAGTGGTGAGTGGTGAGTGGTGAGTGGTGAGTCGTGATGAGTCAGTGTGACTGGTTAAGTCGTCAGTGATTCCTCCTTTTCGATAGGGCGTCCCATTTCGCCGGCAGTCGCCGCCTCGTCAGCGAGCGCCAGAATCGGCTTGACTCCGACGGCAACGTCTTTGGCGACAATACCCTGCTCGTCGATCAGGTAGCCGATCGGCGTGGCGAACATCCCGTACTCCTTCGAGATCTCCCACTGCTGCTGCATCGCGATGGGAAATGTGAGTCCGAGCGCCGTTGCTTTGGCGCTAGTCGCCTCAGTATCGCGGCGGCTGATGACGAGCACCTGCAAATCGGGCCGCTCGACGTGCAGTACCTGAAGCAGCGGCGCGAGCTCGTCGCAGGGACCGCAGTTGGGATCGGAAAAGACGAGCAGTACGCGCCGGCCGCGCAGCTCGGCTAGCGACAATTCGCCGCCCGCAAGCAGCGGCAGCCGAAACTCGGGCGCGACCGCCCCAGCTTTGAGTCCGCTGCGATTGAGCCGGCTCTTGGCCAGCGACGGGTCGGGCTGTTTTCCCTTGTGGACAGAGCCATGTTCGGCGGAGGTCTCGGACCTCGCCGAAACGCCTGACCGCAGGTCTCCGATCGTTCGGGCGGGGGCAGGAGACCCTCGCCCAACAGCATTCAGGTCTGCCTGTTTCAAGACTGCCTCGGCCCCCACGGCCAAGTCGCTGGCGATCCGCCCCTCGGCATCGATCCGATAGCCCATCGGCGTCCCCTGGGCGCGGTACTTCGAGGCGACTTCCATCTCCTTTTGCACGAGGACGATGCAGCGAATGCCGAACTCATCGACCAGCCCGCGGTTTTCTCCTACATCTCCGGTGGTGACGACGATGGGAACGGCGCGCCCTGGGCCTCCTTGCGGCGTTAGCGCTGCCAGGTCCGCAGCCATCTTGGTACAGAACCCGCACTTCGGATTGAAAAAGACCAGCAGCAGGTCTTTGCCACGGAACTCGGACAGTTTCCGGCGGACGCCTGTCAGATCGGGCAGCTCAAAATCGGGTGCCATCGAGCCGAATGGCAGCCCGACCGACTCGTGCTGCTGCGCCGGTGACCGAGGCGCGAGTCTTCTCTCGATTGCCTCCAGCCGCAGCAGGATGCGGCCGTTCTGGCGGACGAGCTGATATCCCAGCCAGATTCCGAAGGCAATCAGCAGCCAGGGGAACGCCGCTGCGATGAGGACGGTCGTCATTGGGGGTCTCCATGCGGTCTGCGTTACAATGGAGACACATCGGCCGAGCGCGCAAACCGAGCGCCGGGGCGGTGCCGTGGCCGATGGGGAGCTTGCTTGGCGGTAAGGGCCTCACCGGCCGCTTCTCAATCGCATTCGAACCACAGAGGCACAGAGAGCACAGAAGGGAAGAACGGATTTGGTTTTCCTCTGCGTCCTCTGTGCCTCGGTGGTTAATTCTTCTTCTCTTTGACTTGTCCTGTCTCCTTGAGCCACTCCTGATACTCCGGCGTTTGCTTCCAGCGTTCGTAGGCCGGGCCGGGGCCGACCAGGTCCACGTCGGCACCGAGGTCTTTGCCGTCCTTGCCGGCGCGGTAGCCGGGGCTGTCGGCGCGGAGGCGGAAGTCCTCGGGCGTCAACTGCTTGATGGCTTCACCAGTCCGAGAGAGGAGGTTGCCACCATGGAATCGGATGCTTCCTTCCAGCGAGTCCGCCTCTGCAGTCCCCCAGAATGCCTTCCAGTCTTCCAGGCTCTTCGGACCGCGCGGGGGTAGTTGCTTAAACTCGACGGTCCAACACAAGGAAGGGCTACCCTTGGCAAAGAGATTTCGCTCGCCGCGCCACTGCAACAAGCCAAGCAGGGCGGCCTCGGCTTCCTCAGGACGATATTCGTCCGCCTTCTTATTGAGATTCTGTTCGAAACCAACCGCCGTTGGGACATCGAAGATGCACTCGGAAACTTCGAGGTGAAGCGGCTGGGGCGCGTCGGCTCGATCCCCCGAGATAGGCAAGGAACTTCGGCACACGGCCCAGATCGACGTGGGCCGACTAGCGAATGTGCTTCGCCTGATTTGAAGCGATGCATCGTGCAAGGGGACATCATAGTAGGGATGTATCGCGCCTCCCTCTGATCGATGCAGGCAATTCTCCAAAAGAATTCTCGTGTCGGCGTGAAGCGATATACCTAGTCTGGCATACTCGCTGAGAAATTCACAATTACGGATCTCGCAAGTCGTCGGTTGACCCGCCCAAATGCCGCGGCCAAATCGACAGTTGGCGGCCCGCAGAGACGCCCGATAGGAACGAACGACCGCCCAACTCCTTGGATCGTCGGAAATTGCTCGATCCATTTCGATGCCTTCCAACACCAGAGCGGCATTGGTCACTAACAAAGCGCTCGCATCGTTCTGCGTTACTTCGGGAGCCATTCTGATCACCGGTCGAAAACTCTCGCCAGCCCGCACGGTAAGCGCTCGATAGATGACGATCGGCTGGCTCAAGAACGGTCCATTGCCGCGAATCTCGATTGTGTCGCCGTCGCTGGCGGATTGAACCGCCTCGGCCAGCGTGTCAAACTTGCGCTCGGCGACGCCCTTGCCGGTCAGCAGCACGAAAGCGCCCTTTTCCAATTTCGGTCCGCCTGCAATCCCCGGCTCACGTTCCAGCCGCACGCGCACGACCTGCTTGCCGCCGCGTGTAATGGTCACCATCTCCTGGTCGAGTGAAACCGGCTTGCCGGCCTTGTCGGCGCGAACCTTGTAGCTGCCGGGGCGCAGGCGGATTTCCTCGAGGCCGGCACCGGTGATCACCAGGCCGCCGTCTCCCTCGATGGTGACCTTCACTCCTGGATCGTTGGTCTCGACGACGAGTGTCCCTTCCGGCGTCAGCAGCCGGACGACCGTCGCTGCGACTTGCGTGACGCCCGTCGCTTCGGCCAAGCCGAACGTGATAGCCAGAGCCAGCAAAACCGCAGCCGCGACAGCCCAGCGCTTCCAGCGCGTGGGATCGGCCCGCTGAGCCGGAGCCGGCTTAACGGTTGCCAAGAGTGGCAGAGGCGCGGAATGTTGCAGCTCGGCCAGACGCTGGCCCAATAGCTCGGCAACTTCCGCGGCGGATTGATAGCGATCGCTGGGGTTCTTGGCATGCAGCTTCGCAATCACCTCAATCAGCCAATCGGGAATATCCGCATTGGCCTCGCGAATCGGGCTGGGCGCCTCATCGCAGACCCGCTTGAGAACGGCCATGCTGCTGGTGCCGCGGAAGGGGGCCCGCCCAGTACACATTGCGTAGAGGACGCTCCCCAGACTGAAGAGATCCGAGCGCTGATCGAGCACCTCGCCGCGGGCCTGCTCGGGGGACATGTACTGCGGCGTGCCGGCGACAATGCCACTCTGGCTGACGCTGGCGTCGGCAGCCGCCCGGGCCAGGCCGAAGTCGGTGATCTTCACCCGCTCGACGCCGTTTTCCAGCAGGATGTTGGCCGGCTTGATATCGCGGTGGATCAGGCCCTGCACGTGAGCGGCGGCCAGGCCGGCGGCAGTTTGCATGCCGATGCGGAGGATTTCGTGCACCGCCAGCGGCCCGTCGCGATCGATCCGCTCCTGGAGCGACATTCCCGCGATCAGCTCCATGACCAGGTAGGGCAGACCCTCCTTTTCTTCCACGGCATAGATCGTCACGACCTGCTCGTCCCGAACCGCGGCAGCCGCCTTGGCTTCCCGCAAGAATCGCTGTCGGGCGGCGGCATTGGCCGCCAACTGCGGGGCCAGAAACTTGACGGCCACAATGCGATCCAGCCGCGTGTCGCGACCTTCTAGGACGACGCCCATTCCCCCGCGGCCAATGACCCGCGCGATTTCGTACGTCCCCAGCCGGCCGAGCGACTGGGGCTGGTCGCTGGGCGAAAGGAACTCCAGTGCCGCCTCTGGGCTGTCAGCCGTTTCCATGTCGCTCGCGCCGATGGTGGCGGCGGGGGCGTCCATGAACGATCCGGCCTGGTCGCTGGCGGCCAGCAGCTCTTCGACGCCGCGGCGGAGGTTGGCGTCGTCGCCACAGGCGTCCCGCAGGTAAGCGGCGCGCTTTTGGGCATCGTCGATTTCGAGAGCCGCCAGAAATACCGATCGCTCGTTCATGGCCCTGACCGGAAATTGCCAGTGAACATCGAACCTTTGCTAATTCTCTATGCGAAATCCGCCCGCTCGCTCACGCCAAAAATCCCCGCCAAACTCCCTAGCCTGCATTGGTGCTGCTGCCTGCCGCGACCTCCCGGCCAATTTCGCGATACAGCCAGGCCCGCGCGTAAACCCAAAGCCGGTCAGCCGTTCGGGGCGAAATATCGAGCAGCTCCGCCGCTTGAGGAATGGTGAATCCGGAAAAGTACCGCAACTTGACGAGCTGGGCGGCAACCGGGTCCTGCTCCGCCAGGCGGTCCAGCGCCTGATCGACGGCCAGCACTTCCCCCGGCCGCTGCGGCGCGGCGACTTCGATCTCGTCCAGATCGAGCCGCTGGTGCTCGCCTCCCCGCTTGAGCGATCCTTTGCGACGGGCGTTTTCCACCAGGATCCGCCTCATCGCCTCGGCTGCCGCGGCAAAGAAATGCCGCCGCGAGTCCCACTCCTGCGGCTCGTCCTCGACCAGCCGCAAGTACGCCTCGTGCACCAGTGCCGTCGCCTGCAAGGTCTGCCCCGGCTTCTCGTGGACCAGCTTCGCCGCGGCCAGCTTCCGCAGCTCGTCGTAAACCAGCGGCAGAAGCTGCTCGGCGGCCGAAGGATCGCCAGCATCGATCTGCGCCAGGATGCGGGTGACGTCGGACATGGCACTATTCTGGTGCGCCGCTGTCGGGCATGCAAATCGCTTCGGGCGCTGCAATGGGAATGAACCCCGTGCCAACGACAAGAGACAACCGGCGTGCCCTATGGGGTCGATCCTGCGTCCCAGACCAGAACCTTCCCAGGCTCTCCATTCACAGCGCTCGCCGAAGCGAGGTAGCGACCGTCCGGGCTGAATGCGACGCTGGCAATCGGTTCATCCTGGCCGCGGAGCACCAGCACCTCTTGTCCATAGCGAGTCTCCCAGATTCTCACCGATTGGTCGGCGCTGGCCGTTGCCAGCCGCCGCCCATCGCGGGTAAAGGCCAGGCTGACGACTGCGCGGGCATGACCTCGCAGGGTACACAGGACTTTTCCGCTGCTGGAGTCCCAGATCGTCACCGTCCCCTCCTGGCTCCCGGATGCAATCTGCTTTCCATCCTGGCTGAACGCCAATCCAAGTCCGCCGCCAGCCATTCGCATCAGTTCCTTGCCGGATTCGGCGTCCCAGACCTTGACTTCCGCTGGCAAAAGTTCCGTCCGTTCAACGCCGTCAACCTGGCGGGCCAAATATCCGCCCCAGCTCGTGGTGGCAAATCGTCTGCCATCCGGGCTGAAGGCGACATCGTGCACATGGATCGTGTGGGGTTGGAATTCGTGCAGGACACGCGCGGTCGCAGTCTCCCAGATCTTCAGACCGTCACTTCCAACGGCGGCAATGCGCTCGCCGTCCGCGCTGAACGCCAGGCCATCCATGGGAAAAACACGCACTCGAAAAAGTCGAATCATGTCACCGGTCGTGTGGTTCCAGAGCTTGACCCCCTCATCGCCCCCGGTGGCAACGGAAGTGCCGTCGGGACTGAAAGCGACTGCCGAAAAGCCCATCATGCTGGGGTGCAGAACCGATCGTGTCTGGCCAGAGGCGACTTGCCGGACGATTGCCTCGCCGGGTGTGATGCTCGACATCCCATTGCTAGCCGACACCAGAAGTTTGGAATCCGGGCTAAAGGCCACGCTCGTCACCGGAGCCGTGTGTCCCAGAAAGGTGCGAGCTGCCTGATTGAGCGCGGCGTCCCAGATCCGCACTTCCCCAGCGTTGCCGGGTCCCCCGCCTGTGGAGGCGAGTAATTCGCCGTTGGGACTAAAGGCCACGGCGAGCACCCCTTGAGTGTGTCCGCGGAAAGTTTTGGTTTCTCGGCCTGTCGCCGTGTTCCACACACGAACGACTTGATCGTCACCGGCTGACGCCAAAGTCTGTCCATCGGGACTGAAGGCAACGCTGCGCACCCAGCCAGTGTGACCGCGAAGCGTAAGAACCTCGCGCCCCTCCGGAATTTCCCAGACGCGCACCGTCTGATCAGCGCTGGCCGACGCCAGATGCTTGCTGTCGCTGCTGAACGCCACGTCGGTTACCCAAAAGGTGTGTCCTGTGAGCGTGAGCACCAGGTTGCCGCTGCTTACATCCCACACCCGTACCTCGCCCGGCTGGGCAGGCGCTATGGCATACAGAGACCCAATGCCGGCGGCCAGGTATTTGCCGTCCGGGCTGAAGGCCAGGCCATTGGCCCAGTGTGACAGATCGGCGAAGTGGAAGAGTTCCTTGCCCGTCTTGGCATCCCAGACCTTCACCTCGCCTCCTTCACGCCGTCCAGCACCAGGCAAACTTCCGCTGGACGTGGCCAACTTCTCACCGTCCGGACTGAACACCGCGTCTTTGACCAGGAACTCATGAGCGCGAATTTCCGTTTCCTTTTTGCCGCTGTGAGCGTCCCAGATGGTCACGGTCTGAAAGCCGGAAGTGACCAGCCGATTCCCGTCTGGACTGAATGCCACGCCTCCGCCGGCGCTTGCCGGGATGGTGAAGAGTTCGCTACCGGTGGCTGAGTCCCAGACCTTGATCTGCCGCCAGCTCGTTGAGGCGACGCGGCTGCTGTCTGGGCTAAAGGCGACATTGTTCACCGCATCGGCATGCCCGCGGAAGATGACTCGCTCCGAATGGCAGAGCCGCAGCAGGTACCGCCACTCCCAGTTGCGCAGGTCTGGGGGGCAATCCTCCAACAACTGCTGCGCTCGGCCGACATCCCCGGCCAGCCACTCGCGATGCGCCAGTGCAATGCGGTTAACGTACGATGTGAGTCGCTCCCGCTCGAGGGAGGCCGCCATCTGATCGCGCGCCGTGTTTGCCTCCTGGCGATCCTTGAGCGCCGACTCTTTTGCTTGCTTCTCGGCGATCGCGGACTCGATCGCCTTCGTCGCGCTGTCCTCGGCCGCGCGCCTCTGCATGGCCTCGGCCGCCCGGGCCTGCGTCGCTCGCACTGCCTGCCAGGTGGCGATCACTGTGCCCGCGACCAATGCCACGGCAATCGATATTGCCGACATCACGGCAGCCCGATTTCGCTGGATGAGCTTCCTCAGTCTGTACGCCCTCGACGGTGGGGTCGCTGCGACCGGTTCATTGCGCAGGAAGTTCTCCACGTCGCCCGCCAGGCCGTTGGCAGTTGCGTACCGCCGTGATCGTTCCTTCTCCAGCGCCTTCATGACAATCCAGTCAAGGTCGCCTCGCACGATGCGACCAAGCTGAGCTGGCTCGACCCCACGCTGGGCTGCCACGCTGGCCAGATTCTCGCTCGAACTGAGCTTGGTGCTCGGCTTGCTCGGCTCTTCCTCCTTGATCAGCCGCAGAATTTCCTGGAATGCCGCATCCTTGAACCGCTTGCGTTCCAGGGGCGTCGATCCCGTGAGCAGCTCGTACAGGATGACTCCCAGCGAATAGACGTCCGATCGCGTGTCGATGTCAATGTTGTTGGACTCTGCCTGCTCGGGGCTCATGTACAGCGGGGTGCCCACCATCATCCCGTGCACCGTGTAGAGGGTATGCTCCGTGAGTGGCTGGCTGATCGCCTTCGCCAGGCCAAAATCGATGACCTTGGGAATCGCTTGCCCGTCGTACATGCAGACGAGAATGTTCGACGGCTTGAGGTCGCGATGAATGATTCCTTTCTGGTGGGCGTGCTGCACCGCCTGGCAGACTTGCACGAAGAGCTTCAGCCGCTCGGGGATCGACAATCGGGCCTGGTCGCAGTAGGCGGTGATCGGCACTCCCTTCACGTACTCCATCACGAAATATGGCCGCGCATGGCCGGTCATGCCCCCATCCAGGACTTTCGCGATGTTGGGATGATCCATCAGCGCCAGCGCCTGCCGCTCGGCCTCAAAGCGCGCGAGCACCTGCCGCGTGTCCATGCCCGGCTTGATGAGCTTCAATGCGACGCGGCGGCGGACCGGCTCAAGTTGGTCCGCGACCCAGACGGTCCCCATTCCTCCCTCGCCGATCTGCTCACGGAGCTTGTACTTGCCGGCAACGATTACTCCCGGCCGTTCGGTCGGCTCTGGCTCCGGCTCGATCGTGACGGTCGCGGACTCAAGATTGAGGAAGAAGCACTCCTGCTCATGCGCCACCAGCAGCGACTCCACTTCGCTGCGCAGCTCCGAGTTGTCGCCGCACGCCCGGTCGAGAAATGCCGCCCGCTGCTCGGCGGGCAAATGGATTGCCGCTTTGAAAATGGCACTGTCGGTCAGTTCTTTGTCTGACATGGCGTCCCTCCAGCAATCAGTGCGAGAATTCGGCGTCGGACCCCGGTGAAAAAGCCGTCAAGGAGTCTAGTTTTCTCCGCGCGCCTGGCCGCGGAGCCACTCCCGCCGCAGCCAGGCCCGGGCATAAGTCCAGTCCTCTTCGGCAGCGGCCGCTGTGATTCCCAGGACGTCGGCCGCCTCGACTAGCGTACAGCCCAGGAAATAACGCAGTTTGACGAGCTCCGCCTTGCGGGGCGACTTCTGGGCCAGCCGGTCGAGCGCTTCATGGACCGCCAGGACCAGCAGCGGATCGCGCTGCTCGGCCAGCGGCATGGCATTCAGATCAACTGGGCTGTGACGATGAGCGCCGCCGTGCTTGATGCTCTGTTTGCGCCGCGCTTGCTCGACCAGAATCCTCCGCATGGCCTCGGCAGCGGCAGCAAAGAAGTGGCCGCGGGAGTGGAAGGAGGCAGGAGACAGGGGACAGGTGACGGGAGACAGATTTTGATTGCCAGATTCCTGGCTTCTGAGCTCTGACCTCTGACCTCCGTCCTCTGTCCCCTGTTGCCTGTCTCCTGTCCCCTTGCCGCCTCCCACTAGCCGCAAGTAAGCCTCGTGTACAAGTGCCGTTGCCTGGAGCGTCTGTCCTGGCTTTTCATGGGCCAGTTTCGCGGCGGCGAGCTTCCGCAACTCGTCGTAGACCAGCGGCAAAAGCTGCTTAGCTGCGGTGGGGTCGCCGGAATCGATCTGTGCCAGGATGCGCGTAACGTCGCTCATGGTTGCGGCAGACCGGCCACCTGGCCGAACTGCGGCACCATTGTAACCACAATTTCAGGAGGGTTACGTTTCGTCCTTATCGGCGGGCGATTCCCGCCGAAAGACGGCGACGATGTCCTCCACGGGGATCACAAAGAGCTGATTGTCCGATTCGAAATCGACCGGGATGGCATTCTTGGGGTGAAAGAGGATCTTGTCGTATTGCCGCAGAGGGAGATCGTCATCGTTTTCGATTTGCGCGGAGATGGAAACGATGCGGCCCGTGATGGTTGGAATCTCCGCCGCGTCGGGCAGGGCGATACCCCCTTTGGTCTCTCGTTTCGGGTCGTCCTTGCGGACCAGCACGCGGGCGCCGATGGGCTCAACGTATTCGAAAACCTTCTTGGTCGCTTTGGGCATTTGTTTGATGGGGAAGTATCGCTCTAACTAACTTCAGGCACTCTCGACTTAACCTTACTCCCCACTGTAACTTCGGGCAAGTGAAGACGACCTCGGACTGGCCGACCTCATACTCTCACACCCGCATACCCGCACACCCGCTCAAGTGTCGGGGTGTGAGAGTGTGAGGGTGACAGGTATTCGCCGCGCCGCAGAAGCCGCGCAAATTCCTCGCGTCGGGCTTGTCAGTGGCGGCAATTTTGGCACAATTAGGGGTTTCCCTTGCGGCCCCCTTTCGTCCGAGTTCGCTGCCAGTAAGGGACTTGCGGCGGCCAGGCTTGCCGCATCAATCGCCTGCGAGACATCCATTCATGGCTGATACGCTCAACGTAACGTCGCGCAACGAAACCGGCTCCTCGCGGATGCGCCGCCTCCGCCAGCAGGGGATGATCCCAGCCATCCTCTACGGCCATGGAGAGGCCAATGTTAATTTGGCCGTCTCTGCCGAAGACCTTTTTAGCGTCATCAAGCGCGGCGGCAAGCTGCTCACGCTCCGCGGCGAGGTGGCCGATAGCGCCCTGCTTAGGGCACTGCAGTGGGACACCTTCGGCAAGGAGGTGCTGCACGTCGATTTGATGCGCGTCTCGGCGACGGAACTGGTAGATACCACCGTCACGATCGAGCTGCGCGGAACTGCCTTCGGCATCAGCGAGGGGGGCGTCATTCAATTCATCACGCACGAGATCGACATCGAATGCCCGGCGGCTTCAATTCCTGAAAAGATCCAGGTCAACATCAGCGACTTGCACCTGGACCAGGCGGTCCATGCCTCCGACGTGCCGCTCCCCCAAGGAGCCAAGCTGGTGACCAATCCCGACGCGGTCATTGCCCAGTGCATCACGCCGAAGGTGGTGGAAGAAGAACCAGCGGCGGCGCCGGTGGAAGGTGCGGTCGAGCCGGAACTGATCAAGAAGGAGAAGCCCGCCGAGGAAGAAGCGGAGGAGGAGTAGTGCCGCCGCGGGTTGCCTGGGGGCGGCCGGTATGAAGCTGATCGTCGGCCTGGGGAATCCAGGCACACAGTACAAGGGAACGCGACACAACGTGGGGTTCGAGGTGCTCTCGCGGCTGGCCGGCCGGTTTGCCACCGCGACCCCCCGGGCTCGCTTTCACGGAGAAGTAGTCGAGTCAACCATCGCCGGCCACAAAACGCTGCTGCTGACGCCGCTGACCTATATGAACCTCAGCGGCACGAGCGTGCTTGAGGCGCGGGATTTTTACAAGATTGAGAACAGCGACCTTTTGATCGTCTGCGACGACTTCAGCCTGCCGCTGGCCAAACTGCGGTTTCGGGCCAAAGGAACGTCCGGCGGACAGAAGGGGCTGGATGATGTGATTCGGCGGCTGGGTTGTGAGGAGATCGCGAGGCTGCGAGTCGGCATTGGCCTGCCGCCGCCGGAGCGGGACGTGACGGGATTTGTGCTCAGCCGTTTTACCGCCGAGGAGCAACCGGAAATACAAGCCGCGCTGGATCGGGCCGCCGATGGGGTGGTCGCCTGGGTCGAGCACGGCATTGCCCACTGCATGAACCAATACAACGCATAGGAGTCGAGCTTTGGCCCAGAACGTCTACGAGAACATGGTGATCCTGGATTCGAACAAGTACGCGCAGGATCCAAATGGCGTGGCGGCGATCGTCCAGAACCTGGTGGCCAGCCTGGGAGGCGAGGTGCTCGTTAGCCGCCTGTGGAACGAGCAGAAGCTGGCGTATCCCATCAAGGGGCACCGCAAGGGAACGTACTGGCTGACGTACATGCGACTGGATCCAAGCAAGCTGACCAATTTCAGCCGCGAGCTGCGGATCAACGAGACCGTCCTGCGAACGCTGACGCTACTGGTCGAGCCGCGGCTGGTGGACGCTCTGGTCGAGCACGCCAAGACCGGCGGCCGGGCCAGGCCAGTGGAGACCGCGGCAGTGGCCGAGACCGCCGAAGCCGAGGAGCCGGTGGCGGCCGGCGTGGAGTAGACCGCGGGATCGCCGCATACGCGCAGCTTGCACGCCGCCGTGGCATCGGTTAGTTTAGCGGTCAATTGTTCATGTACGGGCTCGGCCCGCTCCTTCGCCGCCAAATGGAGGATCATCGATATGGCAAGCCACAATCGAGTCATCCTGTTAGGAAACGTAACCCGGGACATTGAGGTCAAGTACCTGCAAAGCGGAACTGCGGTGACCGAGATGGGGATGGCGGTTAATGACCGAAGGAAAAATCAGCAAGGTGAATGGGTTGACGAAGTAACGTTCGTCGATGTGACCCTGTGGGGGCGCACAGCGGAGATTGCCGGCGAATACCTGAGCAAAGGCTCGCCCGTCTTCATTGAGGGACGATTAAAGCTCGATACGTGGGAGAAGGACGGGAAGAAAAACTACAAGCTGCGAGTGGTTGGCGAGCGATTGCAATTGCTCGGCAGCCGACAAGGGGGCGGCGGCTCCGGTCGCGGCAGTCAGGGTAGTCAACCGGCCTATGACGAAAGCGAGTTTGCTGAGCCCGAGCCGGCATCCGCGCCACGTGGAAGCGCTCCCCCTCGCACGCCGCCAGCAGCGCCTCCGCCAGGAGATGACATTCCATTTTGACAGCAGCGCGGATCACGAATCACCATCACTCGCAAATTATCCGCCGGTTAGCGGGCCAAATAGTTTGGCCCGGTTGCGCGATACGAAGGAAAGACTGACATGAGCAAGAACACTGCGGCCAAACGCCGCTTCAAACCGCTCCCCAAGCCCGAGGGGCACAATCACCAGGTGCAGCTCCTCTTGATCCAGTCGGTGGATCACCTGGGCAAGCAGGGGGACGTCGTCGCGGTCCGCCGCGGATATGCCCTGAACTACCTTTTGCCGCAGGGTCTGGCCACGATCGCCACCGATCACCACAAGCGGATGGTCGAAAAGCACCGCGCCAAGCTACAGGAGATTGAGCGAGCCCGCCTGGCCACCCTGCGCCAATTGGCCGAGCAGATCGCCAAGCAAAGCATCACCATCGAGGCCAACGCCAATGACGAGGGGCACCTCTACGGCAGCGTCAACGCCAACGACATTGCGGCGGCACTCAAGCAGGCCGGATTCCACATCACGTCCGACCAGGTGCGGCTGGAAGGCCCGCTGAAGGAGCTCGGGCTGTACACGGTCAAGGTTCATCTGCACGCGGAGATCGACGCGGAGCTCAAGGTGTGGGTCGTGCCGACCGTGGTGGCGGAGCAGCCGGCAGCCGAGAAAGGGGAGAAGCCAAGCGAGAAGGGGGAAAGGGCCCCCAAGACAGAAAAGGCTCCCAAAGCGGAGAAAGCCGAGAAGAACGAGAAGAAATAGCCGGCGGAAGCGACAGGTTTTCCCGTGCCGATCTAGCAGCCCGCCGCACGCGTGTGGCGGGCTTTTTTGTTGCGCGAAGGGCGGCTAGCCCGCGCCCCTGAAGGGCGGCGGTATAATCGCCAGCGTTCAAGTGGGAAGCACCGCTTCAGGGAGGATTCCGCATGAGCACAGCTCGCCGCATCGAACGCACGGACGCGCCGCGCCGGCCGCTCCTGGGGACGGATCTGGTGGATCGCCAGCCGCCGTTTGATTTGCAGGCCGAAATCGGCGTGCTGGGGAGCATCGTGCTCCTTCCCGACGTGCTGGACGACGTCGTGATGCTGGTGCGGCCCGACGACTTCTACGATGACGCTCATCGCCGCTTGTTCGCCCACATGTGCGCGTTGCACGAAGGGAACAAGAAGATCGACCTGACCTTGCTGATGGACCGGCTGAAGACTGCCGGCGACTTCGAGGCGGTCGGCGGCTCGGCTTATTTGAGCAAGATCGTCAACGCCGTTTCCAATGCGGCCCACGCCGTCTATTACGCGGAGATCGTGCGGGAGAAATCGACCTACCGCTCGCTGATCCTGGCGGCGACGGAGATTCTCAAAGACGCCTACGACGAAGCGGAGGAAGGGCCGCAGCTTTTGGGCCAGGCCGAACAGAAAATCTTTTCGATTCTCGACAGCCGCAGCGACTCCAGCGTGCAAACCATCAAGGACGTGCTGCACGTGGCAATGGACCGCTTGGACGCCCGGATGAAAGGGGAGCACCATGCCAGCGGGGTCGATTACGGCTTTAGCGATCTCGATTCCCGCACGGGCGGCCTGCACAACTCCGAACTAGTGATTCTGGCCGCCAGGCCGTCGATGGGCAAAACCGCGCTGGCCATGAATGTGGCCGAGGACGTATCGCTGCGGCAGAACGTCCCCACGCTGTTTGTGAGCCTGGAGATGTCATCGTTGGAACTGGCCGACCGGCTGCTGTGCTCGGTGGCCCGCGTCAACGGCCATCGGCTGCGCAACGGCACCATCAGCCAGGCCGATCGGCTGCGGCTGGTGGAAAAATCGGCCGCCGTCAGCATGGCGCCGCTCTTCGTGGACGACGCACCGAGTCGCACGGTCACGGAAATTGCCGCCGCCGCCCGCCGCATCAAGCGCCGGCACGGCGCCCTGGGCCTGATCGTGGTCGATTACTTGCAGCTCATCGAGCCCGACAATCCGCGCGACCCGCGGCAGGAGCAAGTGGCCAAAATCGCCCGCCGGCTCAAGGGCCTGGCCCGCGAAGTGCAAGTGCCGGTGATGTGCCTGGCGCAGCTCAATCGGCAGACCGAAGTGAGCAAGGAGAACATTCCCCGGCTGAGCCACCTCCGCGAATCGGGTGCCATCGAGCAGGACGCCGACGTGGTGCTGTTCGTCCATCGCGAGGAGTATTACCACCGGGGCGACGAGCAACAAAAACACGCCGGCCAGGCACAGATCATTATTGCCAAGCAGCGCAACGGCCCCGTGGGCGAAGTCAATCTTGTATGGCACAAGGAGTTCACCCGCTTTGAGACGCCGACGCCACAGCGCTATCAGGAGTTCGACGGATATAATGATCCACACGCCGGCGCGCCGCCGCAGGCGTTTTGAGCGCTAAGCCTCGTGATGTCGCTCGCCGAGCAACGACCCATGCACTACGGCGAAATCGTGGTCTTCGACGACACGCACCCTTGCGCCTATTTGCCCGGGCGCACGGCCCGCCTGCCGCATCGCTTTCCCCTGGCCAGGCTGTCGCCGGAAGAATTCGACCGGCAGCTAGCCGAGGGGGACCGTCGTTCGGGCGTGCTACTCTACCGCCCGCAGTGTCCGCATTGTCACGCCTGCGAGCCAATTCGGCTCGACTTGACGCGCTTCATTCCCAGCCGCACGCAGCGACGCGTGCTGCGCAAAGGGGACGCCCTGCTCAGGGTGCGCTTCGGCCCCCCCACGGTCGATCGCGCTCGCATCCAGCTCTTCAATCTGCATCGTCGCCTGAGGAACCTGGAGCACGGCGACGGCCCGATCGACGAGGAAGGATACGCGGAATTCCTGACTGAGACTTGCTGCGACACGTGGGAAATCAGCTATTACCTCGATCGCCGCCTGGTGTGCGTGGCGATTGCCGACGCGGGCCAGTGCAGCTTGTCAGCGGTCTATTGCTACTTCGATCCCGAGCTGGCTCACCTCAGCCTGGGGACGTACTCCATCCTCAAGCAGGCGGAGCTGTGCAGCCAGTCCGACCGCCGCTATCTGTACCTGGGCTTTTACGTCGCCCATTCGCCGCACATGTCCTACAAGGCGAATTTCCATCCTCACGAGCGTCGTGTGGGTGGCCTCTGGCGGGAATACAAATAAAGCTCCGCCGCTGGCGAATTGCTGTTGGCTGATTGCTTGCAGCGACTTCTGGCCAAAACAAATATTTTTCGTTTGGCGAGACTCGCGGCAGCGCCTGGAGTTGAATAACTCCAGGCCGCCAGTGGGCGGCCGGACTGCCAGCAAACGAAGCGAACCGCCCGGGAGTTCGTGGCTCCCGAGCGGTTCTCGCCACATCCCCGGAGGCCCGGGTTGATGGTTGGGCTCATCGTATCGCCGCACCCCTGCCGGAATCAAGTATTTACCGGCAACCAATCGGACCGACGCTCCAACGGGCCCTGGTCCGATCATCTGGGGTGTCTGTGCCGCGCCTTCGAACGGCGCCTCTCACCGCGGAGAAGGGTGCCCATCGATGGTCAGCCTGAGAAATAAGCTGTGGTCAATGCCCGGCGGCATTCGACTCGCGGGACGTGTTCTTTCGCTGTGTGCCGCGGCGCTGCTCAGCTTGCAAATCATCTGCTTGGCGCTCCAGTACTCGCTGCGAAGCGCCCCGCCTGAACCAGGCTCGCTGGACGCCTATGTAGCAAGCTTGCGGAGCGGGTTGACATTCGATCTGGCGGATGCGACGCACCGAATTTACGAGGGGACCACTCACTCTGACGGCCGGCGAATCGCCATCACCGAGAACTGGCTACAGTGGACGCTGGGACACCTCTACGCGCCGCTGGCCCGCACGCAGAATACCGAGCTACTGCTGGCCGGCGGGCTCGTCAACTGCTCCGAACGCTCGCAGATTCTCAAGTCGCTGGCCGAAGAGGCGGGCCTGGCTTGCCGGTTTGTGGGGCTGTCTGGCCACGTGGTGCTGGAAGTCGAGACACCCACAGGCTGGCGCGTCGCGGACCCGGATTATGGCGTTGTTTATCCCCTGGGAATTGCGGAATGGCAGCACGAATCTTCTGCGCCGCTGATCGACCAGGTGCTGAGTGCCGCGGGTTATCCTGAGCCGACGATCGAGCATTACTTGCAGAT
>Ga0075418_10003818_pt1 | contig 17192 bp, 11 predicted proteins | sample SoiMetdeltSBSDD2_FD_81776 | JGI IMG/M metagenome (GOLD analysis project Ga0075418, IMG submission 81776) | Bulk soil microbial communities from a Populus tree surrounding site in Tennessee, USA - Soil MetaG P. deltoides SBSDD2 | ecosystem: Environmental > Terrestrial > Soil > Tree plantation... | reverse complement strand
TTCTCCTTCTATTCTTTTTTTTACACTATCCTTGCTCATCATGTAGTTTACCGTGATATGTTTTCCCACATCACGAATAAAAGTCAGGAAGTTCAATTCTTTAAACCAATCATAATTATTTACCATTTCAGCGCAGTTGGATTTAGACGCATCAAAATCCAAAAACTGCATTAATTGTTTTTTTATTCCTTCCTGGTTATGTCTTAGTATTTCTTCACTCAGTAAATTTCTTTCTTCGCTTTTGCCACTTGGATCCCCAACCATTCCAGTGGCACCACCAACCAGGGCAAATGGTTTATGTCCGGCTTTTTGCAAATGAACAAGCAATAGAATTGGAACTAGGCTTCCGATATGAAGGGACTCAGCAGTAGGATCAAATCCAACATAGCCTGAGGTCATTTCCTTTTTTAATTGTTCTTCAGTTCCCGGCATTATATCCTGGATCATTCCCCTCCATCGTAATTCTTCCAATAAGTTCATCGGAAAAAAATTTCGGCAAAAGTAAGGCAAAAGAAAGCATGGGGTAAAAAGCAATATTTTACTAAGTAATTCGTTTTCAAACCTTAGAGTTTTTTTCCGAAACTATGTATTTCGGAGCCTAAAAGTTAATTTTACAAGCAGCCCGTCCTTATGAAAAACAGGCTATTAGAAACGCTTATCCGAAAATTGGAACCATGAAACGACCACATGTCCTTCTGACCCTATTTGTAATTCTTATTTCACTGACAAGCTACCCACAGTTCAGAAAATATTCCAATGAATTTTTGAACATTGGTGCAGGTGCAAGAGGCCTGGCCATGGGCGGTGCCCAGGTAGCATCCGTGCAGGATGGAACTTCCGGGTACTGGAATCCCGCAGGGCTTGTCGGTGTAAAAAACAATCCTGAATTGAATTTAATGCATGCTGAATATTTTGCCGGCATTGGTAAATATGATTTTGCAAGCGTTGCTTTTCCTACTACAAATAATAAAAGAACATTTGCCATCACGGGTCTTCGTTTTGCCGTCGATGATATCATGAATACACTATTCCTGGTTGAACCCGATGGCTCAATTAATTACAATAACATACAGGCATTTTCATCCGCTGATTATGCATTTATTTTTTCGCTGGCGCAAAAGTTGAAAGAGAGCAGTAATAAGAATATTCATCTTGGTGTAAATGCAAAGGTTATTCATCGCAGCGTTGGCAAATTTGCTAAAGCATGGGGCTTTGGATTAGATGCTGGTGTCCAGATATACCAGGGCAAATGGAAATTCGGAATTGCCGGAAGAGACATTACAACCACGTTCAATACATGGTCATTTACTTTTACAGAGAAAGAAAAAGAAATTCTTTATTTAACGAATAACGAGATACCGGTAAAATCTTCAGAGCTTACTGCGCCAAGACTGGTATTGGGTGTTGCCCGTGATTTTAGAATTAGTAAGAAAGTTAGCTTGCTTGCCGAAGCAAATGTTGATCTCACTTTTGACGGGCAACGTAATACTTTAATAAGTGCAGATCCTGTAAGTGCGGATCCAAAGCTTGGTCTTGAGTGTAATATCAACAACATATTTTATGTAAGAGCGGGTATCAATAATTTTCAAAAAGCATTGGCTGATGGTGATACGCTGAATCAAAAGAAAGTATGGATATATCAACCAAGTGCAGGCGCCGGTTTTAAGATTTCAAATGTCACGATAGACTACGCATTTACCAACCTGGCAAATCAATCGAATCCATTATTTACTCATGTGTTTTCATTGAAGCTGGATATGGTAGGTGATAAGAACAAAAAGAAAAAATAATCCCAACCCCCTGATAAATTTATTTCGATGAAAAAAATTTTCCTCACACTGCTTATTGCCTTTACCGGGTTGTTTGCAACGGCGCAAACATTTCCATACAATAATGAATGGATAGATTACAGCAAGACCTACTATAAATTTTATGTAGGTAAGACAGGGCTCTACAGAATTTCCCATGCAGCTCTTACATCAGTTGGTATTGGAAATATTCCTGCTGAGCAATTTCAACTCTGGAGAAATGGACGTGAAGTTCCTTTACACACTTCAGTGCCATCAGGTGTTTTAAGCGGTAGTGATTTTATTGAATTTTGGGGTGAAAGAAATGATGGTCTTCCTGATAGCACTCTTTATCGTGACTCAAGTTTTATTCTAAATAATAAGCATAGTCTTCAAACGGATACTGCTGCATTTTTTCTTACAGTAAATCCTGGAGGCGGAAACCTTCGTATGCAGAACACGGTAAATGACGTTGCCGGCAATGTCCTGCTTCCTGATCCATATTTCATCTACACAGAGGGAAAATATTACAGGGAATATATTAACCCCGGTTATTATATAGATGCAGGGGAACTTGTACACTCCTCATCTTACGATAGAGGAGAGGGCCTGGTTTCATGGGATATTTATTCGGGGCAGACGTTCATCGAACCGCATACTTTATATCCATATACGTCCGGTCCCAATGCGATTTTTCGAATTAATGCATTTGGTAATGGGGTCAATCAAAGAAGATTCAGAGTAAAACTAAATGCTGACAGCATCTATGGTCAGCAAATGGATTATTTAAACCAGGCAAAGGCATCAACGAGTGTTCCTTCGAATTTGTTAGTGAATGGTGTCAATAACATTCAGATCGAAAATCTAAGCCCGGGGCCATACGATAGAATGGTAATAGGGCAATATGAACTTGAGTATCCGCGGGTATTTAATTTTGGCAATACAAACAATTTTGAGTTTACCCTTGCGGCAAATGCTGCGGGTAATTATCTTGAAATATCAAATTTTAATTATGGATCTACTCCACCTGTATTATATGATCTTTCAAATGGTAAAAGATATATGGGGGATATTTCTAACCCAACACTAGTAAAGTTTGCGTTAGAACCGTCATTGGTAGATCGGAAACTAATTCTTATCAGTCTTGATCCTTCAAACATTACCGCGGCAGGAAATTTCCGTCCAAGAAACTTTATCAACTTCGGTCTGGCTGCTAACCAGGGTAATTATTTAATCATTTCTCACCCGATGTTGTATGCCGGTGCAGGGGGTTCAAATCCTGTCGAAAATTACAGAGCTTATCGCAGTTCATCGGCTGGCGGCGGGTACAATGCTAGGATCTATGAAATAGATGAATTGGTCGATCAGTTTGCGTTTGGTATCAAAAAACATCCAAACTCGATTAGGAATTTTCTACGATGGTCAAGAGCAAATTTTTCAGTACAGCCAAAATTTGTATTCATGATTGGTCATGCTGTAGTTTATGACCAATACAGGTGGATGGAAGGGACAGGTCCGGATATAGAAAAGTTGAATATTGTTCCCACTTTTGGTTCGCCCGCTTCTGATATCTTGCTAAGTGCAGAAGTAAGACAACAGATACCATTAACACCTATCGGTCGTTTATCAGTAATTAGCGCCGAAGAAATAGCAACTTACTTAACAAAAGTGCAGGAATATGAAGCTGAGCAGGCGACTACATCGGGATCGATTCAGGATAAAGCATGGATGAAAAATATTGTTCATGTGGTTGGTGGAAATGAACCTCCGCTTGTGGCTCAGCTAAGTGGTTATATGAATAAATACAAGACCATCATTTCAGACACATTGTTTGGAGCTAACGTAGTTACTTTTAGAAAATCGACAACTGAAACAATTCAACAAATATCTGACCAGCGGTTGAAAGAACTTTTTGCAGGAGGTCTTAACCAGCTCACTTATTTCGGACACTCTTCTGCAACGGTGCTTGATTTCAATCTTGATAACCCGGAAGAATATAACAATCCGGGAAAATATCCTTTGTTTATTGCAATGGGTTGCTTAGCCGGAAACTTTTTTAATTATAACCCCGCAAGATTTTATACCAAAGAAACTCTTTCTGAAAGATGGTTGCTGACACCTGACAGGGGCGCCATTGCATTTCTTGCCAGTTCACACTACGGTATTCCGCATTATCTTGATATCTACAATACAAAAACCTATACAGGAGAGGCGAGAACAATGTATGGGAAGACGTATGGTGAGATATTGCGTCAGTCCGTTATAGATGTTTTTGCGCAAACATCACAATTAGATTTTTATGCGCGTATGCATACGGAGCAAAATACATTGCATGGTGACCCGGCACTTCGTCCGAATACACATCTAAAACCTGATTATGTAATTGAGGAGCCGATGGTGAAGATATCTCCTTCTTTTATTTCAGTTGCCGACACAGCTTTTAAAGTTGATGCGAGATATATAAACCAGGGAAGGGCCATAAATAAAAATATAGTAGTACTGGTAGAAAGGCAATTGCCAGGTGGTGCATTTTTCACTGTGTTTAGGGATACAATTCAGGGTATTCGTTATGAAGATTCTTTGTCTATCTGGTTACCAATCAGATCAACAACCGATAAAGGGCTTAATAAAATCAGAGTGACAATTGATGTTGAAAATGCCGTAGATGAATTATGGGAAAATAATAATACAATAACAAAAGAAGTTTTCATTTTTGAAGATGACGCAAGGCCTATTTATCCTTTGAATTATGCGATCATCAACAAGCAAAATATCATGTTGTATGCTTCAACGGCAAACCCAGCTAGTCCATCGAAGCAATACCGGATGGAGATGGATACAACAACATTATTTAATTCGTCATTTAAACGCACAATAAATGTTAGTGCCATTGGGGGGTTACTTGAATTCAATCCCGGTATCACATATACCGACAGTACAGTTTATTACTGGAGAGTGTCACCGCTTGATAGCTCCGGAAATCCATCAAAATGGAATAATGCGTCGTTTATTTATTTATCTAACAGCGATGTTGGATTCAATCAATCTCATTTCTACCAGCATACTCAGTCATTCTCTGAAAGAGTTTTTATAGATTCAGCTAACCGTACTTGGGAATATCATCCTGTTTTAAATAACTTGTTTGTCAGGACGGCTTTATTTCCCACAGGTTCAGCCAATGCAGCAGACTATTATATAGCTGTTAACGGTGAAAATTTGCTGGGTCCGGGGTGTGCCTATGATCAATTGATCATAAATGTCCTTGATCCGATATCATTTAAACCAATGGAAAATATTACTCTCTTTGATCATGGTTCTCAAGGTTGCGTTCGCGATTATAACAGGGAGTATAATTTTATGTTCTTTCTTTATGATACTTCAGGCAGAAGAAAAGCCCGTGAATTCCTCGAAAATATTGTACCTGATGGATCTTACGTCGCTATAAGAAGTAACACATCTCCTTATGGAGGCAGTACTTATGCATCAGTATGGGCTGCAGATACTGCGTATTATGGGTCTGGCATCTCTTTATATCATACTTTAAAAAATCAGGGCTTCACATCTATTGATCAGTATAACAGCCCGACGGCCTTTGTATTCATTTATAAAAAAGGCGATCTTGCTACATATACTCCTTCGATTAAATTCACAGAAAATATTTATGACAGGATATTATTGAGTGCAACAGCTCCAACACCAGATACCTTAGGCTACACAACATCGCCGGTTTTTGGCGCCGCTAAACAATGGAAGCAATTAAAATGGAGAGGATCAACTGTGGATGCCACTCCTGGTGATTTGCCAACCGTAGATCTTATAGGAGTTGATAACGCAGGTACAGAAACAACAGTGATGAGCAAACTGCATCCGGGCCAACAAGATGTTGATATATCTTCAATAAGTGCCGTGCAATATCCATATTTAAAATTACGCATGAGGAATATTGATTCAGTCCATCTTACCCCATACCAGTTGCGATACTGGCGATTGACCTATGTACCGGTACCAGAAGGAGCTCTTTGGCCAAATAAATTGCTGCAATTTAAGGATACACTTGAAGCGGGAGAACCCCTCGATTTCAAGGTTGCATTCAAAAATATAAGCGATGGAAATTTTGATAGCCTGAAAGTAAAGATGATCATAACTGACAGGAACAATTCACAAGATACAATTACCGGAAGATTCAGGCCATTACCCGGAAACGATTCATTACATGTAAGGGCTCCGATAAATACCTCAGAATTAAGAGGACAAAATACCTTCTATCTTGACGTAAATCCTGATAATGATCAGCCAGAGCAATTCCATTTCAACAATTTCATGTACCGGAATTTCTATGTGAGATCCGATAATACAAATCCACTACTGGATGTAACGTTTGACGGCGTACATATTCTTAACAGGGATATTGTTGCGTCTAAGCCTCATATTACCATTAAGCTTAAAGACGAAAGCAAGTGGCTGATACTTGATGATACATCTGGCGCTAAAATACAAGTGCTTTACCCAAATGGTGTGAAACGTACATTCTATTTCAATATGAATGACACGTTGAAATTTACACCGGCTGGCAATGCGCCTAATCCTGATAACACGGCAACAATTGATTTCCTTCCCTATTTCCCGCTTGATGGAGAATATGAATTGACCGTAACCGGAAAAGATAGGAGCGGGAATGCCGCAGGCAACGTTGAATATAAAGTGGCATTCCAGGTCATCAATAAGCCGATGATCTCAAATATGCTGAATTATCCAAATCCATTCACAACTTCAACTGCTTTTGTATTTACAATTACAGGAGCTGAAGTGCCGCAGAACATCAGAATACAGATCATGACCATTACCGGCAAAATTGTAAGGGAAATAACTAAAGATGAGTTAGGACCGTTGCATATCGGCAGAAACATCACAGAGTTCAAATGGGATGGGACCGATCAGTATGGTCAAAAGCTTGCGAACGGTATTTATCTTTATCGTGTTATAACCAATCTTAATGGAAGGTCATTGGATAAATACAAAGCGGAAGACGATAATACCGATAAGTATTTTAATAAAGGCTATGGCAAAATGTACTTAATGAGATAATTGCTAAAAATTACAAAAAACAATCCCGATCATTATCGGGACCAAATTCCAAATAAAGTCTCCGAATTTTCGGAGGCTTTTTGTTTCGTACTTCGTAAGAGCATCACCTATTCCTTTAATATTTTTGCTCATAGTTGGAATTTGGAACTTTAGTATTTGGAATTTAAAAAAGGCCGATGGGTAAAATAGCAATCAATATCGCAACAGGTAGTTTACAGCAGCAGGAAATGATCGTTGGAATTGACCTGGGTACAACAAACAGTTTAGTTGCCATTATTCATCCTGAAAGCCGGCAACCCGTTGTGCTTAAAGAGCATGATGGCAATGCACTTGTTCCGTCAATCGTTCATTTCGATAAAACAGGAGCGATCACTGTTGGTGACCTGGCAAAGAATTACCTTATCACTGAACCGCAGAATACCATCTTTTCCGTAAAAAGATTGATGGGCAAATCATATAATGACATTAAAGAAAGATCATCGTTTTTTACCTATAAAGTAATTGATGATAATACGGAGAGTCTTGTCAAGATACAGGTAGGCGAGAAATTTTATTCACCTGTGGAGTTGTCGTCGTACATATTAACTGAATTGAAGAAAAGAGCTGAACATATTTTAAAAACTCGGGTAACCAAAACGGTAATTACTGTACCTGCTTATTTCAATGATTCACAGCGACAGGCTACAAGAGATGCAGGTAAATTGGCCGGACTTGATGTATTGCGCATAGTGAACGAGCCGACTGCTGCAAGTCTCGCTTACGGTTTAGGAATGAAAAATGATGAAACAAAGACTGTAGCTGTTTATGACCTTGGTGGTGGCACTTTTGACATTTCGATATTGCGAATAAGTAATGGCATTTTTGAAGTCCTTTCGACAAATGGCGATACCTATCTTGGTGGTGATGATTTTGATCATGCAATTGTAAAACATTGGATAGATCTAAAAGGAATTAAGGAAGAAGAATTAACAATTCACAAAAGCCTTGCACAGGAATTAAGATTAAAAGCAGAAGAGGCAAAAAAGCATTTAAGCAAAAATGAAAATTTTAAAGGTGAAGCAGGAGGGGAGAACCTTGAACTAAGCAAAAGCGAATTTGAGCGTTTAATAAGAACATTTATAGACAAGACTATTCAATGTTGTAAGAACGCATTAACCGATGCCAATCTTTCCACAAAAGCAATAGATGAAGTGGTGATGGTTGGAGGCTCAACAAGAGTGCCATTGGTCAAAGAATCAGTAGCCAAGTTCTTCAATCGGAGAGTGCATGATGAATTGAACCCCGATGAAGTAGTGGCATTGGGGGCTGCGGTGCAAGCCGATATTCTTGCCGGAAACAACAAGGATTTTTTATTACTTGACATCACACCGTTATCATTAGGTATTGAAACAATGGGTGGATTGATGGATGTATTGATACCACGCAATTCAAAGATTCCATCGAAAGCGGGACGGCAATACACAACACAAAAAGACGGGCAAAGTGGAATGAGAATTTCTGTTTTCCAGGGAGAAAGAGATCTTGTCAAAGATAATCGTAGGCTGGCAGAGTTTACTTTATCGGGCATTCCTGCCATGCCAGCAGGTTTGGCAAAGGTTGAAGTTTCCTTTTTAATTAATGCAGATGGCATTTTAAACGTTAAGGCAAAAGAATTGCGCAGCGGTGTTGAGCAAAGCATCGAAGTAAAACCGCAATACGGTTTAACTGATGCCGAAGTTGAAAAGATGCTAATGGAATCAATTCAACATGCAAGTGAGGATATAAAAGTAAGAGCATTAGTAGAAGCAAAAACAGAAGCGCAACAACTGATCGATACAACACAGAAATTTTTAGATAAGAACACAGAATTTCTTTTGCCTGAAGAGATCGCTGCGACAAACAAAGCGATCGAAGATCTACGATCGGTTTTTGAATCAGCTAATAAGGATTTGATCCATAAAAAAACAGAAGACTTAAATGAGGTCTCGCGGCCATATGCAGAAAGAGTAATGGACATGGCAATCAGCAAAGCAATGAGCGGGAAGAGCATTAAAGATTCTATTTAGCTCGGAACCCGTCTTTGACTTCAATTCCCCTGGGAGAAAATTTTTCACAATCAAGATCAGTACAAGGTACCGGCGTTATTCCAAAATCTTTACCACCTATTGGCGTATTGATCTTTATGCCGTCACAATCAAAAGTTTTGAATGTTGATCTCTCAATGCCCATCGGGGTCAGTATTTGATCTGTGCTGAAAAAATTTATAAATCTATAACCGGTATAGGCTATCACACCACCAATAGAGATCAGCATTATTGAGAGCAATAAGGTTTTGTTTATAGATATTTCTTTTTCATGTAAAGTCAAATAGGCAATTGCACCTATAAAACCAAGTATTGAACCAAATCCAAATCTCGGATCAGGCGCATTCAGAAACCAGAAGATAATTCCTGTAAGCATTGTTATTAGAATAAGCAATGGAATAAATCCTGATCTTGTTATCTTCTTTATCGATAGTAATCCTGTAAAAAAAGACAGTGGTAAAAGAATCATAATTGCTTTATCTGCAGTTGACCGGTTTTGCCACCAACCAGGAAACCATTCTGGAGGACTCATTTTACTTACGGCATCGATCTCTTCCTTAGTTACTACGCCTGGTTTTTTTGCATAAGCAGTTATATAGCTTTTTTCATTTACCGTAAGCTTATCACTGTATTTCCAATCAACATTGGCCACGTCAATAAAAGTTGAAGGAAAGACTGTATAGCCAGTAGTAATAATATTTCGTGCAATAAACGGTGTTAATGTCATTGTGGAAATTGCCAATACTGCAGAAAATATTTTGATTTTCCCTTTGGCTAAACCATGAAGAGCAGATACCGCGGTAATTAAAAGTAGCGGAGCAACAGATAGCTTGATCGTAACTGCCACAACACTCAAAAAAGCCACCAATAACCAATCCGGAGGAGTGAGGTGTTTTTGATTTTTTTCGATAAGAAGATAGATAACGGCAAGGATAAAAAGAGTTGCAACAAAATCAGGACTGGCAGAAGTGGCCGTCAGCCTCACTTGTGTGTAACTCCACATACTTAACGTCAATAATACAATCCACAATAGACCATAAATTTTATTTCCTTGTTTAAAGAAATTAAAGTCGATCCTATTGACCATGAAAATAAAAAACCACAACAGCACAGTTGAATTTAGAAATGTAATGCCTGCTTTGGCAGCAAAACTAAAACCGAATAAAGCACAGTCAACAAACCAAAGACCCTGGTAACCGAAGCGAACATGAAGATGCACAAGACCCGGCACAGCTTTATATTTTTCTATCCATTGAATTGTTTGTGCATGATAGCCCAATGTGTCAGGATGAACGATCGTCCATGAACTCATTACTAGTACAAGCAATAAGCAAGCTGATAATAAAATAAAGGAAACGAGATGAAGTGTTGAAAATTCCTTTTTTAGCGATGTAAAAAAAAGGGGGATATTCTTTTGAAAAAATAAAGATATGCAGGGGATAATAAAAAAGAATTGTACCCACCAGCTGCCTAATGGAATGATCAACGAAAGCATGGCTGCAATAATTGTAATTGCAGAGAGACCGGTGATACAAATGATACTAAAATGCGGAAACTTAAGATCAGCTTTTGTTATTCTTTTAATTAGTTGCAAAAAAAGAACACCCCATGTCCAGCAAAGGAAAGTAATATAGATCCATGCCAGTAGTGTTACGAGCATTGTTATATTTTTATCCCGGTTACAATTATCGAAAGACCAACTTTTCTACCTACTAATTTGTCAAAAAATTTTGCTATAGGTACAATTTTATTGAATGCGGAAATTTCCCCGCTGCTGAGCATTTTATGTTTCAAAATTTTTCCAAACAAGAACCAGCCGGCCATGCCGGTAAGGTTGAAATACGACCCCGATAGAATGCTAAATTTTTCTTTCCTTAATAATTCTTTCAATGAACTCAGTGAATATCTCCTAAAATGCCCTAATTGCTTATCAAATGAAGAATAGAGCCATGAATAGGCCGGCGCAAGTAAGATAAGATGACCTTCTTCATTTAAAAGAAAACTGCAATTTTTAATGGCCATCACGTCGTCTTCAATGTGCTCTAATACATTTAAAAGAAAAATGCTGTCAAATTTCTTTTTATAAGCTGCATACTTATTTTCAAAATCAATGTGCAACAGGTCAATACTTATGATTTCTCTCACATTTATATTCTGAGAAAAATTCTTTTTCAAGCTTTCACAGTATTCTTCATTATAATCGGAAAGTGTTATAAAGTGACCTTCCTGTATCACAAGTTTTGAAATGTTGCCAATACCGCTGCCGATTTCAAGTATTTCACCTTTTAACCGGTGTTTAAACTGATCATACATCCACCTGTTAAAACGATCTGCTTTCGCTATCACTTCCAAAGTGTGCAAGCCAACAGGGTCTTTGCTTGTAGTTGTCGTCATTTGCGTGAAAGGATATTGTATTTCAGAATGCACCAGATAGCATAAAGACCATCTGTCCATTTAATTTTTTTGCCATCATTATACGTTCTGCCATAATAAGCAATCCCCGTTTCATAAAACCGAATATTTTTTATACGACTGGTTTTCGCAGTTACTTCAGGCTCGAAACCAAAACGGTTTTCTTTCAATCGTATTTGTTTAAGCACATCTGCTTTAAACATTTTGTAGCCGGTTTCCATATCAGTAAGATTTAATCCGGTAAACAGGTTTGAGAGAAAGGTCAAAAACTTGTTGCCGATTGTATGAAAGAAAAATAAAACTCTGTGCGGTCCGCTTCCCATAAATCTTGAACCATATACAATATCCGCATGACCATCGATAATTGGATGTAATAATTTATTATAATCGGTAGGGTCGTATTCAAAATCGGCATCCTGGATAATGACGATATCACCATCTGTTTTTTGCAAGGCAGATCTAATCGCTGCGCCTTTTCCTGAATTTTTTGATTGATGAATTGATATTACCGAAGGGTTCCTTTCACAAAATTGATTGATCGCATTTGCCGAATTGTCTGTCGAACCATCATTCACCACTATAATTTGTTTCTCAAGATCATTGTCAAGCCTGGTACGGAGAACTTTTTCCAGTACGGCCGTGATCAGTTTTTCCTCGTTGTAACAGGGTATGATGATCGTTAGTTTTTTCAAGGTCATTGAAATTATCGGTGAAGATAGTTCAGCAGGTTCATTTTTCTAAGCGAAACCCATTTCGGATAACTTTTCCTCTTGGTTTTAATCTTGGATCTATTTTATATAAGCAAGGCAGCTCCGTTCCGTAACAACGGGCATTCCAGTTGTTATTTATTAGTTCAGGAATACGAAAGGTCATTCCCTCGATCACAAATTCTTTTACAGGTGGTTGTGGAAGTTGAGCTGGTTTGATCCAATTCCTGTATTCTTTTTGTTTCCATAATTTGGAAATCGAATAGTATACTGAGCCTGCAATCATAAGCATGACCAGGATACTGGCTACACTCTTTAGTATCTGGATATTTTTTATCAGTGAAATTATGCAGTATGCCAAAAGAAAAACTCCGAATAAAAGTATCCCATATACAAACCGTGGGTCCGGAGATATAAGAAACCATAGAATAAGCCATGCGATCGAAATCGATATCAACAGGGCCGTATTTTTATTTCTTTTAATAAAGAGTTTTATCAAGGATAATACTATTCCAATTAAACCTGAAATGACCAGGACTTTATCAAAAGAGAACATATATTTAAACCATGATGGTACCCAATTTGTACCTAATGCCTTTGTTTGTTCAATTTCAAGATAAGTTGTGCTGACGCGGTTATAGTATTTAATATATTCAAGAAGTCTTTCAGTCATTAAAGGATCAGGTTTCCAGTCAACATTTGCCCAACCAAAATTTGTAGCGGGATAAAATGGATAACCAGTTATTATGATATTTCGAATAATAAAAGGTACAATCAGTAATAAGCAATAGGCAATGGGCAATAAGATCAGTTTGAAATTTTTTTGCCTGGCAATTACTATCAAACCAAATAAACTTATAAGCAATAGTGGAAAATTGATGATGCGAACAGTGAATAAATATACTGGCCAGATGATCGATTCTAACGATGGAAAAACTCCTTTACCGCCGGAAAAATAAATCTCGGTAAATAAGATCAATACAATACATGTCGAAATAAAATCATAGTTAGTGGTAGCGGCATTACCCCTTGTCAATGGCCATACAATAAAACAGGCGATAAGGATTATCAGTATCGATAAGGAAGCCTGGGAATTATTTTCCTTTTGAAATTGATTGTATTTTGAAATGCACCAATAGCATAGCCACATAGATAAAATGCCATTGAGAACGGTAAATCCACCACTTGTATCATTTGAAAAACTAAATAGTGCAACGCTGCTGAACCATGAAGAGTTAAACCCAAATCTTTCATGCAGATTAACAAGTCCCGGTACTGACCCGTATTCCTGTATCCATTTTATAGATTGTATATGATAACTCTCTGTGTCGTCCATAATAATTGGTCCGGCACCGATTAAAACAACAACCAACCATATTATTAAGAGAAGGAACGATGTTGTTGCCGGCCATGAAGAAAATTCAATTATGATCTTTTTGAGAAAATTTTTGAAATCACGCCACCAAAAGAATACGATCAATAAAAGGATCGCAACAATTGACAATTGGATGACGAAGTTGATGGGAAATAAAAGGACGAGGATTTGGATAACGGCTGCAAACATGATCAGGCCACTTACCAGGTAAAAAATTATTGATCTTTCTTCATTCTTTACTTGAAACAATTTATAAAACGCCCATCCGCTAACGAGGCAACAAATGGTTAAAATACTATGTGCTATTAACAGTGAAAGCATAGGGTCAGTTGAATGCCTTTTTCTTTTTTAAAAAATATCTTTCAAATGTGTAAAAACTGACAATGCTGATCAAAACACCAATAAGTGTAAGTAAAATTGAAACTATGATCGTAAGATTGTCTTCCGACAGTTTTAAAGATGATCTTATTTTTTCATCCATCCAGCTATAAAGAATAAGATAGATTGGCCAGTGAAATACATATAATCCATACGATATCTTACCAAAGAACTTTAAGGGTTTGATGTTTAATAAAAAATTAAAGAATTTGTTGTCACCTTGTATAACTTCATGCACAATGATCGCAAACAACATGGCAAAAGTTGTATAGCCAACAATAGCCAGGTATGGATAGGCAAAATGATATTGCTTATTGATAAAATAGAAAACAAAATTCAATGCGGCGAGTAATAGTATTAAACCTGTAAAGTATTTTTTTATAAATGGAGATCTCATGAATTGCAGAATTGCTAACATACTGCCAATACAAATTCCATCGATCCTTGTATACGTGTAAAGACCGAAATAGTTCAGGTCTTTGATCTGGATGGTCCACATATAAAGGCGGGTGCATATAACAGCTAACAATAAGAGAACTGCAATAGCCAGCAGTATTTTCGGTTTTCGTATCAGGAATATCACAAATGGCCAGACAATGTAAAATTGTTCTTCTACTGCTAAAGACCAATAATGCTGAATCGCCGTTGTCGTATTTCCAACATCGTGAAAAATCAGGAACCAGTTTTGAAGGTAGGTCCAGAACCACCATTGATGGTCGATATAAAAACTGAAATCCAGCGGAAAGCCTTTTATTCCTGGCAGAATTAATAGAAAAATTATTAGACTTAAATAATACAGGGGAAAGATGCGTAATACTCTCTTGGCATAAAAATTTTTAAAGTAGCCGGGTTTGTTTACGGTTCTTAAAAGAATATCTGTAATCAGGAAACCTGACAATACAAAAAACAGATCAACGCCAAGCCAGCCAAAGAAAAAGTACTTGACAAATCCAAAATTGTGATAGAAAACGACGAGGAGGATGGCGATGCCCCTCAACCCATCCAAAGCAGGGTAGTGAACTCGTTCGGCAGTTGTCAGTTTTACAGGTATTGAATCGGGGTTAGTAATAACTGTTTATTTACTCAAAGATAATTTCCGGTTGATGTATTTCCCAAGCATATCAAACTCGATATTCACTTTTTGTCCAACATTTACATCATTCATATTTGTATGCTCAAACGTGTAAGGAATAATGGCAACATCAAAACTATTACCGCTTACATTAAAAGCAGTCAGACTGATACCATTCACTGCAATTGATCCTTTTTCAATGATCAGTTGTCCGAATTTTAATGGGAACTGAAAACTGAATTCCCAACTGCCATTTCTTTCTTTTTTATCAGTACAAATCGCAATCGTATCAACATGACCTTGCACAAAATGACCATCAACGCGATCATTAACTTTTAAACACCGTTCAAGATTAATCACTGTGCCTTCCCGCCACTCACCAATATTTGTTTTGCCTAACGTTTCCGCTATGGCCGTTACCAGGTGACGGTTCTTTTTTACGTCTTCTATTGTCAGGCAGACCCCATCATGAGCAACACTTTGATCCGCCTTTAATTTTGAGGAAATGGAGGATTTGATCGAAAAGATCTTATTGGTTCCTTTTTCAGTTATCTTCTTAATTATCCCTTGTGTTTCAACTATTCCCGTAAACATATAGCAAATCTAAGAACTCCATTTGGACAAATCCAATCCCGGTAGTTATCGGGATCAAATTCCTTTTCGTCAAAGCTTTTCCATTTCACTTTCTCCTCCTATCTTTGCGGCCTTCATCCGCCGAAGCCTAAGCGAAGGTGGACAATAAAAAAACATACCAAAGGAGGTATATTAATATGCTGATCATCGATTCAAAAGATTGCGAAAACATAGACAAGGCGCTTAAGAAGTATAAAAAGAAGTTTGAGAAGAGCAAGATACTTCTCCAGCTTCGCGAACGCCAATCATACACTAAACCGTCAGTAAAACGTCGTGGTGAAGTCTTAAAAGCTGTGTACAAGCAAAAGATCGCAAGCGGAAAAATAGAAAGTTAATATACTTGCTAAATAAATTTAAAGATAGCTACTCTAATTATATGGGGTAGCTATTTGTTTTTGTAGTTTAGTGGTGAAATGAAAAACTCTTTTTTGCCGGAGATCCAATCTTTTATTGATTACCTGAAATTCGAGAAAAGATTTTCTGCCCATACTATCCGCTCTTATCACGATGATCTTATTCAATTCGTCAGTTTTCTTGATACACAATATGGGGCTTTCAAGCTCAAGGAAATTTCTCAAAGCTATGTTCGCAGCTGGTTAGCCTCATTAAAAGATGATGATCTAACTTCCAGAACGATCAATCGGAAAATATCTACACTTAAATCTTTTTTTAAGTTTCAATTAAAAAACGGAGTCATTGAAATCACACCAATGTTCAATATTACTGCGCCTAAAATAAGTAAGCGTCTACCTGTTTTTATAAAAGAAAAGGATGTAGAAGAACTCATCAAATCTCTTACTACAAATGCTGAAGACTGGGATAGTTTGAATACAAAAATGCTGATCACGGTGTTTTATTCAACAGGCATGCGATTGAGCGAGTTGATAAATATGAAAGAAAGACAAGTTGATTTTTCCAGAAAGCAGTTAAAGATCTTAGGTAAAGGAAATAAGGAACGGATCATTCCCGCCGGGCCTGATCTATTAAATACGCTACGAGAGTATATCAATGAAAAGAGAAAAGTATTTGAAAAGACTGATGATGTTTTGCTGGTGAGTTCCCGGGGAAAAAAATTATATCCTAAGTATGCTTACAATTTGGTAAAAACTATTTTGAGCGAAGAAGTAAAAACGCTAGATAAAAAAAGCCCACATGTGTTGCGACATACATTTGCAACACACTTGATGAATAATGGTGCCAACCTTGATGCAGTAAAAGAACTACTTGGGCATGCCAGTCTTGCAAGCACCCAGGTTTATACACATAATACCATCGAAAAATTAAAGAATGTTCATAAAAAAGCTCATCCCAAGGCCTGATTCTTTAACAGGAAAAAAACAATAAAAACTGTGTAAAAAATTTTGGAAAAAAATCATTTTAAGTTTAACTTGTAGTAACCTAAAATACATAAGCCTATGTAAAAAAAATCCAAACAACCAACTCAGCTCTTTATTTATTGTTCACTTAAAAATGCGATTGTTATGAATGTTAAGATTCAAACTGTTCATTTCAATGCGGACGAGAAACTCGTAGCATACATTTATCAAAAATTGGAAAAGCTAAAGATCTTTCACGACCGCATTGTAGAAGTAGATGTGTTTCTGAAACTCGATAACGTGATTCATACTATTAAAGACAAGATCGCAGAGATCAGAGTACACGTACCCAGACACTATTTTT
>Ga0075418_10003816_pt1 | contig 17196 bp, 15 predicted proteins | sample SoiMetdeltSBSDD2_FD_81776 | JGI IMG/M metagenome (GOLD analysis project Ga0075418, IMG submission 81776) | Bulk soil microbial communities from a Populus tree surrounding site in Tennessee, USA - Soil MetaG P. deltoides SBSDD2 | ecosystem: Environmental > Terrestrial > Soil > Tree plantation... | reverse complement strand
GGTCCGGGGCCGAAGGGAACGATCATGGCGGGCACGTTCCAGCTCGAGGGACAGCAGTTCATGGCACTGAACGGCGGGCCGCGGTTCAAGTTCACCGAAGCCATCTCGTTGTTCGTGAACTGCGAGACGCAGGAGGAGATCGACGATCTCTGGAAGAAGCTCACCGCGGATGGAGGGGAGCCATCGCGGTGCGGCTGGCTCAAGGACAAGTTCGGGCTGTCCTGGCAGATCACCCCGTCCGTCCTGCTCAAGATGCTGTCGGACAAGGACCCCGCCAAGTCGAAGCGGGTCATGGAAGCCATGCTCCAGATGAGCAAGATCGACATCAAGAAGCTGAAAGAGGCGTACGGGGAATCGGTCGCCGCGACTCATGGCCACGGTTGAGGTTTGACTAACCCCTTGGTCTCACTATTCTGGTCGATCGACTCGGCGATGAGCGCGCTTCCAGTCGGGCACACGGGCGGAAGGAGGAGAGATGGAGTGCACGCACCAGGACTTCGAGGACGGCGTCCGCGTCATCCAGCTCACGGGCCGCATGGACATCGAGGGCAATGAGCGGATCGCCCTGCCACTCACCATCGCGGCCAGGAGCGGTCGCGGAGCGGTGGTCGTAGACCTCGCGGGCGTGGACTTCCTCGCCTCGGTGGGAATCGGGACCCTGGTGAGTCTGGCCCAGTCCGTCCAGCTGCAGAAGGGCCGGCTGGCCCTGTGCGGGGCCAACGAGCACGTGCGGCGGGCCCTGGAGCGCATGAACATCGCCACGCTCATTCCCATGTACCGGGAAGTCATCGAAGCGCGGACCGCGATTGTAGCCCCGTCCGCGGAGTGATCGGGGGCGCGGTTCGTGACGGAATCGAGCGATCACCGCGGTTCCGGCGTCGGCGAGCATCCGAGATGAGGTCCGAGCGAGTCTTCCGCGTCCTGCGGAACGAACTGTCCGAATTACGGCCGCTCTCGGGGTGGGTACGGGAAACCGCGAAAGGTCTCGGCCTGCCCGCTACCACATGCCACGACATCGACCTGTGTCTGCACGAGGCGGTTTCCAACATCATCCGACACGGGTGCAGTGACGAGGTCGATCACCGCGTCACCGTTCGCTTCGAGGCGGCACCCGAGGGGACGTGCATCCAGGTGGAAGACGACGCCCGTCCGTTCGACCCGCTGGTCGTACCGCTCCCTTCCGAGGCCGCGGCCCTCGAGGACGCCCGCACGAGCGGGTATGGCATACCCCTGATGAGGGTCCTCGCCAGCGAGCTGCGATACGAATGCGTCGACGGGCGAAACCTACTCACCCTGGTGTTTCAGCACGGCATGCGCGCGCCAACTCGGCGCGTTCCTCGTCGCTCAGGTCCGGACTGAAGTGGACCATCGGATCCAGCACGTCGTGGTTCTCGAAGTGGGCCCCGCGGCAGTCGAGGTGCACGAATCCTCCCGGAAGGAAACGGCCCTCCTCGAAGAACACGAGCCGGATGCGCCAGGTTCCGCGCTCGATCGGCTCCCGGCAGCTGCGGCACTTGGCGCGACTGTTCGGCGCCCGTTGGACCCCGTCGATTCGTGGGAGGCGCCGGTGCGCCGAGCTGCCGCGGGCGGCACGCTCCAGCGCCTCGCGGTCGGGTGAGCCCTCCGACGTTTCCGCGAGGGTCTGGAGCATGGCGTCCGGTCGCTTGTAGGCGGCGCACAGGGGGTGGAACCACAAGGTCATCTCGCCCTCCGCGAAGGGGCTGGGCATGCGCTCGCCGAATCGCAGCTCCCCTTTCGGGATCAGTCTGCCGCAGCCGCGACATTTGGCCCGGCCCGTGGGGGCCGGCTCGAAGACGTGGGCCATGTCGGGAGGATACCCGGGACGGCCGTCCCCGCGCACTGGCGGTGGGGCGCGGCGGCTGAGCGAGGCGCTGGGGCGCCCGGTGGAGTGGATGATAGGATCCAGTCTCCGGGCGCGCCACGTTGGTCATCAGGAGTCCACGACGTGTTCGAGAAGCGGCTGATGGCGGGCTGGGGAGACATGGACTTCAACTCCCATATGAGAAACACGGCCTTCCTGGACAAGTCGGCCGATGTCCGCATGATGTTCTTCTCCGAGAACGGCTTCCCCATGGAGGAATTCGTCCGCCGGAGGATTGGCCCGGTCATACGGAGAGACGAGCTCGAGTACTTCAAAGAGGTCCGTCTGCTGGAAGAACTGCGCGTCACGCTGGTCATGGCCGGTCTCGCCGAAGATGGCAGCCGCTTCCTCATACGAAACGAGTTCTGGCGGGCGGACGAGACCTTGTCGGCGATCGTCACCAGTGCCGGCGGCTGGCTCGATCTGGACCTCCGAAGGCTGGTGGTGGCGCCGGAGAGACTGCTGGCGGCTCTGCGCCTGCTGCCACAAACCGCGGATTTCCAGCGGCTGCCTTCCGCGATCAAGTCAGAAGGCGGCTGACGAGGCGGACGGGACCCGGCTGGCCCGCAGAATGAGCCTGTTGAGGTAGCGACCAACGGCGCGCTCGCCATCATGTTGCGGGCGCGCCGCTACATCATTCTCGCCGCTGCCGAGCCGCTCCGCCAGCGTCCGCTCCCTTCGGCGGATCGCTTCTCTCCCGGTGCGCGAGGCAGGGTGATTACCGCCCCCGCCGAGGGGATCTACCCATCCCCGAATCCGTCATGCACCCGATATACGTCCGCGCGACTGGCTGCAAGACTCTTGTCCCAGGCACTCGGTGCGCACCGTTCACGTGCTTCGCGCTTCGAAGCCGCGATCGAAGCGTGCAGCAGCCGCGAAGGACGACCGCGTCGGATGCCCGTCGAAGGCAACCTACTCCATGGTGGCCCGAGCGGGGCACGCAGGAGCCGCAACGAGTCACGTGAGGGCGCCGAGAGGAGATGCACGATGACACCGAAGGCATCCCGACGCTCGACATGGCGGAGCAGGGGACTGGCGCTCCTGCTCGCTGCCGGTACCACGATGCTCGCGTGCGGCTCAGGCGCGTTCGCTCAGCTCCCTCCGATCCTTCCACCCCCGCCGCCGCCGCTGCCGCTGCCGCTGCCACTCCCGTTGCCGCTGCCGGTCCCGCCGCCGGACCTGTCCCTGGGGCCGCCGGAGCTGCCCACGATTCCGTCGCTCCCCCAGATCCTACCCCCGAACGCGCCGCCCCCGTCGGGCTCCACCGAGTTGCCGGTAACGTCGGCGACCCTCGACGCCAAGATCCTGATCGTCTCCGCCGACGGGACCGAGCCCGTGCTCGGGGCGATCCGACAAGCCGCCGAGTACGCGGGCGTTCCGTACACGCTGTACGTCGCGAGCCGAACTCCGGGAGGATTCACGCCGGCCATGCTGTCCGATGGTGGCCTCCATGCGTTCTACCAGGGCATCGTGCTCACCACCGGGACCCTGGGGTACTTCAACGGAACGACCTGGACCAGCGCCTTCAACACGACCGAGTGGCAGGCGCTCTGGGACTACCAGGCTAAATACAGGGTCCGCACGGTGATCGGTTACGTCTTCCCGACCGCGGACCTGGGCTACGGCCCTTCGACCGGTGTGGATACCGGGACGAGCCCCATCTCCGCTCAACTGACCTCGGCGGGCCAGTCCGTGTTTCCCTATGTGAACGCGACGAATCCGATCGTGATCACCAAGGCCTGGGCGTACCTGGCCTCCCCGGCGGGAACCGGAACGAACGTGCTCATGACCGACCCGCAAGGTCACGCGCTCGCCCAGGTCAGGAGCTACCCGGACGGCCGTCAGGTGCTCTCCATGACGTTCGATGGGAACTTCTTCCTGGTTCATAGCCTGGCGCTCATGCACGGCCTGCTGAACTGGGTGACGGGAGGGCTGTTCCTGGGAGAGCGCCACATCTACATGACGTCGCAGATCGACGACATCTTCATCGACAACGACGTGTACGGAGGAGGGAACTATCGCATCAACGCGATCGACTGGGCGGCCGTCAACGCGTGGCAAACGCAGAAACAGCTCCAATCCCAGACGTCGGACCTATGGCTCCACATGGCGTTCAACGGCGAGGGCACGACCGGCACCTACAGCCCCGATTTGCTCACCCCGGCGGCGGACCTGACCGATTTCCAGTTTCCATGGATCAACCACACGTTCACCCACCAAAACCTGGACGCCGACTCCGCCAGCTATGACCAGGTGTATTCGGAGATCACGCGCAACAACCAAACGGCCGCCTCCATGGGGTTCGCGAAGTACGATCGGCGCGCGCTGGTCACGCCCGACGTCTCCGGGCTTTCGAGCCCGCACGCGATGAGCGCGGCCTACGACGCCGGCGTCCGCTTCCTCGTCTCCGACACCTCGAAGCCCGGGCAGGACAATCCAACTCCCCAGGCCGGTATCTACAACGCGTATGAACCTGGCATCCTCATGATCCCGAGGCGGCCGGTCAACCTCTACTACAACGTGTCCACGCCTACCCAATGGACGAACGAGTACAACTACCTCTACCACAGCTACTGGGGACGCGACCTCACCTACGAGGAAATACTCGGCAAGGAGTCCGACGTGCTGCTCCAGTACTTGCTCCGGGGGGAGATCGATCCCTGGATGTTCCATCAGGCCAACCTGCGCGCCTATGACGGTGTGCGCACGCTGCTCGGGGATCTGCTCGATCGGGCGCTGCAGAAGTACGGAAGACTCTTCGTCCTGCCCGTCCGCAGCCCGACGCTGGCAGCGATCGGCGAGTGGACGAAGGCCCGGATGCGGTACAACGCGGCCGGAGTCCAGGCCTGGTTGGCACCCGAACAGGGGACGCTCACGCTCACCGCCTCCCAGTCGGCCGTGGTGCCGGTCACCGGACTGTGCTCCGAGTCGTCCGAGGTCTACGGAGGGCAGTGCATCAGTCACGTCTCGCTCGCACCCGGGCAGACCGTCGTGCTGAGCACGCGGGACACCCGGAGCGCCGCTACGGCGGTCGCCGATGGCGCCGCACCCGAAGTCCTGCCGAAACGCCTGGCGATCCAGGAGGTGAGGCCCAATCCGTTCACCCAGTCGACCACGATCACCCTGGCCCTGCCGGAGCGAGCCCAGACTCGTCTGGTCGTCCACGACGTCGCGGGCCGGGTGGTTCGGAGACTGGTGAACGGCGTCTTCGAGGCCGGCATCCATCCCATCACGTGGGACGGTCGGACCGACTCCGGCACGCCGCTGGCGCGGGGCATTTATTTCGCCAAGCTCGAGAGTGGCGGCCTGACCTCGGCTCGCCGCATCGCCCTGACCAAGTAATGCACAGCCGGGGAACGCTCATGGATCCCGTCTCGCGGCGGCGGCTCGTTTCGGGCAGATTGCGTGTCGCGGTGCTGGCTCTGGTGCTGCTCACGGCGGGCGGGAACGCCTGGGGGGACGTGCCGTCCGCCGGAGCCGGCACCTTGGAGCGTGCGGCGGCCCTGGTTCGGACTGGAGCGTTCGAGCAGGCCGTGGCCATGCTCCGTGACCTCCTGTCGGTCGATCCCAGGAACCGCGGCGCGAAGGAGATGCTCGCGTTTGCCCTCGAATCGGCGGGGGATCTCGAAGGCGAGCGTCGGTTGCGATCCACGCTGGCCGCGGAGTTCCCCGACGACCCGCGCATCCAGGCCGACTACGGCAGGGTGCTCGAGCGCTCGGGGATGGAAGACGGAGCGCTTCGAGCGTATCGACGTTCGCGGGAGCTGAGTGCCGCCGGATTAGCCCCGGATCTCGAGGCGGCGATCGAGCGGATGAGAGGCCGGACGGCCGTTGAGGTCGGAACACCGCTGGCCCTGATGTCCGATCCGGACGCCACCGCCTCGATCGTGCGGGCGGGTGCGGCGATCCCGTTCGGATCCCGCCACCACCTGGCGCTCCTCGGCACGCGTTTCGCCGCGGACGGAAGGACCAACCCCGTGGCGACGGCGTCCGACGCGCTCGCCTTGTCCTTCGTGCGACGACACGGTGCCGGCGCATTCTGGACCGTGGGTCCGTACGTTCACTCGCTCTCACCGCGCGGCGGGAGCAGGGACCTCGGCATCGGAGGTGCGATCACCGGGCGGGCCCCGGTCGGTCTGTCGCTCGAGGTCGAGGGGAGGGCGGAGGTCGAGGCCCCCTGGGACGAGGCCGCGGTCACGGTGCTTCGCGGCGGACGAACCACGTCCGCGGAGGGGCACCTGTATGCCCACGGGTTCTCCCGGCGCCTGCTTCTCCAGGCCGGCGCACGACGGCGCCGGCTCTCGATCCTCGCCATGCAACCCCATTCGACCGCCCGCCCTCGGGCGTGGCAGTCGCTGGGGGTCGTGGGCGCCGACGTCGTCCTGTGGAGGAGACCGGGCGCCACGGTTCGGGGCGAGATGCTCGACGAAGCGCTGATCGCACCCACGACGCTGTCCTCGGGCATGACGGTGTCCTACCGCCACTACGTCGTGTCCACCCGGACGACGCCCGAGTTCGCCACGCTCATCGGGCTCGTCCCACGCGCATTGGTAGACGAGGCTTCGTTCGCGACGACCGTGGCGTCGCCGCGAGGCCACCTGGGGCTGGAGGTGCGCGCCGGTCTCGCTCGCGACACCGCGCGCCAGGCCCGCGCGTGGAGCGCCGGAGGGTCCCTCATCTGGGCGCCGAAGCCCGCAGCCCGATTGGGGCTGGGATACGAGGGGGCGACCGAGGTCGCCACCGGGATCGTCGGGCAGCGCCGCACAGGACGGTTGAGCTTCCATGTGGACCTCTAGACAGCCCGGTCATGGGACCCGCACGCGAATGAGGCGTGCGCTCGAGGCCTTCGGGCCGGCGCTGGCGCTCGCCTCCTTTGCGGAGCTGGCCGGGGCGCGCGCGGGCGCCGTCCTCGAGCCGCACCCGGGCTGGGTCGCCGTCATCGTCCTGGCCGCACGGTACGGCGGCGACGGCTTCTTCGCGGGCCTGATCGCGGTCGTCGGCGCGATCGCGATCGGCTCGGCCACCGGGCTCACGACGTCGTGGAGCCACCTCGACTCGGGACTCAATCTGGCCGCGTTCGGCGCCTGCCTGACCGTCTCCTGGATCGCCTCGTGGCATTTGCGACGTCAGGCGGAACTCTCCGAGCGGCTGCGGGCGCTCTCCGATCGTGCCACCGCGGCCGAAAGGACGGTCGAGGCCCTCGGCGACCTGGTCGCGGCGCTGCGAGCGCGGGTCGATCGTACGTCGACGTCCCTGTCCTTCCTGCGTGACGTCGCGGCGCGATTGGAGGGAACCGATCCGGTCGCCACCGCCCAGGGGGCGGCCGACCTGGCGCTCGCCCGTACCGGGGCGCGCGCCGCGGCGGTTCACGCAGGCATGGGTGAGCACCAGCGGCCGCTGGCGGTCCGGGACGCGAGGGGACCCAAGGCGCTCGCGCCGCTGACACTCGACGGGGCCGATCTGACCGTGCCGATTCGCAGCGGCGACGATCGGGTCGGCGTCATCGCGCTCTGGGGGATCCCGGATTCGGACGTCGACGCGGCGATGGCCCACGACATGGCGGTCATCGCGTCGTGGTGTGCGCCGGTGCTCGCCACCACCTGGCGTCCGAAGATGGCGGCCCGCCGCACCGTGGAGGTCACGTGATCGCCGCAGGGCCAATGATCCGGCGGATTGCGCCCTCGCATCGGGAGGACGCTGCGCTCCTCGCCGCGTGCGCCGCGGTGGATGCCGTCGCAGCGGGGGTCCTTCTCCTCGGCACACCGCTCCCGCCGTCGCTCGAGTGGGTTGCGGCGGCGGTCTCGCACGGGACGGCGGTCCTGCTCCTGTGCGGTCTCGCTCCGGCCAGGCCCAGCCTCCGGTGGGTGTGCGGCGCGGCGGTGTTGGCGGTCCCGTGCGTCGGGGCCGCCGTCGCCGCCACGGTCCTCGTCACGAGAGGGCGTGGCACGGCCGCGGTGCTGCGCCGCAGGCGGGCGCGCCGGCGGCCCGCGCTCACCCTGGTCGCGATTCAGCGCCTTCGGGAGACACTCTCACCGTGCGACGCATTGGAATCCGGCGACGAGGATCAGCGGCGCGCCGCGCTGTGGGCGCTGTCGCGACGGGAGGACCCGGAGGCGATCGCCTTGTTGCATCGGACAGCGGATCGCGATCCTGATCTGGCGCTGTCCGCCGCCCTGGTGCTGGACGAGATCGGGGAGCGCGCCGAGCGTCGAGCGGGCCGGCTAGAACCGCCAGGAGTCCGACATGCCGCCGGTTGACCTCCCACGTGGCGCCGCGGGCGCCGACGTCTGCCTGGTGCTGGAAGGGACGTACCCGTACGTGAAGGGGGGTGTGTCGACGTGGGTCCACGATCTGATCGGCAGCCTCCCCGCGCTCCGCTTCGCGTTGGTGCACATCGGCCCCCAGCCCGGGACCTACCGGAGGAAGTTCTATTCGCTGCCGGGCAACGTGGTCACCCTCACCGACCTGTTTTGTCGCGAGTCGCGCGCGCGCAAGTCTGATGTGGCCGCGCTTGCACGAGCTGCCCGTGCCGCGTGCCGGCGCCACGCGGATGCCCGTCTCGCCTCACGTGTCCTTCACGGCATCCGCCGGTTGCACCTCGAGGACCAGGTCGACTCGTCGCTCCTCGACGACCTCGCCAGCGCGGACCTGTCGGTCGATGCGTTTCTCCACGGCCGTCGGTCGTTCGAGCTGACCACCGAGCTCTACGAGCGGCTGGCGCCCGACACGTCGTTCCTGGATTTCTTCTGGCACTTCCGGTCGATGCATTTGCCACTCGTGCGTCTGCTCGCCGCCGAGCCGCCGGCCGCGGCCACGTACCATGCCGTCTGCACCGGCTACGCGGGGCTCCTGGCGGCGGTGTGGAGCCACCGTACCGGTCGTCCATTCCTCCTGACCGAGCACGGCATCTACGCGCGCGAGCGGAGTCTCGAGCTGGACCGAGCCCCGTGGTTCCGCGGGAGACGCGACGACTGTCGTTCGGACGAGACCGACGGAGCCATGGACGGCGCGACGGCCTCGGCCTTGCGCAGGATGTGGGTGCGTTTCTTTCGCGCCCTGGCACGATGTGCCTATGCGCGGGCCTCGATCGTCGTCTCCCTGTGCGAGGTCAACCGGAAAAGGCAGATCGCCGACGGGGCTCCGGCCGACCGGACGCACGTGGTCCCCAACGGCATCGACCACGCGGACCGGATGCCGAAGCGAGCCGCGGAGCGCGGCCCCGTGAGGGTCGGCTTCGTGGGACGGCTGGTGCCGATCAAGGACGTCGTCACGTTCATTCGCGCATGCTCCCTGGCGTCGAGGGCCGTCGAGCTGGATGTGCGCATCATCGGTCCGGTCGACGAGGATCCGTGGTACGCGCGTCGCTGCCGGAACCTGGTGGTGAGGCTTGGCCTCGAGCGCATGATTCGCTTCGAAGGGATGCTGCCGACCGACCGCATCTACCCCGAGATCGACATCCTGGTCCTCACGAGCTTCAGCGAAGGGCAACCGCTCGTGATTCTGGAGGCCAACGCCGCGGGGATACCGGTGGTGGCGTCGGATGTCGGCGCCTGTCGCGATCTCCTGGAGGGGCGGGGCGACGCCGATCGGCGGATCGGCCCGAGCGGCATCGTGACGCGGCTCGCCGCCCCCGAGGAGACCGCTGCGGCGATCGCTCGACTGGCCCGCGATCCCGAGTTGCGTCGTCGGATGGGCGCCGCGGGTCGCCGGCGCATGGCCACCTTCTATCGCAAGAGCGCGGTCGTCTCGACCTACCAGGCGCTCTACACGGCCTGACCATGGCAGGCATCGGTTGGCGGCTCGACCGCCTGATCCATCGAGGCATCGCCGGGGCCACCGCGGCCTATGCCACCGGCGCAGCGGTGATGGCCCTGCCGTGGGTGCTGACCACGGCGGTGCTCGCCTCGCTCCCGGTCGTCATCGGCGGAGCCATGGCCGATCTCGCCACCGCCACGACCGTCGTGAACGTCGCCCACGCGGTTGCGCTGCTCGTGGGCGGGCCGGTCCAGATCGTGATCTCCCGCTACGCGGCGGACCGCCTGTACGAGGGAAGGGTCCGGGCGATCGCAGCCCCGTTCTGCCGCGGGCTCGGCACGACGTTCCTGATCTGCGCCGTCGTCGCCGCTTCCATGCTCCTCGCCCTGGACCTGCCGCGTCGTTCCGCCCTGTGGGGCGCGGTGCTCTCCGCCGTCGTAGGCGCTCAGTGGACCGCACTCTCGGTGGGCAATGGATTGTGCTCTCCGGGCCTCGTGCTGGGCGCCGTGGGAGCGGGATCGGCCCTGAGCTTCCTCCTCGCGGCTCTCCTCGTCGCCGTCACCGGACTCGGCGTACCGGGATATCTCGCCGGGATGATCATGGGCCAGACCCTGACGCTCGTGATCCTGCTCGTCGGCATCTTCCGCGCCCTGCCGGACGAAGCCGACGAGAGGGCGAGGCTCCTGCCCGCCTTTCGCGACTACGCGGCGCTCGCCGGTGCCGGATTCGCCTTCAACGCCGCCCTGTGGGTCGACAAGCTGGTGGCTTGGTGCCTGGCCGGCGGCGAGGCGGCGGCGCTGCACGCCGCAGCAGCAACCGTCGCGTGGTTCTCGACCATCCCTTGCCTGGCGTGGGTGTTCGTGGAGGTCGAGACCACGTTTCACCGACGATTTCGGATGTTCTTCCTGGCGCTGGAGGACGGAGCGACTCTCGGGGAGCTTCGTCGCGGCGTTCGGGCACTCGTGGACGAGGCCGGGCGGCTCCTCCGCGGCGCCGTCTCCGTCCAGGCGGGCGTGACCATCTTCCTGCAGCTCGCCGCGGACCCTGCGGCCCGCTGGCTGCTGCTGTCGCCCGACGCCATCCTGCCCTACCGGTTCCTCCTCGTTGCAGCCGGCGCGCAAGCCATCGCCTTGCTCGGACTCATCGTCCTCTACTACTTCGACCTCCGCCGCGAAGCGTGCCTCGCCGCCACGAGCCTTTTCCTGGGGATCGCGGGGTTCACCGTCGCGGCATCGGCGTCCGGGCTGCCGCCGAGCGTCGGAACCAGCCTGGGCTGCGCCCTCGGGGCGCTCCTGACCTGGCGCCTCGTCTTTCGCGGGGTCGGCGCGACCCTGGAGCATACCCTGCTGGGTCAGCCCTTCGGCGTGGAGCGCAGACGAGCCCGGCGCCGGAGCCAGAGCCGCCGATTCGTAAGAGGCAAGTCCGGTTCGCGGCACCCTCGCGGTCGCCCATCCTGGTCTCTGACGACGCCACCGACCGTGTCGACGATGGCCCGCACGTCGGGCAGTCCGTAGCGGGAGGTTCCGGCCGGATGTCGCCATACATGAAACTCCGGATTCGCCCCACGGAGAATCCCCGATGGGCTCTCGCCACGGCCACCCTCTTGCCGGGCGCGATCGCCTGCATCACGACGCGAGGACCGGACGACCAATGGCATTCCGGTGCCACACAGGCCATTGGCGAATGTTATGCTGTGGCCGCTGCCGACGCAGCCATCTCGACCCCATGGAAGAGCATGGCGCTGCGAAGGGGCACCGGGGTTGGGCCCTCTGATCCTCCCCGGGTCGAAACGGCCGCCGCGGTGCTTCCCGCAACTGCTTCCGGCCGAGAGTTGCTGGCCCCGCGCGCGAAGCGAAACCGGGCCGGGATCTCCTCCATGAGTGTGGGCGCGCACCGCAGAGCCCAGCGGCCTTCGACCTCCTCGATCTTGCGCGAGCTGGTGGCCCACCTGCGCGCCAATCGCAGCTCGCTTTGCACGGAATGGGTGCGGCGCATCTCGGAAGCCGGGCTGCTCCACCGCATGTCCGAGGACGAGATCTACGCCGAGGCCATGGCGGTCTACGACAACTATGTCGACACGCTCGAGACCGGGACCATCAAGAGGCTCCAAGCCTATGCACAGGACCTCTCCGAACGCATCATCCCGCGCGGTGTGGACACGGATGAGGTCGTCGGGATCGTGCTGCTCCTGCGCGACGTGCTCGCACGCTCCCTGTTCGGCAAATACCGGGCGGATTTCGAGCTCCTCGACCAGGTTCTCAACGCCTACGAGCCGGCGGCCAACCGCATCGCGATCACGGTCGCGGTCGGCTTCGTCAAGGAGCGCGATCGCATCCGCGACGCCAACGTCGCGCTGCGGCGCATCAACGAGCGCCTGGAGAACGAGGTCCGCCGGATCGCCCGCGCCCTACACGATGAAGCCGGCCCCCTCCTCGTGGCCATCCACCTCGGGCTGAAAGTCGCCGCACGGGACGTTCCGTTGGGGGCGCAAAAGCAACTGGCCGAGGTGCGTGAGCGTCTCAATCAGGTCGAAGACCAGCTCCGCCAGCTCTCGCACGAGCTGCGGCCACCCATGCTCGACGAGATGGGACTGGTACCGGCCCTCCGTTTCCTGGCCGACGGGCTCGGGGCCCGGCGTGGTCTGGACGTGGTCCTGGACGACCGCCTTGGTACCCGGCTCCCCCCGCCCGTGGAGACGGCGGTCTATCGTGTGGTTCAAGAGGGGCTCGCGAACGTCGCCCGCCATGCGCACGCGAAGCGAGCTGTCGTCTCCCTTTCCATCGAGGACGGAGAGCTGCGCTGCATCGTCCGGGACGACGGCGTGGGGATGAAGGAAGCCGCGCGCCGTTCCTCGGGGACACACGGCCTGGGCCTCGTCGGCATGAGGGAGCGGCTGGTGGCCCTCAGCGGGACGCTGGCCATCGCCTCTGCGCCGGGGCGCGGCACCCGGCTCCAGGTGGCGATTCCGCTGGAGGGCTGACGGCGATGACGATCCGCATCCTGATCGCGGAGGACCACGTGATCGTGCGCCAGGGGTTCCGCACCATGCTCGAGCGCGACGGGTTCCAGGTGGTGGGCGAGGCAGGTGACGGTCGGGAGGCCGTCCGCCTGGCCCGCGAGCTGCGACCGGACGTGGCGATTCTCGACGTGGGCCTCCCCCTTCTCAACGGTATCGATGCGGCGAGGGAGATCCGAAAGGTCTCGAGCCGGACGCGCGTCATCCTGGTGACGATGTACGGGGAGCAGGATCATCTGTCGTCGGCCTTGCGGGCCGGCGTGAGGGGATATCTGCTCAAGACCCGTGCCGTGGAGGACCTGGAGAACGCCATCCGCGAGGTGTACCGCGGAGGCGTGTTCCTGGGCGATGTCGCGGAGGACGCCCTGGAGGCCTATCAGTCCACCGTGGACTCGGAGCCCCGACCCCTGACCGCTCGCGAGCGCGAGGTGCTCCAGCTGGTGGCCGAAGGGAAGACGACCAAGGAGATCGCGAGCATCCTGGGTATCAGCTTCAAGACTGCGGAATCCCATCGCACCCGCATCATGGAGAAGCTGAACATCCATGAGACCGCGAGTCTGGTCCGCTACGCCGTCCGCCGCGGCTTGGTCCCGCCCTGAGCCGCCGCTCGAGGCGTCTCGGGAAGTCCAAGGCGAGGGCTACGCGATCTCGGCCAGGGTGTCGCCCGATGGACGTTGGCCGGCCTACTTCGCGGCTCGCGAACGGCCGCCGCGTCACCAGCCTTCGCGTCGTCGCGCTTCGGCCGCGATCGCGGGAACCAGTTCTCGCGCTTGGACCGACATCGCGCGCTCCACGGTGATCGTCACGTCCTGGCTCTCTCCCTCGCACGAAGCGGTGATGGTCGCGTCCCCCTCGCACCGGCCGACGACGAGCCCGCCGGCATCCACCATTACGACCGCCGTGTCGCTGTTGGTCCACGTCACCGGGCGCTCTGGCAGCGGAGCGTTGCGGGCATCTCTCGGTGTGGCCGTGAGGCGGACGGCTCCTCCGACGACGACCGTGGCCGAAACCGGGCTCACCGCGAGCGAGGCCACGGGGACCCAGGTGATGACGGTGATCGAGGCGGTAGCGCTTGCCGCTTCACATTGAGCGGTGATCTTCGCCTTTCCTGGGGCCTTCGCAACGACGAGCCCGCCGGCATCCACCGTCGCGACCGTCGGCTTACTGCTCACCCAGGTCACATGGCGGTCGGTCATGGGCGAGCCGCTACCGTCCATCGGCGTGCCGGTCAGAAGGACCGAAGCCCCGACCGTGATGGATTCCGAAGTGGGGCTCACCGACACCCATGCCACGGGGTCCGGTCCGAAAAACGTCGAACAACCGATGAGTCCAGTCAGGAGCGACGTGGCCAGCAAGGCGCCACGAATCATGAAGGGAATGATCTCGGGGAGCGTGAGCCTCGGTCTCATGGCTGCATATCCTCCGGCGTCGGGGCTGTCGCGGTGCCGCGGCCGCTTGGACGTCACGGAATCACCTGGGCCCCGCATAGTTCGTGCCTGGACCAGGCGCCGACGCGGGTCGGGGTCTCGGGTGTCCGAGCTGGCGGCGGGCGCCTTCCCGGGGCACGGGTAGGGGCTTGATGGACTTGCTTCTTGCCGTGAAAGGCCGTGAAGCCTCGTGATCGAGCGGCGACGTCCGAGCGCGATCGCGTGCCCGGGACACCAGTTCTCACGGCCGGAGCCCAAGCCCGATGACCTGAATAATGTAGAAATGCGAGCCGGATTGAATCCGGAAACGCCACCTGCCAAGCTCGGAAGGTGTTTCAGCGTGGAGTCGATTCGGAGCGGGCGCGGAGGGTCCCGAGCATGAAGGCCCTGCACATCGGCGCGGTGGTCGCCTGCACGGCCTTCGTAGCCGCGCACGCCTTCGGTGCCCCGGTCAAGACGGGGCAGCCGAACGTCCCCGAGTTCAAGCCGGCGTTCCCCGGACAAACACGGGCGCCCGAAGTGAAGTCCAGGACGCAGCTCGAAGTCATGGAGATCGCGGCAGGGTTCGACCGGCCCTGGGCGATCGCCTTCCTTCCCGAAGGGCGTTTCCTCGTGACCGAAAAGCCCACCGGGAACCTGTACATCGTCACGGTCGATGGAAGGAAGTCCAACCCCGTGTCGGGACTGCCCAGCGTGGACGGGAGAGACCAAGGGGGCCTACTCGACGTCGAGATCGCTCCGGACTTCGTGAGCAGCCGCATGATCTACTGGAGCTACTACGAGCCGCGCGAGGGCGGCAACGGGCTCGCGGTCGCCCGGGCCCGGTTGATCGACGGTCCGGCGCCGAGGATCGAGGGGCTCCAGATCGTCTTTCGCATGCAGCCCACCCTCGAGTCGACCATGCATTGCGGTGGACGCCTCGTGTTCGCTCCCGACGGGAAGCTGTTCGTCGTGCTCGGTGAACGCTCGGTCCTCGCGGGCCGGGTTCAGGCACAGCGGCTGGACAGCCACTTCGGCAAGGTCGTGCGCATTCGCCCCGATGGATCGGTCCCCGAGGACAACCCATTCGTGGGTCGCAAGGGCGCGAAGCCCGAGATCTGGTCCATCGGCCATCGCAACATCCTGTCCGCGGCGCTCGACGCGAGGAACCGGCTCTGGGTGGTGGAGATGGGGCCGCGCGGCGGGGACGAGCTCAACCTGGTCCAGCGTGGAAAGGACTATGGCTGGCCCACGATCGGCTACGGCGAGGAGTACTCGGGCCGGCCCATTCACCGGACCACGCAGGCGCCGGGGATGGAGCAACCCGTCTACTACTGGGATCCCGTCATCGCGCCGTCCGGAATGACCATCTACTCGGGATCGCTGTTCCCCGAGTGGCGCGGGAACTTCCTGATCGGTGGACTCGTGAGTCGGGTCCTGGTGCGCCTGGTGCTCCGCGACGACCGGGTGGTCGGGGAGGAGCGACTGCTCACCGAGCTGAACGCGCGCATCCGCGAGGTGGCTCAGGGCCCGGAGGGAGCACTCTACCTGCTCACCGACGAGAGGAACGGCCGACTCCTCAAGGTGACGCCGCGCTGAAACGCCGGTCCGTCGGCCGCGCAGGGTCCATGCTCTTCCGCAGCGGGGCCGCCGTCATCGGCGCAATCCGGGCACCTGGACGATGATGAGCTCGATGTCGTCCGGCCGGTCGCGCTGCGCCCAGCGGCCGTCGCTCGACGGGTAGTTGTTGTCGTTGGCGATGAGGAGACGATCGCGTCCCAGGACCGCGACACTCTCCACCGACTGCAGCGGGAACGAGAACGGGTCGCCTACGCCGAACTCGCCCGGGCGCGCCGGCAGCGAGATCTTCCCGGGGTCGCGAATCGAGAGGAGGTCCAGCACCAGCCGCTTCTCGAGGAATCCCTCCGTGTCGATCCGCTCAAGGTCCACGAGGTACACCTTCTTCTGCCGCGCCGCGACGCCCTGGAGGTCGTCGCGCTCGATCAGCACGAACCGGTGTTCGTCGAGCGCCGTGAGGTCGCCGATCAGGGCGTCGGGGAACTCGGCGTCGACATGGTAGGACCATGTCCTCCCCGTGTACGCCCTCCGGCCGAGGTCGAACTCGTGGAGGATTCGGCGGCGCCGGTCGCGGTCGCCACGGAGCGCACCCTCGAGGATGGGATAGAGCTGGTTGCCGCCGGCGAGTGCCATGCCCTCGAACCCTCGGCTCGCCCCGATGGTCCACGCGCTCGAATCCGAGAGCAGCGGGCTCTGGGGCGAGATCACGCCCGGCAACCCGTAAGGGGCCTCCAGCACTTTGCCGCTGGAATCCGCGTGGAGCAGGAACGGGCCGAACTCATCGCCGAACCAGAGGTCGCCATTCGCCGTCAGCCGCACCGATTCCAGGTCGAAATCGGCACCGGTGAGCAGACGATCCTCGCGGGAGAGGTCGAAGGGGACCCGGCGATCCGGGTCGCGCAGCTGAGCGAAACCGAGCACGGCGACCGTTCCCGCGCCGCCTCGATTGGTTCGGAAGTCGGGGCGGATGCGATAGACGCGCAGCAGGAAGTCCGCGGAGTTGGCCTTGGCGCCGAAACCATTGTCGGGCATTGCGAGGAACGTGCCGTCACCGCGCTCGAACAGCGCCGAAAAGCCGGGAATCGGCTGGCCTGGGAAAGGCGGCTCGACGCCGTTGTCGGCCTTGACGAGAGCCCCCGACGGTGGTCCTGGCTGGCAGGCGTTCGCCGGGAGGATCGCGCGAGCGACGAGCCTCGGCTCTTCGCTTCGCCCGAGGGCGCTGTCCGCGGCGCCCGGCGCCGCGGCACCCCTCGACCCTATTGGCCCGCACGAGCCGAGCACGATCACCGCGCAGGGGAGGAGGATGCGCATGCGAGTTGGCCTGGCCGCCTTCCCGCAGCAGCCGCCGGTGCGCCTCGGCCCACTCTTCACCTCCGCATTATTGCCTCTCACGGCACGTGGCGCCAGCCGCGGACGAAGCCTGGAGCCGCTGGCATGGGCGCGGCCGCGCCGTCGGGCGAATGACCGGGCGCCGACGCGACATCACGTTTTCACCAAGTCAAACTTGATCTCCGAGCTGCCACGACCGTAGGGTGGACCTCCACTCCGGCCTCTCCTCG